>Ga0210239_100790_pt1 | contig 27379 bp, 23 predicted proteins | sample ChrtobMetP5a_0mM_FD_155451 | JGI IMG/M metagenome (GOLD analysis project Ga0210239, IMG submission 155451) | Chrysochromulina tobin associated microbial communities from unialgal haptophyte culture, Seattle, Washington, United States - P5a_0mM | ecosystem: Host-associated > Algae > Haptophytes >... | reverse complement strand
GTCCAGGGGGGGGTCCAGGAGGGGTCCTGGGGCTTAGGGGGTCCAGGGGGGGTCCAGGAGACAGGGGGTCCAGGGGGTCCAGGGGGAGGGGTCCAGGGTACAGGCCTGTACCCCTCTACTCGGGGTGTGTCTAGGTGTGGGGTTAGGGCCTTATAAACATGAAAAATAGTAGACCACTCCCCCTTGGGTCAAGGGCGTGCAAGAGGTTTACAAAAATACTACCGTTAAGCGTAGTAAACCTCACTGCCTCACTCCTCAGTAAAGTAAAAACTGTGTTAATGTTGTGCTCGGTTTATTAGAAAAGTTGGTCGTTTTGTCTCACCGGACCGTACCTAACGAGGCGGGCGACCATCGGGCGACCCTATGACTCCCCCTTGGCAGAGGGCGGTTCGTTGATCCCCCCCTACGTGTTAATATGTTATAGAGATATGTCGTATGAGTGTCAGAGCGTGAACCAGCGTGTTGTATGCGCGTGTGAGAGCTACGTCCTACGATTCGCATACTCGTTAAGATCTGTCCCGGCTCTCCCGGTGTTCCTGAGTTTCCTAACTTTCGTCGCCTTGTTGAACTTTGAGGGGGGGACCGTCGGGGGACCGCGACGAAACTGACTTCCTGACTGACTGAACTTGGAGCTCAATTTGTGGAAGGGAAGGAACGCACGACGAACGCCAAAGGTGGCATGACCGCAGCGTCCGCACCACTGATGTACATCAACGGGACTAGCTTCATCGATGCCAGCTTCTCATCATCGGGAATAACTTCTCCACGACGGAGCTCCATCGCGTATGCCATAGGTGAGCTTCGAGGAGAAACGGACACGCAGGTCAAGATGACACTGTTGGCCGAGTCCCCGCAGACCATCTTCGAAGTAGCTCACATCGAAGACCATGATATCTATATTGTGCGCACATTCAGCCGAGCACAGTGCAATCGGCTGGCTGATTTGAATCCTAAGGATGGCGAGCGCCTGCTCACGTACAGATGTCTCAAAGAGGGAACGCTTGTGCGGCTACTTGGAGCGATCACGTGGCCTGCGCTCGACAGTGGCGCGGAGCTCGAGCCTGCCGAACGGCCCATGCTGAGCTTGCAAGCTGACCTCGTGACTCACATAATCTCGTTCCTGGTCGTCGAGTGCGTCGTGCCTGAGCACGTTCAGGCGATCGCCGCCTCGTCCATCGACTTGCACAACCCGTCGCAGTGCTCGATCAAGAACGCGCTCGATCCGGCGACGGACACGTGGTGGATCTCAGGACCTAATTCCATGCCCAAGGGGTTGGGATCCGAGTGGATCGCCTTTGCACTCGCTGGCGCCCAGCCGCAAGCTGGAGGCAGCAGCAGCAGCAGCAGCAGTGGCGGCGGCGACAGCAGCAGCATCAGCATCATCCCAACATCGTCGAGGCCGAGGCCAGTCCGTGTGGCCCGCGTAGACATGCGCATCCCGCCGATGCCCTCCGGGCCTCTCTCGGTGCGGGACTTCCATTTGGAGAGCGCAATGAGCGCCGAAGGGCCGTGGCGACACGCCTCAGCCACCTTTTCGACGCTCGACCGCCCCGAGATGCAATCCTGGGCGATTCGGCCGCCCATCGAGGCGACTCACTTGAGGGTGGTGTGCACGCGCAACGCCGCGCGCGCGCGCCTCGACGAGGCCGTTCTGCGCCTGACGCGCCAGGACGGAACCATCGCGGAAGACGACCGCTTCACCGAAGAAGACCGCGAGCGGGCCTTGATGCGCGTCTCGTCGAGCGTCGGCTTCTTCTCGGTGGCTTTCTCGTGATGAACACTTCAAAACATACCTGTCTCCTGTGAATTCACAGGCCTCTCAGAGAAAAGGTCCACATGCTGCGGGAAACTCCATGACTGTCGCCCTCCTCTCTCTCTGCACGGTCTGACCCACGGAGATTCGTCTCTCGCCTGGCGTTGCAGGACCATGCAGAGGTCGCTCATTCTACTGGCGTCGGCCCTCGCGGCCGTCGCGGCCAACCTCGCAGAGACGTGGCCCCAGGATCCTGTCGGCAAGGTGAGACCCGCAATCACCACTCCATCCGCGTGCACTGACTAACTCGAGCGGCGCTGGTCGCCGCCTGTCCAGCTCCTGACGTCACCCCCCGCTTTGCCACCGGCGGCGCGCACAAGCACCTTCCGTGGCGAGTCGAACGCTCACAAGCGGCGTCCCTTGTGCGCCCCTCGTTCTTTCTGCAGACGGTGCATGCGCGCGCGCTGGCGGGGTCTGGCCCGCCCAGTAGCAACGACATTGCACAATACAACATCATCCTGTTCTCTAGCATTGCCCTGGTCTTCATTTCCTATTTCTCGGTCATGGCGCTGGTCAACATGGATATCGGCAACGATTCGTTGTTGTATTCGGGTGGCCTGAAAACCGATTAGACAGCTCTCACATGGCCGCGAGGATATTGCATGATCCACGGGGCGACCGGTTTGGCGCTGTACCTCAGCAGCGCAGATCATAAAGTACCAGAGTTCTATGGTCGCGCGTCGCGACGCGAGATGCTCAGAACCTCAGATGACGCACCGGTCGTCGTCTTGGTACGTCCTGCTATCCAGGTTCTGTTTCGCCATTTAGCCACCCTAGTACAGAAACTCCGTTCCGTTCCGCTTTAGGCCACAGACACATCACACCCTTCAAGCCCACCAGGAGGCGAGCGGGCCGGCGCGCGCCCGGAAACGCCAGAAACGGTCGCGGAGCGCGGAGGTCCGCCGGCGGCCCGTGGGCGCGACGCAAGCGCGACCGGGGGGTATGCCTGCTGTGGCCCCGTCGGTGCCGCCCCCGCGCGCCGCCGGCCGGCTTTCGGCTATTCGCTTATCGCTATACGGCGCCGACGCGCCGCGGTGCGCCAGAGCTCAGTGGACAGAAAGGTTCCACAGTTTTCCACAGTGTTATTTTTCAGTCGTTTCACGTTTGGCCCGCGACTTTTCACGTTCCACGTTGTGCATGTGTGTTGATTTTGTGTGCATGTGCATCGGTTTCGGTCCCGGCTCTCCCCTCGCTGGACATGAGTCCGTCGCTGAGAGCGAGCAGCAGAGACGCCCGGCCGCGTCCCCGCCGCGATCTGGCGTGTTCTGCCGCATGCCGGCCCAATCGTTATCGGTCTTGTAGTTGGGACGGGGGCCGCCCGTGGCTCAGACGAAGGCGTCCCAGAAGAGGTCATCGTCGAGCCAGTAGGCGAGAGCAACCAGCGTCCATATGAGCGTGGCACCCAGTGGGATGATCGAATAATGCAGACACTCGGTGCACAGGTATTCGCCGTGCTTGGCGAAGTTAACCTCACGAATGACAGGCGCGACGCGATACAAGTTCCATCTGCGCGTGCGAGGCACAACAGGGCCGCGATCCGAGGTCAGCGGGGGCGTGGCAAGGGGGAGCACAGGAGGGGACTGTGGGGCGGGGGGCGCAGCACTGACAGGCGTGAGTAGACAAAGGCCGCAGCGAGCATGAAAAGAACCATCGTGAGCCGCGCGGACCAACTAACGAGGTCGATCCACGTGTCGAAGAAGTACTGGCCGAAGCGGCCGCTCTCCTTGTTACGCAGCAGGCCGGCCACCAACATGTTGAGCAGCCCAACGGCGAAGACGGTCTGGCAGATGATGACGAGGCGAACGCCCACGAGCGAGCGACGGCGCATGACCCAGAGGAAGTACGAGTTACCCATCACGTAGCCCGCGGTCACCGTGATCGTCATGAACCACGAGAGGACCGAATCCTGGAACTTGCTCTGCTCGTACATGGGCACGTCCAGCAGCACATCGACCAGGTCGAGGATGCACACGCCGGCGATGGGGCCGTCGAGGCAGTAAATCCAGTGTGTGCGCACTCTATGCTCCTCGACCGTCTCGTCCTCGCGCACCTTGTCACCTTGCCCCCAGAGCGAGTGCAGCCACTTGCCCGTGATGATGCACCCGACGAGTGGCAGGTGCATGGCCCAGAAAACAGGGTTCCAACAAGTGCTCCAGTGGCGATGCTGCTCCTTCTCGTCGAGCGCACGGAAGCACGATGGGTACAGCCACAGTGTGATCAGATCGAACGATGCGTGGTATGACTCGTTCCAGTCGCGCACGAAGAGTGCCCACGCGGAGACGGAGACACTCTTGGTCGTGTCGGCGATGTTGACGGATATTGCTTGAAGGTCTTCCAAACTCGTATTACTCATTGTTCTCATGATGACCGCGGCGCCGCCGAGCAGCGGAGCGGATCCTTCCGGAGCGGCTTGCGACGTCTCGCCCTCCTCGGTGTCAAGCTGCGGCTGCGGCGGTGGCGGTGGCAGTTGTGTGCGCGTTCGCTGTGGTGAAGCGGGTGGTGAAGCGGGCAGTGGACTCCTATCTCCTGCTGACGCTCTTCGGTGTGGTGCGGGCGAGGGAGCAGGCGAGTTTGGGATCGATCTGATGACCTCTTTCAAACTGTCTCCCGGGGTTTGATCGGTGCTCGTGCTCATGGTGGACGGTACCGCAGCCGGTGATTGACGCGGTCGCCACTGTCGGCACGTTTTCTCTGTGGTAGGGACAGTGTAGGGACCAGAACCCCGCCAGCCCTGCGAAGTTCCGGGATTTGGGGTTTTCCCACTGACAGCATGTGACATACGGCCATAGTAGATTTAAAACACGTGATCGGTACAACAGGAGCGCCTCTGCAGTTTGCGATCGGTCTTCGTGAAAGTTGAGGACGAGATCGACTCTCGAGGTTGCAAATCGCGTCTATGAGCAAGCCACCGCCGTCGCACGCGCCTCGCGCGTGGCTCACGCTGGTACTGCTCGCGCTGGTCGGCGTCGCGCACTCCTCTACTCTCCCGGAGGTAGCAAACGACCGCGTTGCCGCGCGGCGGCGGCAGTTGCCGCTGGCCTTCCAGGTCACCAAGCCCATCTTTGAGCTCGAGCCTGAAGCGTACGAGGGTAAGCCCTACCTGATTCAGTTCAAGGGCAAGGGCGACGACTACTGCGCGCAGATGGAGCCGCTGAAGGATCAGCTTCGAGAGGAGCTTGGCGTCGAGATCCGCTGCTTCGAGGTGCGCCGCAGCACAGGCGCGCTCCCACACCTGACATCTCGGCACTCACACCCTGCACCGCCCGCGCGCAGGTGTGGTACAACTCGAAGAACCTCGAGCTCTTGCAGCGCCTCGACCGTGGCCGCTGCGGCGGCGTGCCATTCTTTTACAACAAGCGCTCGCGGCGCTACATCTGCGGCGCCACGACCTATGCAAACCTCAAGAATTGGGCGATGTGCGAACCGTGCGAGCCCTTCTTGCCGCCGCCGAACATCAACCAGGACAAGGAGCAGGAGCAGAACAAGGTGCAAAAGTTCTTCTCCAATCTGAAACAGCTCGCCGACGAGAAGCTCGGCCGCAACACGGACGATGAGGACGAGGAGGAGGACTGAAAACGAAAAGCTCTCGAGCGACGAGCCAATGTCTCGCTTTCGGAATTACGAGTTTAAAAAAATCGTCACGCGATCGCGCCAACCTCTTTCAGCCGCGGTGCGAGCAAGCCCGCGGTATCGAGCGGCCCGAGGCCGGGAACCCCGTCGTTCATGCCACCGACATACTCGCCACCAATCCACACCGAGGGCACTGACGTGCGACCGGTGCGGCGTCCCAGCTGCGCGCGCAGCGCCGCGCCATCGGCGTCTTCGTCGAGCTCGAGGACGCTGAACGCGGCGCCCTTGGCGGTGAGAAGCGCTTTGGCCTTCTTGCAGAACGGGCACGATGTGAACGAGAAGAGCATCACCGACGATCCGGCGATGGCCGCTTCAAGCCTTGCGTCGACCGCAGCGACATCGTACTCGCCTGCCGCGCGCTCGGCGAGCCACTGCTTCAGAGAACCCAGGCGCCTCTGACTGAAGGCGGAGAGCCGCTGTGTCAAAGAATCGGCTTCCGCCCAAGCGGACGGCTCGCCGCGCCATCCGTCTCCTTCTGCCTCGGGTAGTAGCCCCAGTCGGCGCGCAGCAGCGACGAGCGGTCCCGCGATCGGGTCCATCGTGCCGAGAGTAGAGGGTCTCACGGCGCGTGGCAAGAAAAACTTGAGCGCCAGTGCGTTGTCAAGCATCAGCACAGGGGTTGCGAGCAACGCGATGGGCGAGACTGAAATGGCGAGACTCGTAGTGAAAATTGGTCACCGTGCAGGGCAATGCGGAGCCTGCGACTCGGCGCATGGGTTCGAAACGTGCCGTTACCGGGATCGAAGCTCATCTTGAGCTCCAGGTCGGTGCTGTCTTGGCTGGTGTTGATCCGGAAGTCCATCTTGCAGTTCTCCGCGATGCCGGAGAGGCCCGATCGGGACTCGAAGATGAGAAGACCTCGGTCACGATCTGAGGCGGTACACGTCCAGCGCACTTCCAACGGCAAGACAGGCGGCAGCCCAAAGATCTCGTCAACAGAGCCACCCACACCCAGTGGTGCATCCACGGCCTCGCCTCTGACTGCGACTGATGAGAGCACGATCTTTGGCCAGTGTGCTGGCGTGGCGAGGTAATCATGAAGCGCTGCCCGCGTGATGGCTGAAGGCAGTCCGATGCGTGTGGAGAGCGTGATCGCCGTGGTGAGAGGCAGAACAGCCATGGCGATGAGATATCCCATCTTGGGATCCCGAAAAAGGCACAACCTTTTCATTTGTGACTTGGGCATCTTGTCGGAACCGAGAAGAAGGGGTATGTGTTGCGGTTAAAAAGACACCGGGTGTCTGGCCGGTACGGTTGAGCCGAGCGGACTGAAATGGAAAACGGGACGAAATATTGGCCTCTTTTCGCATCCGCGTCGGCCGCACGAAGGTCCTGTGTTGCAGCCCTGGAGCTAGCTGCCGCTGCACGAGAGTGCTGCGGTCCGAATCAGCTTTCGGCTGACCATGCCGTTTCAAAAGCAGCTGACCTATTCGTTTAGATCCCCGATCCACGATGGAACCGGGGAGCAAGAGTGCTTGCAGCGAATGGCTGGCTCGGTGGTCAATTTCAGACCGTTTGAGTGGCTGATCGTCGTTGTGATCCTTGCCAACCTCTATACCATCGCTATCGACTCTCCAGACTTCCGCTTGACCGCAACGGACGATGAAAAGCTATTCCTCGCTCGCTTGAACAATTTCTGTCTGTCGGTCTTCACCGTGGAGATTCTGATTCGAGCTTGCGCGGTTTCAGGTGAACTGAGCAGATGGCAGCTCTTCGAGATGGCAATCGTGATCGTGGCTTGGGCGCTGGTGTTCCTCCCTATGTACGCCGTTCTCGATTCGACGGTGCGATGCTTCCGCGCCCTGCGGGTTCTGATGCTCTTCGACAAGGTCGATGGCATGCAGGCCCTCTTTGAAGCAGCCATGTGGTCTATCCCTTCCCTCTTTAACGTCGGCGGGCTCTGCGCCTTCATCATCGGCGTGATGGCGGTAACCGGCGTGCAGCTCTTCCAGGGCTCATTGCACCACCGCTGCGCCGACGTGCTCACCGGTGCGGACATCGGCACGTTCTGTCGTGGTGCTGGGGCGGAGGCTGCATGTGCCGAGGGCTCCGAGTGCCGGCACTTTGAGGACAATGGTGGCCGATTGAACTTTGACTCCGTGCCCGCGGCGACGTTGCCGCTGCTCAAGACGTTTCTGCTCGACGGCTGGTCGGAGACCATGTACGACTTCATGAGGGCCTCCTCGTGGCAGGCAAGCATCTACTTCGTCTCGCTCGCGGTCGTGGGCGGATTCCTCGTGATGCAACTCTTCCTCTCCGTCATCTCCGAGGCCTTTTTCAGCTTCGAGAAGCGGCGCAGGGAAGCCGTGGTGTCAGAGCAAGGCGAGCCACAGGGCGACGTCTTGTACGACGCAAGCGCGGCGGACGCAGAGGACGAGGTGAGCAGTGCCGCCAGTCACGAGGCGAGCAAGGAGGCGAGCAAGGAGGCGAGCAAGGAGGCGCCAGAGCAGCCGCTTCTCGCAGCCCGGAGGAGCAGAAGCCACACTGACACCCATAAGCAGCGCCTCGATGCGGCGCTGGCGGCAGCAAAGCGCGGTGCGCAGCAGGCTCGGGCGAGGGCCGAGAAGGAGGAGCTCGAGGGGCAACCGTTGAAACAGCTGGTGCTCTCGGAGTGGTTTGCACGCATCACAGTCGTCGCCGTCTGTGTCAACATCGTCGTCGTGTGCATGCCCTACCACGGGGAGCCTGAGTGGTACCGTGACCTGTACGTGCGGGTCGGCGAAGGACTTGCGGCATTCTTCGTGACAGAGTTTGGCCTCAAGATGCTCGCGCTAGGGCCTCTCAAGTACTGGAGCAACAATTACAACCAACTCGACGGCTTGCTTGCGCTGCTCTCCGTGGTCGAGGTCGTGCTCGCGGGCGTCGAAAGCCTGTGGGCGCTGCAAATGGTGCGATTTATCCGCCTCGTGCGGCTTTTCCGTACGATGCGGCTGTTGCGCAGCTTCACGTCGTTGTACCGCGTAATGGTCGCGATCGTCAAGGCGATACCGCAGTTGCGCAACCTCGTAGTGTTGACCACGTGCGTCATGTTCATCTTCGCCATCGTGGGCATGCAAATCTTTGGCGGCACGCAGCTCTCTGACGAGACTCGTGAGCACTTCGACAGCTTCGCGCCCGCGATGCTCAGCGTGTTGAGTATCTTCGCACTCGGTGTTGTCGACCTCGCGAGGGCATGTGTCGCGCAGGCAGGCGTGATCCCCTCCGTCGTCTTCTTTGTGCCTGCGCTCGTTATCGGCCACATGGGTATCATGAACCTCTTCGTCGCCATCCTCGTCACCACCTTTTCAGAGAGCGTTGATGAGACTGAGGGGGCGGGACTCAACCCAGAGGAGGAGACGGAGGCAAAGGGAGCAAAGGAGGCGAGCAACATCATCAAGGATGAGGAGGACGCCGACAAGGTCGACACGTCAGCCGTTGTGGCGCCTATGAGGACGAACCCCGTCGCGTGGCTCGTGAACACGGATGCTTTCGAGATGACCATCATCCTGGTCGTGCTGGCCTCGTGCTTGTGCCTCGTGCTCGACACGCCGCGGCTAGACCCGAACAGTGCGATGCCGATGGCTGCCCTCCTCCCTACGGCCAACTATTGCTTCACGGCCGTCTTCACCCTCGAAGCGACCCTGATGATGTATGTGTACGGGGTGCGCGGCTACTTTGCCTCCAAATGGAATGTGCTCGACTTTGTCGTGCTGTGCTGCGCTACGTTCAGTCTGCTCGCTCCTCACATCCTGGCCGCATGCACCTCTCAGACCTCCTTCTGCGCCGAGACGGACCTGCGTGCGCTGCGCGTCCTGCGCGTCCTGCGCCCGCTGCGCTTGCTAGTGCGCAACCCCGGCATGAAGGCAGTCTTCGACACGCTTGTGCAGACGCTCCCCGCTGTTTCGTCGATTATCGTGCTGACGCTCATACTTCAAGTCTGGTTCGCCGCGATGGGCATGCTTCTCTTCTCGGGCACCTTCGGCTCGTGCACCGACCCTAGCCTCACGACCAAGGCTCTCTGCGACGCAGCCGCCGCTGCCGCGGACGCCGCGGACGCCGATGCAGCCATTGGACCAGCTGCGTCGCTTGCGCTGTACGCTAACCAAGCCTCTGGATCAGCTGAATCGCTGGCGCTGTCAAGGCGCCCGCTCTTCACGGGGAACGCGACTGCAGTTCTGTCGGCCTCAGCCGCCATTCTCGCCTCTTCCCTTGCCGCCAGCGGTAGTCTCGCAGTAGAAGTCGACGCTCTCGGCGTACCCCTCGCCGGGCGCTCGCTCAAGGGCGGTGGGAGCAGCAAGCGAAAGCGGGTCTCCTATGCAGCCATCACATGGCGCAACCCACCCGCCGGCAACTTTGACTCGTTTGGCTCCGCGATGCTTGCGCTCTTCATCGCGACGACGGGCGACAACATGCCCGACCTGATGTACGTGGGAATGGACGCAAAGGGGGTGGATTTGGCCATAGCCCGCACCGAATGGTCGCCAGCTGCAATCTACTTCATTTTGTGGATGCTGATTGGTACGTTCATCGCTGTCAACATGATCATAGGCGCCATCACCGACAGGTTCTCCACGTTGCGGCAGGAGCTAGAAGGCATGCATCCGCTGATGACGGCCGCTCAGAGGGAGTGGGTCACTCTCATCCGTGGCGTTCGCACGATCACCGCCACGCGGCGGCCGCACCCGCCGCGCCTGTTGCGGCCCCTGCGGCTCTGGTCGTACCGCATCGCTATGTCGCGCCACTTCGAGTACCTCATGTATGGCATCATCATGCTCAACATGCTTGTGCTGGCCGCGGACCACTACGGCATGGAAGACGACGAGGTGTTCTACACCACGTACGTCTGGCTCACGGCCGCCTTTCGGTACGCGTACATAGTCGAGTTTGCCATCAAGATTTGGGGGCTGGGTGTGGGCGGCTACTGCCTGGACGGACAGCGGCAGCTCGAATTCTTGCTCCTGGTGGCGACCATTGCCGAACAGATGTTCACCTCGACGCCGCTGCCGCCGATGCTGCTCAGACTGCTCCGCATCCTTCGCGTGTTTCGCGTACTCCGCCTGCTGAATGCAGGCATCGCCTCGGAGCTGCGCGACCTTCTCATGAAGCTGGTGCTCTCAGCGCCGGCGATCATCAATGTGCTCTTGGTCCTCGCACTGGTCATGTTCATCTACGCCGTCCTCGGTGTCAACTACTTCTGCTTCGTCAAGCCGGGCGAGTCGCTCAACGAGTTCGCCAACTTCCACTCCGTACCCAACGCCTTCCTCCTCCTCTTCCAGGTTCGAACGCCCAGCTTCGCCCTGCCCTTCCCTCTAGAGCAGGCTCTCCGCTGCTTCTATCCATACCCTCCTTGCCGCCGCTGATTTGCACGCTCCTCACATTCCTAACTTGCCACCCCCGGCTCTCAGGTCCTGACAAGCGACGGCTGGCACGGCCTCATGCTCGACACGATGATCGATGAGTCGCAAGGCTGCACGCCGGACGACGGCACGAGTAACCGTGCGCAGGCCGACTGCGGCTCGTGGCTCGCGATGCCGTACTTCATCTCCTTTATGCTCATCGGCGTCTTCGTGCTGCTCAACCTTGTGCTCGCCATCGTGCTCGAAAAGTTCCTCTCCGTGTGGCAGCGGCGCGAGGAGTCAGAGGAGCGCGGCAGGCGCAGCTTACCGCCGCTCGTCTCGACGGACGACGTGCATGAGTTCGCGGAGCTGTGGGCCGAGTACGACCCGGACGCGAGCGGCAAGCTTCATGCTGAGGTCCTGCCACAGCTCATGGTGCGATTGCGCCCACCTCTCGGACTCGCCTGCGACAATGCCACCACGATGCGGGCCACGCGGCGGCTCCTCATCGATGCTACCCAGTACAAGCAGGCCAGCCCAGCCCAGCCCAGCACTAGCAGCGCAGTGGGAGATCTCGACCCTGCCGAGATGGCGCAGCTTGAAGATAGTGAATCTGAGGCGGCGGGCCGGGGCACGCTTGACGAGCTCGTGGCGCGAGTCGTAGCAGACGAGCAGATTTCAGCCGAGGCGGTGAAGCTGGCTGGCGCTGCGCTCGAGCGGTGCCGACACCTCCAGGAAAGCATCCTGTACGACCGCGCGACGCCCACGCACGTGGGCTTTCGGGGGGTGCTGCACGCGTTCATTCGTCAGAGCTTCGAGGGCGTCTGCGACGTGACGTCGCTGAAATCATTGCTGCGGGAGGCCCAATCCGTCGCCCACCAAAAGCTGAGAGACCTGGAGGTTGCGGAGAGCTACAGAATGGCGGACGAGACGCTGCGAGCCGACCTGCTCGAGCTCGAGGCCAAGTCCTCGGGCACGCCGAGGTCCACAGCCGCCACGAAGAAAATCACTGACTTGATGGGCGCGATGCACGACTACATCGCGAGCCGGCCCACCTCGTGGCTTGCGGCGCTCAAGTCGGCCACGACACAACATGCACAACCAAAGGAAACGGTACGAATCGCCCCCCACAAGCTGGTGTGGGGGCCAGAGCTCACTCGACCCTCATCATCAGACCTCATCAGGCCTCGTCAGGCCTTATCAGAGCGCACTCGACCCTCATCCTCAAAAAGGGTGACGATGGGCCGCCAGCTGTCTAAAAGAAGCAAAGATGGCCAAGAAAGTGCTCCGCCAACGCTCTGCGCGTGACGCCCATTCTGTGCAAGCGCCAAGCCACGAGTCAGCGAGTTGATGACTTTGCTCACCGGAACTAAGGGCTGGTGAGCATTCACGTGAATTTACGAGTACCTTAGCAGTCGAGTAGAAACTTAACTTTCATGAGGGGCAAGTTTGCGCTGCGCAGAACACAGAGGCCTGTGTAATAGCAGGCTTTGTCGGCCACGCCGCTCCGTCCATTGCGGTAGCGGCCCCTGTGCTTGGGGGCCCGGATTATGCGCGTTGTGTTGAACAGCAGCAGCAGCAGAGGCGTCCATAGCGAAGAGGCCCTCGTGCTTCACTCGTGCTTGGGGGTCCTGAGTTATGCGCGTTGTGTTGAACCGCAGCAGCAGCAGCAGCAGCAGCAGCAGCAGCAGAGGCCCAAATCTCGACCACTACGGCGCTTGATTTCGGCGATCGCTCGTCGGCGAGCGACGAGCCTTTCCCGTGAAGATGACGACGACGATGGCGGTCGTGTTGATGGTGGCACACAGTAGCGCACTATTTATACCGCACAGAGCACCTCATCCTGGACGTGTGCAGTCCAGTCCTCGTATGCAATTCTCGTTTGGCAAGCTCCCGGGCACACCGGCGGTTGCCAAATCGATGCCAGTTGATGTTGATGAGAAAGCGGCGGCGGTTCTTGCTACACGCGCTGAATATGAGGCTCGCGTTGCGGCCGAGCGGCAAAACAAAAAGAAAGAAAGCAACGACGACGTTTCGGAGAGGCTCCGTATTGCAGAGGAGATGAGAGTGGCCGCAGCAGCACGGAGGGCCGCAGGCTCAAAGCAATTTGTGGAGGCAGCAAATGTGGCAAAGGCGGAAGCGGAGGCGAAGGCGGAAGCGGATGCAACTGCAAAGGCCGCGAAGGCAAAGCCAGTTGTGCAGCTTTTCGACCCAACCGCCCTTTTCCGCTCGTCGCCGGCGCGGCTGAAGCCCATACCATCCCCACCTCCACCACAACAACCCAAAGCGACCACCGTACCGCCACTCCCCAGCTTTGATCTCGCGTCCCTTTTTACTCAGCCCAAGCCGGCCCCACTACCCCCGCCGTCGCCCCCACGAGCTCCCAGGCCATTTGACCTCATGTCCTTCTTTGCAACGCCGCCACCGCCGCCACCGCCGCCGCCACCGCCGCCGCCGCCCTTTTCGCTCCAGGCTCTTTTTGGGCTTGGGGCAAACGATTCCAAGTCGAAGCCCGCGTCCCAAGCCGGCGCTGTGTCGCGTGCTACCCCTCGAAGCCCCCCCAAGCCCACTGACGCGGGTGCCGTCGCGTCGCCTGACCGGCGCACCTTATTGTTCGGGCTCGCTGGGCTGAGTGCGGCTGGCGTGCTCCTGGGTGGTACCCCGACGATACGGAGCCAGCCGGGCGCCGATACGGAGAGTGCGACGCCGACGCCGAAGCGGCAGCGCGAGGCACGGCCGGCCGTACGCCGCCCGTCTCGTGACGACGAAGCGGCGAAGAAGGCGGAGGCCGAGGCAGCGACTGCGGCGGCTAAGGCGGAGGCGCAGACAGCCGCGCCGGCTAAGGCGGAGGCGCAGACAGCCGAGGAGGCGGCGGCCAAGGCCATGGCGGAAGAGGAGGCGGCGACCAAGGCCAAGGCGGAAGAGGGAGCAGCAGCGACCGCAGCGGCGGCTAACGAAGCGGAGGCGGAGGCGGCTCGCGTCGCCTCTGAGGCAACGGCAACCACGGAGGCGGCGGCCGCTTCGGCTCCATCGACCGCTCAATCAGCAGCTTCTCCAACCGCTCCAACGGCTCCAACGGCTCCAACGGCTCCAACGGCTCTCTCGCTGCCCTCACTGCCCGATCTCCCGTCGATCTCGCTGAGTGGGCTTCCGTCGACGCCAATGCTGCTGGCCGGAGGCGGCGGGATTGCGGTAGCGGTCGGAGCGGCGATCGTGAGTGCTCAGGGCAAAGCGGCCGAGCTGGAGGAACTGGCGCGTGTGCAGGCAGCGCGTGCAATATCCACAGCGGCGGCCGAGGCGGCGGCGCAGACTATGGCCGCCGCAGCTGCAAAGGCGGCAGCAGAGCAATCGCAGGCAGCGGCGGCAGCAGCTGTCTTGAAGACACCGGAGGCCACAGATATGGCCAAGGAGCTGGCAGATGCACGTGGCGCATTGCAGGCGGCAGCAGATGCGGCGGAGGCGTCGGCATCGGCGGCTATGAAGGCGGCAGAGGCGGCCGAGATGGTGCGAGAGGCAGCAGCAGTAGCAGAGGCGAAGCGCGTGGCGGCTGAGGCAGTCGCGGCGACTCAGGCGGCAATAGCAATGGCAAAAGTAGAGAAGGCTGCGGCAGAAGAGGCAGCGGTAATTAAGGCAGCGGCAGAAAAGGCAGCGACTGTGGCAGTTTCTGCTCGGGCTGCGGCCGCCAAGGCGTTGGGTCAGGCCGTCGTCGAGGGGCGCAATCAGATGACCGCCGCGCTCGCGCAGAAGAGGAAGGTGATGCTCCTGAAGCGCGAAGGTGCTGCTACGATCGCTCGCCGCGAGAAGATCGAAGCCGAGGAGCAGAAGAGGAAGGTGATGCTCCTGAAGCGCGAAGGAGCTGCTACGATCGCTCGCCGCGAGAAGATCGAAGCCGAGGAGCAGAAGAGGAAGGTGATGCTCCTGAAGCGCGAAGGAGCTGCTACGATCGCTCGCCGCGAGAAGATCGAAGCCGAGGAGCAGAAGAGGAAGGTGATGCTCCTGAAGCGCGAAGGAGCTGCTACGATCGCTCGCCGCGAGAAGATCGAAGCCGAGGAGCAGAAGAGGAAGGTGATGCTCCTGAAGCGCGAAGGAGCTGCTACGATCGCTCGCCGCGAGAAGATCGAAGCCGAGGAGCAGAAGAGGAAGGTGATGCTCCTGAAGCGCGAAGGAGCTGCAACGATCGCTCGCCGCGAGAAGATCGAAGCCGAGGAGCAGAAGAGGAAGGTGATGCTCCTGAAGCGCGAAGGAGCTGCAACGATCGCTCGCCGCGAGAAGATCGAAGCCGAGGAGCAGAAGAGGAAGGTGATGCTCCTGAAGCGCGAAGGAGCTGCAACGATCGCTCGCCGCGAGAAGATCGAAGCCGAGGAGCAGAAGAGGAAGGTGATGCTCCTGAAGCGCGAAGGAGCTGCAACGATCGCTCGCCGCGAGAAGATCGAAGCCGAGGAGCAGAAGAGGAAGGTGATGCTCCTGAAGCGCGAAGGAGCTGCTACGATCGCTCGCCGCGAGAAGATCGAAGCCGAGGAGCAGAAGAGGAAGGTGATGCTCCTGAAGCGCGAAGGAGCTGCTACGATCACGCGCCGCGAGGCGGGGATTGCCGGGGCGCTGGCAGGGCCCAAATCCATCGCAGCGGAGGCCGAGGCGAAGCCGAAGCTCGTGGCAAAGGAGCTCAAGTTAGGAGACATGGCGGCGGCCGAAGAGGCAAACACGGGACGCACGTCGGGGCGCAGGGCCAATGCCAAAGCCAAGGGCGCAAAGAAGAAGAAGAAGTGACGACACTTAGCAGTAGTGGAGCTGCTCAGAGGAGAAGATTCGCTGCATCCTGCATGCTAGTTGCCAGACAGAGATTGCCACCCCTTGCTCAAGGCAGCGCCTCGGCCAAGGGCTTACCTTCCTGGATAACCCATGTTCGCATCGGCCGGGGCTCTGTTGCAGCCGCGGGGCCTCGGTTGGGGCCGAGCAGTGAGCCCCCTTGACTGGGTGTTCACCCCTAACTCGTGTCCTGTGGCGCGAGGCCAGCCTCTAGACCGCCCGCCTAAGCCGACGCGGCCGAGCCCCGTGTCACGCCACAAGTTAGCAATACTTGGTCGGAGTTCTGGCGAGAGACGGCGGACGGGGGCCGACGCGAGCGGCGCCGGCGGCGCCGGCCGGGCCGTGCATGCGGCCGCCAGGTCGTCCTAGCACGGGACTGAGCTCTGAGGACAGTACTCAGTAGGTGCGAGCGAGGAGCCACGCGAGCACTCAGTCTGTCTGTTCGAGAACATGTCTGTTAGAAATATGCTACCTGCATCCAGTTGCGCACCGCGCGCACTCTCTCTTGGTCACATGATCCCTACATGCACGAGGCAGCAGGTAAGAGGTCAGTAAGAGGTGTATCCCCGCTCCCCTCGATCGACGTCGCGACGAATGAATCCTGCACGCCTCACCAGCACGGCACCCACCCAGACGTCGCCCGCCTCCTCGCCGCCCTCATCCTCAGACTTCACCGCAACGGTAACATTCACTTGGACACGGCATCCTTCGTCGCCGATGAATCCTTTGTGCACATTGGCATGACCTTGACAGGTTTTGTGCAGACGGCGATCTCGTAGATGAGGGAGAGGGCCAAGAGCACCGAACATGCGAGCGTAGCGGTAACCCCGCCGATCACGGCGAGAAGACGCTGCTTCCTCAAGGTTCGCCTCTGGCCAACGTACTCGCAGACAAGCTCGATCGGGTCGATTAGGTTCTCACGCCGGAGAGGCTCTGCCTTCGTGAGCTCGCCGTTGACCGCTTTTTCGATGGCGCTCTGTGCTGCCGCCACGTCCCTGAAGTCCACAAGGAATCCGTTTTCTCCATTCAGGACCTGCGAGATGTAACCGCCCGCATTCTGCACGACTACAGGGCAGCCACAAAGCAGCGATTCATGGACAGTGTTTCCGAGCGTCTCGAAGTTTGAGGCGGACACATGCACGTTGGCTGCGCGATAGAAGCGACGCAATTTCCACTGCAGCACGCAACGACGTACGGGCGAGATGAGGGTTTGGCAAGACGCGGGCAGGGCGAGATCAATCAGCGAACCTGAGGAACAGTCTCGCCCACTATGCACACGACACCGCCAGCTGGGTCGTGCGCCTCGCGTAGCTTTTCGTTAAGGGAGCCGTTGCCGACGATGGCGAGGGTCATACCCTTCGGGCGTGAGGCAAGCAGCAATTCGATCCTCTTCTCGGGAATCAGCCGTCCGCAGTAGAACATCACAGGGCGGTCGAGCGAGCCACCCGCGGCTGCGCCGCAAAGCACAGAGCGCGCTTCTGCCAGCTCAGCATCAGTGTCCACCTCTCGAAAGATCTTATACTGATCGTCGAGGAAAACGACGCCCTTGACTGGCATGCCGCGCCGACGGAACTGGCGTTGCATCTCCGCGCTGCGTGTGTATGCGCCGGAAGAGAAGGCCGAGTTGAAGACGTCGCAGAAGAAATACAGTATCATGGCGAAGATGCGGAACGGGCCTGTGAAGGAACCTCTGGCCGCTCCTAAAGCATCCATGGTGATGATGTTGACGCACGGGACCCCTCGGAGCAAGCATACGAGAACGACGAAGCTGTTGAGCCAAGACCAGCTCCCAGAGATGATGACGAGATCCTTGCTTTGGACCTGAGACCACGCCAGCCTCATATTGGCCAAGGAGGGGCGCATGACGACGCCACGGGCCGAGTCCATGTGAGCAGGAGGATGGTCGCCTCGACCGACCGTTATGCAGGAGACGTAGCCCGCATGGTTCTGCAGCGCCTCCATGAGGCGCTCGCGAAAGATGCTGCCGCCACCCGTCTCGCCATTGATGGTGCCAACGCGATTCGCGACCACCAGTACCCGTGAGCGTCTTGGCGCCGGCTGCGTGCACGACTTCGACGTTCGTTGCGCTTCGTCGTCCAGCTGTGTGATGGGGTCGTACCTGGTAGACGAGATGACGGAGCCGAGCAGCTCCTGGATCTGCCGGAGCGCCGGATCAAGCGACTGCTCCTTGCGGCAGATTGGGCAGCTCCTCAGCCCACTCGCCGCGCACGTGGCGAGGCACGCCCAGCAGAAGGTGTGACTGCAGCTCAGCTGCGCCGGATCAGCTGCGCCGATCGACTCCAGGCACACTGGGCATCTCGCGGCGCCTTCAGGGTTCGTTGCGCGCTCACTGGCTGGGCCGGAGCGTGCTCGATCGAGACGGCCCGTCTCGACGAATACCGAGGAGCGGATCAGCGCCTTGCAGAACTTGGCATTGAGCAGTCGGGTGGACTGCTTACATTCTCCGAGCCACTTGGTCGCCTTCTTCTGGATCTTGAGCAGTGCGAGGTAGTTGAGGACGGCGAAGCCGCGGAGCGCGCTGGCTTGGATTTCTTCTTCGGAGGTGCGTTCGAAAAAGTCCCAGAGCTCCTCGTAGCAGAGGTCGACAGCCTTCACTTCAGCTCGAAGCGCAGCCTCAAACTCATCACGCGCACACCCCGAAAGGCATAGCTCCTTGAGCATCGCGTAGTTCAGGAAGCGGAATGCGCCGCTACTCTGGTTCAGCTTCGCGATTTCCAACGCGTACAGACTGCCGAACTTCATGGCAAGCTTCTAGCCGTCGCCAATGAGACAGGAGCGGTGAGACGGTTGGACGGGCTAAAGCCGACGGAGCTAAAAAAGACATATTTGGAGATTTTTGCCGCGTCCATCTGGCTGATCGAACTGCAGCGACACCTGCATCAACCCCTGCAGCATTTGGACAGCGGCCGCGGACTGGTCTCCCGCGGCCGCGAGGGTGAGAGCATCCGCAGGCGCCGCTACCTGCTCGCTTGAGCCATGGCCACCTCAAATCGCGCGGCCAAGATGCACGTCAGTCAGTTCTCGGCCGCTGCCCTTGAAGGGCTCGTGCAGCGCAGATTTCACGCTACGGACCTCGATGGGAATGTGCATCCGTGGACGAAGGATGAGATTGTGCTCATGCTGAAGGAGGAGCTCGTGGTGGTCATGAGGGGCTGCAACCCTGAGATCACAGTAGCTGAAGCGTCAACATTGGCCAATGACATCATGATTCACTACGATGTGGATGGATCAGGCACAGTAAGCCGCTGCCAACTGAAACCCACACGCCTCCACTGCGATCTGAGCCGATCCCATCGTGTCTGCCCATCCCTTGACTCATTGACGGCCGGTTGCAGGTTGAGCTCAGAAGATCCGTTGTCAACGTCGCCGTGCCGGCGGGCACCACCCCGGCGATGGTCCTCGCCGCCGGTTGCATCAACGGGGCCGTGTCGCGCACGCTCACCGCACCGACCGACCGACTACGCGCGGTGCTTGCGACGGGGCTCTACCCCAACTTAAGCTCAGCAGTGCGAGGCATAGTACGGGAACAGGGCGTCGTCGGCCTGTGGAATGCAAACACGATCAACGTGATTCGGGTCACACCGGAGAACGGCATCATGTTCGCGCTGAACGACCTGCTGAAAGACAAGGTTTGCGCCGACCCGTCTCGCCCTACGATGAGCGACAAGTTCCTGCTTGGCAGCGTAGCGGGGGCAGCCTCCATGTCGGCCGTCTACCCGCTGTACGTCGTTCAGAGCCGCATGGCCGCCGCACCGGCCGGTAGGTACAGTGGCATCGCGGATTGCATGCGCGAGGTGTCTCACGGAGGCCGTGGCTCGCTGTACGCTGGCTACGGCACTGCGATCGCGCGCAGTGTGCCTCTCAAGGGTTTGATGCTAGGAGGTTACAGCATCCTCAAGGACATGTTCCAGGACAAGCAGACTGGCCAGATCTCCACAAGTACCTCGCTCCTTTGCTCGGCCTTCGCAGGCGGCGTGGCGCACGCCTTCACATACCCTTTGCACCTCGCGCGCACTGTCCTGCAGCAGCCGGTGCCAGATGGAGGCCAGCACTTCACCGGCTTCGTCGATGTCCTCCAAGACAGGTTTCGCAAGCAGGGCATCGGGGGCTGGTACAGAGGCCTACCGGTATGGCTCCTCAATCGCGTGCCCGGAGTCGCGATCGAGTTCGCGGTCCATGAGCGAGCCCTCGACGCGCTGCGGCACGGCTTCGGATCGGACCTGGCGTCACGGCGTTAGTCAAGCGGGGTTCAGGGACTTGTTCGAGCTTCGGAAGAAGCGTCGTACTGCTGGTTCAAACAAGACGTTCTTCTTCAGCGATGCTGAGAACTAGTAGGGAGCAGGCCCGGGACTGAGCACAAGAACGGTCACATCATGTTGCGCATAATGTTGTACAGCCGGTCCATACAATACAGCTTGTGTCCTCTCTGATCTCTGTTTAGTGTTGTGCGTGAGCTCTGCAATGGAGCTGAGGGTACCCGAACGCTCATGACAGCGCGCTGTCCGAATTTCTCAACTCTCATAGTTTGAGGCATGCCCACCGTGCCGAGGTCGAAGCATGGCCACCGCCGGGAATGTTCGCCACCGTCACAACAGCTTACCCGTGAGCGGCGGCATATGAATCTGGTCGACGTGGTCGCATTGCAGGAGGCCGCTGACGCAGTTGAGCGATTGCGTGCGGCCCTCTCAGCATCAGCAGCAGCGGAGGAGGCGGCGCGGCTCGAGGCGGACAGCTTGCGCGCGGCGCTCGCCCGTCAGCAGTCAGATGACGATCGGCTGTACCACGATGAGCTGCGTCAGCAGGCGGAGACGATGCGCCTGCAAGTGCGCATCGGCGAGTTGCTGGAGGTGGCGAGCTTGCGTAGTGCTGCTGCGGAGTCATCTGCTGTGGACGTTGCGTGCATCCAGCGTGAGCTGGCGCTCGCGGATGAGGCCAACGCGGAACTTGCCATGGACCTCGTGGCGCAGCGCATTCACTTCGAGACCCAGATGAAAACACTGCACTCGGCACGCGAGCGCGAGGGGGCAGCGCACGAGGAGCGGCTGGCGCTGCATTCGGAGAACCTCGTGCGGTTGCGCAGCATGATGGAGCAAGAGCAGCGCGTGGACACGCGCATCTTCCTCGAGCAGCTCCAGCCCGTGTACCAACGACTCGACGCCGGGCTGCGCCGTGAGCGAGAGCTCTCGTCGTCACTCGGCGCGTTGTGGGCGAATGCCGAAGTGGAGGCAGCCTTGCTTCGAGCGGCAACGGCGGAGGCGCGCCTCGCGAAAGCGGAGGCCGCCAAGGAGCGCGAGCGCGCCGACAGGAGCAAGCAGCAAGCCGCCGAGCGCGCGGCCGTGCAGGCGAGTGCCCAGCTACAGGTGGACCAGATTAAGGAGCACTTAGCCACGGTCCTGTCTGAGGCGCAGGAGAAGGAGGCCAGATCGCGCTCAGCACGACAGGCGCTGCTAGAGTCGCTCAACGCTGAGCGCGACGGCTTCTACAGCTCGCTCAAGGCCATCCAGGCACAGCTGAGCGCCGCACGCCAGGAGGCCGGGCGCGCGGCGCGGGTCTCGAACCACTTGGTCGCCAAGGTGATGGCCGCATGGGAGCGACGGAAGCTCTCGCGCCTCCTTCTCGGTTGGCGTGCAGTGGCGTTCGAGGCGGCGCGCGAACGGCTCTGGGTACGCTCGAAGGAGCACGAGCACGAGCTGAGCACCTCGCTCAGCGCCGCCGCCGCGCGCGAGGAGGCGGCACGTCTCGCTGAGGAGCATGCTGCCGCCGCGCTCGTCGAGGCCGAGGCGGAGAGGGCAAGGCTTGCTGAGGCGCAAGCGAGCCTACAGGCGGAAGCCGAGCGGAGGCGTGAGCAGCAGCTCCATTCACATTCACATTCACATTCACAGCAGCAGCTCCAGCAGCAGCAGCAGCAGCAGCAGCAGCTTCGCTCCGAAGGACACTCGCACTCGCACTCGCACCGTCGGCGCAGCGGCGGCAGCAGCGGCTACTCCCATCGCCATCATCGCATGCGGTCAGACCTACCCATGGTGCCGACAATGGGGCCAGCGGCCGCCGCTGCCAGTGCCATGAGCACCTTAGGCCGCGCAAGCGACAGCAGTGCCTTCAGTGCGACCAAGGGCAAGCACGAACCCCAGGAGAGGTACCTCGAGTATCTGAAGCAATGCCTTCGGCAGGGGCGCTCGCCCGCGGAGGAGGTCGTCGAAGTCATGCGCCAGAACATGCCCACGGCGGGTAGTGGTGCGATGGCTGCCGCCTCGACCCTTGCGCTGCAAATTCGAGCGGCCGAAGAGCAGTTAGGCCTCGCGCCGGTGCCTGTGCCGATAAGCGTCGTCGCCGGATGGCTCGCTCTCCCCACAGGCTCGTCAATCTGACTCTCCCAACACGCCGACGCAGGCCGATAGGATGATGGCGAGACGAGATGCGTTCTTTCCTCCGCGTCTATCCCGCCGAAAGTGAACGAGGTCGAGGAGCCGCGTCGCTCCAAAACTATAGGAGGTTCTTAGCGAGCTTTAAAATGGTTAGTTGTGGCGAACGTCTTACCACTGTGATCTGTGTAGTACAACTTACGATATGATCTGCTCGCGCGTTTCAGCTATTCACGCGTCCGGTCTTCAGCCCAGTGCCCGGCCCACCTGCATCGTCGCTCACTCGCTCATCGTCATCGCCTCCCTTTCAATCTGCGTCCGGTGTCGCGCGCCTATCCGGCTGCTGCGACTCCACCAGGCTTCTTATCATCCGTCCTCCTACACCGTTGCATCATCCGTCATCCCACCGACCTTTGCATCACTCGTCCTCCCATACCGTTGCATCATCCGTCCTCCCACACCGTTGCATCATCTGCATCATCTGCATCATCTAGGCTCAATCTTGCCTCCGTTGGCAACCCGTGGCACTCCGCCAGTTCTTCCCACAGGCCATGGCTGTCGCCAAGCTGCCGCCAAGCTGCCGCCAAGCTGCCGCCAAGAGCTTCAGAGCTATCGCCGTGAGCGCGTCGAGCGCAGCGGCACGCCCGAGCGGCTCGGTGGCAGGCTCTCGCTCGCGGTGGGCGGCATGGCGGGCGCCTGCTCAGCCGACACCTTGTTGCCCGCCGCTAACTCATGTGCCAGGAGGGCCATTCGCCCACTCCGGCGCGCCAGGTCTTCCTCCTCGGCCTCGGACTTGACGGGCAGAGTGAGGACGCGGGCCGCCTCAAAGAGCAGCAGGCGCGACGCCAGAATTGGCTTGAGGCCCTCGGTACTCAGATCACGTTCCTCGAGCGCCACCCGGAGCTCAGCGACGCGCATGGCCTTCACGGCCTCGACGCTCAGGGTTGCAAGGGGCGCCGTCTCGGGCGCCGCTACGGGCGCCGTCTCGGGCACAGCTTCGGGCGCTACCACCGCCTCGGTGGCTTCCGCCTCGATGGTCGCCGGTTGAGTCGGCGGTGCACCCACCATCTCGATCAGGCGCCCGATGAGCACGGGCTTGGTGCCGTCGCTCGTGAGGCCAAGCGTGCGCAGCTCCGAGCGCAGCTCCTCGACGCGCATCCGACTGTAACGCTTACGAAGCTCCTCGGCACGCTTCTCGTCGACGGGCGCAGCGTTCGACGCCAGCGTGACCGCATCAGCCCCATCGGAGATTGCGTCGGAGATTGCGGGCGGGAGATCGGAGATTGCGTCGGAGATTGCGGGCGGGAGCTCGGAGATTGCGTCGGAGATTGCGGGCGGGAGCTCGGAGATTGCGTCGGAGATTGCGGGCGGGAGCTCGCCCTGCAGGAGGTGCTCTCCACGCGCCAAGATGGTGGTGACCTCGCTCTCACAGCTCTCAAACTCCCGTTGGAGCCACGAGCGCTGGCTTTCGCGCCCTTCCATCCCGGCCCATGCACCGGCCCTCGCTGCCGAGGGTGATGGGTCGACCTCATCGCGTGGCGTGTTCCACTCGCCCAACTCGCCTGGACCCGAGGTCGCCTCGGCAGCGGTGCAGCCGAGCGGGCGCACGCCCTCTGGAGACGCGGGCACCGTGAGCTGCGCGAGGCGCGCGGCCGACGCCCGCGTGCTGGAGCCCGTGGCCCGCCGAAGCGGGGCACTGGCGGGCTCGGCGGGAGCGCTGAGCGAGAGTGCCGCTGGCTCGACCTCCTTGCAGGGCGAGCAGGGAGGGGGCGCGGTCCCAGGCCGCGCAAGCCGCGTCGCATCGAGCGCATCGGTCGCGTCCTTCGGGGGTGGGGGGGGGCGCTGGCTCGAGCGCCCATTGCAGCGCGTCTGCCGCGTCGTCATCTTCGTCGTCGACAGCGGCGCCTCGAGCTGCTCATCGAGCACGGCGATTGGTGCTGCTGGCAGCTGCATGACCGGTGCGTCGCAGCCCGCCACTGAGGGCTCTTCGGGCTGTCGCGTCGTCTCCTGGGACACTTTGAGCAAAGGGAGCGCCTGAGCCTCGGCCGCATCGCCATCGATGAGCGCGGCCTTGGTGGCTGCGCATGCCGAGGCGAAGACGCGGTCCAGGCGGCCGCCCTCGGAAAGTGGCGAAGGTGCCGGCACGCGCGAGAAAGGCTCGGCGAGGAGCGACGAGGGTGGCGTGTCCGGGGGCATCTCGTGCCACGCGGCCCTCCACGCCGCCGTCCTCTCGGCCTCCGCCGCCTTGCCTTGCGCGCTCGCCTCAAGCTCAGCCGTCATGGCACACTGCGCCGCATAGACGCGGTCCATGCGCGCAGCGTCCACGTTCTCGACGTCGACCATCGTCCACGCCTCCGCCTCCTCGGCTGCGATCTGCGCGGCGAGCGCATGCGCGGCGAGCTTCTCGGCAGTGCGCCGATACTTGTGGCCCTCCCAGTGCTTACGGAGCCAGAAGAAGCTCAGCGGCAGCTCCGTGTTGGTCGTGGCACAGCGAACGCGTCCACCCGGCAGGAGCTCACAGTCGGCATGCTCCTTGAAAAACTCGGCGAGATCGGTGGCCTCCGACTCGTTGGAGCGTCCGTGCTCGCCGACCGGCGTGTGGCCGCGCATGCTCTGCAGGAACCCCACCTCGCCGAAAGCCTCCGCCTCTGTCGGCAGGTGGCCAACGTGGTTCTCGAGGACGCCAGTCACGCCGAAGGCCTCGAAAAAGGGCGGTGGCTCCTCGGGGGCAACGGCATCGTTCTTGTTTGCGCGCGACTTTGAGGTCCACGAGGACAGCTCGCTTCTTTGGAAGAACTCAGACGACCACGCGGCACTGTTGTTCTTGCTGTTGGGCGTCTGCTTTGAACCGATGATCTTGTCTTCTGACTGGGTGCTATTGACGCGCTTCGACGAGCCGAGGAGCGAGCCAAGGGCTGCACGTGAGGCGAGGCTCATGCGCGCGCGTGGTAGATTCAAACGCGGCAGGAAGCCGAGCGCCTGACGACCTCTGGGCTGCTTCAAAGCTCTTCGGGACGCACCGTTCTTATGAGGCGCCACGCGAAATAATAACATACAACTCGCGTTTTCGGGTTTCAAGTTCATAGTTGTTAGTTGTTCAACAACAAACAACTTACAACTTCGGTCAACGAAGTCAGTTTGCACTTTGAAGTTTGAAAAATGAACAAATTTGAACCAACAACCTCAAACTACCGCGCCGGTCAACGTGAAACTAACCCGGCACCCGAACCCCGAAATCTGCGAGGTCGAAGTTGTGAGTTCAAAGTTAGTCGTTTTAAAAATAAGAAAGAACTCAGAACTCAGATTTCTTTCCGGGCACTTTCCTACAACTTTCGGATTGGGAATCCTGGAGAGCACTAATGGCTAATCTCCTTTAATGAGGATCAAATTAAAGTTCCATGTCATTTTTAAACTTTCCCAAAATGCGACCGGCTCGCACGAGAATTCGGAAAACTTCGCAAGTGCGCCATGGCGGGGAGGCCACCCATCGAGGACCTCAAGAAGGCAGTGGTCGAGCTCGTGCCCGATGGCGTCGGCACGGCCGCCATTGCTCAAGAATTCGGGTGCAGCCAGCGGCGCGTGCAGCAGATCGTCAAGGCAGTGGGCCTCGCCCGCCTGGTGGAGCCCGTCCGCCCGCACCTCGACGACGTCGTGTGCGAGGAAGCGTGCAGGCACGGCGACAACTATGGAGTTGCGATGCTGCTTGGTGCGCTTCGCGCACACCACCCCGGCTGGAGCTTCCCGCGTCGGCGTGTGCTCGCTGCGCTCAAGGCTGACCGGCCAGAGGCCTTGGCCGCTCGCCGGCACTGGGCACATCTCAGAATAGGCCGCGGTGTGTACGTGGCGCACCACTTCGCCTATTCGTGGCACATGGATTTGGCTTGCAAACTGCAGGAGTATGGCATCTACGTGGGCGCTCTCATCGACGGAGACTCGCGCAAGGCGCTGCGGCTCGTTGCGCTCGTCGACAAGCTGCCCGTGACCATTTACGACAAGCTCTTCGCGCCGGCCGCGAATAGTCACGGGCTACCCGACCAGCTCATCACAGACAAGGGCTCCGAGTGGTGCGTGGCGGCCTTTGCGTGCTTGTTGCTCGCCGGCCTTGCGGGCAGGAGCGCTGCCTCGCGCCGTGCGCACAGGTTTGTGCCGTCGAAGCGCAATGTGCGTGCTCGCACCCTCGTTCCGCCGCGCGCGGCGACGTGCGCAAACGCTGCTCATGTTTGCGTGCCTCGTCGACTCGCGCCATGGCAGACCCGCGTCGAGCGATTCAATTACGAGATCAACATGCGCGTGCTCGTGCCCGTCCGGCGGCTCATCAACGTGCTCGAGCTGCGTGGCCTGCTGGATAGGTATCTTGGCAAGCACGTGTACGCGTTCAGCAGGGTGATGCAGCCGCTCGTGCAGCACGGGCTCGACCTCCTTGAAGCAGCGTGGAACGAGCACTCTGTGCGCCCGGTGCGCAACATGGAACACTCGGGTGGCATCCCGAACAGGCGAGCCGTGCTTCGCCCGCACCCTGGTGGCCAGCTGAAGCTGCCGCTCAGATTTGATGGTGTGCATGAGTACGAGGAGGCACGTGGGCGCCCGCTTGAGCACACATCCCGCGACGACGGGTATGATTCTGAGTGGTGCGCGCGGCCTGCCGCGCGTGCGCGTGCGGTGGCGGCGGTTGTTGGCGACATTGAGAGCGCGTGGTGCGAGTTGCAAGATTGCTCGTACACGCGTAGCATCGACGCGTATCTGTGTTTCTTGTCGTATTACAATTGATCTTCACACCGAGGCTATTTAGAGACGGACTGACTGACTTCGCAGACACCGTGCGGTACCCGGCATGTGGTGTTGTTAACGTGCATGTGAAAATGTTGTTAAACACCTGATGCATTAAATTACATCATTAAACCCAAAGTCGCCAAGTTGCCTGCACTGGATATCCTGTGCGATACGTTCTGAGTTCTATTTGAAAGCCGAGGATCTCGACGACGTTTTCTGTTGCGGACAACGGGACTCCAACATACCAACGGTCCTGCCGAGTGAACACCTCTCCTCTCATGACAAGCGAAGCGGCATTGCCCGAGCGTCAAAAAGCTTGCTGTGGGGAAAGAGAGGTGTTTACTCGACAGCCAACGGTCTATCGTGAAAACCGCACATGAAAGCGAGCATGCGGCTCGGACCATGCATACCGTCGGTCATCCTCGTACTCAGCCTCGCGCTTCAAGCTGCAGGGCAATCACTGCTTTGCGATAACACCTGCAACTTCCCCGTAGACGGAGAGTGCGACGATGGTGGGCCAGGAGGAGAGTGGTTATCCTGCGGCCTCGGAACGGATTGCCAGGATTGTGGCCCCCGCCCAATTAGTTCCACCCCCGGGCAGCAGTATTACTCATACTACACGTGCACCAGCTGCATGGCCGCCCTCATCTCCAATTGGTGGT
>Ga0210239_100789_pt1 | contig 27385 bp, 18 predicted proteins | sample ChrtobMetP5a_0mM_FD_155451 | JGI IMG/M metagenome (GOLD analysis project Ga0210239, IMG submission 155451) | Chrysochromulina tobin associated microbial communities from unialgal haptophyte culture, Seattle, Washington, United States - P5a_0mM | ecosystem: Host-associated > Algae > Haptophytes >... | reverse complement strand
GGGGGGCGGGGGCGAGGGGGGCGGGGGAGATGGCGGCGGCGGTGGGGAGGGTGGAGGTGACGGGTAAAGTAACGGTCCGCAGGTGCACCGGCTTGCAAGAGCGGCGAGCGGGCACGTACTCACTTGAAGACGACGGCAGGGCAACAGCGCTGCCGATAGAGCGAGTGCGGATGTCACGACGGACGGGGTAGGCGATGGTGGGATGCCGACGCTCGATCGCCTTAGGCGAGCGCCGGCTGCCCAAAATGCTGACCGAGCTCCTCGATCCCCGCTCGCTGCTCTGCGGTGAGCGTCCCGGCAAGGTCTGAGCGGCGTCTCGGGAGGTTGTCCACGATCGATGTTGTGGAGGTGGAATCCGAAGGCTCTGATGGCATGAACGACGTGTCCGTTTCCAGTCGGCGGCCGCCGGCACCGCAAGAGAGGGCTGCCGAAAGGGCGGCTACATTGGCAGAGAGAGTCGAGAGAGTACTGCTCTGAGTCGAAAGAGCACTGCTCTGAGCAGCTACATTGGCAGAAAGAGGGGACAGAGCAGCCACGCTGGCAGAGAGAGCGGCAACCTGCTGAGCGAGGGCTTCCATCGACGTGGCAGCCGATGGCGACGTTGGCAATGCAACGATCAGCCGAGGCCCGTTGAGGTAGATGAACTGCGAGTCGAGCGTTGGGCCGCTGAGGCGCGAGATGCACGTCTTGTGCGTGCCACTCACGCCGATGGTCACGTCGAGGGTCCTCGAGGAGCTGACGAGGCCGCCGGTGGTGGAGGAGGCGTGGACGGCGCCGGTGCAGTCGGGCGTGCCGGCCGGGAGGAGGACGAGGGTGTCGCCTGGGGATGCAAAGGTGCCGAGGACGCTGAGGGTGGTCTGTGTGTTCGGCGCGATGGTTGAGGGGGAGAACCCAACGTCGGGCGGCGAGGGCGGAGGCGAGGGCGGCGGCGACGGCGGCGGCGACGGCGGCGGCGGCGACGGCGGCGGCGACGGCGGCGGCGACGGCGGCGGCGACGGCGGCGGTGGCCGCGGCGGTGGCGACGGCGGCGGCGGCGACGGCGGCGGCGATGGATACGAGCACACTCGCCAGCCGGGGTAGTAGAAGTAGGCGCAGCAACCTGTAGACCATGCGATCGTCCCCGGGCCCAAGATGTAATCGGAAGGCCCGGTTGAACCTGAGAAGCTCGTCAACGTGCCCGACGGGTGGGAAGGTATGCGGAGATAGTCGCTGAGGGAACCGCCCGACGTCTGAAAGAAGGTTGCTGTCAGGGGCCTTCCTCTGGCGAGCGCGGTCGACGTGATGGAGCACCCAGGGTAGCCGCAGCCATTATAAGAGCTCGCAGAGCATCCCGACGGAAAGTTGGGTGAGAGAATGCAGTTCGGGGCGCTCGGATCGACGGTGCATGGGCCGGAGGTGACGGTGAAGTAGGCGTTCTGTGCGCTCGGCGACGGCGGCGACGGCGGCGGCGGCGACGGCGGCGGCGGCGACGGCGGCGGCGGCGACGGCGGCGGCGACGGCAGCGGCGGCGGCGACGGCGGCGGATACGAGCACACTCGCCAGCCGGAATAAGTGACGCTGGCGTCTGAAGACCAATGGATCGTCCCCGGGCCCAAGATGAAATTGGAAGGCCCGGTTGACCCTGAGAACCACACCAACGTGCCCCACGTGGCAGGTATGCGGAGATTGTTTAAGGGATGCGTAGCAAAGGAGGTCGCTGTCAGGGGCCTTCCAATGGCGAGCGCGGTCGACGTGATGGAGCACGCCTCGTTGACGCCGTAATTCGACGGAAAGTTGGGCGAGCGAATGCAGTTCGGGGCGCTCGGATCGACGGTGCATGGACCGGAGGTGACGGTGAAGTAGGCGCTCGCAACGATCAGCCGAGGCCCGTTGAGGTAGATGAACTGCGAGTCGAGCGTTGGGCCGCTGAGGCGCGAGATGCACGTCTTGTACGTGCCGCTCACGCCGATGGTCACGACGAGGGTCCTCGAGGAGCTGACGAGGCCGCCGGTGGTGGAGGAGGCGTGGACGGCGCCGGTGCAGTCGGGCGTGCCGGCCGGGAGGAGGACGAGGGTGTCGCCTGGGGATGCAAAGGTGCCGAGGACGCTGAGAGTGATATGTGTGTTCGGCGCGATGGTTGAGGGGGAGAACCCAACGTCGGGCGGCGACGGCGGCGGCGACGGCGGCGGCGGCGACGGCGACGCATGCGGGACCAAGTGCGCGAGCAAGGCCATTTCGAACCACTTGTTATGGTAGGAGCGATTGGTTTTCGACCAAATCGCGGAGTGCTTGTTTGGTCTGCACCGATCCTGCTCCGAGCAACCTGCAACCAAGATGAACCCGAGCAACCCGAGCCAGCGCAGCACGAGTGCGCCGTCGAAGCGCTCCACCCACCGCAAAGGCACCCCGTCCCTTTTCGCTGCTTCCTCGACGGGGCCACCCGCCGCGTCCGCGTTCACACTCGTCTGGCCGTACGGGAACGAGTACTCGTACTTGACGTCGGCGTCCCCGAGCTTGCCCTCGAAGAAGGGTTCCTCGAGCGCGACCTCAAAGACCTGGCGCGCGCCCTTGCGCAGCCCGTCGTCGGCCGCCATCGAGTTACGCCCAGCGCGCGTGCTCGTGGCACCGCGGCAGAAGGCGCACGGGTCGATGGTGGAGTTGCCAGCCGGGATGCGGTAGAGGCCCGTGCCGCCGACAGCGGTGGACAGGTACGGGCACGACATCGTGTTCAGGCACGAGCCGTCGTCGATGATGCACGCCGTGAGGCGGCCCACCAGAGGCAAGTCGGCGGCCGATATGCAAACGAGGAACGCGGGTCCGTCGTCGAGGCTGTGGGTGAGCTCCGTGCCCACGATCGTCGACGCATTAGGGCTCGGCGAGGCGGAGGTGTCCGCCAAGGGCTCCGGCGCCGCATGACGCTCGACCTTGACCGACGCAAACACGGGCGCGATGGAGAAGACATGGAAGAGGGCCATTCCGACGAGCAGGAATTGCAGCAGGAAGCGCCCGCTGCGCTTGGTGTCGAAGGTGACGGAGGGTATGAGGGTCGTACTAGGCTTCAGTTTTTCAGTTCTCGCCCAGCCCCTCTTTTCTCATTGTGAATGGGGGCTCCACGCCGAGCGTGAGTCCGGCGCCGGCGCCGGGCCGACTCCCCTGTGGGGAAAACGGGGAGGAGTGGTTCTCGCCCTTTCCGCTTGTGGTCACTCAGAGTCGTTGTTCATAGTGAATACCTCCAGACCGCGCGAGTTTCGTCATTGACGAAACCGAATTTCGTCAGCCGCTGACGTCTCGCGCGTGGCCGAGCCTCACCGTATGCGACCCCGGGCAGGACCTGTAGTCCCCCCCACGGACACGGTCTAGACCTCTAGGCCGTGCAACCACCTCGCCTGATTGGCGTGTGGACCGCGGGGGGACATATGGCATGCCCGGTTACAATCTAACACAGCATGATGTATGTATCCGTACCCCTATCATGCGACACAGGTGCGGCGAAGGGTGAGGGCGATTGATTGACTGAGGCGAGGGACGCTGAATGGACTCCATCGAAAGGCGAAGGATTGCGCAGAATTCCATTGAATTCGAGAGAGTGAGAGGAGGTTCGTCACGTCCTGGTGAAACGCCCGCGGCGTTTGGGTTTACCGTTTACCGAACCTTGGTGTGAGTTCATCGTTTCTCGCCTCCCTCTTCCCTTTCATAACCGCGTTAATATACTACTTAACTTTGAATATAGGTTACCTCACTCACTCACTCACCGCACTACCCCTAAAATTTTATATAACCCGAACCCGTACCCGATACCGGACCGGACAGGGTGCAAATGCATGGTGCAAATGACACACACTGACAGAACTACCTCTCGACGCAGATCGACCGTACAAATGCAAAAAGTGCAAAACACCATTGAGGTAACCATTGTTGAGGCAAAATAGGTTGGACACGTAAAGCTCGACATCCCGAGCGACGGATGCTGCGTGCTTTGGACACGACCTCACGGTCATGTGCCAGCAGCCCGCGCTGCCTCTTCGCTGAGGAGAAGGACGTTTGCCCTGCAAGTTTAGGGAACGCCCGCCTCAGGCGGCCAGCCTGGCAAGGGCTTCGCGGTTCCGCCGTATTGTGCAGGCAGCTGCGCCGGGTCGGCCATCTTGTGCAGCCGTGCTCGCGAGGTTTCAGACGAGAGGATATCGATCTTCTCGCGTGTGTCCTCGTCCACCCACGTTCGGATAACGCGCCACGCTACAGCAAGCACCGGAGGCGCGTTGACGATCAGCATCGTGCTGAGCAGCTCTGGGTAGTGCGATGAGTCCGTGGTCGCCGTTTGCTTGAGGAACTTGAACCCATACGAATCGAAAAGGCCGAGATGCCAGCCCGCGGCGTCAATGACCACCGACCACTCTCGCGCCTTGGCCGCCGCCAGCGCGTCCATGTACGACTCATTCAGCCAGACATTATACCGTCCGATGGCGTCCAGAGAATAGCCCGCTTCGACAGCCAACTTCACGCGGCAGTTAGCTCCCATCACCTTGAAGATGATTGGGCAGCCTTTGCGATCAATGCCGGTCTGCGCGTGCGGTACGAAATGCCGCATGCCCGCGACAGGCGCCCCCAATGCCTCATCGGGCGTCAACGTTCTTAAGTGGTCGACATGATGCTCTTCGCGCCACTTAATGGTCGCCGCGTACTGGTTCGCTGCCTTCTCCACATTGTGGTGACGCGCGCGCAGGTACCGCAGGAGCGCGTCCTCTTTCGTCTCTCCCGCCCCGAGCGGACGCGGCTTCACCCCGCGCACAGCGAGCGCCGCGAGCATCTTGGGCAGCAACAGCTGCTCTTTGGCGGTCGGCGTTTGGACAGGCGCGACCGCGGCCACAATGGAGACACTTTCGGGCATGGTGGAGTCGCTGCGTTCAGTCTTGAAGTTCTGAACGGGCGCCGACTCCCCCTCCAGCTCGTGCGTCGGCATGCGAGAAGAGGTGCTCGAGCTGCGCTGCACCGGCGCCGCCTCCGCCTCCAGCTCGTGCGTCGGCATGCGAGAAGAGGTGCCCGAGCTGCGCTGCACCGGCGCCGCCTCCACCTCCAGCTCGTGCGTCGGCATGCGAGAAGAGGTGCTCGAGCTGCGCTGCACCAGCGCCAACTCCGCCTGCACCTGGTAAGCGCAGAGGTGCTGCCCGATGGCCAACAATGGGTTGACCGGCCTGTCGATGAGCACTTGTTCGACAGCTGCCTCAAGTGCGGCGCGGGCCTCCCTCAGGTACACATCCGCCGGGATCTCCTGCGATTTCAGCCAGCGCACGACCGCTGCCTCGGTCGGGGTGGAGAAACTTTCTGGCGACGACATGAAGATTCCGCGCTCCCACACACACACAACTGAGTTTTTCGAGAGATTCAATTTCGTCAACCGAAATTCACGACCGCAGGTGAGGGTCTCAAGTTCACTGAAACAGTCTTATTTCGGACTCGGTGACGGCGTCTAGAAACCCCTAGCCTAGTCGGCCGCCCAAGCGTACGTCGGCGGCCCTGGCAAGCTGCCGCGCACAAACAGCCCTGCTGGCATCGCACCGGCGGTAGGTGCCTTGGGCGCGGCGGCGCTGGCCGCGCCGGCCAAGAGCGTGGCGGTGGCGCCCTCAGCGGCGGCGCGCTTGCTGGCGTCTGCGAGCGCACCCGTGTGCCAGCTCTCAAAGTCCGCCTGCAAGCGCTGCTGCGAACGCTGGAGCTGGAGCTGAAGGCTCTCAATCTCGCCCTTGAGCTCCTTGAGTGAGGCCACGCCGCCCTTGTACAGCGTCGTCTCGAGCGTTAGCTGCGCGCGCATGCGCTCCTCGCCGGCCTGGCTACCGGCCTGATTACCGGCCTGACCTTCGAGCGCCGTCCCGAGCGCCTCCTTGAGCTGTGCCACCGCCGCACGCTTGCGACCCACAAGCTCACCCGCCTCCTTGGCGCCCGCATACGCCTCATGCAGCGCGCGCTTGGTTTCGTCTCTCTCCCTCGCGCGCGCGGCGTCCCAGTGCGCGTGACGGAACTCGGCGAGCGCCGCGTGAGGATCACTCAGCAGCGCCAGCCACGCCGCCGCACTCATCGCCGCCGCCACCGGAGCGGCGGAAGCGGCCGCCGCCGGCGGCGGTGGGGGCGGCGCGGGCCGCGGCGGCGGCGGAAGCCCTGTTGCCCGCGGTGGTGCGCGCGGTGGTGCGCGCGGTGTCGGCTCGGAAGAGGGGGGTGGGGGGTGGAAGGCGGTAGGCTGCTCCTCGCCCCCCTCACCGCTCGTCGGCGGCGGCGGCACTTGCAGCCTTTCGCACGCGAGAGGCCACCAAGAATGGAAAGCCATCTCCGCCGCTGCGTGCAATCCATCCGCACGCCCCTGCAGCGCAGTGCATTGCTGCTTCAAGTGCTTGAGCTCCGTCGCTTGCGCATGGTACAGATCTTTGGCGTGTTGCAGCTCAGCACACAACCGTCGCTCCTCCTCGTCCTCGCCCACCCCATGGGAAGCAGCCGCCGAGTCCACCGCCGCCGCGTCCGCCGCCGCGTCCGCCGCCGCGTCCGCCGTCGCAGCAGCAGGGAGCACGGAGGCGACGGCGAGCGACACGCGGCGCGCCTCGACCGCCGCTTTGGCCGCTCCAACCGCGTCCCGCACCGCCCGCAGCGACTGGCCGATCGCCTGCGCCCTCTCGACATGCAAACGGAGCGCCGCGCGCGCCTCGCGATGGGCTCGCGTCAAGGCGACGCCCTGGGCATAGCAGCTTGTAAACAGGGAGTACGCCTGCTCGACGCTACGTAGCGCTGTCGCCTCCTCCGCCGCCGTCACCACAGGCGCGTCGTCAGCGCGCCGCAGCAACTCCTCGCGCCGCTCTCGCACCTCAGCCGCCTCCGCCTCGTCCGCCGCCCGCGTGCCACCAGTCGTCGAGCTCGGCCCCTCGTCGCCGCCTCCGCCGCCTCCAGTGCCCACGCCGCCACTCGCCCCTGCCGCCCCAGCGGCCACCACACCGGCCGTCGGTGCCGGCGCACTCCGTGCGAGCCGTTCAGCAGACCAAGCCTCGGCGGGTGGCGCCCGGTGCGGCCGCCACCCCTCGAGCAGCAACCCCTTGAGGATCCAGAGCGCGTGGCGCACCTTGGCCAGCCGCTTGCCAGGCCCCCACGCGAGCGTCACCTGTGGGTCCGCGTCGCTCACAAAGGCACGCACGTCGCGATGCAACTGCTGCAACTCCTCAGCACTCAGCTGCTTGGTCGGGTCGTCCTCCGCACTCCCGCCAGCGCCACCACCCGCCTCGCGCAGCTTGCGATTCTCGTCCTGCAGCCGCGCGATGAGCACTGCTTGGTCCACCTCCTCGTTCACACTCACCTCGTTCTTGACCATCGCCACCCGTTGCGCAAACTTGCACGTGGAGATGGATTCGTCTGTGTGGCTCACGGCCGGGTGGACCGTGGCCACCATGACCGTCTTGCAGTTGCCGCCGAGGGAGTCGCGTAGCACGGAGGTCAACATTGAGTTTCGGTAGGGCACGTGCCGGCTGCTCGCTGTCTGGCGCTCATGGAGGGCCATGATCACAAGCTCGAGCTGAAAAAGACTCGAATTGATGTGGATCGCCTCGTTCAGTGTCGTGCCGCTCGCGCCGCTCTTGCCCACGCGCTCGCTGCCTGCGAGGTCGACGAGGTGGAGCTTGGAGCGGCGCACGGTGCTCGAGCCGTGCGGACGCGCCTCGAGCGCCACCGTGAACACGCAGTGCGAGCGCGACGAGACCGCGTTCATCGACGTCTCCGAGACGGCGCGATTGGTATCGCCCACGAAGAGCAGGTTGAGAGCCGCCTCCTCGCTGCCCACCACGTGCGACGAGAGCCCCTTGAGGCGCACGGAGCCATCCGCGTCCTCGGTGACGCCCTGCACGCGCGCGAGCTGCGCCAGATCTGCATGCGCCAGGTTGCCGTGTCCCTTGGACTGCACTGCGGCCTGCCGTGAGTCGAGCAAGTCGAAGCCAGTCTCGTTGTAGATCTCGAGGTACGATATGCGGACCGTATACTCGGCCTCCGTGTCAGCGGCGATGCGCGCAAAGAGGGCGCTCAGCGTGCGCGGGATGATGCCACGCTCGCCGAAGGCATTCACGCCGCCTGTGAGCGTGAACGTTTTGCCACTGCCCGTCTGGCCGTACGCGAAGACCGTGCCATTGTAGCCCTCGAAGACGGAAGCGACGACGGGCTCGGCGACGCGCTCGAAGACCTCCTCTTGCGTCGCGCGAGTCTCGAGCACACCGTCAAAGCTGAACTTCCATTGGTTCCGCTTGTGGTTCACGTGTAGGCCCGCCGCCTCCTCGGGAGGCACGGAGACCTCAACCTTGTTGGGCGCGGATGGATCGACGGCAAAGTAGCCAGAGCCGTGCTTGGACGGGCGCAGCCGCAGGAACGTGGTGATGGCCGTGCTCGACGGCATCGCGGAGACCGCACACTAATCCTCCCTTGCCATCGCATCGCGCTCGATTTCGTCAGCGAACTTGGAAGTTTATGCCGCTCAGCCGTATACGCTGTTCGCGGTTCCCGTAAAGGCGCCAACTCACAGCTGAAAAGGTCGTGCCTGGATTTCTCACGTCTCCTAGTGAGGGGCCTACCGGAATTCAAATGTTCAGTTGAAAGGAAGCCGACAACACGTGCTGTGCATCACCGGGGCTTGTGGGTGCGTGCTTGGCCCATCAGTAGCACAAGTTGCTTCACGCGTCGTATCGGCGGGCTAAGTTCGTTCGATTTTCCTCTAACTCTCCAGGCAGCAGCGGCGGCGGCGGCAGCAGCTTGAGCACCGAGGCAATACTCGTCAGGCACACCCCCTGTCGCTGTTCGGTCCGATGCCCAACTCGTCCGTAATAGCCCACGCATTGCTCATTGAGACCGAGAGCAAGCTGGAGCCCGCCTTTCGATGGGCCGAGCCGCCCAACCCGAAGTCGTACTCGTACCCGCACGAAAAGCGCCACGTTTGGACGCGGGGCCCAGACAACAGCACGGTTCCAAAGCATAGGCCGCCGCCGGCGCCGAAGCTTCCGTCGCCGGCGCCGAAGCTGCCGCCGCGTGCCTGCGTGCAAGTGTCGGCGAGCTCGATCGAGTGGGCCACGGGCGCGCACTACGAGGGCGACATCGTAGACGGCCTCATGCACGGAACCGGCCGCCTGAGGCATCCGAGCGGCGACGTGTACGAAGGCGAGTTCCAAAGTGGCAAGCGGTCTGGCCGCGGCGCGTACCATCACCGATCGGGCGTGGTGACCGTGAGCCAGTGGCACAACGACCGCTCCGTGGGCGTCGCGCTCATCTGGTCGGCGGATCGGCGGCGGGCATGGGCGCTTCTCGAGGGTGAGATTGAGTGGGAGAATCGGCGCGTGGCGCCCGTGGACAGCGCGACGGTGTTGACTGGGCTGCGCTGGCACGAGGAGCGTCATGGCGAGATCATGCTGCGCGAGGCCTTTGCACTCGCCCGCCAGGCAGGCCTCGAGGAAATCGCCCTCCAGTGCGGCGCACCGAGGCAGGACATGCAGCGCGTTGGGGCCTTCGAGCCAGCCACACGTGAGATCTGGGCCAAGCCGCCGCGCCCTCTGAGCGCGGCGCCGGTCCTGTACGCGCACTGCCCCGCATCGCAGCGGCCCTCGCCAGCGATGCGCCAGGCCGCCTACATGCACTCCGGCAATCGACCTACCTACCGTCCCGCGCCGCCGAAGGACGCGTGGCCGTGGCCGCTCGCGCGTCCGGTTTTGGGAACGTCGAGTGAGACGCGCCGCTTCGAGATCGAACGGAGCATCTTTGAGCGGCGCGAGAGCGGCGCCGCTGCTCTGGCAAGCAAGGCGGCCGGAGGCTCGCTCGTCGGCGTCGACCGCCGCGCGCTGTACGCTTCGATCTACGCTCGCATGCAGCAAGAAGGTACGGCGGTTGCCGAGCACCAAGCGCCGACCATCCTGCCGTCCTCGACCATCCTGGACCTGCCGGCACCGACCAAGCCGGCGGACGTGTACGCGACGCCCTGGCTGACGCCCGGCGCCACACCCGTCGAGCCAACCCCTACCGTCACCTTTGGCTGAGCGAAGCCAATGCATGCACGGTCGAGGGCTGAGCGAAGCCAATGCATGCACGGTCGAGGGGCCCAGGCCGTGCATGCACACATGCATCCTTATTGCATCGCACGATCCGTGGAGAGGCATCCATTGGACCGTGTGACCACGCCTCGCCGATGGTGCAGTGCAGCCACCTATAGTCAGTGCAGCCCCGCGCGCGCTTTCGGGCGGTGAGCCTCTCTCATGACGATTGAACGGACGTGGGAGGGTTGCATGGAGGGTTGTCGTCTCGCTCCACGCTCCTCTCCGTGGTCTTCGTCTCTGCCTCTGCGCTGGGAACTCCAGACGGATCTACTAGATCTACATGTACCGTGTCGACGTGCCGCTCCGCGATCGTCGGCGAGACGGACACTGGGGAGCTGAGGCTCAGTCGTACTGTCGTGTGACGGTGGGTGCTGTGCCTGTCGCGAGGTGGCTATCCTTAGGCTATCCGAGAAAAAACCCACTAGTCGACCCAGCCCTAATGGCAATCGCCATCGAGTGGGCGTCCGTGGAGCGCACGTCCAACGGCCTGGACGGCCCGTCGATGACGACAGTAATTAGCAGAACCCTGGATTAATCCTGGGCGACGTCGACCTGCGTGTGGACGGAGCCGACAGAGCCATCAATGGGCGTGCGATCAGAGGAGGCCATGAGGCGCCGCGCCGAGAAGCGCGGCCGGACGCTCGAGGAGCAAAAGGCAGCGGACCGAGCCTCCGATCGCAAGCAAGCACAGCTCAAGGAAGCTGCGGCTGCTCGACAAGAGCAGCCAGGTGTACCAGCACAAGTGCAGCTCAGCGAGGAGGAGTTGCCAGCCCCTCCCATCAAGGCGCTCGCCGAGAGACCATCACCACCGCCTGCCGCTATTAGCACCCACGGAGCCGCACCCGTGGCAGTGGGCATCCCACTGTTCAAGCTGCCGCCCGAGCGGCGCCCCGACCGCAAGCTCAAGAAGGACGAGAAGCGCGGCTGGGTCTGCATGGGCGTGGCGGGCGCGTTCTGCGGCGAGCTCAACTTTGCGTACCGGCGTGAGTGCCGTAAGTGCAACGCGCGCTGCCTCATGCAGGTGGCCACGATCACCAAGGGCCCCAAACACGACGACGCGCCCAAAGTGTCCTTGAGGAAGGCGGCGCTGTCGGCCGCACCGCCCGCGCCAGCGCCGATCGCCACGCGTCCAGACCTTGATGAGAGCTTCGTCGCGGCAGCCGCCGCGGCCGCAGCCGCCGCAGGCGAGACGGGACGCTGCAAAAAGTGCGGCCAACTGGGCCATTGGGCACGGCACTGCACGGCTGCGGTGGCGGGTAGCAAGCGTCCGTTGGCGGCGGCGGAGGGTGGCTCGACCCCCGAGGACGTTGGCAGAGGCGCTGGCGGACCGAGCGCCAAGCGGCAGAAGCCCCCCTCCGACCCGACGCGCGCATGGCAAGGCACCAACGCCGCAGGCTCCGCCGAAGCGAACGCGGCGCTGCGCGCGCGGTACACGGCCACGCCCGATGCGTTGAGTGCCGACGAGCGAGAGCGAGCGGAGGCGCTCCTCGCTCGCGACGCGCGCAAAGCGGAGCGGCGCGAGCAGATCCGGGCGGCCAAGGCACAGGTCAAGCGCGCGCTCAAGACGACGCTCAGCCGCAGTGGCGGCGGCACGAGCTCTACCTACCTGCCACCGGGCACGATTCTCTCGCCAAGGCCTGGCCCAGCCCCCGGCTCTGTGGCGTTATAATCTGAACTGTATTTGTTGCTGGAGGGCGGTTGTTTTGCAGATAACTCGCCATATTACAAAAGTGAAAACACTAGGCTCGCACGACGGCGGTCCCGCTTTTCGATGTGAGTCCTCCGGGCCCCTGACTCCGCAAGCTCCGGCCAAAAGCCGTTCACAGCATAACGCGCCGTCGCGGCACAGTGGCCAAGTCGGAGCGTCCATTGCGATAGCGGCCCCCGTGCTTGGGGGTCCGGAGAGCGCGCGTTGTGTGTTTCACAGCCAATGTTTAGAATTCGACACCCAGCAGCCAGCAACAGTCGGAGCGGAATGACGCCCAACAGCGATCCTTGGCGCTGTCGGGCGATCACATGAATAGCTCGCACTTTGAGGAGAAGCAGCTCGTGCGCCTGCGCCAGCGTGCCGAGTCGGCCGAGCAGCTCGCTGCTGAGGAGTCAGCCAAGGTGACAGCCCTCGAGCAGCTCGTCGAGCAACTGCTTGCTGAGAGCGCGTCGCTGCAACGCAAGTGGGAGGCCCGACGCGATGCGCCCACGCCAGCGAGCCCATCGTTCGCTCCATCGCCGCTCCCACAAGCGCCGCAACCTCCACCTCCAGCAGACCGCGACGCGTGCGTGGGCGTGATCATGGTGCGGTTGTTGGCGCTCGAGCCGATCGCCGGCGCGGCGGCCGAAGAGCTCCTCGACGCCGAGGCGGCCCTGTTTGTGGAGCTCAGACTCGGCGAGGGTGTGGTGCGCTCGCACGCACTCCGCGGTAGCCCGGGTGGTGGCGATGCGTGCTTGCGCGAGTGGAACCAGGCGTTTGCGCTGCCCGTGCTGGCAGAGGGCACGGCGGGAGCGCGTACGGCGCCCGCGCAGCCGGTGCCTCTGCGTGCGATTGTGTGCGAGAGCGACGGCGACGGCGGCGGGACGCCGCTCGCAGCGTGCACCCTGCACGCCGACGCGCTCTCGCTCACGCCGTTCGTCTCTTCGGTCGTGAGCGGCGAGCTGAGCGGCTCGGAGGCGCCGCAGATGGCTTACGTCGGCGCTGTCCCGTGGGCTGCGGATCGGATGATGGCGACGCCGGAGCGGCCATCATCGGGCGCCTCCAACGGTCATCGCCAGCTCTGTGTGCGGCTCTGTGTGCGCCTCGAGTGGCGACCGTTCGCAGCTTCGGAGTCGGCATTGGCTGCGCAGAGGGTGGGCGCTGGTGCGGCCGTCGGTGCGGCCGCCATGCCGCCTCTGGACGCACTGGGATTTGAGCTGCCCGGCGCAGCGGGTGGAACTCCCTCCACTCCACACCGCACACATCGGCAGCGCCAGCGCGAGATGGAGACTCCGTTGCGTCAGAGAGGCGCAGCAGCCGAGCGCGAGCAGAGTGAGCAAGCGCGGCACGCAGCGGGTGGCTGGTGGGAGACGGATGCGATGCAGCTGCGGGTGTGGAATGCGTCCATTTGCAGCTGCGCCTCGCTTGATGAGGTGCACCCGCGTCGACTGCGCCGGCTGCTCGTCGGCGGGGTGCCCTTCCAGCACCGTGCGCACGTTTGGCTTCACAGCTGCCGCGGCGCGCCCCTCGCCCTATGGATGGGACACGGCGACCTACGGATGGGCGGACACGGCGACCTACGGATGGGCGGACACGGCGACCTAAGGATGGGCGGACACGGCGACCTACGGATGGGCGGACACGGCGAAGGCGGCGACGGCGACGGCGCGCGCTCTAAGTTGGCGGCGGTGGCCGACACGGTAGCGGCGACGGATGATGCGGCATCCGCCTTGGCCTCGGCCCACCGTGTAATCGCAGTCGATCTCCTACGCACCTTCCCTTCCCATCCGTGGTTCAGTCACGGGGCGGCAGGGTTGATCGCGCCGCTACGGCGCGTCCTCCACGCCCTCGCCGCGCACAACCCGTGTGTGGGCTACTGCCAGGGCCTCAACTTCGTCGCTGGCCTCCTTCTCCTTCATGCCGACACGTCCGACGCCTTCGCGCTCCTTGCAACCTTCTGTGCCCGGTTGCTCCCGCGGTACCACTCGCCACGCATGGAAGGATTGCACGTGGCACAGGCGGCGCTGCTAGACGTGATCGCGGCCACGACCCCGCGCGCCCTCGAGCGCTTACAACGTGAGGGCGTCCCCATCAAGGAGCAATCGACCTCATGGCTCCTATGCGCCTTCCTCGACTCGCTGCCCCTCGAGAGCACACTGCGCGTGTGGGACATGCTCTTTGTGGACGGGCAGGTCGCACTGCTACGCGCCGCGGCGGCGGCCTTTGCGCTGCACGAGGAGGCCCTCCTCGCCGCTGACCCCTCCGAGCTCTTCGACCTCGGCCTCGTCCTCGAATGCGACGCCGCGCGCCTCATGGCCGCCTCTCTCGAGCCAAAGCTGCTGAGCGTGGCGACGGCGGCGCTCGAGGCGCGCCTCGAGGAGGCGTGGAAGGCCGAGGTCGCCGAATGAGAATACCTTCACGCTGCCGTTGTCAGTCAGTCTTCCGATCAGTTTCGTCATTATGACCTTCACAGTCACACACGGACGGTGCTTTTCCGCGACTTTACCAATCTCCGACCCGACGATGGTTGCCTTGCTCACTTGCACTGCGGCGGTGATGATGGCGTGGCTCGCCACGCCCCCGCCAATGGAGCAGCTTGTGGTCGCGCCGCGCCCGGCGGTCCTGAGCAGCTCTGCCGCCGCGTCCTCCATCTTTCCGACTACGACATTGGCCGCCGGACTCGGGGACTTTGCAGGCCTGGATGACTTTGCTGCGGAGCAGGCCGCAAAGGATGCGGCGTTTCAGGCGAAGAAGGACGCGTTGAAGCGGGCGCAGCAGGAGCAGGAGGAGAAGGCGGCCGCCGAGTACGAGAAGGCGCAGAAGACGATTGCGGAGAGAGAGGCGAAGAAGCTGGCCGCCATCGAGGATGCCAAGGCCAAAAAGGCCGCCGCAGCGGCGGCGGCGGCGGCGGAGAAGAAAGTAGTTGCCTCGGGAGAGAAGAAGTCCACCGGGGCCACTTCGAGCGATAAGAAGAGCAAGTACGCCGTGCAGACGGTCAACAAACAGGCAGAGCGCATCTCAGCTCGGGAGGCGTCCGGCGAGGAGAAGCCATCTCTCTTCGGGCTCTAGACTCAACCGCTCTAGGCGGGATGGGCTGGCATGAGAGGCTGCGAGCAGACGCGGCCACGCGCTCGCGCCAGGCCGAGGCCTATCACTCCTCTACCGAATCGCACCTCTCCTCGTCGGCCGTGTGTGGCCGCGGAGGGGATGGGCGTTCCGCCGTGGTCGCTATGAAAGCTCGCTGAGCCCTCGCGCGCACCCGTAATGGCTGGTGCCGTGCGGGTGTCCGGGTACGCGTGCTCGGTGTGTCAGCTCCTCACATGCTTCCTAAAAGTCTAAAGAGCATACATGACTCCGCGAACTTACACCTTCAACGAACGCCGAGAGAGGGCCGTAGTCCGTACGCGCTAGACCGTACGCACGGCACGCACCCGACCGTATACTTCCTTCTACGCTACCAACCCACGCTCTGCTCCAGTCGGCTGACGCTGTCAGGTCTCCCCGGATCTGGCTGCATCATCTCCGAACTCGACCCAAAGCGTAAGGGCAAGCCGCTCAGCGCAGCCAGTGCACGGGAGCACCTCGTGGTACTGCGTGGCCGAGGGGAAGAGCACCAAGCGGCCCGCGAGCGGCGCCACGTCGACGGGAGCCACGCCCACTGGTGCCGAGGTGGCGGCGTGGGCGGCGTTGGCGGCGTGGGCGGCATTGGCGGCGTGGGCGGCGCTGGCGGGGTTTGGATGGAGGCGAAGGCAGCCGCCCTGCGTGGCCGCGTCCCATTCTGTGTTGACGTACAGCAGGATTGTGATCTCGCGCCGATTATGCTTCTCCCAAGCGTTCCTATCGAGGTGTCTTGAGTAGCGCGCACCGCTCGATCCCGTGTACAACCCGAGCTGCACGAGCGGCGGCAGCTGGAGAGGCCGCGGCCAGCCATGGCGCTCGATTTCGGCGGGCAGCGCGGCGAGCAGCGCGAGTAGTCGACGTGTCGGCGCCGAGAGCGCGAATCCCTCGCCGAGCAGTGGCACTGCCGCCGTGCGCGCGCGTTGGTTGCATGAAGATGTCGACTCGGTACCCGAGACAGACACGTGCGCGCGCAGGTCGCGCTCGACCTCGCGCATGGCGGCAGGCGAGAGCAAAAAGGGCGCGCCAGGCGGAACGTCGAGCCATCCACCGGCGCGCAGGTGCGCCACGTCGCGCGCCGTCAGAACCGCTCCCACGTCCGCATGCGCCAGCATCCGTGGTGGGCGCTGGCCGCCGTGCCGACCGCGGCGCGCGCTCACCTCACTGGCGAGTGTCTGCGCAAGCGCGTGGCTGCGCGCCACACGCGTCTGTTCGAGTGCGGCCGCAAGCCGCTTGAACGCCTCGCGCGCGCCATCAGCGGCCGCCAACTCCTCCCATACCATCCACGGCGGGTTGAGCTCGCCGAGCAGCCGCAAGCCGTGCAACCCGTCGTGCCCGCGCGATGCCGCCGCCTCGAGCAAGCACATGTCGCGCGCGCACATGACACGCTCGGTGATCGCGCGCACGTCTGCCGCGAAGGCTAGCCGTGCCTCCTGCATGGCTGCCTCCATGGCGCCCAGCCGCTCCAGCCTCTCGGAAACGGTCTTGTCCTGGCGCGTGAGAGCGCCGTCGATCTCAGACAGCACGGCGCTCTCGTCGACGGACGCTGCGGCGAGCAGTTTCTTCAGAAGGCTGCGCTCACGCAGCGCGCGCCACTCGGAGCGGGACGAATGGCGCGAGTTGAAATTTGCCATCGCGGTGCGTGAAATTGTGGTTTCGCCTCGAAACCGTAAAAGTTCAGTAACGCGACTACATCTCCGCGAACACGAGATTCTCATCGCGAAGGCTTGCCCGTAGGCTCCTCCTCCTTGCCCGGCAGCGCAGCCGCCACGGGCACCACGAGCCCAGCGCCTCCCTTAACCGCTCCCGCGCCGTCGACATCAGCGTCCACCAACGCGGCATCGGTGGTTACGCTCACGCCCAATTGGGTGCTCTCGCCCGCTCCGGCGTCGGTGCCAGCGAGGAGGACGGCGGCGAGGATCAGGGCGGCGCCAGCGCCCCCCGCGGCGCTAAAGGTCTCACCGAGGAGAAGGAATCCGAAGAGAGAAGACCAGAGAGGCTGGAGGGAGTAGAGCACCTGTGCCGTGCCCGCACTCACGCGCGCCTGCCCAAACGACTGTGCCCAAGTGGGGAAAGCTGTGGTCACCACTCCATTCCACAGCACGATGCCGAGGGCGAGGCGCGCCGCGTCTGGCGCATCGCCGAAGCTGGCGACGAAAGCGCCGAGGGCATCTGCCTGTTGACTCGAGAGAGCCACCCCCACCGCGAGCGTGGCCGACGCGTACCCGAGCCGCGACACCTCCTTCGCACGCGCCAGCCGCAACGGGTTCAGCCGCGGGGCGTGGTATGAGAGGCGCACCACGTGCATCGAGTAGATGAGAGCCGCAGCGCCCACGAGCCCATCGCCTAGGCTTGGCCCTCCAAAGCCGCCAGCCAGCGCCGCGACTGCCGCTGCGCCCTCACCCTCGCCGCCGCCGCCGCCCGCGGTCAGAAGCAGCACGCCGCTGAAGGCGAGGAGGCAAGCGCCAAGAACGCGCGGCCTGGGCAGCTGCTTGGTCACGAGGAGGGCGTCGAGGAGGGGGACGATGACGGTGGTGAGCTGGACGAGGAAGGCGGCGCGCCCCGCGCTCGTGTACCGCAGCCCAAAGATCTGCATCGTCGAGCCGAGGAACAGGTACCCACCAAGCTCGGCTCCCGCGAGCATCGCACTGCGCGGACTGTCTGAGACGTCGGAGCCGTCCGCGCCATCCGAGGCACCCGAGGCACTCGCAGAGGAGGAGCTGTCTCCCGCTAAGGAAGCGGATGGATTGCTGGGCGCCTCGAGCTGCGCGCGCACGAGCGACACCACCACCAGCGTCGCCGCCGAGACGACGTAGTTCATCCAGTTGAAGAGCAGCTCGGGCGGTGGCGCCTCCAGGCTGTACAGCGATTTGATCGCCGGGCCGTATGTGCCCCACGCGAGCGGAACGAGGCTGAGCACCACCAGCGGCGCGAGCGGCGCGGCTGGCGCGGCTGCAGCTGCACGCGGCGGTTCATCAAGTGCGCTTGCAGCCACCGCCGATTCGTCGCGGCTGCCAACTGGCACCACAAGCCTTGGCGGCGCGCCCAAACGCTCCCCATGAAAGAATGATCGCCGTGACTGCTGGGACGTGGGGGTGCCCACTGGACGGAAGTGCAGCGCGGTGCTCGCTAACGCGAGCGTCATCGCGGCGACGGCGTGCATCTCGCGACGCTTGGGCCGACCCACTACCTCGTGCTTGACCCCCTCAGTGAACGCGCTGACGCTTTTTTCGCGTGAGAAAAGAGTGCCGTTTCCGAAAGTGAGTCCTGCACCTGCGCTCACAAGTGGCAGACGGCGCGCTCGTCATCGCCGATCGCGCTGTGCTCCAGTGACCTCTTGGCGCACTTGGGCTGGGGATATTGGGGCCCTTGAGTGTCCCTTGTTTCCTTGTATTGGGGTAGTCCGACAGTCGGGTCCTTACTCCTTGACGCTTCGAGCTCGCGTGATCTGTTGCTTCGTGATCTGTGTGTGGAGTGTAGGAACGCGCCCGTGTGCCGCGAGGTGTCGACATGACACTTGTGAGTTGACTTGACGTTTACTTGACTTGACTTTATAGTAGGTGCCTCGATCCACACAACGACACTACGACTGAATTACGATCAATCACTATCAATCAATGCTTCATGCACATACTCATGCACATACCGGCGCGAGAAGAGACAGTTACTTTGCCCTACGCTACGCTCCGCTGGCGTTAAGCTGGCGTGCGCGACTGTGCCCAAGGCAAGCTGATCCCTGCGCTGCTCAGCCGCTCGGCGGTCGCGTACACCTTGTTGTGGCGCGTGTCGAGCTGATGTGGCCACAAGCCCGCGTGCTCAGGCCCGCAATAGCCACGCTCGCGCACAATCACACCGCGCATGCCAAACCTGTCGGGAAGCCCCAGCCGCTTGGGCCCGCGCCTGTCTTCTGCGAGCCCGGGCGTCACGGCGCGTGCGGTGTCGCGAGGTGAGGCGCTCCTTGTTATGGAGCTCTGCTGGCACACCTCGTAAGGGGTCACGATCGTAGCACCGCTGTCAGGAGTACGAGGAGATGAATTCGCCGCCGTGCCAATGATGCCGCCGCGCCACGTTCCGAGGTACACCTGCTGCTTCGTCGCGTACGTGCCAGAGCGGAGCTGGGAGGCTAGGGGCTCGGGCACACCAGCGTGCCGCCGCGGGCTGTGGAAGCCAAACTTAGGGTCGCGTACAGGCATGATGCTCGGAGGCCGGCGCGTTGCGGGAGCAATGGGCCATGCTGGCGAAAGGGCCATCTGGGTCCACAGTCGAGTCACGCCGCGCGCCTTACCCGCTTCTCAGGTCGCGATGCGCCCGCTCCAGGTCGGGTGACTTCGGCTTCGGCCTTCGCCCGACAGCGACCGAAATGCGTGAAGGCTCGCCGAAATGTGAAGCGGCTCTCCGAAAAAAAGAAACGTCGGGGTTTGCATGCATGGCAAAACGAGATCATCTACTTTTCTCATCGCTATGAACGAAATACATGCAGCTCCGCAGCCACACCGTGGGGTGAGGTGGCGGCCGTGGCAGCGGACGCGGGTGCTGCGGCGCCTAAAGTGGCCGCTTCAATCCCAGCAGTGCATGCAGCAGAGCTCGCTGGGGCGGGGGCTCTCGCAAGAGCCATCTGCTCCATCTCCGAGGCGGGAGAGTCGAGGGCCTCCGGAACTGATGCAGTGACCTCGTCGGCGGCGGCCTCGGGGGCGGAGGGCGCCGAGGCGGCGGGCGCGGGCGAGGCGCCAAATGTCGGCGCGTTGGCGGACGAGGCAGCGGCAGAGGCAGGGGCAGCGCTCAGGGCAGCGCTAGGCTCCCCAGCCGGGGCAAGGGCGGGGGTGACGAGAAATTTGAGGGCACTTGCGGCCGCCTCGCGGTGGGTGAGCAGCTGCTCCGCGACCACTTGGATGGCGAGGTTCAAGTGGTCGACCAAGCTCTGGGGCAGGGACGCTGTCACCGCCGCTGTGAACGCCACGTCGAGCGCCAGGCATCGCTCCTCGTGCGCCTTGGCCCGTGCGCGCGCAGCGCGGGCGGCGCGGGCGTTCGTGAGCTCTGCGACACCGTCTAATTGGTGCCACTGTTCCATGGGCGGCGTCCAGACGAGGGTACTCTCTGGCAGCGGTGCCTTTCCTTCGAGCCGCTCAATCAACGTGTGCCGACGCATCGGCCCTTGCCGCTCCCGCTTGCTGTCGACGTAAAACCAAACGACCGGCGCCGTTGCATCCTCCGCGGCGGCGGCCGCCGCCGCCTCGGCTGCGGGCATCGGCAGCGGCGTCGCGGCTGCAATCCTGCATGCATTCGGGCCGAGCGCCTCACAGAAGCTCGCTGCCGAGATGCGCACGCACTGCAGCGGCGCCTGGCCGCGACCGCCCTCGGCCGCTGGCACCACGATGGTGATCTCGGCCGGCTGCGCTGCTCCCTGACGGAGGGCGCGCCCGCCAAAGTGCTGGCGTGGCCCGAGGCTGCCCAGCCGTTTCCCATCGCACAGGACCTCTGCATCGCCGGACTCGACGATATAGAGGCTGTCGTACAGCTCGCCCTGCTGCACGACGGTCGAGCCCGCTTCGTACGAGCGCCTCAATGCGATGCTGCTGATAACCTCCAGCTGTGGCAGGTCCAGCGAGGGCAGCACCTCCGGCTGCACCTCCTTCAGCAAGCTCAGGATAGCCTCGTCAAGAGGCTTGAGCGGAAAGCCGTCGGGCGAGTTCCTATCCTGCGCTAGCGCTTTCGAGGGCAGGCCCTGAAGGGGCACGTTGAACGGCTGTAGTGAGCGGCTGTGAGAGCAGCCCATGGCTGCGGCAAGCCCGTGGACGGGAACGAGCCGATGAGGGGTGTCTGCACGAAATGATTTTTCGGTTTCGTTTGCAGCGACGAATTCCGCAAATTGCTGCGCAAGGAGGAGTTGACGTATGTCCGCGACGGAATCGAGGCCTGGTGCAGGCGCGCGCCGCGCCGCGCCTTCGCGCTCTTTCATGTTGAAACCAACGCGCACGAGGAGGCCTCTGTCGAAACACGTGGTCCTGCCCTCCAGCAGGTCAATCTTCCTTGGCGCATAGGATTTACATTCAGCTGATAATCGACCCCGGTGGGCGAGGTTGGCGGAACTCTGTGTGTCAACGCGCCGAGGTGGGCGGGAGCCGACTTTCCGCGGCGCGGATGGTGGCTTGGGCGTTCCTCCATCTTGCTCTATCGGCCGCCGGACGCACCGTGCCGGCGCCGCTCCCGCTGAGCGTCGCGGCCGCGAGCGAGCAGGCTACTGCGGCAACGCTCTCCGCGCTCGATGCGGGCCGCCGGCGGCTGCGCTTGGACCTGTTTGGCGACGCGATTGAGCAGCCCGAGCCACTGCCGCTGGGTGCTCTGTGCGAGCGGCTCACCACGGCGCTGTGCGCGCGGAAGAATGTACACTTCTTCTTCGACACGCCGCTCGCTGTCGAAGCGTGGGCACGGCTGCCCATTTCGCGCGAATGCCGCTTCTCGTTGCTGGCCGACGGTGTGATGCATCCAGATGACTCCGTGCTTGTGCTCGTGCGGCCGCGTAACCGAGCGCCCGCGACTCGCACGCGCCACCTGGAAGCCGTGCAGCAGCTCGTGTGCGGCGCAGGTGATCGGCCGGTCATCATGGCCAATCCGGACCTCGAGGCGCTGCTGCTCACGGCGCGTGTGGGACACGCCGTGCCACCGATGTTCCTGTCGGATTTTGAGCAGGCGTTCTTCCTGGCGGAGGCGCTCGCGAAGACGGGGGACGTGACCGCCGTGCGTCGCGTGTGGGGTGGCGCGTGGGAAACCTACCGGGTCGAGGAGCTTTCCAAATGGACGACGCCGACATCGGCGGCGCCAGCAGCTGTGACACAGGCGCCGGCAGTCGCTGATGCTGCAGTCGCAGATGCGGCAGTCGCGGAAGACGCGAGGGACGCGAGGGACGCGACGCTGCAGTTCTCGTCACTCGTGCGCACGACCAGCAAGCAGCCTCGTGCCGCCGAGGCGCTCGTGCGGCACGTGCGCCGCGAACGGAAAAAGCGCGCCGCGCCGCGTCGAACTCCTTCATCGGTGGATGAACGAGCTGCGTGGAGTGCAGAGGATGGTTGGGACGAGGACGGTGAATAGCCGTCGGCGCATGATTGTGCCGGCACCGTACAGAGTTTAGCTCCGAGCTCTTTAACACGCTTACAGATCGCGTGCATCTAGAACGATTTGGCCGGCACCGTTTTCCGAAACGAGCCGTTCAAAGACGGGTGCGAGCCAGGTGCGAACTCAAAACCTGGCCGGTTGTAAGTTTGGGAAACGTTGCTATTTAGCCACATAATCGAATGGCGGGCCTTTTGCGACACTTTCCTCCTCGCGTCCATGCCAGGATCAAGCCTGCTCTTCGGAAGGCACAGCCTGCACGTCCCGGCTGACTTCCGTTTGCCGCATTGAGAGCACGTGTGGTGTATTTCGATTAGAAACCTGAGCTCGCGCGCTCGAATGGTCGCCTCTTCCTCGCGTTTCGAGCGTAGCTTGTCGCTGATGTCGTCCATTCCCCGCCTCTGTCCACGAGCACGACCAAAGAGACCCTGGACTGAACCCACGAGTGAGACGCAAGTGCTGAACTTGCAAGATGCACGCGAAACAGCGGAGTTTGAACCGCAAAGAATTCCCCGAGTTCATGTAGAGGGAGTGCCCCCTCAAGACACTCACCAAGGCTATGCAAGCTTCTGTGAGATCCCTGCAAATGTTTCGTCACATTGCCGAAAATCGTCGCGTTAATGGGCCCGCTCGTGCTCCTGGCTGCGCTGTTCGCGACGGCTACGGCAGCCGTGTCGCCCCTCGAGGCGCTGTACTCGCGCCTCGGGGTGCCCCTGGGAAGCAATCGCATGGAGCTCGTGCAGCGGCGCGTCGCGCAGACCTGGAAGGACCAGAGCGTCTTTGCGGATGCGCCAGCACTAGACCGGCGGGCTGCCATCCTCGAGGCAGCGCTCGGCTCGGACGCGGCGCGCATCTTGATGCTGCGCGCGCCGCTGGTCCTCGCCAGCGATTTGGAGTGGACCCTCGAGCCGCGGCTCGCCGCGCTGCGCGAGCTTCTGCCTGGCGTCGACATACCCACGCTTGTGGTGCGCGCGCCGGCAGTGCTCGAGCTTGACCTGCAAACGATGCTGGAGCCGCGCGTGCGCCAGCTGGAGGCGATGCTCCCGAAAGGCGTTGACGTCGCACGCACCGTGCGCCGCGCACCCACCCTCCTGCATCTGCCCGACCTCGAGCAGCGCCTTGCGGCGCTCGGCGCGCTGCTACCGGGAGTCTCCTCATCGCAGCTCGTGTCGCGTGCGCCGTCGCTGCTCGCGTACGCGCCGGAGGCGGTGGTGCGCAAGCTGGACGAGCTGGCTGAGCTGTTTGGCTCCGCCGCCAACGCCGCCGCGATGGTGAAGCGCGAGCCCGCACTGCTCACGTACGATGTGCGCCATACCCTTGCTGCCAAGGTGCGCGTCTTCGAGACATGGCTCCCTAACCTTGATGCCACTAAGCTGCTTGTAGCGGCGCCGCGGCTGCTGAGCTATGACGTGGCGACGATGCTGCCGCGCAAGCTCGCCGCGCTCGCCGACGCCCTCCCAGGCGCCGACATTCCAAGGCTCATCAAGAGTGTTCCACAGCTGCTTGAGTACGACGTGGAGACGAAACTCCCGCCAAAAACTGCTTGCATGCACGTGCTCACCACGGCGCCATCCCCTCTCCACAGGTATGACGTGGAGACGAAACTCCCGCCAAAGCTGACGGCGCTCCGGGCACTCTTCCATCCGCGCGCGATCGGACCGCCGCCTCCGCCGCCGAGCGCGGCGCGGCGCCTCGCCACCTCGAAGCTCCTCGGCGGCCGGCAGCCCGGACGAAACCCTACCGGTCGCACCGCCGTCACTGGGCCGCGCCGGCCTGTGACAGCGGCGGCGGCGGCGGCGGCGGCGGCGCGTGGCGACAGAGGCGGCGGCAGCGCGCGCGGGCCGAGCACGATTGGTCTTCTGCGCCTCGCGGCCCTCGATACGGCGACGGTCGAGCGCCGACTTGAGCGGCTGAGCGCTCTGCTGCCCGAAGTGGATACGATCGCTCTGGTCGGCAAGCAGCCAGCGCTGCTCCGGCGTGACGTCGAAGGGTCCCTACGGCCTCGGCTCGCCTTCCTGGGTGCGATGCTGGGCGATCCCGCGGAGGCGACCCGCATCGTCGTTGCCAATCCTCGACTGCTGATGAGCAGCTGGGGCGTGCTCAGCCGCCTGCCCTTTGTGCTGCGCGCTGTGCCGGGCGGCTTGGAGACCATCACGGTCAGCAGCGCCCTCATGGCACCCAAGCCCAAGTTTGCGGAGCGATTCCCGGGCTATGCCGGCTGGCTCCGCCGCCAGATCGCCCACCAGCAGGCGCAGGCGCTCGGCACAGCGCTCGGCGGCCGTGCCGCCGGCAAGTCGTCGAGCGCGCCGTCTAGGGCAGGCGCCGTGCCGAGCGCGGGCGCTGTGCCGAGCGTGAGCGCTGTGCCGAGCGCGGGCGCGAGCGTCGCACAGCTCGAGGAACGGCTCGGCGAGTGGCTCGAGAGGCGCCTCGAGGCCGAGGACGCGCGCGGAGGCGAGCTCAGCCTCGAGAGCTTTGCAAATGTCGACTGGCCTGCCGGCGTGGCCAAAGGCGGCTTGCAAGAGCTGGACGAAAGAACGCTGGGGTTGAGGTGACCTGGCGCGCATTTATTTGGTCATCTTCAATGGTCATCTTAGGGAGGCAAGTGGTCCCGGGGTAGTAAATGTATAAAGAGAAAAGACCGCGGACGGGCTCTTTCGTTCCCGTCGAAAAAGTCGCACATGCTACAGGCGAGTAAGGGATGTTTAACGGAAAGAAACTGATACATGTTTGATGTTAGCGGGGAGGTTAGGGTTATAGGTAAGTTTGACCCCGAGCGTCTCTTTTTAACTATTAGGACCCCCGCGAGCCGATGGGGAACTTATTGGGAACCAGACCCGCCCTGAATGTTAAGAGGATCCCGACGCGTGTTAACATTCACACAGGTTGTCGCGTCTGTGGTCTGTCGTGTTACCGGTACGTTCACTGGTTCACACAGCAGCCCCGTGTGGATTTGTCGAGTTCGACTCCATAGTGATGATGGCGGCATTTGTACTTGTACTTGCATTCTCGCAGGCCTCCACTGACATGCATCGAGCTGCGCGTGCTAATGATGTCACGAAAATCGATGAGCTCGTGGCGGCAGGCGCGTCGGTCGAAGCCCAGGACGACGAGAAGAGGACGCCGCTGCACATCGCTGCGGCACAAGGCCACGCAGATGCGATCAAGGCGCTCGTTGCGGCGGGCGCGTCGGTCGAAGCTCGGACCGACGTGAAGAGGACGCCGCTGAAGGCGACGCCGCTGCACATCGCTGCGGCAGATGGCCACGCAGATGCGATCAAGGCGCTCGCTGCGGCTGGCGCGGCGGTTGAAACCCAGGACAACGAGAAGATGACGCCGCTGCACTGGGCTGCGGGAAATGGCCACGCAGATGCTATCAAGGCGCTCGTGGCGGCGGGCGCGTCAGTCGAAGCCCAGGACGACAAGAAGAGGACTCCGCTGCACATTGCTGGGGCACAAGGCCACGCAGATGCTATCAAAGCGCTAGTGGCGGCGGGCGCGTTGGTCGAAGCCCAGGACGACAAGAAGAGGACGCCGCTGCACGGTGCTGCGGCACAAGGCCGCGCAGATGCGATCAAGGCGCTCGTTGCGGCGGGCGCATCGGTCGAAGCTCGGACCGACGTGAAGAGGACGCCGCTGAAGGCGACGCCGCTGCACATCGCTGCGGCAGATGGCCACGCAGATGCGATCAAGGCGCTCGCTGCGGCTGGCGCGGCGGTTGAAACCCAGGACAACGAGAAGATGACGCCGCTGCACTGGGCTGCGGGAAATGGCCACGCAGATGCTATCAAGGCGCTCGTGGCGGCGGGCGCGTCAGTCGAAGCTCTGGCTGACGAGAAGGCGACGCCGCTGCACTCGGCGGCGGGAAATGGCCATGCAGATGCTATCAAGGAGCTCGTGGCGGCGGGCGCGTCAGTCGAAGCTCTGGACGACGAGAAGAGGACGCCGCTACACTCGGCTGCGGGAAATGGCCACGCAGATGCTATCAAGGCGCTCGTGGCGGCGGGCGCGTCGGTCGAAGCTCAGGACGACGTGAAGAGGACGCCGCTACACTCGGCGGCGGGGAATGGCCACGCAGATGCGATCAAGGCGCTCGTGGCCGCGGGCGCGTCAGTCGAAGCTCAGGACGACGTGAAGAGGACGCCGCTACTCTCGGCTTCGGGAAATGGCCATGCAGATGCTATCAAGGCGCTAGTGGCTGCGGGCGCGTCAGCCGAAGCTCAGGACGACGTGAAGAGGACGCCACTGCACTCGGCGGCGGGAAATGGCCATGCAGATGCGATCAAGGAGCTCGTGGCGGCGGGCGCGTCAGTCGAAGCTCAGGACGACGAGAAGAGGACGCCACTGCACTCGGCGGCGGGAAATGGCCACGCAGATGCTATCAAGACGCTCGTGACGGCGGGCGCGTCGGTCGAAGCTCAGGACGACGAGAAGAGGACGCCGCTGCACATTGCAGCGGCAGAAGGCCATGCAGATGCTATCAAGGCGCTAGTGGCAGCGGGCGCATCGGTCGAAGCTCAGGCCAACGAGAAGAGGACGCCGCTGCACATTGCAGCGGCAGAAGGCCATTCAGATGCTATCAAGGCGCTCGTGGCAGCGGGCGCATCGGTCGAAGCCCAGGACGACGAGAAGGCGACGCCAATGCACTGGGCTGCGGGAAATGGTCACGCAAAGGCGATCAAGGCCCTTGTGGAGGCGGGAGCGTCAGTTGAAGCTCCGGCCATCGAGAAATTGACGTCGTTGCACATTGCTGCGGTAGAAGGCCGCGAAGATGCTATCATGGCGCTCGTGGCCGCGGGCGCGCCAGTCGAAGCTCCGGCCAACGAGAAAATGACGCCGCTGCATTGGGCTGCGGCCCAAGGGCACGAAGATGCTATCAAGGCGCTCGTTGCGGCGGGCGCGTCGGTCGAAGCTCAGGACGACGTGAAGAGGACGCCGCTGCACGTCGCTGCGGCAGAAGGCCACGCAGATGCGATCAAGGCGCTGGTGGCGGCGGGCGCGTCAGTCGAAGCTCACACCGACACGAAGATGACGCCGCTGCACTGGGCTGCGAATCAAGGCCACGCAGATTCGATCAAGGCGCTCGTGGCGGCGGGCGCGTCGATCGAAGCTCTGGCTGACGAGAAGGCGACGCCGCTGCACTCGGCGGCGGGAAATGGCCATGCAGATGCTATCAAGGAGCTCGTGGCGGCGGGCGCGTCAGTCGAAGCTCTGGACGACGAGAAGAGGACGCCGCTACACTCGGCTGCGGGAAATGGCCACGCAGATGCTATCAAGGCGCTCGTGGCGGCGGGCGCGTCGGTCGAAGCTCAGGACGACGTGAAGAGGACGCCGCTACACTCGGCGGCGGGGAATGGCCACGCAGATGCGATCAAGGCGCTCGTGGCCGCGGGCGCGTCAGTCGAAGCTC
>Ga0210239_100788_pt1 | contig 27396 bp, 22 predicted proteins | sample ChrtobMetP5a_0mM_FD_155451 | JGI IMG/M metagenome (GOLD analysis project Ga0210239, IMG submission 155451) | Chrysochromulina tobin associated microbial communities from unialgal haptophyte culture, Seattle, Washington, United States - P5a_0mM | ecosystem: Host-associated > Algae > Haptophytes >... | reverse complement strand
GCCGGCCCTTGAGAGAGGGCCGCGCGCCCGCCGTGAGGGTCCGCTGTGGGCGTTTGGGACCGGTCAAACGAGTATTGTACCGACCTCGTACATGCTTGGGCCGGAGGTACACGCATCAGTAACGTGTGTAGGCTTTACTAACGACCCGCATTCATTCATTTGTCGGAAAGCGACGCGCTTGGTTTCACCCTGGCATGCAACACGTCCACCTCCGGTATCCACCATGTCCGTGTGACGAAAAGTCTCGTGCGTCTCATCTGTTAATGTATTCACCTTCATTGTCTACTCTCTTACTATGATCTCTCACATGCTCAGCACAAACTCTGAACGCATCTCGAGGACTGTTTGTTAGGCAGCTTGCATCTAATCGGCCTTGAAAACCGCGGCATCGATTTCGGGGGACCAACGGTACTTGGGAGCCTTGGTGCCGGACTTCCCGGCGCCCCGTGCCTTGAGCGCGTCGAGCATGTCGATGTCGCAGCCCGATGAATCGTCATCGCGGCAGTACTCGTTGACCTCGGCAACACTATACGAGACGGGAAGACTCTTCCCGTCTCTAATCATGCCCATGAATGAGTTCATGAGGGTCTCGAAGTTCAATTGCGACATGACCGGAAGAGCCGCACGACTGGTGTGAGGGCCCATGACTCTGAGCGCGCCGGCACTGTGTACGAATTGCGCCGGCGCGATAGATGCGACGCACGAGATAACGACCGCCCGGATCAGAGAAGCCATCATCGTGCTTGGCAAAATGCGGTAATGCGCACACGTGACTAAACCCGCGCCGAACTCTGCAGCCGAACTCAAGATTCCTGTTTCGGCAATGTTTCCGACTTTACGCGTTACTGTAGAACGAAGAGAGATTTTCGCAGGTGGAGTTCAATTCCAAAACATTTGCAGAACGCTGGTGTTAAGTGTCGTTTGGAAGTGGTACAACGAAGTCCCTGTGTGTTCACACCGCTCGGACGGGACTGCGACATTTCGCCCCGCGAAGACGTCCGACGCGCCTCTCGCTCGCGCGGTCCTCGACGCAACATAAAGCCCCGAGACATGGAATACAACCGTGACGGTCGCGTGCAAGCGACGTTGATGGAGGACTCGGAGCCAAGCGGCCGCTGGTGCTGGCGCAGGCGGCCCAAGCGCACGACGAGCAGCACCATCATCGACCCGCTCCCGTGTGCCGCGGACGAAGTGGCGATCAAAGTGGTGAAGCCCGTGAGCAAGCGGGGCCTCTCGTTTCGCAAGGTATTTGCGCTCTCGTCCGAGGAGCGACCCGTCCTCGTCCTGGCGGTGCTGCTGCGCTTCGTCTCGGAGGGCGCTAACATGATCATCCCGCTCGTCCTGGCGAAGGCGTACGATGCGGTGGTCGAGAACTACCAGAAGCCCGAAAAGGAGCACGAGACGCGCCGGACGATCACCCACTCATTCATCTTGGTGCTCTCGCTGCACGTGGGCGGTCAGCTAGCTCAATTCCTCTCGAGCATCAGCGCGGGCATGGCGGGTGAGCGTGTGGTCTCGCGCCTCCGCCGTAAGCTGTACCAGCATTTGCTTGAGCAGGTGCGCTCACTATTGACCTCTGATGCCTCTGATGTCCTCTGATTGCCTGCGTTCATCGGCTGCTCGAGCAGGTGCGCTGATGACCTCTGACTGCCACGTGATCCTCACATGCGTCTGATGACCACTGATGACCACTGATGACCACTGATGACCACTGATGACCACTGATGACCACTGATGACCTCTGATGACCACGGATGACCTCTGATTGCCACGTGATCCTCACATGCGTCTGATCACCGCCGATGACCGATGCACCTGCCTCGAGCAGGAGATTGGCTTCTTCGACGCGCACAAGAGCGGCGACCTCGTCTCGCGACTGGGCACGGACACGCAGCTCGTGCAGACGGCGACCACGCAGTCGATCAACGACTTCCTGATTGGGATCCTGAAGGTGGTCTCGAGCGTGACGCTCATGTTCCTCGTGTGCTGGCAACTCACCCTGATCGTCTTCGGCACTATTGTGCTCTGGCTCCTCTTCGTGTGTACGCCGCTCATGGGAGTGGTCAAGCGGCTCACGAAGGCGTACCAGGCAGCCCTCGCGCGCGCGGCAATTGCGAGCACGGAGGCGCTTGGGATGATGCGTACCGTCCGCTCGTTTGCCTCCGAGCTACATGAGCTCTCCAAGTATGTTCGCTGATTGTCCTCTGATGGTCCTCTGAGTGTACTATGTTTGCCCTCCGAGTGCCCTCCGATGGCCCTCGCACTCAGGTACCAGGAGTGCGTCGGAGCCCCTTCCAAGGGGCGCTGGTGGCCGCAGCCAGGCGACACAACGTACCAGCACGGCGTGTGGAAGGTGAGTGTGGGCACCCATTGTCGTCCAATCGAATCTGATGGGGCGCCGCCATCATGTGATTGAATGATTGCATGCGAGTGCGATGGCCATCAAGTGATTGCATGCGAGTGCGATGGCCATCAGGTGATCGTGGGCACCAGCCTTGCGAATTCGGGCTTCGCCATCATCTTTGGCGCGCTGCACGTGAGCCTGTGGATGGGCTTCGTGCTCATCACGGCGGGCGAGCTCAAGTTTGGGCATCTGACCGCGTTCCAAGGCTACCAGATGCAGATAGTGATGGGCATTGGGCAGGTGGCGGGCGCGGCGATGCAGCTCGCCTCTCACGGTTGGTCACCAGCATGGGCTCACCACGGCGCCCTACTTCCCCACAGGTGGCGGGCGCGGCGATGCAGCTCGCCTCCGCTATGGGTGGTGCGTCCAAGATCTTTGAGCTCCTTGACCGGACACCCGAGATACCAACAAGGGGCGGTGAGGTGCCCGAGTCGACGATGAGGGGGGCACTCTTCTTTGAAGACCTCAAGTTTGCCTTCCCAACGGCTGTCGATCGGCCGGTGCGGCGGCCTGATGACCTCTGATGACCTTCTGATGACCTCTGATGACCCCAACGGCTGTCGATCGGCCGGTGCGGCGGCCTGATGACATCTGATGACCTTCTGGTGACCTCTGATGACCCCAACGGCTTTCGATCGGCCGGTGCGGCGGCCTCGGATCGCATATGATCAGCTGCATGTGATATCCTCTCAGAGGGCCCTCTAATGACCTGTGGTGACCTTCTGATGACCCTCTGACGACCCTCTGATGACCTCTGATGACCTTCTGATGATGGCCTCGGATGGCCTCTGATGGCCCTCTGATGGTCTCGGATTTGCATCCAGGTCCTGCGTGGCCTCACCCTTCGAGTTGCGGCCGACACGACCGTTGCCCTCGTTGGTTCGTCTGGCTGTGGGAAAAGCACCGTGCTCTCGCTCCTCCTTCGCTTCTACGAGCCTCAGCAGGTGACCGCCTCTGAGTCCTGCCTCTGAGCGCGTCTGAGTGCGTCTGGGTGTGCTTGGGTATCATGGATGCCCCCGATACGACGCCCGTGACGACGCCCTGAAACCGCTGCTTGGGTATCATGGATGCCCCCGATACGACGCCCGTGACGACGCCCTGAAACCGCTGCTTGGGTATCATGGATACCCCCGATACGACGCCCGTGACGACGCCCTGGAACCGCAGGGCCGCATCACCATCGATGGAACGAGCGTGAGCGTGCTGGACCCAGTCTGGCTGCGTGCCCATATGGCTTTCGTACAGCAGGAGCCAATCCTCTTTGGTGTCTCCGTGCGCGAGAATGTGGCCTACTACCTCTCTGCTGCCGCCGCGCGCTCCCCCGGCACTGCGGACCCGTGTAAGGCAGCTGAGAGCCTCGAGACAGTCCAGGCGCGTTAATCGCCCACTTGATTGCTACTTGATGGCCCCCTTGATTGCTCCCTTGATTGCCACTTGATTTTCCCCTTGATTGCTACGTAATTGTCCCCTTGATTGCTCCCTTGATTGCTCCATTGATTGCCATCTGAGCGGACGCGTGCTTGCATGCAGTCGCGCGTCGAGGCCGCATGCCGCAAGGCAAACGCGCACTCCTTCATCGAGGGGCTCACCGACGGGTACGATGCTGCTCTGTGCATGCTGATTGCGTCTAATTGCGTCTCTTTGCATGCTGAGTGCATGCTGAGTGCATGCTGAGTGCATGCTGAGTGCATGCTGAGTGCATGCTGAGTGCATGCTGAGTGCATGCTGAGTGCATGCTGAGTGCATGCTGAGTGCACTCTGATTGCCTCTGATGGTTCCTCTCATCAGGTACGCGACGCTGGTAGGCGAGCGCGGTGTTAAGCTGAGCGGCGGGCAGAAGCAGCGAGTAGCCATCGCACGCGCGCTGCTCTCCGAGCCACGAATCCTTCTGCTCGACGAGGCGACCTCCGCACTGGATGCGGAATCAGAGAGGCTGGTGCAGGATGCGATTGACGCCGCCTCGAGTGGCCGGACTGTCCTCGTGGTTGCGCATCGTCTGTCGACTGTGAGGGACGCCGACCAGGTGTGCTCGCCTCGGCGCTCTGATGGCCTCTGATGACCTCTGATTGCCTTGTATTGCCTTGTAATTGCTTTGTAATTGCCTTGTAATTGCCTTGTGGCTCCTCAACGTCGTGCTTTCGATTGAGGGATGGCGGCCAGATTGCTGTTCTCTCCTCAATTGGATGGCTCCTCACGTCTGATTGCGTCTGATGGCGGCCAGATTGCTGTTCTCTCCTCAATTGGATGGCTCCTCACGTCTGATTGCGTCTGATGGCGGCCAGATTGCTGTTCTCTCCGAGGGCGTCGTCGAGGACTGCGGGACGCATGCGGAGCTGCTCGCGCGCTGCGAGACGTATCAAACGCTCGTCAAGCGGCAGGTGGGTGGTGGCCTCGTGGATGCAACGCCCGTGGACCTGGACGGCGGCCATGTGCACGAGTGACGAGCCCCATCGGGGTCCATGTGGACGAGTGACGAACACCATCGGGGCGGCCACGTGGCTTAGGGACGAAGTCAGTCCATCGGGGCGGCCACATTGGTATTCACTCGTTTTTGCACGCGGTATACCACGACGGCATGCACACGAGAGACGGCTGCGCGCTTCGTAACGGACGCGGTGCGGTACGAATTCGACACACGCGTCGAGATCGTCGTCGGCTCGTCCGGATGTACAAGCAGCGTATACATGTACGTCCATGCCCGGGTAGTTTGTCGCTACAAACGAAAGTTAGAGATGGTACATAAAGTTAGGGATTGTACACATACCGCTCACACCGCTCGTCACACCGCAGCGCCATCCTTCGAGCTCGCTCCTCGTCTTCACACCGCAGCGCCATCCTCCTCTTCGTCTTCGTCGTCGCCATAAGCAGCGAGCGCGGCCAGCGCACTCACATGGCCTGCCTCATGATGAGCCCTCGTGGTTGCGGGCTCACCCTCGTGCTGATCGCCTGTTGATGGCCTGATGGTTGCCTCGTGATGAGCCCTCTTTGCTGCGGGTTCGCCTGCGGTCGCCGCCGCCTCGCCGCCGCCGACGACGACGACGCTATCTTGGGCTTGGCGGTGCTGCTTGAGGGCCGCGCGGCTCACCTCTGCCGCGGCCACATACCCAGCCACGCTCGCAAAGCTGTAGTCCGCCCCGGCCACCGCGGATGGTGGCGGCGCCCGCGGCGGCGCGGCCGCAGCACCGGTGGCAGCCGCCGAGAAAGGCAATGCCCGAGCCGCAAAGGCGATGGCGGAGGCCTTCCTCTCCAGAAGCTGCACGGCGCGATCCACTTGGTGGCTGTGGCCGCGCACGCTGGCGTACGCGCGCTCTCCGCCTGAGGTACCCCGCGCAAGCCCAATCGTCGCGCCCGACTGCTCCTCAATCTGGGCGAGAGGGGAGATGCCGGCTCCGCGTGCGTTGCTCGGCTGCATAAGCGCGGCTGCCGTCGTGGCGCTCAGCGGCACGGAACGCTCGATAATTGGGGGGGCCGTCGGGCGCTCCCAGCTCGAGGTGGAGGTCTCGTGGTGCCAGTAGTACGGGTAGCCCTCGGGTGAGACCCCCTTGACCCATCCCACCGGCAGCACCTCCGCCGCCTCCGCCAGCGCCGCTGCAGTCGCGGCGAGGACGCCATCTGCATAGTAGCCCACGCCGTGCTCGCCACGCTTGAACACGTAGCCTGCACGCGGACCAGCAAACGCATCTGCGGCGAGGAAGGGCGCCTGCTGCGCCGCCGCCGCTGCCGCCTGCAAGGCCGCCGACTTTGCGTTGCCGCTGCTGCTGCTGCCAGTGACGGCACCTGATACCGGTGCTGTCGGCGCGGATACCGGCGCTGCTCCGGCCGTCCCACCCGCGAGCGTGGTGTCGAGCGTGCAGTATTTGTCGACTGCGCGCTTCAGCGCCGCCGGATGGATCTGCGCGTACGAGCGCGTCGTCTCATCCTGGTGAAGTGACACGACGCCGAGCTTGATCATCTCCTCGATGAGCGCGTGGTGCTTGCCGAGGTCGCCTGGCCACGCGAGAGCCTTACCACGGTCTTCCTTGTACATCTTGACCTCGCTGCCCTTCGGCGCCCGACGCACGAGCTCGCTCATCATCTTGAGCGCATTCTTGCGATAGAACGCGTGAAGCTTATGCAGCTCGACCTGGCCGTACGACGAGGCGTTGGTGCCTTCGGGCAGGTGCTCGGCACTATCGTGCTCGTTGCCGTAGAGCAGCTTGCGCCCGAAGACATGCACGCCCTCGGCACGCCCGGGCTTGTCCCAAACGCCCGCCGAGAAGACTCCTGACATGCGGAACACCACCAGCCAGCGTCTGAAACTGTGAACCAAAATTTTATTGTGGGGAAAGATTGGCACGAGCCAACCACGCATAGCGTCCCCACAGGAAGGCGCCAACTCGCTTTTGTTGTGGTCGTTCCTGTCGTTGGGTCACAGCTTCATTAGTAAAAGGGAACAATCGATTTCGTAACAATGGATCTGTGTATCCGTTGTCCGTGTGTCACACAGCATTCACATTCACACAGGGTGTGTCCCTGTGTTTTAAACAGCTTTGAAACGTGGGAAATTTTGTGACTCGCGTTTCGCGCGCCGGCGCCTAGGCGCCAAACGAACCTCGTTTGCCCCGCAATCGCGCGCCGCCATGAAGCGCGGCAGGACAGGCGGGGGCGGCGGCGACTCTCCGGGCTCGTCGAGCCCGCCGCCGGACGACGACGACGACGATGACGCGCCGCCCAGCGCGCCTGGTGCTGGGGGCGCCAACACGCCGAGCGTCGACGGCGACTACGAGCCGCCGGAGGCTGCGAGGGCGGCCTTTGGTGCCGGGGGCGGCACTCCGGAGGAAGAGGACGATGGCGAGGAGCTCATCGGCGAGGGCATGGAGGATGATTACCGACCGATGGGCGCACTCGACGAGTACGAGGTCGATGGCCTCGACGACCACGAATACGGGCCGATGGACTTCAATGCCCGGGCGGCTGCGGAGGCAGCACTCGCGCAGCGCGATGAGCGCGAGCGCTTCACGCGTATGCCCAAGGCGCTGCTCTCGTCGGAGGACGATGGCGAAGTCAGGGAGACGCGCCGGCGTCGGAAGGCCGACCGCGCCGCCGACGTCGACCCGGAGGCCGACCCGGACGAGGCAAACGCAAAGAATCTCGACGACTACCTCAACGACGACGAGCCGGGAATCAACCTGGAGGACTACCAGGGGCCGTTGGCCGAGTGGATTGCGTCGCCCGCCGTGAGCGAGGAGGTGCGCAAGCGCTTTGCCCGCTTCCTGCGCAGCGTGGGCGCCGACGGCGGGCGCACGTACGCAGATAAGGTGCGTGCCATGTGCTCGCGTAACCGCGAGTCGCTCGAGGTCAATTATCACGATCTGTCGCACGCGGTGCCGATCCTGGCCATCTGGGTGGCGGATGCGCCGGCGGCGATGCTCAAGCTGCTCGATGAGGCGGCGATGGACACGGTGCGCATCATGTTCCCGGAGTACGGGAACGTGTCGAAGCACGTGCACGTGCGCATTACCGACCTTCCCATCGAGGACCCAATCCGCGATCTGCGCCAGGCGCATGTTGGCTGTCTGGTCAAGGTGAGCGGCGTGATCACGCGCCGCTCGCAGGTCTTCCCGCAGCTCCAGGCGTGCAAGTACACGTGCACCCACTGCTCGTACGTGCTCGGTCCTTTCACTGTGGGCGAGCAGGAGCATAAGATGAAGGGCGTGCCCTGCCCCTCGTGCCAGTCCAAGGGGCCGTACGTGCTCAACACGGAGGAGACGGTGTACAACAACTACCAGAAGCTCACGCTGCAGGAGTCGCCGGGCTCGGTGCCGCCCGGCCGGTTGCCACGTCACAAGGAGGTCATCCTCCAATACGATCTGATTGACGTCGCCCGCCCGGGCGAGGAGATCGTCGTCACGGGCATCTACTCGACCGTGTACGACACGACCCTCAACTCCAAGGCAGGCTTCCCCGTGTTCGCGACGCTCATCGAGGCGAACCACATCCAAAAAAGGGAGGAGCTCTTCGGAGCGCGCCGCCTAACGGAGGAGGATAAGAAGGCGATCTTTGCGCTCTCGAAGGACCCTCAGATCACTCAGAAGATCATTCGCTCCATTGCTCCCTCCATCTACGGCCACGACGACATCAAGACGGCACTCGCTCTCTCGATGTTCGGCGGCGTGGGCAAGGACGTCAACGGCAAGCACCGCATCCGCGGCGACATCAACGTGCTGCTGCTCGGCGACCCCGGCACTGCCAAGTCGCAATTCCTCAAGTACATTGAGAAGACGGCGCCGCGCGCCGTGTACACGACCGGGCAGGGCGCCTCGGCCGTCGGCCTGACGGCGGCGGTGCGCAAGGACCCAGTGTCGCGCGAGTGGACGCTCGAGGGCGGCGCGCTGGTGCTCGCCGACCAGGGCGTGTGCCTCATTGACGAGTTCGACAAGATGAACGACTCGGACCGCACCTCGATCCATGAGGCGATGGAGCAGCAGTCGATCTCGATCTCCAAGGCGGGCATCATCACGTCGCTCCAGGCGCGCTGCGCGGTCGTCGCGGCGGCCAACCCGCTGGGCGGCCGGTACGATGCGTCCAAGACCTTCGCCGAGAACGTCGACCTGACTGACCCAATCCTCTCTCGGTTTGACTGCATCTGCGTCGTGCGCGACAAGGTGAGACAATTCCCAAATGGAGCCAAACCCGAGCCCCGAGCCCGTCCCAAATCGAGCCAAACCCGAGCCCCGAACCCAGTTTGGTCGACCACGTCCTGATTGGGCCGAACCAGACTTGGTCGAACTTGGACCGGGATGCCGAGGAGCCCCAGCCCTGAGTCTCACCTCAACCCTCGACCCAACCCTCAGCCAACCCTGACCCCAACCCTCCCCCCTCCCCCACCACCCTTCCCCCACCGCCATCGCTCCCGCGCGTGCTCCCCAGGTCGATCCCGATGAGGACGTGCGACTGGCCGAGTTTGTGGTCGAGTCGCACATGCGTGCGCATCCCGAGGCACAGCTCGAGGAGGACGCTGCCGACGCGAGCGCGAACCCAACCGCCGGCCCGATAGAGCAGACGCTGCTTCGCAAGTACATCATGTACGCGCGTCAGAATGTGCGCCCGCAGTTGCAGAATATTGACGAGGAGAAGATCAAGGGGGTCTACGCAGAGCTTCGTCGAGAGAGCGCGAGCGGCGGCGTGCACATTGCGGTACGCCACATTGAGTCCATCATTCGAATGGCGGAGGCGTCGGCGCGCATGCATCTGAGGACGCAGGTGCGTGGGGACGATGTGGACCTCGCGATCTCGGTGCTGCTCGAATCCGTGATCAAGTCCCAAAAGTATGCGGTCTCGCGTGAGATGCGGCGCAAGTTCAGCAAGTATCTCGCGCACAAGTCGGACGTGTTCGAGCTCCTCCTGTTCCATCTTCACTGCCACTTCCGCCAGAGCCATCAGCTGCACTCGCTGCGCCGGCCCGCGGCGCGCGCCGATGCGGACGACGACGAGGAGGGGCGAGCGGCCGATGACATCGTCTCGGTGTCCGAGGCAGACTTTGTGCACACCGCGCATGCCTTGCAGGTCTTCGACCTCGAACCCTTCTACGGCTCCACATCCTTCACAGGCGGCGACAAGCCACATCATGGGTTCCAGCGCGCAATCTCCCACACGGGAGATGCGCTCATTGTGCGCAAGGCGGACGCGGCGGCGTTCGCCGAGAAGCAAGCGAGCGCGGCCGCGAGCGCTGCCGAGACGGCGCGGGCGCGCCGGGCGGCGCAGCAGGCCGAGGACGCCGCCGCCGCCGCCGAGGCGGCGGCCGCGGCCGAGGAGATCGAGGCGGCGGAGGCGGCCGAGGCAGCGGCGGCGGCCGAGGGCGATGACGATGAGATTGCCGAGGCGGCGGGCGAGGGCTATGAGGAGGACGATGAGGTCTTCGACGAGGGCGCCGGCGAGGACGACGAGGCTTGAGGCGACGTGAAGGCGGCGTGAAGGCGGCGTGAGAAGATGGGATTCGATCCACCCACCGCGCGAGAGGCGGGCTCGGGCGTGAATGGCTGCCGATTTCTGGGGATTCCACACGGTTATACGCCTGGGGGCGCATCGCATGCACGTAAGCACAGGACGAGCGCAGCTTCGGCGCTCGCGATTTCCGCGGTTGGGGCAGGTGAAACGGAAAGTAATCACGTATATTATCGTATTTCGTTTGAGATTATGCTATTTTTAAAGTAAAATACTATTTATGCATTCTGCTTTCCGGGGGCGAGGGCGCAACGTACGAGGTTCCGATCAGCGATCTGGTTAGATACCCCACGCTGCACACCGGCCGTCGCGCGTAGCGATATCGATCGCGCGGCCGGCATCGCCATCGCGGCGCGGAGATGCTTCGGACCGGACCGGGAGTCGAGACTCGAGTCGCGGTCGGGACCCTCGAAGCCCTCGTAGGCCGGACCCCGTTGGGACTCCCGTCCGTCAGTCTGTACGTATGGATGGTATTAGCGTAGTACACTTCCCGCCGTGCTTAAGTATACGCACACGCTTATGCACGCAAGCTGCCTTCAAATGAGGTCAATGGTTCACGCTGACGGGATCATGCTGATGCCATGGCTCATGATGTACGTAGTCTGTCGCGCACCAACCGGGTGCTTCGTATTCCGCGCACTAGCTCCACGCCAGGCGTGTGTGCGCAACCGGCCAGTGCGCGTGTGCGCCACTGCTACACGGTCAAGAACGGTGAGTTGCGGGATGATGAGGTGAGGGGTGAACACGAGGATTGCCAAGACGCCAAGGGGGAATCGGACGCGGGAGAGGCAGCTGCAGTGTCCTCCTCGCTGTCGTCATTCGAGAGCACTCGACGCATCCGCGGCTGCAGCTGCACCGTCTCCGATCCGCGCGACGGCCCGCGGGAAGCGAGTGGGGACCACCCGCGGGATGCATCGAGGGATGCGGACGTCATCGTGGGCGTCTCTGGCTGTCGACCGAAGTGAACCTCGCGAGCTGCCGAGGGCTTGGCGCAGGCCGAAGGGGTGCGATGTGCAGGTGTCTGTGAATTCACACCTCGATGTGCACGTGTCTGACATACCAGAATGTCGGCGTCCGTCACGTCGTGCTCCTGGCCTGGGCTGCTGCCCTGCGCGCGCGCCGTGGTGGCCAGGGGGCCCAAGACGACGAGGACTGCACTGCTGTCCCTGGCGGCGATAGGCGGAGCCGCCAGAGTGCCCGCCACAGCGCCCGAGTTGCTGCTGCTGCTGCTGCTCGTGGACTCTCGGGTGGTGTAGTACGACCGGTAGTGGAGGACCGTATTGTTGGGGGACGCGTCGGTGGCGCCGAGCTGGTGCTGGTGCTGGTGCTGCTGCTGGTGCTGCGGCTGGTTGTGGTGGTGGTGGTGGTGGTGGTGCTGCTGCTGCTGCTGCTGCTGCTGCTGCTGCGCGGCGAGCTTGGCGGTGCGCACACGCTCGAGCTTGGCGGACGAATTGTCGGGCGTCATCACGGGCGCCGGCCCCATCTTCTCGGGCATCTTCACGGGCGTCATCGTGGGCGTCGTCGTGGGCGCCGTCGCGGGCGCAGAGGCGAGGTCGAGCGAGGCGCGAGAGCTCTGCTGCAGCTTGAGGATGATCGGATTTAAAGGCGAGCCAGCGGGCACGCTCCCCTCGAGACGATCGTCAGTGGCGTCCACACCACCCGCACGGACGTTCACAGACTCGGCCGTTGAACGCCCGAGCCGCCCGTCGACGACTTCCTCCCGAGCGCTGTCCCGAGCACCGATGGACGAGCTCGCGCTATCCCGAGCGCCGATGGACGAGCTCGCGCTGTCCCGAGCGCCGATGGACGAGCTCGCGCTGTCCCGAGCGCCGATGGACGAGCTCGCGCTGTCCCGAGCGCCGATGGACGAGCTCGCGCGGCTGCCGCGCACGCGCGCCTGCAGCAGCACCGCTGCCGTGGGCCGCTGGCCCTTGCTGTCAAAGGACGCAGGCAGCGAGAAGGTGAGCGCGGTGCCTGGTACGGCGCCTTCGGGCACCGCGAGCTGCACCTTGACGCCGCTGGGCGTGGTTGCATGCAGCAGGTCGCCAGGCTGCACGTGCACGGGCACCGTGATCTCGAAGTTGACCTCGTCGATCTCGCCGGGCGTAACCTCCTTATCCTTGGGATTCGTCAAGGCGCTCGTCATCGCGCTCGAGGGCAGCGTCGTGATCTTCGGAGTTGCGGGCGGTGGTGAGGGCGGAGCCACCCGCGCCGCCGCCTCTGCCTGCGCCGCCCTCGCCTCCTCCATCTCCCGAACGTGCTTTCGTTGGATGACAAGTGTCGCCGCCGCCGCTTCCCATGCGCTCGCCTTTTGGAGTGCCAGGTGCGCCGCCACCATCGCTGCCTCGTGCGCATCTTCGCTCGCGGCGGGAGGCGGGCTGACGACCTTGCCATCGAGGGTGGCGAGGACGGTGCCTCCGTGTGATGCAGGCACGTCGACTGTGACCAGCTCCGGGGCCACCGAGATGATCTCGGGGCTATCTCGGACGATCCCGGGACGATCTCGAGACGATCTCGAGACGATCTCGAGACTGGAGCGCCTCTCAGAGTTGCCTAACTTGGGCCGCGTAGGGGATGAGTACGTGACGACATGGTGGACGGCAGCTGGCGCTTGGGAGTTGGGCAAGAGCGCCTTGGCCTGTGGCTCGAGGGGCAGCAGAGGTCATCAGAGGTCATCAGAGGTCATCAGAGGTCATCAGAGGTCATCAGAGGTCATCAGCGGTCATCAGCGGTCATCAGCGGTCATCAGCGGTCATCAGCGGTCATCAGCGTACCTGTGGCACGAGGGGCCCACCGAAGACCAGCCGCCACGTGGCCGCGTCGCGTAGGTGGGCCACTTTGGGGGTGTACGCGAGGAACGTGAGCCATGCGGCGTAGGCGAGCAGCAGAAAGCCGAGCACCAGCAGCGCCAGCTCCCAAGTTTGCTCCCAAGTTTGGAAGGCGGATGCATCCGTCAAGTCCGGGTTCGTCAAGTCCAGGTTCGGGGCGGAGGCGGCACGGTGGTGGGCGAGCCACGCGCCGGCGCCGTGACGGGCGCGCCCAAGCTGGCCGTCCAGCTGCAACTTGGCGATGCGTGGGGCCACGTGGTGTCGAATGAGATGATCAACGAGGAGGCTGCTCGCGACGATCGCTGCCTTGGACAGCAGTCCACCCAGATGGCTCGGCAGGAGAGGAGTCAGTCCGCGGGCAGCCGAGGACGCGGCGCTGGCGGCGGCAACTGCAGCTCCTGGACCGGGCAACGTGTTGCCGAGGAAGCGCGTGGCCAGCGTGTCTTTGAGCTTCAGCAGGCGCAGGCTCTGCGCAAGAGCCGCTCGGACGCCAGCCGACAGCACGCGCGGCAGATGCTGGCTCGTCGACCCTGCCACCGCCTGGGCCACCCCGCGGACGCGCGCGAGCAGCACGCCTCTGTGCTTGAGCAGCCGCGGGGCATGCGCGAGCGTCGCTCCAAGGCCAGCCGTCAACGCATGCGGTAGATGCTGGCGGTTTGCCTGGGCCACTGCCTTGGCCACACCCGGTGCCGCCATCCTTGGGGTCGACACCCTCGGCGCTGACACCCTCGGCGCCGCCGGCCGTGTCACCGCTGCCCTCGGCGCCGACACCCTCGACACGGCCGCCCTAGGAGCCATCTCGGGGACTTCGAGTTGGTAGCGGCCAAGCACGACGGAGCTATGCTGCTGCACCCCGGCTTGTGCGCCGCGCTCCAGCTGGAGCGCGGCAAGTCGTAGCGCGTCATTCATCAAGTCCGGCCAGACCGATTGATGAGTCGCCGCGGTCGACGTCTAGCTTGGAGAGCGCCAGCAGCACCCAAGCTCAGATAGGAAATGATGGCGTGAAAGCGACGGACGCAATCTGTTTCAGATATGGGTTTCGTCAGTCAGTATACCGGTCGTAAACCTCCGTAGGATATAACTCCGTAGGGGAAGGCGGACCGAAGGTACAGACAAAGTCAAAGCCCTCACAATGTGACGGCTTCGCCTCACACTGTGCCCCTTGAGTGAGTGAGTGAGTTATTGAGACACAGACACACCGTGGAACAATACGGGGACACTCACTCACTCACTCACTCACTCACTCACTCACTCACCCCTTGACTGTGCCATTGTTGCCCTCAAGTTCTAAATCCGACGAAAAGGACGCGCTCCTGTGCGCACCCCTCGCGGTAGCGAAGGAGCGTGGGGCAGGCACGCTTGCCGCACCAATCGCGGAGGCTGCCAAGAGCCAGGCAGGATAGTGCCTAGGCCGCATGCCGCATTTTTTCTTAGACGACGACAGCGACGATGACAACGGGACGTTCTGCGACGATGACAACGAGTCAGACTTGACCTTCCGCGGACTGCTTGCTTCTCTAAGTCTCAACTCCCCACGCGCCAGTTCGCTCAACGTGGGCGACCGCGTCAGGCGTGGCCCCGACTGGGAGTGGGGCGACCAGGATGGCGGGGCGGGGAATGCGGGCACCATCACAGATGTTGACTCCGACGGGTGGGTTCGCGTCAAGTGGGACAAGGGCGGCAGCAACAAGTATCGCACGGAGAATGCGGGTGGCACCGACCTCGTCAAGGCGACCGTGGGAGAGTACGTCGTGAGCGGCGCGGGCGGCATTTGCGCGAGCACCATCAACGGCACCTACAGCTACACGCGGCAGCACAACGGCGCGCCGCTGTACACAAAAGAGGGCGGGAGAGCGATCCTCTACTATGGTGGGGGGCAGTATGGGTGGCGCATGAACGATACTGACAGTACGAGTGGCTGGTACTACTCGAAAGAGGGCTCAAGCGGCTCGGTGCCATGCGGCCAGTGGACCAAGGATGGGTACTCTAGCAGCGACGTGTTGCCATGCCCCACCGTGGCCAGAGTGGGCGACGACAGCGCGGGCGGGCGCCCGCAGGTGGGTGCCACAGTGCTTGTGCTCAGCGCATCTGACTCGTCGACGCGCTCGTACGTGGGCCAGACAGGCAGACTACTCGAAGACGACAAGTCGGGTCGCCCGTTCAAGGTGGAGTTCGATGACGGCAATAAGTGGTGGTTCAAGGAGGGTGAGCTCCAAAAGGTTGGCTCGCTGCAGCAATCGGCGCATAGGCAAACGCCTTGGAGTGGCTCGGTGGAATGCCCCGGATGTGAGATGTACGGCCCGTCGCCGCAGACGGGTCCGGGGGGCTGTGCACACTGTGGGCTGTGCGGCGTGTGCTGTGCCAAGCCCGGGCGCGCACAATGCACCAAGGCGCCCTCGACGTTGTCCCCGGAGCTCACCGGCGTCAGCACGCTGTGCGTGGGCGCGCGCGTGCGCGTCAAGCGGAGCGTGTCGAATCCAACCTACGGCTGGGGCAGCGTCACCCATGGCAAGGTAGGGATCGTCAAACGCGTCGATCCGGACGGCGACCTGAAGGTTGATTTTCCCGACCACTCCGGTTGGACGGGCAAAAGCTCCGAGATGGAGGTGGTCACCGCCAGCACGACGGTGTCCACGGCGACCCAGGTGCGCATCCGTGTTCAGTCGGGCGACAGAGGGGCCAACTGTTCGGGCACGTACAATCTCATCCCAGGCCAGCTGCGAAATGGAGGGCCATGCTACACGCGCGAGGGCGGCACCGGAGCCATTTACTATGACGGCACGTACTGGAAGATTTGCCAGGCAGGCATTGGCTCAGCAGAAAATGGCTGGAATTTTTCACAGTGCGGCGTGTGCACGGCGGCGCCTCTGGGCAGCTGGGACGCTAACAAGCGCCAAATGAGTGAAACGACTCGCGACTATTCGAGTCTCACCCTCGAGGCGCCCCCGGACACCGTCAAAGTGACACAGCATCAGCACATCCTCAAGTTTCACCGCCGTGATCGGGGTTACATCTGCGACGTGTGCAGGAGCTCCTTCGGCGGGGGGGAACACAGCTACTACTGCAGCGACTGCGACTTTGACGCCTGCCACGCGTGCGCGTCCAGATTCTTCCCACAGCCATCCGCCGTCGCGCTTCCCGTGGCAGTCGCCACCGGCTCTCGTCTACAGGTCGGGCAGAGCGTGCGTGTCGTGGGCGGTGCTTATCGAACGGGCGAAACGGGCACCCTCATCGAGGACGATGGCGATGACGATATGCCATACAAGGTCGAATTTTCGGACTCGAACACCTTCTGGTTGCATCTGGTTGATGTTGTTCCGGCGGGTCCTGCTGGTGGGGTCTCGGCTGTGGTGGGGATTATGGGGATGCTCAGTGAGTCGGACGTCCGCGCGCGCCTTGCGATTCCAGCGAGTGGCTTCAGCTTCAGCAGCTCTGGGCACCTTTGCTTTCCTAGTGGGCCAATATGGGTCGCATCGCCCTCTGCGCTGGCGGACAAAGTAGTCACCATCCGATTCCGTGTGACGGGCAACAGTTCGTTCGACTTTGGGCTCGTGCCCAGACAGAAAGCGGAGCCAGATTACCTCTATCAGAGAGGGAAGTACGGCATTAACTCGACAGGCACGGGCGGCGGCGTGCTGCGACGCTTTGAGTGCTTCAACAAGCCCACAGAGCTGCACGTTGACAGTCAAGCGCGCCTCTTGCGCGTACGAGTCTTCACGGATGAGTCATGGAGCTCAGTGAGCATTGAGGAGAAACAGACGATCGATGACGTCAAGGAGTGGTGCATTGCATTGGGCGGGTTCAACGGCACTAAGTACCAAATATTCAGCTGGGCGGAGAATGTGATGGCGCCCGATGGCACTGCGCTAACAAAGGCAGAGTGTCACGCTGGCCTCCGTGTCCGTACATTGGACAAGACTCGGTGGGAAGCTGCGTACAAAGCAGCAGGGATGGGATCGTTATCCTTTCATGGCGGAAGTGTGGGCACCGTCAAGACCGTAAACGACTCTGGAAATTGCATGGTTCTTTTGGATGACCAAGGCTCAACGCTATGGCTTATTCCCTGCGGAGCTCTAACACGGTGCACCGCTACGACGCCCGCTGCCAATCCGATTTCTCAGCTCGTCGACAGTGCACGCAACTTTGCACGCCACTCAACCGTCCAGCTTGGGAGCTTGATCGGGGATATGGACGCAGCCTTGAGGGCGGCTGCCGAGAAGGCGGCCGCGGAAAAGAAAGCAGCCGACGAGAAGGCAGCAGCCGAGAAGGCAGCGGCCGAGAGAGCCGCAGCTGAGAAGGCAGCGGCCGAGAGAGCCGCAGCGGCGGCGGCGGCGGAGGCGGCGGCGCTTCGTCGTGAGTTGGAGGCCGTTCGTGCCGCCGCCGAGATGGCGGCGACTGAGGCCAAGGCGGCGGCCGGGAAGGCGGCAGTCGAGGCCAAGGCGGCAGCCGAGAAGGCGGCGGCCGATGCAAAGGCGGCGGCCGAGAAGGCCGCAGCTGAGAGGGTTGCAGCTGAGAGGGCGGAGAGCGCCAAGCCGGGGCCCGCTGCCGAGTTGGCCTTCGAGCCGGTTGCCCAGCTGCAACGTCTGCCGACAGCCTTTTCCCTCCTCTTTAAGCAGTGGGGGTGGGCGCTGCCAGCCGCGGGGTCGGCGCAGCCAGAGCGGGGCGCAGTACGCTCGCAACCGTCGGAGAGTTGGAATACCGAGGAATGCTTTGCAGTGCCAGATGTGATCTCCGAGCAGATGACGCAGGTCGTTAAGAGCCGAGTGCTCGCGCTATTGCCAAAGGGCGTGCAGTTTCAGGACTTCTATCCCGAGGTGGTGATCTCGTACGCGTCGGGTCGCCGTTCTGGGCGGGACTGCGACGGCGCTGGACCGGGCATGTATTATGCGGCGGGGATCCTCAAGATCCTCCATGAGCGCGGCGTGCGATGCTTCAGCGGGCTGCACGTCCCACCGGGTACCGATTGGGAAGTCTTCATGCTGCGTCTCAACTCGAGACGTGCGCAAGCCAAGGTACTGATCGTCGTGTTGACCGCGGCACTCTTCGAGTCCAAGCCGTGTTTGAAAGAGATTAACGCGGCCATCAAGAAGGGTATCCCAGTACTACCCATCCGATTTGAGGATAAGGTACCCGGCCACAAAGATCAGTGGGCGAGGTTTACGGACGAGGACTCGGAGCTCATGATATATCGTGTGCAGGAGCACCTCAGCAAGGTGAACTCCATCCCGCACCCTGGCACAGTGCTCACAGTGCCCGATTCCATGAACACGATCGTGGATCTGGTCGATAAATACCTTGGGATTGAAAGAGCTCACATTTCCCCGGGCATGCCGGGCAATCATGATCGTGACGATAGCTATGAGGCGTAGGCAGTCCACCCTCGGACCTGTGTGTGAGCCGCTGAAGCGTAGGGGCATGCTTGGACGGTCTTGCCAGGTGGTGCGCGCCACCCCCACCCGCCTGAAAACGGGCGAGGGTCGACCCTGAGGGTGCCCGGCCTGTCCTCGGGGCTTTCTCGGGGCTTGCGAAGGGCTTGCGGCGTGTATCCGTTGCGAGAGGGCCCTGCTATGAAAGTGACCACCCAATTTCACCCAATCGATCATGCCGCGTCTCGTGTGTAGGCATGTCAATGTGTGAGACGAAATCACATCCCGCCCGCAAAAGGCAAAAGCGGATAGAGTGGAAGCGATCTACAACTGCCGATTGACGTATTGTGGGATTGTCGATTGAGCATTGACGAAAGACACGTTCACATGTCCTGCCTCGTCGGAACATGTACGCTCCCATGGATCCGTTTCACGACCGTTTCAGGTTTCACGACCGTATGTCCGTATCACGACCGCCCACCGATTCGAATTAGAAATAGACTATATAGAGGGATCACACACAGAGGCGTCGATGGTCGAATTGGCTGTCGTAAAAGCCTCCTCTCATTCACAAGTGATGTGAGAAGCGCTCGAGCGCCACAGCCAGCGCGCTGTGTGTGGGAAGGACCCCTTACTTCACAGAGGTGTCGTGTTAACGTTCACAGAGGCTTGATTGAACACGGAGTGGCCGGCCACTCCGTGCACGATGCCTGCGTCGCTCCTGAGAGGGGTCGCACCGGCCGGCGTCGTAGTCGATCTTCAACCTCGGCCCATGGTGCGGGCTGGAGCGGGTCAAACAACGTTCATCGGGCGAGTCAGATCGAGTCGTGAATTGCCCTGGCGCTTGACGCTCATCATTGCGTCTATCATTGGTAGGATGCCGCAGGCAGCACTTTCACAAGAGCCAATGATTCTGCACTGACACATCTTGCTGCTGATAACCTTTTTCCATGTGTTACCTCTGTATTGCGCACAGGGGGCATTTTCATCGAGCTTTACCTAGGCAACTACAACAGCTCGTGCAAGACGATCGGAAACGTGACCAACTGCTCGTGCCCTCCCACTGGCGAGTGGAGCCAGATGTACTGGTACTCAGCAATCCTCATCGCCACAGCGCAGATGAGCTGGACTGTGCGCGAGTTCTACGAGGGCGTGGGCATGTCGCTTCAAGATGACGTGCAGTACTTCTTCTTTGGCCTCCTGCCCAAGGAGTCCGAGTTGCGCGCCCGACAGGAGGTCGGCTTCTGGACCTTGATGCCCTCCGCCATGATCTCGTGGATCTTCGCCAAGAGCATTCAGAACGCCGCCGTCTGGGGCGGCCGATTCGGGATCATGGGCGGCGTCGCGTATGCCGGCTGGTATGTGTCGTTCTGGACCGCCGGCCTGCATGCATGTGCTCACCACGGCGCCCTCTCCTCCCCATATAGGTATGTGTCGTTCTGGACCGCCGGCCTGGTCGGCTACTACCTACGTACGCGCTCGGGCTTCGCATCCCTCCCCGCCGCCGTCGAACGGTGCTACGGTCCTACCGGTCTCTTATGCCTCAACCTCGCACTCCTCTTTCGTCTGTGGAATGAGGTGCGAGCCCCGGGGCTGGGCTGGGGCCCCACTTACCAATCCATGACCTTGTCCCACTCACTCAATCAATCCGAGGTGGCCTGGGCTGCTGCGACAGCCACCAGCTGCGCACACCACGCCACCCGGTACCGGTACGCGACCCTTCTAACCTGGACGCTCAACTGGACGCTCGAATCTCGGTCGAATCTCGAATCTCGCTCGAATCTCGAATCTCGCTCGAATCTCGAATCTCGAATGGGCACGCGCAGATCTGGTCGAATGTGGACTGTGTGGCCGCGTTCTACACAATGGAGCCGCGCAGCCGCGACTACTGGTGGGCCGCCATCTTCTCAGCGGCCGTGCCGGCGGTGTACACGTGCATGGGGGGCATGCGTGCCTCCCTCGTTACCGATGTGATGCAAGCCGTCATGGCAGTGGTCATGCTCGTCTACCTGCTCGGCGTGGGTACGGGCGTGCTCTCGTTCATTAGCGCGCAATCGAGTGGCACCGCTCAAAACCTGTTCACGTGGGCTCCTAAAGGGGGCTACCAGTCGGCCGAGTCGGCGCTCGCGACGGCGTTGCTCCAGGGGTTCTTCTCGTATCCCTTCCACGACCCGGTGTGTGCACCGACCGCAGGATCTCCACCCGAGATCATCCCGAGATCACCCCGAGATCGTCCCGAGATCGCGTATGATCCCTCTTTTGGCCCCCCTGAGATCACACGAGATCACACGAGATCACACGAGATCACACGAGATCACCTCTTTTTGGCAGGTGCTCACCGACCGTACCTTCCTTTCCAAGCCGAGGGAGATGCTCCTCTCATTCTTCGTGGGCGGCGTCGTGTCGGCACGCTCGCGGCGACTCGAACCGCGGCACCATGCGCCCGAGACGGCGCCATCGTTGACCCGGCGCCCAAGACGGCGCCATGGTTGAGCTGCTCTGAGCTGTCCTCAGTTGCACTGAGCTCATTACGCTCGGTGCCACGTCATACGCACAGGGCGTTTTCATCATTCTCTTCTCCTCCATAGGCATCCTGGGCGACTTTTTGGCCGCCCCACCTAACGGCATCGTCAACAAAGGCGACCCGGCCGGCGTCGCACGAAAACTGTGTGGCGTCACTTTCGGACTGATGAATATGATCGTACGCGAGCTCCAGCCCGCTCGTGATCGCAAATAGCACTGACTGCCGCCCGCCTATGGGCACTCATCATCCACCTGAAGCCATCCCCCCTCTTCCACTCCCCTTCGCCCTCCCCCTGTTCTCTCGGAGTAGATGATGACGACCTCGCTCTCGACGATCGACTCGACCTATATGTCAATTACTAAGGTCGTTTCTCTCGAGTTGTTCGGCTTCGCCACCAAGTGCCGCCCCCTCAGCCCGCGCGATGCCGCCGTCGGCCAGCATAACATCCTCATCGGCCGCATCTCCATCATCCTCCTCGGCATCGCTGGCGTCGCATATCTCCACATGGATAACGCTGAAGTGATCCAGGCCACGACCGGTGCGTCGGCGCGCGCTTACCACGGCGCGTGCGAGGCGTTGCGGGCCCTCACTTGCTCATGATTGCCACTAATTGCCACTGATTGCCACTGATTGCCACTTATTGCGGGCCCTCACATGCTCATGGTGTACTGCAGCCCTACCTTGCTCAAGCTCCCTTCTGCTCACTTCCCGTGCTGCGGCTCTTGCCGAGACTCCACGGGCGCCACTGATTGCCAATGATTGCCACGGATTGCTACTGATTGCCACTGATTGCCACTGAGTGCCACTGATTGCTACGCGAGTGGGCGCAGTCTCGGGCACGATGGTCACGGGACTCGGCCCTCCCATACTTGCAATGCTCGTCTGGCGGTACAACTCGAAGCCTGGTGCCAATGATGGTTGGCGCCAGGCGCCCCTTGCGTTCCTCTTCTCGTTCGTGCCCGGCTGCGTGTTTGGCTCCGTCTATCTCATAGCCGGCTTCAAGCACCTGAAGCCCGTCCCATGGCGCAACACGACCACCATTTACCGCAACCCCGAGCTCAATTTGCAGCTCGAGCAGTGGTCTATCCAAGTGGGCTCTCGAAAAGGACCGTACGACAGTTTCCTGGGCATTAACCTCTTCGCGTTCGGGGTGTGCTGGGCGGGCTGGGTCGTAGGCATGCTCATCCACAGGGCGTCGCCGCTCACCAAGAGGTGCGATGCCGAGCCCACCTTCGAGGATCCTTCCACCGGCGATCGCATCCCACGGCCAGGGTTTGAGAATGTGCTTCGGGATGAGGCCCACAAGAAGCATGACTCCGACTCCTCACCCAAGTCCGGCTCGCTCAGCGTCGTTTCGGTCACCTCGACAGCCGAGTGTGAGCTTTCTCGCCCGTGACTCGCACAATTCCGGCTCGCTCACGCTCGACCTGAATGACGAGGAGAAGAAGTGTTGCGGCTCTTGGGCGCGTGCGCCTGTGCCAGAAGGCCGTCCTCGCCAAGTAAACGCCATCCCGTTGCCATTGATGGCAGGGCAGCAGTATGTCCTGCTCGAAGGTCATCTTGTTGTGGATATGAGGAAGACTCTGACAGAGGAGAAAGACGCGTCGCGCACTGCGACTCAGGGGGGAACTGTATAAGCTCCTTCAGTGTGAACTGGGGGCTGTTAATACTTGGCCGCCGCCTCGGAATCTGGCAGAGCACGCAGGGACTTAGGTGTTGATTGTTGATTTGGCGGTGCATTTGGGGTGTCGGGGATGTCGTTCGAGCGGGGAGGTTCGGTACCGATAGTAGTCGTCGCGTGGTCAAGTCACAGAGCGTGTGAATTTTGCGTTCCATTGGGTTGTCGACCTTGTCGTCGCTTCGTCGGAACGGAAGTGGTCATGTGCGCACTTCTCGCGTATCCCCACCTGCCACCTGGCCCTCGAGCCTGCGGTCTCGGCGGGTCCGTCGCGATGCGCCTCGACCTCAGTCCGGTATCGCGCGCGGCGCGCGGCCCCGACCCCCGTTCGCGGGCTGCTTCACCCTTCAGACTGTGGTGTGAATGCTCACAAAACCCCAACCCCTCGACCAACCCCACCCCCTCCCCCCACCCCCCACCTGATTGCCTATCACAATCCCGCCCGGTGTAGTATAGGGCAGCGATTACAGCGAGCACCAGAGATCACACTGTGTGCTGTGGGAGAGACCGACCTCACTAGCGAAATTGAGTAGCCCGAGCGAGCGACTACTCAGTGCTTGTGTTGACCGAGGGGAGCGGAGCCGTCCTTTGACGCTTTGAGACGGTGGTGTGGTGAGCGCGGGGGGACCGCGACGAAACTCAAACTGACTGACTCTGACTGCGCTGACGGTGATGCTCACTGTGTCTCACTCAGCGTGTCTATAGTATGCAAGCTATCAGTCAAATAAAACACCAACGCAACTGCGGACTTGCGGAGCAAACAATCCCGCCAAACCCGCCTGAAGTACTGAAGACGGTACCCGAGAAGGCAACTACATGTGTACTGTACTCACAGTTGAAAAGGTCGTTCGCGTGAAGGGCGCGTTGCATGTCGCGAGCATGAGAATGAAGCGGCTGTGGCGTGTGCGAGGTGTTGCCCTTCACGCATTTGAGTTTCGTTTGTGCGTGTTGGTGTGTTGTGAATGAAGGGCGGTGTGAATTCCTAATGAATGAAGGGCGGCGAAGAGACGCCGCACCTGTGACACCTGTTCCCCCCAGCTTTGCCGATTAACGGCCTGTGTTAATACGGTTGTGTTAGCACGGGTTGTGTCGGCCACACCTCCGTCCATAGCGATAGAGGCCCTCGTGCTTGGGGGTCCGGAGCGTGTGCGCGTTGTGTTGAGCAGCAGCAGCCTGTTGCGCGAAATCTGGGGAACACCACAAAAAGGAACGCCGCGCAGAACTGCAGCAGCAGCGCGCACCAGCTACGCACCAGCGGCGCCCACGGGTGTTGCGAAGGGTTTGACACTTTGCGCGCCGTCGCGTGCCGTACGAGGGATGCGCGTCGGCGGCACGTCTTCAGGCGGGACGCAAGGTGCGAGTGGGAGTATGAGAGGACTCTCAGAGCTAGGAGGTGCTCCTTGGAGAGTTTGGTTGGCATTTTTCCTCAGCTTCAACATGATGGCAAGCGTTGAATGCCAGGCGCCGCCACCGCCGTCGCTGCCACCATCTTCGTCTCCTCTCTCTCCTCCGCCGCCTGAAAGAAAACATGCTCCGCTTTCCCCACCACGAAGCCCACAGTCATCTTCGGCGTCGTGCGCCCGCTGCGGGAACGATGGTGCGTGTGGAAAAGGCCAATCTCCTGAGGCTTGCTGCTATGGAGGCAATATGTTCGAAGGACTTTGCTTGGAGCTCCGCCATCTCGCAGCGAACTGCTCGCACCCGGACGTGAACATTGTTTATTGTTGGCCGCCGCCCTCGCAGCCGCCAGCTTTGCCGCCGCCGCCAGCTTTGCCGCCGTCCCCGGCGTCACCGCCGGCTTCGCCGCTGCCGCCGTTCTCGCCGCCGCCACCTGTTGGTGCGAAGAACAACATGAGCACGATCGAGTCCCCTGAATGGGCCGTCCAGTCGGGGGGTACTGGCCCGGTCCATGGCTTCGGCATCGCGCACGATGGCGCGGGCGGTGCTCTCGTGTCGGGCTACTTCAGCGGCAACGCATCGTTCGGCTCGACGTCCCTCGCCAGCCGCGGCACTGAAGACGCTTTCGTGATGCACGTGACGGCGTCGGGCGCCATCGACTGGGCCGTCCAGGCAGGTGACCACGGCATGCTCGCCGACCATATTGATAGCGGCACGTTCCATGACCCAGGCTACGGCATCGCGCACGATGGCGAGGGCGGTGCTTTCTTAACGGGCTATTTCATGGATAGCGCATCGTTCGGCTCGACGTTACTCGAGAGCCGAGGCCTCGCCGACGCTTTCGTGATGCACGTGACAGCGTCGGGCGCCATCGACTGGGTCGTCCAGGCGGGCGGCGGAACTTTCACGTCCGGCCGCGGAATCGCGCACGATGGCGCGGGCGGTGCTCTCGTGACGGGCGACTTCAGCGACCGCGCATCGTTCGGCTCGACGTTACTCGAGAGCCGAGGCCTCGCCGACGCTTTCGTGATGCACGTGACGGCGTCGGGCGTCATCGACTGGGCCGTCCAGGCGGGCGGCGAGTCCTTGGACCAAGGCTGGGGCATCGCGCACGATGGTGCAGGGGGTGCTCTCGTGACGGGCTACTTCGGGTCAACGGCAATCTCGAAAGCATCCCCGGTGGCATCATTCGGCTCGACGTCGCTCATCCGCCAAGGCAGTGCTGACGCTTTCGTGATGCACGTGACGGCGTCGGGCACCATCGACTGGGCCGTCCAGGCGGGCGGCGCGGATGCCAATACCGGAGGCTACAGCATCGCACACGATGGTGCAGGGGGTGCTCTCGTGACCGGAGACTTTAATGGCAAGGTATCGTTCGGCTCGACGTCGCTCATCCGCCAAGGCATTGCTGACGCTTTCGTGATGCACGTGACGGCGTCGGGCGCCATCGACTGGGCCGTCCAGGCGGGCGGCGCGGATACCAAAACCGGCGGCTTCAGCATCGCACACGATGGCGTGGGGGGTGCTCTCGTGGCCGGGGACTTTGACGGCAACGCATCGTTCGGTTCGACCTCGCTCATCGTCCAAGGCGGTCGCCGTAGCAACGCTTTCGTGATGCACGTGACGGCGTCGGGCGCCATCGACTGGGCCGTCGGCAGCTCCGCCCATCCCCGCGCTATTGCGCACGACGGCGAGGGCAGTACTCTCGTGACGGGCTACTTCAGCGGCAACGCATCGTTCGGCTCGACGACACTCACAAGCCTTGGGAAGGAGGCTCCAACCTGCTTTGTTGCTTCGCTCATGCCGCCTCCAGATCGACCACCGCTGCCTCCGCGCCCGCCGCCAGCGCCATTCCACCCATCACCACCAGGCTACCCTCCGGAAGCATCTCTGACGCCAGATCCGCGTGGCGTGATGGCTCTTAGCGAGCAGACTGCATTTGTGGTGTCCCTCGCAACCAGTCTTGCACTTCTGGCTCTGCTATTGGCGTGCGTCTATCGCCGCCACTATCGCCGTCTAGCCAACAACTTTCGGGTCTCGCTCGACCGCCGTGAGCTCGACCTGCAGCTGCTCGAACACCGCTTCAAACAGCAGGCTCGTCCGCAATCGGACGAGTCGCCCTGGAACATGTCCCCACCGTCCGAGTCTGCGCCCAACTCGATCCCACCCGGCCCACCCTCCTCTATTGGCAGCGGCAGCCGACGCGGCAGCGATTGCGGTTATGCTGGAAGCGATGCTGGGAGCTCAAGGGGTGGAAGGGGTCGTGGGAGTTCGAGGGCGGGCTCGGAGGTGGCCTCGGATACAGGCGCGACCTCGCTGGCCCGCGGCCGACGCGGCAGCGATGGCGGTGGTGCTGGAAGCGATGCTGGGAGCTCAAGGGGTGGAAGGGGTCGTGGGAGCTCGAGGGCGGGCTCGGAGGTGGCTTCGGACGCAGGCGCAACCTCGCTGGCCCGCGAGGGCGGAGGAGGCGGCGAGGGCGGAGGCGTGCCAGCAAATGCGGAGGCGGCGGCAGCGGCGGAGGCGGAGGCAAAGGCGAAGGCGGAGCGTGTGGCGTCAGAGGCGGCGGCGGCAGCAGTGGAGGTGGAGCGACTCAGGGCAGAGAGAGCGGAGGCGGAGCGGCGTGGAGCGGAGGCAGCCGCAGCGGCCGAGGCGGCGCACCAAGCTCCCGAGCCTGACAGTGTGCATTATGCCGTCACGGGACCTGCGGTCGTGGAAGATGTTGCGAGGAGCTTCGTGGTGCAAGTCTGGGCGATGATCGCTGCCAAAATGGCCTTGTTCAAGGACGCGCTTGATACGACGGAGAAGCGCTACGCGCATACTTTGGATGAGCTCGATCGGGCCGTGACGGACTTCGAGGTGACCGTGCTCGTGACAGGTTGCATCGTCGAGCCCGCGACACAGTGCATGCACTGGAATCGGAAGATCAAGTCTGTTCACCACGAAGTCTTCATCCCGCAACAGCTGACCGACAATCAGCTCGATGGCACGGTCATCATCCGGCCGATTCCATCGTCTTCACAGCGCCCCATCCTCTTCAAGGCACCCTTCAAGATCTTCCGCGGAGCCCAGAGCATGCGGCCTCTCACCCCGCCGTATCCTCATACCGACTCGAGCGTGCTCCAGGGATCTGATGCGATCCTCCAGAGGCTCAATCTCGTCGAGCAGCAGCTCTGGATCCAGCGGGAACTGAATGCCACGACCGCCTCTGCCATCGC
>Ga0210239_100781_pt1 | contig 27516 bp, 41 predicted proteins | sample ChrtobMetP5a_0mM_FD_155451 | JGI IMG/M metagenome (GOLD analysis project Ga0210239, IMG submission 155451) | Chrysochromulina tobin associated microbial communities from unialgal haptophyte culture, Seattle, Washington, United States - P5a_0mM | ecosystem: Host-associated > Algae > Haptophytes >... | reverse complement strand
ATTCCACTCCTCCACGTCTTCTTGTTCGCCTTGCTCGAGGGGCTGTACTCCGCTGTATGCTCCGCACGCGACTCGAACCTCCACTGCCCCCCGCGCATTCCGTACTTCGACCCGCGATCCGTCCGTGCCACAGTGCCGCCTGAGCACGCGGGGTACCTGAAGCATCGTGAGGCCTTTGGCCAAATAATGGATTAAATCGCACGGGCTCACTGACCGCACACATTCTCATGTCGGACGAGTCGTCGTACGCGCGACGGAAATCATGCTCGTTACGCCGGCTGCGGACTAGTGCCCCTGCCCGCTGCAGCTTTGTTTATTGGACGTTACAGCTTTGAGATCACCAGAACCTAGTGGCGAGAAGGGGGCGAGGCAAGACTCACGAGGTGCAAGCACGTGCTCTTGGTCCGTTGCCTTTCGCATCTCGGCGGCCCGCGTGGCGGCTTACAGCGGGCACACACGCGACCAAACTCGCGCAGCAACTGTCCAATGGAAGAAATTTCCCTCTCTGCTGTGGCGTCACCGCAGTAGAAACGAGAGGCTCTTGGCCTTGTACTCATCGGCGCGCCGCTTCTTGAAGCGCTTGGCGCTGCGCTGGAGCTCCTCTCCCTCCACGAGATCGCTGCACCCTTGAAGCTCTTCCCACAGCTCCCCAAGCCCACACTGCAGGTCAGACGTCCGGCGCGGGGCCGGAGCCGACATCGTCGTGAATAACTCGTTTTGGGTCCTCACGCTCTCCCTGGAGACCCGCTTTACGGCGCGCGAGGCGCCATGGCGCACGGCGGCCGACCTCATCGGCCCGAGGGCACGGTCAGCAGAAATCGACGGAGCGCGGTGCGATTTCGCCAAGCAGGTCCATGGCAGAGGCGAGGAAGGCGTCGAGAGCGTCGGGAACGGTGCATCCCTTCGCGTCCAATGTGTTGCACACAGAGTAGGCGACTCGGGCCTCCTCAAACAAGGGTCGGAGGGGCCGGGCCGCGTACAGCCGCGTCGTGAACCCGGCCGGGACAAACAGCCACACAAAGACGTCGTCGCGAAAGAGCTGCCCTGGGCGGCTGGCGAAGCCCGATGCAACCTCCAGCCAGAAGTCGCCCACGTTCTCGGTGTCGACGAAGAGGACACTGTGGACGCTGCCTCTTGACAGAATGCGCGCGGCAACCCAGTCGAGCGCGGCGCCGCGCAGCTCCTGCGGCAAGCCGCCGTTTGAGCTACCCTCTTCTTCCTCTGCTTTCTTGTGCTCCTCGTGGCCGCCGCCAGTCGCTGAGGCACGAGTGCGCTCCAGGCTTGGCGAAGGACATCTGGCAGCAGGCAATGGAGACGAACACGAAGTTGCAGATGGACACGAGTCGTCGGCACCGGCACCGGCACTGGCGAGCGGGACACCGTTCGCGTCGCTCCGAGCAGCCTTGCGGACCGGCGCGGGTGAAGCCGAGTCCTCTGCATCGCCGCCGCCGCCGCAGCTGTAGGTCGCGGTGCACGGCCTCTTCGCGGGTGACGGTTTCGGGGTGGGTGACGGCTTCGCAGGAGGCTGCTGGGTCGATGGCGGCTGGATCGGTGGCGGCTGGGTCGGTAGCGGCTGCTTGCCTAGACGCGGCTTTTCCACCGCGCTGCTACTGCTGGCAGCTTTCGTCGCGGGAGCGTCGACTGGAGGTGCGGCGTCCGACGCAGAGCCGCTCGCTGCTGCTCGTTGGTGCTGGTGCTGGTGCTGTTGCTGCTTCATCTTCACCATCTCGGCTTGCAACCTCTCCATCTTCTGGAGAAGCGCCTGCTTGGCCGCATCGGCATCCTGTGCAGCTGACTCGTCGTGCGCGAATCGGCACGGTGCGCCCCACTGACAATAGCCTTGGGCAAAGAACTTGCAGGTCGGCAACCTACTCATGTGGCTCTCCAAGCGGAATTGGTTCCGCACCAAGACGTTCGCTGAGGGATCCTTCGCCGAGCCGGGCCGAAGCAAGAAGTGAGGTGTATCGGACACGCGGACGGCGTGAATGACTTTGGTTTCCCCTGTGAATTCACGGATCTCCCGCGACACTGGCGGAACAACGTCCAATGCTGCGCGACCAGCCCGAGCTGCACGTAATCGGAGAGATCGTGGGCGCGACCGACTACGAGCTGCCCAGCCTCTTTTGCAAATTTTCGTTCGAGGCAGGCACCAACTTCCGGTTGCTCCAGGGCCTGCCAACCGGGCAGACACACTGCGACATGCCGCCCGAGGGTGAGATGGCCATCTTGTCCCATCCGGTCGACGTGCACTATGCCGTCAAAGGCATCGACGGGTGGCCGCGGTTGCGCATCGAGGTGTACGGGGTGGACAGGTACGGCCGCATCGAGCTCGCGGGCTACGGCTGCTGCATAGTGCCAACGACGGCCGGCATGCACGAGCTGCGCTGCCACACTTGGAGGCCGTGCGGCTCGATGCGCGAGCAATTTTCAAGTGCGCCGCGCCCGCCACTCGCCCACGAGCCTCCTCGCTCTCTCCTATTCCCGAACGCAAGGACAAGCGTCGCCGCCACCCGCCCCTCTCTGACCGCCCGTGCCTCCGATCGCTCCTCGGCGCGCAGCCTTCTTTCTCGGCGGCGCTCCGCGGTTGAAGCACCTTGAGGTGATCGCCTCGTCAGCGGACCGATTCCGGCTGGAGACCGAGCCCGCCGGCGAGGTCATCATCCGATTGAGCGTCATGCCCAAGGATATGCATAGGTTCGGGGTCCTCTGCTGAGAGAGAGAGCATTGCCATCAGTGATGGCTTTTGCGTGCGCCCCCGCTGGCCTCTGTGGCCAGATGGGTGGCGAGAGGTTCTGGGGCATGGATTGTGTCGTGCGCGTGGGCTCGCGCACTACCTGTTCGTTTGAGAGTCAGAACACGGATCACGCTCCCAAATTTCATGCTGAACTCGTTGCCGACATCGCGACATGCACCGACATGCGGGCCAGGCGCCAGCGCGCAGCGGGTGCGTTACGGGTGCGTAAAGCGGCATAAAGCGTCTAGCCGGTTCCGCGGACGCGCTAAGCCGCAACCGCGACGGACCCCGGCTCCGCCGGCCCGCGCACAGTAATCAGTCTTGTCATCCTCGGCGACCTTCGCTGTTCGACGTTCTCAAAAGAGCGCCGCAATGAGATGGTCCGAGCGCTTTAGAGCTTGGTCACCGGTCTGTGCTGGCGCGCCCGCACTGTGCAAAGTCGCCAAAATACATTCCTCCCCGCGCCGAGCTCACCCCGCTGTGAACGAGCTCACCCCGCTGTGAGCGAGGTCCCCGTTGTGGTAACCACAGTGCCATCTCCCCCGTGCTCGTCTCTTCGCGTCGTGGTGGGCACTAGGCGGGCACGCGTTCGAGCCGCGCCAGCGCCTTGAGTACCCCGGCGAGCTGCTCGGTTTGCTCGGCCAACTCGGTCTGTGCGAGAGGGGGGGAGAGGGGGGGGGCGGTGGGCGGGGTCGTTTGGCGGAGGGGGGGGGGCGTGTTGGGGGGGAGGGGCCTTCCAAAGAGTCCATGAGGCAGGCCCACCTGCGCCTTTTTGAGATTCTCCGGTTTGGCAATCAGTCGCAATCAGTCGCAATCAAGCCCACCTGCGCCTTTTTGAGAATCTCCGGCTTGGCCTTGTCCTTGAAGCCAGGCGAGTTGAGCCGCTTGGAGACCGTCGCGATCGAAGCCTCAAGAGTGCTCTTCTGCTTCCCGAGCCGCTGCCGCTCCTTATCCGCATCGACCAGGTCCGCGAGCGGCAGCAGCGCTTGCAGCTGGTCGTTGACGACGAGCCGCACGCTGTTGCCGTCGTCGTCGTCGTCGTTGACGGCGCCGCTGCCCCTGGCCGCCCCATGGGGCGCGGCGCCCGCCGCCGCCGCCGCCGCCGCTGCCTCTGCCGCCGACTCTGGCACGTACGGCCACGCCTTGCCAAGCGACGCAAGGCGGCGGCGCAGTCGCGTGCGCGTCAGGACCTCGCTCGCGCCCGGCACGGCGCCGTTCGGCTTGGGGGGTTTCGTCAGCTCCCAATTTAGGAGCGCTGGGTCGACGCGCGCCAAAAAGGCGAGCGCGTCCGCCTCGGCCACAAGCGCCGTCGCGAGCGGCCCCTCCGCTACCTGCACCGTCGCGCCGATCTTCTTCGCGGGCTCCACGCGGTACCTGTGGGGAAGAACGGGCGCCGTGGTGAGCACATGCATGCCGCGCCGGATCGGCACGCCGGGGCGCCGTGGTGAGCATGTGCATGCCGGGTGGGCACATCGGGGCGCCGTGGTGAGCACGTGCATGCCGGGTGGGCACATCGGGGCGCCGTGGTGAGCACGTGCATGCCGGATGGGCACATCGGGGCGCCGTGGTGAGCACGTGCATGCCGGGTGGGCACGTCGGGGCGCCGTGGTGAGCACGTGCATGCCGGGTGGGCACATCGGGGTTCAAAGGGGCTCGGGGCGGTACTCTGCGCGAGCGTTGCGGATGGAGCGGGTCAGCTCCTGCAGCGATCCAAATTGGGCGAGCGCCTGAGGAGGGACGCAATCAACGGTCATCAAGCGCCAATCATCATTGGGGACACTCAAAGGTCATCAGTGGTTCCAAATTAGGGCGAGTGCCTCGTAGTCGATGGGAAGAGCGCCGCCGCCACGGCGCTCGGGCCACGGCGAGATCATCAGTGCCTCGCCCTTGTGGGGAAGTCGCTGCCAGAGCTCCTCGGTGATGAAGGGCATGAACGGATGGAGCAGCCGCAGGCACGTGTCGAGGACGTACCTGTGGGGAGGAGGGGGGGTTGGGCGCCGTGGTGAGCGCTTGCATGCAGGGCGGGTCCGAGGCGCAGGCACGTGTCGAGGACGTACACGAGCGTGCGCCGCGCCTGACGGGCCGCGACTGGGTCCTCGCTCGAGCTGATGCGCCTCTTTGAGATCTCGATGTACCTGGGAGAGTGGGAGATAGATGGGAGGTTGACGAATTGGGAGATTGGGAGATAGATGGGAGGTTGACGAATTGGGAGATTGGGAGATAGATGGGAGGTTGACGAATTGGGAGGCACAATCAGGAGGAGCTCATCAGAGATCAGATCATAATGCATCTGAGATTATCCGAGATCATCATCCATCAGAGATCATCCGAGCTCATCAGGGCCCTTAGACGTACCAGTCGGCATACTCATCCCACAGGAAGCTATAGATGGCTTGCCCGGCCGGCCCGAAGTCATACGCCTCCAACTGCTCGGTCACGGAGCCCACGAGCACGTGGCAGCGCGAGAGCACCCAGCGCTCCGGCAGCGGCAGCGTGGCGAGCTCCGCCGCACTCATCGGCTCTGTCACCGCGAGGGACGCACGCTCTGATTCGGGCAGCGGCTGCAGCCCCATCACGATGAAGCGCGCGGTGTTCCACAGCTTGTTGGCAAAGTTGCGGTTGGCCATCACCTGCCAGCGCAATCAGTCGCAATCAGTCGCAATCCGTCGCAATCCGTCGCAATCCGTCGCAATCCGTCGCAATCCGTCGCAATCAGTCGCAATCACCTTCTCCATCGAAAGCGGTATGTCCTGTCCAGGCGTGCATCCAGTCACGAGGGAGAGTCGCAGCGCGTCTGTCCCGTACTCGTCGAGCGTGTCGATCGGGTCGATGACGTTGCCCTTGGTCTTGGACATCTTCTGCCCATTGCCGTCGCGCACGAGGCCATGCATGTAGATTGTGTGGAAGGGCGGCTTGCCAGTGAACTCGATCCCGAGCATCACCTGCCAACGGCCAATCGGACGTCATCAGTGGCAATCAGGAGCACGCAATCAGGAGCACGCAATCAGGAGCTCGCAATCAGGCGCGCAATCAGGCGCGCAGTCAGACGTCATCACGCACCATGCGCGCGACCCAAAAGAAGAGGATGTCATAGCCCGTCTCCATCACCGACGACGGGTAGAAGCGCTCGAACTCCGCTAGCGAGGCTGCGTCCTTGGCCGGCCAGCCGACGGTGGCGAAGGGCCACAGCCCCGACGAGAACCACGTGTCCAGCACGTCCTCGTCCTGCGTGAGCGTCACGGCCGCGCCCAACTCGGCGCGCGCCGTCTCGAGCGCCTCCGCCTCGGTGCGCGCGACGTAGAACTTGTTCGGATGGCCGTCGGCGTACCAGACGGGGATGCGATGGCCCCACCAGAGCTGACGAGAGATGCACCAGTCCTGAACAGCGTCTCGGGCCAATGGTCGTCAGAGGCCGTCAGAGGCCATCAGAGGCATTCCGAGACAATCAGAGGCCATCAGCGGCCATCAGCGGCCATCCTCACCTGGATATTCTCGAGCCAGTTGAAGTAGACCTTCTCGAAGCGCTGCGGGATGATTTGAATCGATCCGTCGCGCACGGCGTCGCACCCTTTTTTGGCCATGCCGTCCATTTTGACGAACCACTGGGATGAGACGAGGGGCTCGATGACCTCTCCAGAACGCTCCGAACGTGGCACGCGCTGCATGTGCGCCTCGACCTTGATGGTGAGGCCGGCCGCGCCCATGTCCGCCCAGAGCTGCTCGCGCGCCGCGTACCTGCATCATCAGACCCAATCAGACGCAATCAGACGAAATCAGACGCAATCAGAGTGGCAATCAGACGCAATCAGAGCCCAGAGCTGCTCGCGCGCCGCGTACCTGCATCATCAGACGCAATCAGACGCAATCAGACGCAATCAGAGTGGCAATCAGACGCAATCAGAGTGGCAATCAGGGTGGCACTCTGTCTCGTGTACCGGTCGAGGCAATCAGACGCAATCAGACGCAATCAGACACAATCAGAGTGGCAATCAGAGTGGCAATCAGAGTGGCAATCAGAGTGGCAATCAGGGTGGCACTCAGAGTGGCACTCTGTCTCGTGTACCGGTCGAGGCCAGCGTAAGGGCCGGCCAGCTCATTGAGCGACGCATCCTTGTTCATGATGTTGATGATGGGCAAGTTGTGCCGCTTGCCGATCGCGTAGTCATTCACGTCGTGCGCCGGAGTGATCTTCAGAGCTCCTGAGCCGAAGTCCATCTGCATGCAATGATGAGGGAGGGCCATCAGCATGCAATCATTATCTTCAGAGCTCCTGAGCCGAAGTCCATCTGCATGCAATCATGAGGGAGGGCCATCAGCATGCAATCAGGGAGGGCCGTCAGCATGCAATCGATCGCGTACCTGCACGTACTCATCGGCGATGATTGGGATTCGTTTGTTGAGCATCGGCACGATCACCTGCGTGCCAATACATGGGACGGCCCCATCAGCATGCAATCAGAGAGGCCCATGGGCATGCAATCAGACGCAATCAGACGCAATCAGACGCAATCAGATGCAATCAGACGCAATCAGACGCAATCAGATGCAATCACATATTTGCCGATCAGACGCAATCAGATGCAATCAGACGCAATCAGATGCAATCACATATTTGCCGATCAGATGCAATCAGACGCAATCAGACCCAATCACCTCCTTGCCGATCAGATGCTTGTAGCGCTCATCCGACGGGTGCACGCACACAGCGGCATCGCCCAGGATCGTCTCTGGTCGTGTCGTGGCCACAGCCACATAGGTTTCGGTGCCCGGTTCGGCGAGCATGTACTTGAAGTAGTAGAGCTTGCCTGCGCATAGAGTGCACGTGGACGGAGGGGTCATCAGACGCACTCAGACGCAATCAGACGCACTCAGACGTCCTCAGAGGTGCGCGTACCCTGCTCCTCAACGTAATCAACCTCGAGATCGGAGACCGCGGTGCCAAGCGAAGGCGACCAGTTGACCATGTACTCACCTGATGAGAGAAGCAATTGACACTCAGGCGGATAACTCCAGCGGGACAATCAGGCGCACTTAGGCGCACTTAGGCGCACTCCGACGCATTCAGATGCACTCAGATGCACTCAGATGCACTCAGATGCACTCAGATGCACTCAGATGCACTCAGATGCACTCAGATGCACTCAGATGCACTCAGACGCCATCAGACGGCTCGAGTGGGGCTGCTTGCCCTTGTAGATCAAACCACGCTCGTGGAGGGTGACGAACGCCTCCGTCACCGCCACACAGAGCTCGGGCTGCAGCGTGAACTTCTCGCGTGACCAGTCGCACGAGGCGCCGAGCCGGCGGATCTGGCTCGTGATGGCGCCGCCGTACCTGATGAGGGATGCAATCAGTCGCACTCAGATGGGCCATCAGCGGCTGATGAGGGATGCAATCTGTCGCACTCAGATGGGCTATCAGAGGCTGATGAGGGATGCAATCACATCTCTTTCCACGACCAGACTCGCTCGAGGAACTTGTCGCGCCCGAGCGCCTTTCGCTCGATGCCATCCGCCCGCAGCGAGCGCTCCACGAGCATCTGCGTCGCGATGCCCGCGTGGTCGGTGCCAGGCAGCCACAAGGTCGGTCGGCCGCGCATGCGTTGGAAGCGCGCCATGATGTCCTCCAGAGCGACGAACATGGCATGGCCCATATGCAGACGGCCCGTCACATTGGGCGGTGGCATCGAGATGACGAAGCACTCTTGGTCCGAGTCCTTGGCCGGCTGGAAGTAGCCCGACTTCTCCCACCACTCGTACAGCCGCTGCTCGACCTCGGCTGGAGCATACTGCGTGGCCATCTCCTCAGCGGGAGGAGCGGCGCACTCAGCCGCTTGCATCGACGGCGAGCGCGTCCGACCTCCGCCGCTGCGCGACGTGGAGAAGAGCCGGCACGTGCGCGTGCGATGGTCGCACACAGCTCGCAGCTCATCCGGCGGCCGCTCCCACGGCGGCGCGCTCGCAAAGTCGCGGCGCAGCGTGGTCAGCGCCGCCTGCCGGCGGAGCCCTGCCACGTGCGGCAGAAGCGCGGCGCGAACGGAGGGAGCCAGCGTCGCGGTCGAGATGAGCAGGGAGAGCTTCGAACGCCGGCCACGCATCGTGCTGGAGAAGTCCAAGCCGCGGATGGAAGTCGCCGAGAGGGCTTCACCTCGACAGACCTCAGAAAAAGATGCCCATGACGACGCCTCTCTCTTTCACAGTAACACTACCCGTTCTCATAAGCGAAACAACCCTCATGTGATCAGCTCATTCCCAAAGCCAAACGGATTGATGGTGCGTTTCGCCGGTTTGAGCCGCAAGCCCACGTGCTTGCTCGCGTTCTGGTTGAACTCTTCATAAGGTACGAAGGGCATCGGCTTGAGCACCCACATGCCCGACTGGTTGCCGCTCGGCATCCGCACATCGGAAAGCGTGAGGTCAATTGAGGTCGCAATCGGCAGCGAGCGCAGGAGGTGGCGAATGCCCGGCAGCGTGATCACGGTGCCGGTAGCGGCCATCGGCATGCCTGCCGATCGATACGGCGTACGCCATGCTTGCGCCTTTGGCGTGCGCCAGTGCCCGGGCCAGTTTGCAGGCGTCTTCTCGTACAGGCCCGTTTTGAGCCGATCGGCGCGCTTGTACGCGCCCGCGAAAAGAATGCGAAAGCCGCCCTCGGCGGCACCCAGCCGGTGCAGCGCACCATTGAGCGAGGGCAACAAGTCCCACCGCACCTCAGCGTCGTCCTCGCAAACCAAGATGCTACGATACTCCATCCGGTACGCGTCCAGCAAGGCGACGTACAACTTGGCGGTCTGGCTCACGTACGCCATGTCGGCCTTGCGCATGTCGATTGGGCATGTGTGCGGTCCTGGGGATACGCACACGCCCTGGCCGGCTGGAGCGAGCAGGCAGTCCTGCACCGCCTCGGTGATGTCCTCTCGGTCCAGGCCGACGACGAAGCTTGCGTTTACGCCCAGCCTCACGAACTGGCACACCTGGAAAATCCGTCGCGCTTCGACACGTGAATAGTGTATAATATATGCGTGGTCGACGGCTACTCGTTGCGCACCAGGAACCCGTGTTCGACTGCGATCGAGAGATCGTCCAGTCCAGGAGTAGCACCCGCTAGACTGAGAGTACGTGCTGCACGGCGGGCACTGGTAGCACAAGTCGGGGCGCAACGTGAGCACCTCGAGAGCGCACGAAGCAAGGATGTCAAACGCACAGGATGGCAGTCTCAGCTCACGCAGCAGCGCATCGCGTGACGTCAAGGCAGGCCAAGTTGAGCCTGCGGGATGCCGGGGACGTAATATGGGCTTCTCCCTCCAGCATGGCATCCACGCGCGCGTTTGCGCGCGGCGGAGGGCGGGGGGATCTCGAGGGCGTTGCCTCGCGCGGGTCGCTCGCAATACGTACCGGTAATTTCCACGGTGAGGTCAGCACTGAAACTACACAGATTGGCGCCGCGCAGCGCTTTACACGCATCGAGGTACGCGATCTCAGCATGACTATTCACACGTTCGAGTTCACGCTTTCTGGTTAGCGAAGGCGACGAGGGCGCACGCGGACGCGGACGGCAAAGCGCCCCGGCGCCCCAGACAGGCTCCCAAAATGACCAACGGCGACAAGCTGAAATCGGCCAAAAACTCCGACGCAGGCAAGAAGGCGGCGCTAAAAAGGCGGGCGATCAACGACGCGCAGAAGAAGGCGTACATTGAGCAGCGGCACATGCGCGGTCGGCACAATGCCGCCTCGCATAACGAAGATAGCACGCGGCTGACTGCTCACGAACTAGAGATGCTCGAGCAGAAGAAGAAGCGCGAGGCCAAGGAGGCCAGCGCATTGGAGTTTCAACGCAGGGTCGAGGAGGCGGCGGAGCAGGACGCGGCCCCAGTCTTGGATTTCGCTCGCCCAGATTTGGCCATACCGATTGGCAACGCTGAGCGTCACTGGCAAGGCCATATCGTGCATCGAACCGGTCCGGTAGTCAAGGACGGCCTGGACTACATGTCAGAACAACGCAAGGCGCAGGTCGCCGCGATGGTCGCCGCGCGTCAGATGGGCTTCGAGCGAGCACGGCACGCGGCCGTCGTGGTGGCCGCGGCGACGACGCAGCCCATGGCGATGGGCCTCGTCGCGGTTCAAGAGGGACGAGCACACGCGGATGCGCCTGCCAGCTCGAGCGAGAGCGACGAGGAGCGGCTGGACCGCGCGCTCGACTCGCTGCTCGAGCGGCGGCTCTTGAGCGAATCCCAGATCGATCAGATCACAGATGAACTCGCCTCGGGCCGTCTGACCTCTCGACGATGCTTGGAGGAGCTCTGGTCGAGATTTCGTTGAATCCGCTCGTTTAAAATGACCAGATGTGGAAAATGGCCTTAGCTCACGAATGCACACCTCACACATACCATAGATGAAGTTAGCGAAGTTGATTTTTCATCATCCCACATCCGTCAATCCAATGCATGTCGTGCGCGACGAGACGGGACGCGACCGGCGACGGCCGACCCGCCCGTGGCACGATAGCCGGGATACCGGCGGCGAGTAGCGTACGAAGTAGGTTCGGCGTCCGGGCGAAGAGGTCGTCCTCTGAGGTGTTCATCAGCTGCTCTCGCGAATGGCTCTCACGAGATAAGGAGGAGATGAGGAGGAGATGAGGAGGAGATCGGATTAATATGAGGAGGAGATTATGAGGAGGAGGAGATTATGAGGAGGAGATATGTGGAGGAGATTATGAGGAGGTGGGCTCCCACGAGCACAAATCGTGAATGACGTAATCGACGGCACTCTTGCGATTGTCGTCCGTGTGCCATAAGAACATAGGGCGCACCGCGAGCACCACCTTCCGCAGCGCCTCGATTCGCTCGGGTGCCATGGCCTGCACGTCGCGCAGCACCTGCATGCATTGAGGGGGGTACTGAGCAGCAGGCAATAGAGGGAGACCAAGCATGCAATGAAGGGGGTACTCAGCAGCATGCAATGAGGGGGGTACTCAGCATGCAATAGAGGGAGGCACTCAGCATGCAACGAGGGAGGCCCTAAGTACCTTGCGAGGGTCCGACGCCACCTCGGCCTCCGTGTACCGCAGAGAGAAGGAGCGCCAATCAATCTGGCGATGGTACGGCAATCTCAGCTTGTCCGAGATGATGATCGGGATGCACCCCGCCGCAATCGACTCGTATAATCGCTTCGCGGACGCGGTGTCGCCGCGCGGCGCGAAGCAGAACTTGGCGCGCAGCATCTGTTGCAAGTACTCGTCATGAGGCGAGTACTTGGCGCCGGGCTTGACGTTGGCCGGCACGACCGAGACGTTCGGCTCGTGCTTGAGGACTTCGATGATGCGCGCGCGCACCTGCACAAGGTACGGGTTCGTTGATAGGGTTCGTTAGGGTTCGTCAGGGTTCGTTAGGGTTCGGGTTCGTTGATAGGGTGAGGGATAGGGTAGGGTTAGCTGCGCGCTACGTGGGCCCACTCAACCTGCGTCCGGTCGATGTAAGATTTGGGCGGGAGGCACTCAGCATGCAATGAGGGAGGCACTCACCTGCGTCCGGTCGATGTAAGATTTGGGCGGGAGGCACTCAGCATGCAATGAGGGAGGCACTCACCTGCGTCCGGTCGATGTAGGATTTGGGCGGGAGGCACTCAGCATGCAATGAGGGAGGCACTCACCTGCGTCCGGTCGATGTAAGTTTTGGGCAGGTGGCCCCGGAAGAAGAGCCACGTGGTACGTGGGTACTCGGGAATCTGTGGCGCGACAAGCCACTGGGGAAAGGAGACGACGTAGGGCACGGGCACGTCCATGGGTGCGTCGCCGCAGAGGTCGTTGTCCACCACCATGCGCACCATGTGCCGCGTCTGCGGAGCACATGTGCCCGGGTGCGTGTGTGGCACGATGTAGCGCGGCTCGTGCTGGCGTGCATGGCTGAGCTTGCTGATGGCTTTGAGTGCCCGGTCGCGCAGGTGCGGCGCGAAGATGTGCATGTATGAGAAGTAGGTGGCCACGAAGGCCTGCGCACGGAGCGGCGGATGGAAACACGTCCGTGAGCACAAGGCGAGACGTGCGCGCGCGTTGTCGCCGCTTCTTGCGTGAGAGTGTGATGATGAGCGAAACCCATCTCTTTCGTCGTCGCACGCACCAGGCTGGTATTGGTGGCCTTTGCGGCCGGCAGCGAGGCAAGGCGCCGGTGGACCCACCACTCTGAGCCGTACTGGAAGTGGCGGCTCGCACGCTCCACGTTGTTCTCGGCCCACTTGACCTTGCCACCACGCTTGATGATGCCGACGTTGAAGGCAGGATCGGGGTCGATCACGGAGATGCTGCATGTGGCCGGGTGTTGCGGTGCCGCGTGCGCGGAGCCGCTTGCATAAAGCTCGGCGACGGCGGAGGCGTACTTCGTGTTCGAGAGGATGCTCGTGACGAGCAGCGAAAACGCCCTCAGCATAAGTTTCCGAAGTCGGGGGCGCTCACGACGGCGTTCCATGGGTCTCACAAAAAGGGCCCAACAGGACCGTACATGTAGAGAGAGGTCTAGACTGTGAACGGGGTACACTGATGGCCACACTGCACTCAGGCATATTGAGGGAGCTCCGTAATGCTCCCGTCCTCTCTGTTCAGTCATCATTATCGAATCCCGTCTCGGAGGCTGCCAACATTCACTTGTAGACCACATCGAGGCACAGCTTCGCGGTCATGACGGAGCTCTGCGGGTTTTGTCCGGTAACAAGCCGCCCGTCGACCACGGCATTCTCTGACCAAGCACCGGAGGCGACGTACACGGCGCCTTGCTCCTTGAGCTTGTCTTCGAGGCTGAACGGGACCTTCTCCGTGAGCTGCACCTGGCCCTCCTCCACATTGCTGAACGCAGCCACCTTTTTGCCAGCGACGAGGGGCTTCCCGCCGTCGGTAGCTTTGACGAGACCCATCGGCCCGTGGCACACGGCGCCAACCACCTTGCCCGAGGCGTAGCAATCGGTCACGAGCTTCGCGGCGCCGTCGGGAAAGTCGACGCACGTGCCATGGCCGCCCGCGAGGAAGAGAATGTCGACCGAGCTCGCGGCAATGCTCGCCAGCGGCGTCGACGTCTCAAGCTTGGCAACGTCACCACTCTCCTCAAAGCGCTTGTCGTTGGCCGTCTTGAACGCCTCGGACAGGCTGCCAGCGTCGATCGGGATCTTGCCTCCGGCGATAGAAGCAATCGTCACGTCGCAACCAGCGTCGGCGAAGACGTAGTACGGCCCGGTGATCTCCTCCGACCACGCTCCAGTCGTGTGGTCACCCATCGCGCTTGCTGACGTCGCGAGGATCACAACCTTCTTCTTGTCGAGGAGCATGCCGAGAGCCTTGATCGGGTTGGCGGGCTTGTCCTTGAGCACCTTCAGGAGCGCCTGCCGGATGGCTTCCTCTACACCGTGCGACTCAAGATATGCGCGTCCTGACTCGGCCGCCATCCTCGTGGCTCGGTGCTCGCGCGGGGGCGCTTTGGGGGCGGAGTGCGAGTCCTGCAGCAGAGGCAGGAGGACAGCAGAGCACACGTCGCGTGTGAATTATAAACATTGGCTGTGAACTGTGCATGTGATCTGGTTATCGTGTATACAGCACAAAGCTCAAAGGGCAGCACAGCCAACATGAACCTCTATGTTAAAGCTATATTCTATACTCACGGTGTAACGAACTTACGGTGGTCCGCGTCCGGTACCGAGATTAAACCGAGATCAGAACACCATCACCAATCGAACATCAACATGTCGCACCGCAGTGCGCGGCACTGCGGATACATGTAGCTGAGGTCGGCTCCTGTCAGAAGACGCCAAGGGGGCCGTCGACATGCGAGGGGATCTTGGCGAACGAGATGCGATCGGCCCGCTCGTACAGGCATGCGAGCGCTCCGTCGGCAGTGCGCCCCAGGCACGAATACGCACTCGGACCCTCCTCGAGGCAGTACCTGATGAAGGAGGTCATCAGGTGTCATCAGGCGTCATCAGGCACTCGGACCCTCCTCGAGGCAGTACCTGATGAAGGAGGTCATCAGGTGTCATCAGGCGTCCTCAGGCGTCCTCAGGTGTCCTCAGGCGTCCTCAGCAGTCATCAGGCGTCATCAGTCGCACTCATCAGCGTACGATCGACTCCACGTCATCGTCATCAGGCGTCATCAGGCGTCATCAGGCGTCATCAGGCGTCATCAGGCGTCATCAGGCGTCATCAGGCGTCATCAGGCGTCATCAGGCATCATCAGGCGTCATCAGTCATCAGCGTACGATCGACTCCACGTCATCCCGCCGTCGTCGGAGCGCCTGATCGTGAGCATCTCGCGGCGGTCGGACGACGGGTTGCAAAAGAAGAGAATGCCCGGCCCTGCCCTCCCCTCGGGGGGCGGCACACAGAGCATCGAGCCCTGACACCCCTGCGGCCTCGGCTCAATGAGCTCGCGGTCGTACCTGTGGGGAGGCGGTGTGTCGCGCCGTGGTGAGCGCTTGCATGCGAGCGCGCGGGCTCCGGCTCGAATTGAGCGCCGTGGTGAGCACGTGGCCGTACCGGTGCTTTTGCCAGCTCGCGCCATCGTCGCTTGAGAGTTGGACTGCTCGCAGGAAGCGGCCGGACCAGTCGCGCGCGTTCAACAGGACGCGCCGATCTCCGAGCTGCGAGATCGTGCACTCGTTCGTGTGCTTCGCCGCCACGCCGCCGATGTGCCACGTGGCCCCATGGTCGTCCGAGTAGATGACGTGGGCCACCATACGCGAGCGCTGCGTGCTTGCCAAATAGGGGCAGTTCGGCTCGTAGACATCTTCGGCGTGATTGCTCGGGATGAGCAGCCGGCCAGATGTGAGCTGGATGCCCGCGCCCGGCCCGGTCGCGTACCAGGTCCAGCCCGGCAGCTTGACAGACGCGGTGATCTCCGCAGGGACGGTCCAATGAAGTCCTTCATCAGAGGACGAGGCGATCCACACACGGTCAGTTGCCATCGATTAGGCAATCAACTAACCAACAGTTAGAAATCGTGTAGCCATCAGTGGTAATCAGCAATCACCTTCATCAGCGGAGGATGTGATCCACACTCGGCGCGTGTCACGCCCCTCGCGCGCGTGGATCATCCACTCGGCGTCGGCCGCGTGGTTCGTGCAGAAGAGGAGCCAGATCAGTTTCGTCGTCCTGATGAGGGAGGCAATCAGACCAACGATCAGTTTCGTCGTCCTGATGAGGGAGGCCATCGGAGGCAATCAGACCAACGATCAGTTTCGTCGTCCTACTAGGATGAGGCGTCGGGTGAGGCATAAATGATCTCAGGCTGAGGTCAGGGTAAGGGATGATGTGGAGGGCGAGGGCGCGGCCCTGACTTGTCATACACAGCCGTTGGGTTGCCCACTGTGAACTTGGCGGCACCGCCCACCATGGCGCCCTCGACGCACACCCGCGCAAGTCCCCACGTACGCCCCGCGTCTGTCGAACGGCGCATGACGATGTTGATCACGCCGTGGTCGACGAGTTGTGGGCGCGCCTCGGCGAAGCTCAGCACGACGCCACTCGGCAGGGGGAGCAGCGACGGTATGCGGAAGACGTTCACACGGAGCATGCCCGGTGTGAACATGTCGACGATGGTGATCGAGGGCGGTGCGGAGGCCGCGGCGGCGGCTCGTTCGGCGACAGCGGCCCCGCTCTCGCGCTTCCCAAGGGAAGGCCGCTTCTTGGGTGAACCAAGGCCTTCCACTGACTCTTCCTCGGCCTCATCGAGCGACGGTGACGGATCGGGTGCCGCCCGCACGGTCGCCGTGCCGGTCGAGGTGGACGAGGCGGAGGCCGCCCCACCGCTCTCGCGGCGCGAGCGTTTCGATGGAGAGAGCGACTCGCGGCGCGGCGCCTCGCTCGCCGAACCAGCTTTGCGATCAGTGTCCCCCCCGGCAAACTCTTCGGGTGGAGGCAGCGACACAGTGGGCGCGACGTAGCTCGAGCTCGAGAGCGACGATGAGCGGCGCAGCATCACGTGCTGGCCCGAGGGGGCGCCCATGGGCCCTGATGGCACTCTGGGAGACTCGAGCGACGCGCCCGCCATCGCCGTCGCCGCGCCGAACGTCGGCGAGTCGAGCGTCGTCGTCGGAGGTTTACCCACACTCATGACCTGCACTTCCAATTGCAGATACGGCTGCGGTCTGCCGCTGCGACGCACCGACTGCTGGATGTAGGCAGCACGCGACGAGGGTTTGGATGGCTCCATCACCGACTTTTGAAAAAGCAGGGGTGCCTCGGCAAGAGGCAGCGAGCGCTCGGAATCACCTCTCCGCTTTCTTCAAATGACGTCTCGGTCTTGCGGAATTTCTTACGATGACGTGTATTCTCGTCACAGGACAGCGGGACGCGGACGGGAACCTCAAGACGCCGTGCGTCGCCGTACGATACCAATTTTACTTGGGCGGCGTCAGAGGTGTGGCGGCCACCACCTCGCCGGGCATCCCTGCCGCCGGCGTCTCCTCGATACCGCACTCGTTCGTGCCGCGGGCGATCTTGATGAAACCTCGATCTCCCCAGAGCGGCGACCACGAGTTCATCGCAGTCCAGTAGGGTCTCCCGTCCTCAACCCCCCAGCCGACGAGCTTGACCGCGTGGCCTCCGAGAGGCCCTTGAGCTTGCTTCGAGCGACGGTACACGCCGCCCTTGTACTGCGCACGACAACCCGAGCATGCCGACACAGTCGGGGAGGCGATCCCGGGTTTCGGGAAGCAATGCTAAGCACTCCGAGGAGATACGAGGCCATCAGAGGTCATAGCGGTCATCAGAGATCAGAGGTCATCAGAGGCACTCAGAGGCACTGTGACCCATGCATGCATGCATGCCGCCGGAGGTGCAACCGACGCTCATCACCTGTGCAATCAGGGGCAATCAGTGGCAATCAGTGGCAATCAGTGGCAATCAGTGGCAATCAGGGGCAATCAGGGGCAATCAGTGGCAATCAGGGGCAATCAGGGGCAATCAGGGGCAACCGACGCTCATCACCTGTGCAAAGTCGGAGTAGACGTAGAAAGCCACGACGATCGGTCCATTGACTAGGAGCTCTCTCTGCATGCCCTCCGCATCCTCCGGCCGAGCGACGGCGTACGCACCTGATGAGGGAGGTCATCAGAGGTCATCAGAGGTCATCATTCTCCGGCCGAGCGACGGCGTACGCACCTGATGAGGGAGGTCATCAGAGGTGATCAGAGGTGATCAGAGGTCATCAGAGCGAAAATCAGGGACATTTCAGGGACATTTCAGGGACAATCAGCGGCAATTTGGGCGGAGATCACAGGGGCGATTCAGGGCGATCAGGGGCAATGAGCCGCAGTCCAGGAGCGTGCAGTGATGGAGGGTGCGTGTCCAGGAGGGTGATCAGTCCAGGAGCGTGCAGCGGAGATCAGTGAGGCGTACGCACTTGCGGCTCGGTACAGCATCGAGGGCGCGCCGGTAGAGCAGGTCGAGCACTCTGGCCCCGCCGACACCCCGGGTGGGGGGGGGGCGGGGGGCGGGGGCGAGCGGGGGGGGCGGGGCGGCGGCGAGGTGGAAGGCGACGGCGGCGGCGACGACGACGGCCAGCCGTCATCGTCATGGTGGTGGTGGTGGTGATGGTGGTCGTCGTCGTTGTCATCGTCCTCCTCCTCCTCTGGCGGCGGCGGCGGAGAGAGAGAGAAATCGTCGACGTGCGCGTGGCCCTTAGAGCAATTGGGTAGGCTTGGGTTGGCGCAGTGTTGGTAAGGGACGCAAACCTCCTCCTGCGCGCGGAGAGCGGCCATCAGGTGGCCATCAGGTGGCCATCAGGTGGCCATCAGGTGGCCAACAGGTATCAGGTGGCCATCAGGGGCCATCAGGTGGCCATCAGTTGACACTCAATGGCACTCAATGGCACTCAATTGCAATCACCTGCGCCCCGCGCGCCATCAGGAAGCGCCACGCATTGTCGACGAAACCACCATGGCAGCCGTTGTCGTGCGCATCGCAATTGACCAGCGACTGCGGGCTGAGATGCTTCGCAATCGCTCCCTTTGAATGGATGCAGTGCCGGTCGGCGAGCACCTCGACGGCCCCAAACGCCCAGCAGCTGCCGCAATCTCCTTGATTGCGCACCGCCCCGATGATCGCTGCACACTCGGGCCACTCCTCGCGCGCGTCAAAGCTCTCCGGCAGTGGCGCAGGTCCCTCGCCGCCCAACACGGCGCCTTCTGCGCCCAGTACGGCGTCAAAGCTCTCCGGCAGTGGCGCAGGTCCCTCGTCGCCCAACACGGCGCCTTTTACGCCCAGTACGGCGCCTTTGGGGCGCTGGAGGCTGTGGGCGTGCGGTGAGGGCGGCAGCCCGCGAAGCGAGGCAGCGCCGCGGCCGAGGCCCAACGTGCCGAGAACCTGATGAGGGACGCAATCAGTGGCAATCAATGGTCATCAATGGCAATCAGGGCGGCCGAGGCCCAACGTGCCGAGAACCTGATGAGCGACGCAATCTGTGGCCATCAATGGCAATCAGGGCGACATGGAGAACCTGATTAGGGATGCACTCAAGAGGTCCTCAGAGGTTTTCAGAGGCTACAGAGGCCATCGAAGGCAATCAAAGGCCATCAGAGGCCATCAGAAGCCCTATGAGGCGCAATCAGAGGTCATCAGAAGCCCTAAGAGGCGCACCCGCCGCAGCGCCAGGAGGGACGCCCCGGGCATGTACTCTGACGTGCCAGCCCACCAACCAAGATCTGGCTGCGCATTGAGCGCCGCAATCAGCGCCGGATCATTGACGAACCCGAGCACAAGTCGGCGTGGCGGAGCAAGCCAGCTGCTAAAGGGCACCAGCTCCGCCGCGGCCCCACCCGCCGCCGCCGCCGCGCCGGCCGCATGCCGACGTTTCGTCGGCTTGAGGCCTTTGCCTTCCACATTAGGATCGAATCCATCGCCTTCCACAGAAAGTTCGAGGAACCAGGCGGCGAGAGGATCCAAATTAGGATCGATTCCATCCCCTTCCAAATTAGGATCGATGAACCAGGCGGCGAGAGGATCGGTGGCAGGGGGGGCGGGGCGCTTTGAGGCCGCTGTGGCTCGGGCGGACGGCATGGCCGCAGCGCGTCCCGCAGCGCGTTGCGACCGGTCCCGATTTTGGAAGGTGTGACCGTTGCCTAATTTGGAAGCGCGTTCCCTTCGCTTCCGGTCTCGAGCAGGACGGCCGAGGTCAGGCCCTGATTTGGAAGGTCCCGTTTGCATGCCGAGGTCAGGCCCTGATTTGGAAACGGGACCTTCCAAATCAGCAGGCCTGCGGTCTCTGGTGGTGACGTTGCCGCGTGCGCTCTTGTCCGTGCCACCACCCTCACCCTCGCCCTCACCCTCGCCCTCGTCGATGTCGCCTGACGCCACGTCGCCGCCGCCATAGGAAGCCCCATACGAGTTCGTGCCCCCCTTGACGCCGTCGCCATAGGACGCTCCGTATGACGAGTCATATGAGTCGTATGAGTAGTCGTCGTCGTCCGAGGGCAGCGGCGGCGCAGTTGTGCGACCGTCGTAGCAGTGGAGCCTGATGAGGAAGGCCATCGGAGGCAATCAGACACCATCAGAGGCCATCAGAGGCCATCGGAGGCACTCAATGTCACTCAATGTCACTCAGACGCCATCAGTCGCAATCACCGATCTGGCGGCTTGAGCTTCTTGAGGACCTCATCATCGGGTGCGAGCGCGGTGAAGTTGGTCGTGGTGACTGTGCGCAGCCGGCGAGGCCGAAACATCGCCGCCGCCGCGCACGCCTCTTCGTCGTCGGCACAATGGAGCGTAGTAGTGAGCTCTGATCTGAGGAACGCGAGGCGCGCGCGCCCGCCGCATCCCGCGCCCGCCTCGTCCTTATTAGGCAACTCGCCCTTGCTCAGATCCAGATCGAGATCCAGATCGAAGGTCACTCGCGCCTTGATGGCGGCTGTGTACTGCAGGCCATCCTCTGACACGTTGAGCAAGGTGACGGGCGGCGAATAGATCCAACGCTGCTGGCTCGCGCCGCCGCCTCGTGGTGCTGCCCACGAGGCCACGAGCTCCGCGTTTGCATACTCGGGGCTCGGGCGCGAGAAGCTCGAGTCCAGCGGCATCTGTTTCATGAGTGCGCGCACCGAGCAGCCATCATTCCGATGGTGCGGCGTGGAGGCGAGGAACTCGTCGCAGATGAGCTCGTCGAAGAAGCCGCAAGTTTGGATGGTGGCGCACGTGTCGCCGTCGGCCGTCGAAAACGACGCGAACTCCTTCTCGAACTGATGGTTCTCCTCGAGGATGCCGACGACGTCATCCTTGCGGGACACGTGCGTCACGTACTCAGAGGTGTCGTCGCCAGTGACCTCATCGGCGCTCGCGTCCGCGCTTTCGCGCGCGCTTGGTCCGAGGAGGATGACGCGGCGCCTCACGCGCGCGGAGAACTCGTAGCAAAGCAGCGGCGGCCCGTCTGGCTTTCCGGTGGCCGCTAGCGTGGGCATGGCCGAGGCGGGAATGGCCGAGGCGGGCAGCCGATTGGCGGTGAGCGCGAGGAACGCGAGGCCGCAGAAGGCGGTCAGTGCGGCTGCAGCAGTGGATGGGAGTGCGAGCCAGGTGCGCTGCGGCGGCGCCGATGGTTCCTCGTGCAGCAAGTAGACCGTCGCTCCTCCCGCCTCGTCGTCCATGTTCGCGTCGATCGGCGTTGCGTCGGGGAGATGATTCCTGTGATTGCGTTCCATGGGGGGTCTCGAGAGGTCTCGATCTTTCTGAATTTCAGGTCCCGGCTCCCCCAGGTGGAGCCAGGACACACACGGGACAGACACAGTCGGATCACACAGACGAACCTCACAACCAAAGTACCAAACCGACTGGGACTCACCGATAAAGTGTGGGTTCCGGTATGCAAACTCGGTGATATAATTAGATATTATTGACAATGTGGGTATAATATGGGTGAATTATATGGATGCATCCGCCTTCGCCACCTGGTTTCGAATCCAGTGTGGGCGACTGGGCGCCAGGCCTCGATAGGATACCCTGATGAGGCATTCTTTCACCCACACTATCCCCAGCCACCTGCTTCAAATCCAGTGTGTCTTTGAACCAGTGTACATGTATAATGTAGGGGCATGCTGTCGTGTCGGACGGATTGACACACCGACTCCATTACGACTCCATCGGCCTCTCAAAAGACATCAACTCACATCATGAACCTCATGGACTGTACTGCGCTGTCGCGCTCACCGAACTGCAAGGTAGACCAGAGGGCATACCGTTTCCCGATCCACTGCGCGACGGTCCTCGATGCTGCATGCCCGCCGGGTTTGCAGCACACCAGGAAGGCCGTAGTGGCATCGCCAGCAAGCTCTGAGCGAGGAGGGTGAAAGCTGTCTACCTTGAACGAGAGGGCAGACTCAAGTTCCTGACAAGAACCCCAGATGCGCCCATGGGCGCACCCCTCCACGACACAGCCTGCGGCCGCACACTCCATGGCTATAAGAGCTTGCACGGCGCTCATCACGGCGCTGGTTCCATGCGTTGGTTGGCGCTCAACCTCAGGCCGCGAGCAGCGTGGGCAGCGGCAAAAGAAGAGCTTCTCGGTGAGCAAGATCCGACGGCGCTCCGTGCGGCTCGTGCACCAGAGCTTGGTAATGTAAGAGATGGTCATCTCTTCCCCACATCGAATGGCTCGGCTCGCGTAGTAGCGCATCTCGCCGTCCACGGCAGTCGAGTGACCGCAGCTCGGGTCGCAGGAGTGATTGGCCATGGCGGCTTGAGGGAACAGCGCAATTCGCTCCTCAGACGCATGCGCATTGCAGTCGGCCGTCAGTAGAAGCGTCTCGATCAGCTCAACGATGCGCAAGCCTTGGTAGTCCTCCGCCATAGATTGCGCATTCAGTCTCCTTTCACTTGCTCGTTCTGTGCGCGCCGCAAGGATCGCTGCACGGATTTCGTCATCCTCGATGAGACTCAGATCCGCGTCCAGCGCAGGCTGCGCCATGCCCAGCACAGCTGCTTGAATGGCGGCGGAAGCTCCCAAGAAGCTCGATACGAGCTCATCTGCTCGTTCTCGAGGCCAGGTGAGACATGGCCGCTCTCGCAACACCAACTCTCCGGGAGCGAAATCTCGCGCAGCAATCATCACACGCCCAAGGCCCGGGCGCTCTTCGATGCGAACACTCGCAGCTGCGTCGAGGAAGGTGGCACTCTCCTCGTCCATGCGGGTGGTAGTCGTGGACTCCACGGATCGGTCAGGCAGGACCGGCATGTTTCCACTATTCTCCGAAACCTTCCAGCCAATTCTCCATTTGAGCTGGTCAAACTAAGGTCAAACCAGGCTACACCAGTCGTTCACTGCATATAATTGCTTCGAAAGGGGTGGTCGCCCCAAAGCCTCTCACCAAAATAGAACGATTGACGTAACCCATCGCCGACGGCAGTCCGACTGCCGACAACGAATGTGGAAATCTAACCTCATCTTTCTCCCGCGAGGCGCGGCGCTACATGGGAGCCCAGAATTCACGCGAGGCGCTAGCCGCCTCATCCCCGGAGCTTGCGCGCTTCCTCGCGAGCCTTGATGCTACCGCCCCGGCCGAGGACTCGCACGACGTCTCTGAGCTCGCGTCCGTCTCACCCGAGGTGCGCACTGCCGCGGTCGACGTGCTGCTCGAGCGGGTCCGTGCGAAAGGCGACCAGTGGGCTGTCATGGCGCTCGCCAACCTTGGGGCCGTCGAGGCCCTCCCGGTCCTGCGCATGCTCTCGATCGGCCAGGGATCACTCGCCGTGGTCGCGCGCCAGGCCCTCGTGAAGCTCGGGCCGCTGGCCCGGCACGACGGCGGGCTGGCTGATGTGGATTTCATCGTGGATGACGAGGCCGTCGACGGGCTGATCGGAGACAGCGCGAAAGGCACGATTGGTGAGCGCTTCGCCTCCTTCGTAGCCCTGACCAACGTCGAGGACCACGCCGCGTTGCATGCGATCTTGGCGGCCCTCGACGATCCGGACGACCTCGTACGGTACCAAGCCTTCGACTCCCTCATCGAACGCCTGAAGCTCAAGCACCTCGTGATGACGCCTGATGGCTCCCGCCAGAACTTCAGTGCGCCGCTCGAGATCGGGCGGCTGATGATACTCGATAACGCGTCCCCAGCCCTCCGGGCGCTCGGCACGGCGCGGCTTCGGGCGGCCTTCGGCGGCCTCGCTGTGGGAATGAGCCCGGCCGCCCTTGGGCTTGTCTATGAAGGCGACCCCGACGATGCCGTGGGTAAGGAGGTCGGTCGTGCCCTCCGGACGCCGGGCGCCGCCTTCCCGATCGACGCCGTCAAGGCCGCGTCGGCGCACGATCGTGCGAGCGCCGAGACGTTCTGGGCCGTCGCTCTGCTCCGGTCGGACACACGGGCGGCGGAGGCGCTCGCGGAGGTCGGTGCCACGTGGACCCTGCCAGTGCTGCAAGAGGCGTTGGCGAGGGCCGCCCCCGCGTTCACCGAGCCCGTGCTCCGCGCGGCGCTCGCGAACGGAGGCGACCCTTCCTTTGCAGCGCACGTCGCTCGCGCTATCGAGCACCTCAATGGTCACACAGGCGCCGAGGCGATCAAACGCGCCGTACCGGGCGCGCAATCGCAACGGACATCCGCACGCGCGCGGTAATGGCGTCCACGTGCGTCGTAACGGTCGTCCCAGGACGCGTCGTACCGGGCGTCTGCACGCGTGCCGTAGTGGAGGCGGCCTTTTCCCCGCATACCGTCCTCGGCACGTCGGAGGCTCGCGCACACGTGACACGGCTCCGGTGTGGCACCCTTCAGAGCATCGGAATGTGGACTCAAACAGAACGAGATCTGCGAGCTCGGAATGATTGTGGACACGTCACAGGAAAACTCATAGGACCCATGGAGGGTGAGCGACTGATTTACAACGAATTGCATCAGGGTTTGTTACAGGGTACGAGGCTCATTAGAAAGAAACCAAACCGCCCGAGCAGCCAATGGTTGCAGGCTTGCGAAATTGCAGGATACGAAACGGGCAGACTGACTGATATGCTGTGAATACAGTCAATGCCGAGAGCCACGAAGGAGCCAGCTGAGAAATTCGGCATCGCGCTCGTGGCCTGGGTAGTTGGATGCGCGGCGCTCGCCTACGAGGCGAAATCCTTTAGGAGCGTCGTCGCCACGCGCGCGCTCGCCTTGGCGCTCGCCGTCCTCGGCACCGCCGCGCTCTTCCTCTCGAAAGCGCTCCGCGAGGTGCGCGCGGAGGCGCAGGCGGCAAGTGCGCGGCGCAACGAGATTGCGCTCGAGCTGATGGCCACTCGGAACAGGTTCATGCATACCGCGGAGAGCGTGCGCGTCGGCCGCGCGATCAAGGTCCGCAAGTCGGACGTGTTCGTCGTCACATACCCCAAGTGCGGCACGACGTGGATGACGCAGATCTGCCAAATGCTGCGGTCGCGCGGCTCGATGGACTTTGGCGAGATTACGGAGGTGTGCCCCTGGGACATCCTGGCCCACGATTGCGGCCAGAACCTCGACGACGACCAGCTCGCGTCGCCGCGCGTCTTCAAGTCGCACGAGAGCCACGCCGACATCGCCAAGGGCGGCAAGTACATTTACGTGGCCCGTGACCCTCTCGACGCGTTCTTCTCGTTCTACAAGTTCTTGCCCGCGTACACGGGGTTGCAGCCCAACGATATCGACGAGCGCGCCTTCTCGGACGCCATCTTCGCGGGCGCCTCGCACTCGGGCCAAATTTGGAATCATCTACTCGGCTGGTGGGACCATCGGCACGATCCGAACGTGCTCTTCATCTTCTTTGAGGACCTCGCTGAGAATCTGCGCGAGCAGGTGCGCTGATGGCCGCTGAGGGCCGCTGAGGGCCGCTGAGGGCCATGCCATGAGTGCCACCGAATCCCATATGAACCCACGCATGCATGCTTATGGTTGGGTGAACAGGTGGTGCGCGTGGCCACCTTTATGGGCCTCGACCCGAACGACGAGCCGCTCATCAAGCTCGTCCTCGAGCGCGCGAGCTTCGACTTCATGTCCAGTGAGATGCACTGGAGCTCATCACCTCTGATTACCTCTGATGACCTTTGATTACCTCTGATGTCCTCGAGCGCGCGAGCTTCGACTTCATGTCCAGTGAGATGCACTGGAGCTCATCACCTCTGATTACCTCTGATGACCTCTGATGACCTCTGATGACCTCGAGCGCGCGAGCTTCGACTTCATGTCCAGTGAGATGCACTGGAGCTCATCACGCGTGGACGAGCCCTGCCTTGCATGCAAATGCTCACTACAGCGCGCCATGCGTGCATGCGTTCCTTACGGCGTGCCCCGTTGTCCCGCGTTCACGTTCACAGGTGAGCAGCAAGCGCATCACTTCGACGACCACTTCGTGCGCAGCAAGATCTTGCCTAAGATGGGTCTGGCGCCCAACACGCCGCTACTCGTGAGCAAGGTACGCCGGGACGGCGGCACCGTCGGCTCACGGCGCAAGCTACCGGAGGACGTAGCGCTGAAGCTGAAGGCCAAGTGGGCGACCATCGTGCAGCCTCGGACTGGATGCGCCGACTACGCTGCACTACGCGAGAGCCTCCGCCTCGGGCAGTGAGACAACTGGTATAGTACGCTGCACTGCGGTCCGCGGACATCGGTGCGTCACCGCCGCAAGCGCAACGGCAGCGCGAGGTCGGATGCCATTCAGACCAACCCAATCGCCGAGTCGCCCTCGCCTCTTTGAGCTCGTACATGATCGCGCATGTGACGGCTATAGACTCTTTAAGCGCTCGACCGGTCCTGCGCTCCGTATTTTTCGTTATCTGAAAACGTCGCAACGGCGCACGAAGATCGAAGTCGTCGGTACGCGCAGCCACACCCCGCCAGGGACCTCGGAGCGCGTCCCCTCCTGCACGCCTTCGACATTGCTTCTCTCGCGGCTACCCACAACCCAAGCTTCGCGAAGGTAGCTTCGCGTTCCCGAAAGCCTCAGACGTGCTGGAGCTGAGCCTCTGATGGCCTATTTTGACTGCCTATGGCCCTATTATGATTGCCTATGATGACATACGCTTCGCGCGAGCCTCGCACGTGCTCACAAGGCCCGCGATCGACTCGGCCCCGAGATTCTCGAGATCGGACGCAATCAGCCTGATGAAAGGCCGCCTCCACCCCTTCAAGCTGAGCGTGAGCTGGTAGTCCACGGTGGTCCTCGGCAGTCCGTCGGCACCGATGCCAGCGTCGGTGAGCGTGATGACGTCGCGCGCCTTGGCCATCTCGCTCTCGCCTATCAGCGTGATCCGGGACACCGCTCCGTCCGTGCCCGAGTCGCTCTCTGCTTGCTGAAGCTCGTAGTGCATCTTGGACGCGCTCCCCTTGAACAAGGTGATGAGCTCGAACACGTCGCCCTTCGTTGGGTTCCGAGGATCACCCGAGAGCCGCTTCGCCTCACGCGTGTTCGGATCCCATTCGGCGTTCGTGGTAAAATCGGCGAGGTATGCAAACAACTGCTTGCGGGAGCCGATGACTGTGACATTCAGCTTCACTGTATAGTAAACCAGCCGGCCAGCACAGCAAACAGCGAGGAAGCAGAGGAGCATGGGGCTTTGGTTAGCCACGGCAATGCCAGCCACGGCAACGATCAGGCCGAACGCGAGCCAGGACATGTGCCGCAACCTCAGCGCTTCGCCGCTTTCCTTAGAAAGGGGCCTTGATTGAGAAAAGTTTGGGTTTATGTGCAGGGTTTATGCTGCTGCTGCTGTGAAACACACACGCGCACAACCTCCGGACCCCCAAGCACGAGGGCCTCTATCGCTATGGACGGAGGTGTGGCCGACACAACCTGCTATTACACAGGCCGTTAATCGGCGGCATGGG
>Ga0210239_100780_pt1 | contig 27517 bp, 24 predicted proteins | sample ChrtobMetP5a_0mM_FD_155451 | JGI IMG/M metagenome (GOLD analysis project Ga0210239, IMG submission 155451) | Chrysochromulina tobin associated microbial communities from unialgal haptophyte culture, Seattle, Washington, United States - P5a_0mM | ecosystem: Host-associated > Algae > Haptophytes >... | reverse complement strand
CACCAGTAAGTACAGTATGTCCGGTATCTACCGAGGTGTGCGTACCCGTGTGTACCCGGGAAGGCAGGGGAGGCCCATCTGGGCCGCCTCGACCTTACGGGCTACCGGTATGGGTTCCGGCCGGTCAAGGGACCTCGCCGGGCCTTGGGTCGTTTCACAATATGGCTTCACCTAAAACCACAAGCTTACCAAACGCTCAGGAAGGAGGGCCCCCGTTCTCGAATCTGAGATTGAAGACTTCAACGAAAACCACGAGGGGTCGAGGTGGACGCTTCCCCGTCCATCATACGCCGTCAGTGGCGCTGCTGCTGCTGCAATCATCATCATGGGCCTGTCGTACAGCTGCCTCATGGAGCCATCCTGTGGCTCCCCGTGGATCCGCACGCACGCGCCGTGGCTCCTCTATTACCAGACGCCCAAGTACATCAAGGTCGATGTGCCGGAGGTTGGCATGCTCTACTATACTTGCGTGCTGATCGCGATGTTAGTGGCGTTGCTGCCTCTGCACTTCAGCAACGCGTGGGCGATGACCGAGGTGCCCGGTGGTATCGTCAACGCGTGGAGCACGCAAGGGGGCATGCCAAGCACGACCAGTGTGCGTCCTGCTGCACTGACGGCACCCTACTGCGCAGAGCCGTGGATGCTGCAACTGGGTCAGCAGCAGCAGCAGCAGGCACTCCCATGCCGTCTCTTCCGACCGTCCGAGCTGACGTACAAGACGGAAGATGCGATGGCATTCACGAGCGCGCTCACAGAGACCCGCACCACAGGCTGGCGCTGCGCCGACGACGGCAACCGCACTCGTCGCACAGCATGCTCGACGCGCGGCGGCGTGCCATTCCAGCGCCAGAGTGGGCAGTGTGGGTGCGAGCTGCGGCAGACCATCTTTCCCTTTGCCGTCGAGCGCATGTCGCTGAGTTTCGAGCACGCGTATGTGGTCGATGGCAGTTGGCGAGGGTCATCGGTGGGAGCGCTGCCTGGCGAGGAGGGCCTCTGGAGCGAGCTGGTCTTCGCGAACGGCACGCGGCTTCGCTTTGATGCGGGCGTGGCGCTCCAGCTCCCCCTCAGCGAGTGGCTTGCTGCAGCCGGCATCAGCCTTGACGCGCCCAACCCATCGACAAGGACGGGCCCGAGCGGCGTCCTCCCCAACCGCCGATCGACGGGAGCGAGCCTGCGTGTCGACATTTCGTACACGAATCTGGATCCGTACTCTCGACGCGCCATCATCGGCAACCGCAGCGTGCACGCCGAGGTGCGCCTGTCGAGCATCGTCGCCGTCGATGTGGAAGTCGGCCGGCAGAACGCCGTGTGGGTCGGATCGGCGGCGCTTCCGGGAGGCACGCCCTCCGAGTTTGACATCGTCGACCGCCATCGTCGCGGAGTCGTCTTCAAGTTCCATGTCACCGGGCAGGTGTACGCGTTCGACTTCTTCGTGCTTCTCAAGGTGCTCCTGAGCGCCGTCGTCGTCGCGGGGTCGGCCAACCTAGTCGCGGACGTAGTGGCATTCTACTGCCTGCCCAACGGCTCGTCGACAGTGCTGCGAAATAAGCGCCAGGAGCTCGTCTCGAAGCGAGGCGAGTTTGCGGAGCTGGGCATGAAGGCCGCCCTTACAGCTCTCATCTATCGAGACTTGGATCCAGACAATAACGGTGCGATCGAGCCCGTCGACATCTGCAAAGCATTCGCGCACGCGGAGAAGAGCGACGGGACACCCTGGGTTCCTTGGGAGAAGGCGCATGCCATTGCTCACACAGTACTCAGGGATGCCGACACAGACGTTGACGCCGCCCAGGGCGCATATGGCCTTTCCTTCAGCGAACTTGCCACCTGCTTACATGGGCAGTCGATCGACTTTGACGCCTTCCTCAAGAATTTGGATCAGGAGATCACGAAGGGGAGCCGGAAGGAGGCCGACATGGAAAAGTGCCGGCGCGCCTTCGAAGAGGAGCGCGCCAAGCTCCCGCCCGTCCTCAAGGCGGTGCGTGCGCGTGGAAGACGGCCCGAGCTGCCACCACCTATTCAGCTCGAGTCCACGAGCGCCGCCGAGAAGCACCTGCGGCTCGAGGGACGTGGCGAGCTGCGGATCCACCTCCTCTACGCGGATGGCCTCAAGCCCGCGGACACGAATGGCAGTGCGGATCCGTACGTCAGCGCCGTGCTGGGCAAACAACGAGTGCAGAGTACCATCAAGGAGAGGACGCTCTACCCCGTGTGGGACGAGACGCTGGGTCCATGGAAAGTGAAGCGCTTGGGCAAACTGCTTTCACAGCAACTCGAGCTTGTGATCACGGACAAGGACATGGGCGTGTTGGACAGCGATGACGCGATGGGCGAGGTGAGCGTCAGCCTTCAGGCGCTCGCGGACTACGAGCGCATCAACTTCAGTGAAGACGTCTTCCCGCAAGGCAAGATTGTCTTCTCCGTAACTTGGGTCAATGCTGAGAAGAAGGAGGAGGTGCAAGGTAAGTCCACGAGTGCGACCAGCGCAACTCGAGTGGCCACGGACTCGGCTCTGATTCACACGTCTGATTCACACGTCCAATCAAGAGTGGCCACGGACGCGGCCCTGAGCGAACTGCGGCAGGCTCGCCTTGAAAGGGAGCGTTTGGAGGAAGGAGGCGCCGAGGCGCTGCGAGAGGTGGTACTGGATGAGAGCGACGGCCCGCCCTCGAGTCCGGACGTCCCGGCCAAGAAGAAGAAGAAGAAGATAAAGCAGGGCCCGCCTGGCGCGGCAGGCGACGTCGAGCTCGAGGCGGGGAGAGGGGTTGAAGTAATACCATCGACGTAGAGTCTAGAGACTTCCGTATCAAGGGATACCACTGTAGTAGAAGTACAGAATATCCGCGTACTCTATACCGCCGATATGACTATCATCATATATCTATTTGTCCGTTTGACGGCCGGGCTGCGGTGTTGTTAATCGAAACCGTGCTTTTTCCGACCTGTAGTTTTCGGTCCGTCTCCTGGCTGTCTTCAGCTGTAGAGCTGTACCGTATCTGGACGGGAGACAGCTGGCCTTGAATACGTACGCGATCGATTTACTACCCACCCTTGAGGCGTTGAGTAGTCAGCATCCACGCCACAATAGCAGCCGCACTCACACCAGTGGCTGTGAGCGATAGGACCATGCTGCGCCAGAAGCTGGTCCACCAGCTATCATCCTGAGGAATCAGCTTGGGTTTTCTTCGAACGCTCTCTCGAGTCGATCTCATTCTTGCCGGCCCGTTTTCCACTATTTGCTTAGGCCACCGTGGCGTTGGCGTTGGTATGTTCCTGTTCTTTTGCATCATCGCAGCAGGACCCTTTCCCAGTGTTTGCTTGGGCAATCGTGGCGTTGAAGCACTGTTGACCGAATCCATCATCACATCTGTGCCCGATTGTGTGAGGTGTGTGGTGAAAGCGCTGCTTCCGTTGTTGGCGACCTGCACCCATTCGGGAAGGTAGTATTCGGAACCGTTGAACTGTTCGCTCAGGCGATGGCTCGGCCGATAGATGTCCCTCGGAACAATGACGCGCCCCGCAGGAAGATGAGAGAGGTACGCCGCCCACCATCCCAAGCTGCTCGCGCCGATGACCAAGCCGTCGCAGGCCCGCAGGACCGCCAGGTCCACGTACGGATCGGTTGAGCCTGTAAAAAAAACTGGGTGACGACCTCCCGCTCTCGCGAGGTGCAGCTTGGCCTCGGCGATGTCCCTTGTAGTGTTGGCGTTTTGACTGCCTCCAGCGGTGACGATGAATGCAATGTTACGGTGACGAGATACCGTGGTTTGCAGGACCTGGGCCATATGCCGCATTCCTTTGGAATAGTACTCCCAAGCCACCGGCTCGTAAACGCTTCGGTACTCCCCTTTGAGCTTATCGCCCAGTCGGACCTGCACTCCAATGAGCAGCCGACGAGCACTCTCGGCGCCTGTTCCTCGAGCCTTGTCGAGGATGGATCTCGCAGCATTCCATGTTGAAGGCGCATGCGCAGCGAGTGACGGACGGATGACCTGTTCAGCGATGGCCTCAAAATATTTGTAGCTTTGGAAGTATCCGGCGAGCTCGACGAGACCGACTTCACAGTGCATTGGGGGAGAGGCCACCCAGGTCTCGAGGCGGAGCAGGTCTGCCTCACCATACGAGTTCGACTTGCTCTCCTGCATCGTGAAAGTGCAAGCTGTGCAGTTGCGCAGCAAATTGGGAAGCTCTTTTGCATACGTTGTCCCGAAGACTCCAAACGGCCCAGCCTTCTTACGGGAAAAGGTCGAACGTCGCTCCGAGTCCTCCTCGGAGATCTCGAACAAGGTCACCGTCTTTAAAAGGGTGGGAAACTGCTTGAATAATGAAACGCCCGGCACTTTGTCAGTTGAAGGCACGTTCAGGGCCACCGGAGAGGTCGGTACGGAGGCTTGCAGCCGTGCGGCGACTCCCAGCAGCCCAGCCCATTCGAACAAAAGGTTGCCCACGCGCCCAGACCACTTAGGCGTCACGAGCACTTGCCGCAGCGGCAATCGTCGTGCACTTTTGCTATCCATCTTCGAAGAATTGCTGCCCATGCCGAACAGGTCGTTGCAGCGTTCCTCCGCGACTGCCTCAAGCGAACGCGCTTGCCAGCGGAACATGCCTCTCAAGCTCGTGCCGGAGACGTTGTTTTGCAACGCAGACGAGCGATTCTGCAAGAAGAGGCCACGATGGTCGCTGGCCCATGGGCTGCGGAGCCCGCCACCTACCAGCCACGCCGTCGGGCCCCGAGTGAAGTGGCGGCGAAACGCCCAATCCATGTAGCACGGTCGGAGTGCACATTCAGCGCCGCATGTCGTCGAGCTGTTCTGGCATCCAAATACGTCGTCGAAGAAGGTGGCAGCCAGGGTGCGAGGCAGCGCGTACGCGTGCGTACAGTAGCCTCGGCAACGGCCTGCATGCAAGAGCACATGAGGAAGTCCGTGGAAGCCAGTAAGCGGCTCGGCCGGCACACAATCCGGGTTGCAGGCGCCGAGGTAGATGAAGGTTTGGTCGCCCGCAGCAGAGAAAGCAGTATGCAGCAGATGGCCCGCGCGCAACGCGCCCACCATTGGATTTAGGATCGCGTCGTCCTCAAATACGGCACCCCACTCGTTGTCGCTATGCGCAATCATCTCCAGAGCACGCCGATGGGAAACGAGCAGCGCGACTTCAAATGGGCTCATCTTGGTCATCCGCTGCCGGGCTCTCCCAAAAAGCTCGAGCAGCATCTGCGCACTACTGGCAAAGTGCTGCGGTTTCGCGGCTGGCACGTGCTTTGGCACGAAACCGCATGCCACGATGACCGCCTCAACCATCTTGTACCGCGTATTTGTAGCGCTGACGCTGATGATGGCGCCAAGCCACGCGTTGACGCGTGGCAGAGCCTCGGGCCATTTGACTCGCTGCATCGACTTTAGTGTTTCCTCGACGGGCGGCCAGGCGATGGCTTGTTTGGAGCACATGCAGTTGAAGCGTGCAGTCACGTTATGACTGAGCGTGGGGTTGCCGTGGATTCGCAGCTTGGGATCGCAGCGAATGAATTCAGAACTCGAACTGCAGCGAAAGTTGCCACGGCAGCCATTCGAGACCCACATTCGATGCCCACCGTCGAAGCAGCCATACGTGACGCCGGCCTCGCACCTGCTCAAGGGCACGCCCCATGCAGTGCGCAAGAGAGTGGGCAAGGTACATTCCAGCATCTCCTCCGCCATCGGCCCAGGCAGCGACTACTGAACTGCAAGCACACGCTCGCGCGCTTCTGCGGGGCGCGCGCGCGATGCGCTCAAAAGCGACGCGCGCAACGAGAGCGCACCAAACTTGCTAGACTGGACGCACACCGAGCGGGTATGACCAGATTGCGGATGAAACCACCTCCAACTAGGTACGGAGACCAAACTTTCGATGGCGTCGTCGCGGGCGTCGCAATGGCGGCACTCGCGCCTTCGCTCTGGAGTCGTCGCCTGCACGACGCGGACGCGGACGCGCTGCGGTACCGGCTGCTCGCCGCCCAGCTGCGCCCGCGGCAGTCGCAGATCCGCGCGCTGCGCGAGCGCGTGCTTGCTGCTCTCAGCGACGAGGCCGCCGCGTTGGATGCTCTCGAGGCGGCGGCCGAGCGGCAGCAGGAGCAGCAGCAGCACGCACTCAAGTACGGGCAGTATTTGAACGTTCTCTCAGTGCACGTGGCCGCCGCAAGCGGCGGCAGCATCAGCATGCTGCGCCTGCCGCCCGACGCCGACGAGATCCGTCACACGCTCTCCGAGCTTGGCGCTCCCATTGCCGGGCCGATGCAGGTGCTGCACGCATACCGGCTGCGCAACGCGCGGCTCCACGAGGAGTTCAACGTGCTCGCGAGTGGCGGCCGGCCCCTGGGCGAGCAGCAGCGCGGCGCGGGCCCGCCGCTCACGCACCGACTTCTCGCCATGCACCTCCATCGCGCTTCAGTCGAGCATATTCTCGTCTACGGCCTCCGTCCGAAGCCGCCGGTGGATGCGCCGCTCGAGTGGCAGGTGGACCCTCGCAGCGTGCCCGAGGCGGGGTGCGTCGACATGGGCGCCCTCGCCGGCCTCGTCGCCGCCTCGAAGCCGCCGCCCGCACCGTTTGCTCTCTTTGCGGGGCGTGCCGCATGGGACGCGCTGCTCAACGGCGCTCGCGACGACGCGTTGACAGAGCGAGACGCTGCCGCGGCGGCGCGCCTCGGCGCGCGGGACGCGGCCGCCCAGAAGCACGCGCCTCCGCCTCCGTCTCCGCCTCCACCGCCGCCGCCTCCGCCTCCGCCGCCTCCGCCGCCTCCGCCGCTGAAGTCGAAGGGCGCGAAGAAGCTCGAGGCGGTGGGCTCGCCCACGACGACGCCTCTGCCACTTGGGTACGAGGCGAGCGTCGTCGTGGGCGCTGAGGTGTCGGAGCCTCGGCTGCTGCTGCTGTGCCGCGTGCTCGTTGCGGCGCCAGCCGGCGGCGACGGACGGTCCGCCTCGTCCAAATTAGGGTGGCCGCCTTCCAAATTAGGGTTGCCAGGCACGGCGACCGCCGAGCCGACGCATCTGCTGCCACTCCATCTCGTCCATTATGCGCTCCGCTCGGCGCCCACCACGCCGCCGCCGCCCACCACGACGCCCCACGCGCAGGGGGCGATGGCCGCGGCGGCGCCTCTGCCCAACACGGCGCTGATGCCCAACACGGCGCTCCTGCCCAGAGCGGCCGAGAGGAGCGCGCTCGTGGCGCAGCAGCAGCAGCAGGAGCCCACCACGGCGCCCACCAAGGAGCCCACCACGGCGCCCATCGCCTCGCCGTCACGCAAGTCGGGCGGCGCCCAACACGGCGCCAAGAGCGGCGCGGGTCGCAAGGTGAACCCGCCGACCGAAGGGGGTGGCCGCCTTGCATGCACGTGCTCACGATGGCGCTCGCTCCCCTCTCCCCACAGGCGAGCAAGCCGACGGAGGAGGGTGACGAGGTCGATGCAGAGCTCTCCTCCTCCGTGCACCCGAGCCTCCGAGGCATCCGCGAGCACACCCACCTCCTCAAGTGCCAGCGCGTAACGGCCGAGCGCATGCATGAGCTCGCCGCCGTCTTGGGCGCCTCTCTCGAGGGCATGCGCGCGCAGCTCACGACGGCGCGGGCGCACGCCCTCGTGGGCGAGGCCCATCGAGAGGCGGAGTTGCAGGGACTGCTCCAGGACGGACGGGTGGAGCTCGCACGCCTGAAGAAGCTCAATCGCGAGCTCGCGGGTGACCTTCAGGCTACGTACTCGGACACTTACCGATGATGGCGAGTGTTTACGTGGACTGGCTGTTTGCGGGGGGACCGCGACGAACCTGACTGACTGACTGACTGAGGTGTGAATTCATAATAGCGGAGCAGAAGAAGTTGTCCTGGGTGTAAGAGCGGAGCGACAGCGAGCAGTCCAACGCGCGCGCGCGCGCCGGTCCCTCGAGAGGTACGAGACTGTGACCTCATGGCGTGCTCGTGCGCGCTGGCCCTTGTGGCCAACTCGAGAGCCCGGCCGGTGCCTCGAAGCGCCCTCGCGGAGCATGTGGCATGCGTCGCACCTTTGGGGCCTCGGGAGCCTGACTTTCTCTCCGATTGCGTGTCAGGGAAACTCGTCGGCCAACTCTCTCGCGCCGCCACAGCACTCGACGCCACGGCCGCGCAGAACAAATGGGTTCCTGCAGTTCCAAGGCCGCGATGAGCGACTCGATGGGCAAGGCCGTGTACGAGGCCGCTGAGAAGGGCAACGAGGCGGAGCTCACGCGGCTGATCGGCCTTGGAGGGAACGTCAACTGGCACAATCCTGATGTGGTGCGCCGCCGCATGTGCCTCGCGTGGGCGCCCGCGTCCTCGCCGCCTCTGGTGCTTTCGCCGCCGCGCTCGCCCGAGACGGCGCCTGTCCCCACAGCCCGCTGTACCGCGCGCGGCCGCGCTGGTTGCGCCGCCACCCCGCCGCCCGGCCGAGCTTGGCACACGCGTCCTCGTCGCTTGGCGCGCGCCGCACCCCCGCGTGCTCGCCCACGCTCCTCGCGTGCTCTGGCACTCGATGACGCCGCGTGTGCTGCATTTGCCACAGAACGGAGTCACAGCTTTGATGTATGCCTCAATCTACGGGTACGAAGGGTGCGTCCGCCTCCTCCTCGAGGCCGAGGCCATCGAGGTCAACGCCACGGTAAGCCTCGAGCATGCCCTCCCCCAGCACATGCGATGGGTCCGCTTGCATGTAGTCATTCCGTTTGGCCTCTCGTTTGTCTTTAGAGCATCCACGATATGACAGCATTGCATTACGCGGCACGCGACGGCCGCCTCGCGATCGCCAAGCGCCTTCTCGAAGGGGGCGCCGATCCGACGCTTCGATCCAAGGGCGGCAAGACGGCCATCGACTGCGCACGGGAGGAGGGCAAGAGCAAGGTCGTGGCGCTCCTCAGCGAGCCTCGGTACGCCGCGCGCATGCACACTGATTGCCCATCGCTGCCGAGCGGATGTGCAGAGGCGCCGTCTTGGGCGCACGCGGACCACGGGTTTTCGGCCGCTCGGCGAACGAATGGCGGCCAATCGTCATGGGATGAGGCCGAGAGGACGCAGCGCACCCCCCATGGGGCCACACGGCGAGTCGCGATCGCACATCCTCAAGAGTTTAGGACGGAGTCCGCACGGGCCACTCACACGCGCCGTGGTGGGCACGTCGGCTGTCGGCGGCGGACTCGCGGCCTAGTTTGCGACTCGTCGCGGCTGCGATTGGCCGCGCCGGCCGCGCCACACGCTGCTGCCACTGCCTCTGACTGCCTTGCCGTCTTCACGACCGCCCTTCGCAAGCCCTCGCGCTTCCTGATGGCATGCGAGGGCGCGCCGTGCTGGGCGTCACTGCAGAGCGCCAACAGCGTGCATTCCCCGTGCGCTTCGAAACAGATGGGACAAGACCGGGGCCGCGAAGGCGGCGGCCGACAAGGCGGCGGCCGACAAGGCGGCGGCGGAGAAGGCTGCGGTCGCGAAGGCGGCGGCTGCGAAGGCAGCGGCGGACAAGGCGGCGGCGGACAAGGCGGCGGCCGCGAAGGTGGCAGCGGACAAGGTGGCGGCTGAGAAGGCAGCGGCCGAGAAGGCGGCGGCCGAGAAGGCGGCGGCCGAGAAGGCGGCGGCGGACAAGGCGGCGGCGGACAAGGCGGCGGCGGACAAGGCGGCGGCCGAGAAGAAGGCGGCGGACGAGGCGGCGGCACAGAGGGCGGCGGTGCAGAAGGCGGCGGCGGAGAAAGCGGCCGCCTCGATGATCAACCAAGGTGCCCCGTGGGACTTCTTCATGTCTCACGTACAGCGCGAGAGCGGCCCTGATCTGGCGCTCATCACAAGGGACCTTGAAAAGGCAGGCAAGGAGGTGTGGCTCGATAAAAACATGAAAGACTGCAGCACAGCTGCCATGATGGAAGGGGTGGAACATTCCAAGACGTTCGTGCTTGTGCTGAGCGATGGATACTTTGACAGCCAGTTCTGTGTCAAGGAGCTGCGTCGCGCCATCAGCCTGGAAAAGAAAATCGTGCTGTGCCACAAGCAAGGTGTGAACGTCGGAGCCATCCTGCAGAGAAAGCCAGCCGGTCCCGAATTCGCAAGTATCGGCGACAAGCAGTCGCTGGAGCTCGTCACCTCCGATGCGGTGTATCGAGAGTTCGCAGTCAAACGCCTGATGGATTCCGCGTCCAGTCGCGTGTGAACTGCGGCGTGCCGGCGTGCCGTGGGCGGCGTGAGGTGTGAACGGCGTGAGGTGTGAACGGCGTGCCGTGGGCGGCGTGATGCTGTCGTGTGGTCCGACGCGTTCACACACACGACGTTCACACTTGGGTGTGTGGGCCGACGACGAGCAGTGCAACCGTGCGCAGCTCCAGGTCCAGGCCCAGGTCCAGGTCCAGGCCCAGGTCCAGAGCAGTGCAACCGTGCGCAGGTCCAGGTCCAGGCCCATCGCCGCTGCTCTGGAGACAGAGACTGCCTGTAACTGCCTGATGCACACCGAGGAGCGAGGGTGAAGTGATCGGATGGGTTGGAAGTGTGAAGTGGACGGGGGTGCCACACGGACTGGGCGGAAGATGACATCCGTCTGAATGGCGTGGCGCCGCGGCGAGAGACGAGCAACGAGGTGACGAGTCGTGGTAGAGTCGTGGTATCCTATCGGGATCGTCGGTGCGACAAGGTATCAAGATAGCGAATTCCGAGTATGTGGTTGTGCGTGGATCAGTGTGAGTCGTCATGGAGTGTCGAGTCTGTGTATGCGGTGCGGTCGCTGTCGTGTGTGTCACCTGTGTGCGCGTCCCCCCGGTGCTGTGAGCCCGGTCGCCAGTAAACGTGCTTTAAGCTTCACTTTCATGTTCACTTTGTCCCGATCGTTCAGTTTGGTTCTTGAGAGGTCGAGACCCGCTCAGAGTCCTGAGATTGATCCTGACTCGGTAGGGCGGCCTCTACATGCAACACGGCGGTAACAGATCGCATCTCCATCGTCGACGCTTCAGATCATTCATCAAGCATCACCCAGGGCGGACACCATATCATCGCCCGGGGCACTGCTCGCACCTTGTGCGCGATCGCCGATCCGATGCGCCGGGAGATGCGAGCTGCGCGGCATCACTGTGGGATGTGCGGGCGAGACTGGGGTTCTGTGCAGGCCTTTGCATTTCCCCACAGAGCGGGGGGGCTGCCGCGCTGGGAGGCGCCCCTGATGAGGGATGTAATTGCGCCTGAGGTCAGTGGCACAGACTGTAGCGACTCATTCCTTCTCAGCTCGCGCCACGCCTCGCTCCACGGCCTTTGCTCCGAACTCGTGCTGCCCTAGCCATCGGTGGCGCCGCCGGTGGCGCCGCCCGGTTCCGAAACAGCACGTTCGCTTCGCAGCCCGAGCCCTGATTAAAATGGCGAGGCTCGTCGCATCGAAAGGCTCCTAACGGCTCAAATCCGAGCGCATGCAATGCGTCCACGGTGGTGGTGCAGTTGGGCTGGTTATCGTAGATGCCATCGCACGAGTCACGCAGCGTCTCGAGCGAGACCTCCGCGACGCGCCTCAGCAAGCCCGCACCCGCGGCGGCCAGGAGGCTGAGGTCGGCCCCCTGCGCGTCGATCTTGAGGCGCGCCACCGGCCAGCCAGCCAGCCACTCGACGAGCACGCGCCGCAGCGTGATGGCGGGCACCATGCGCGTCTGGACCGTCTTGGCGCACGCACGCGTCACAAAGCCGTTGCTCTTCCAGCCGCCGTGCTGCGGCGTGTGCGTGCGGCGCAGCGACGAGCAACCGTCGCGAGGCGAAACGTAGAAGGGCACGACGCCCTCGTGATCCGAGACGGCAAAGGGCAGAATGACGCCGCGTTCGTGGTGCCATCCGAGATGGCCAACGACGCGCGCTCGAGCATTGCGCGCCAGCAGCAGCGCCCACTTGTCCACCAGCGGCTCGAAGGCGACCAAGAAGGCATCCGGGTGCTTGGGCAGCAGTTGCATGTCCCATGTGTCGAAGGCATTGGTTCCGATTTCGACAAACAATTCCTTGGTGCTGTTGGGCACGGGGATGCGCCCGTCGCTGCTCATGTGCAGGACGTGCAAGGGCACCGAGAGCGCGCCAGTGGCAGGGTCGAGGAGAAATGGGGTCGACATGGACATTTTCGTGTGAATGGACCGACGAAGGTGTGAATTTAACTTTCCCCCCCTACCACCCCCAATGCCACAGGCCGGCACTGATTCCCATGGCGACACGCGCAGCACGCGCGCGACTACCTTGTACGCTCGCGCTCACGCCGGTGGAGCGACCTTCTCCTTGCTGGGGAGCGCCCCCTCCGCCAGCTTCTGCCGCAGCCGCTCCGCCGCCTTCTCCTTGCTTGCCGCCTCCGCCAGCTGTCCGCACCCGGCGTCAATGTCAATGCCTCGACGCACGCGCACCGTGGCGGGGATGCCGTACTTGCCGAGCACCGCGACAAACTTGTCCGCATTTGGAAGGCTCGTCGGCGCGCCATCGAAACCATTAGTGGGGTTGAGAGGGATGAGGTTGACGTGGCAGTTGAGGCCCTTGAGCAGCTGCGCGAGCTGCTGCGCGCTCTCCCGGTCATCGTTGCGCCCGGCGATCAGCGCCCACTCGAATGAGATCCGGCGGCCGCTCGTGTCCACGTAGTACCGGCAGGCGTCGAGGAGCTCCTCGAGATCGTATCTCCGATTGACGGGCATGATCGCCGAGCGCGCGTCGTCGCTCGACTCGTGCAAGGAGATCGCGAGCCCGATCGCGAGCCCCTCGTCTGCAAAGCGCCGGATCTGAGGCACGAGGCCCACCGTCGAGATGGTCAAGTGGCGCGCGCCAATCCCAAGCTCCGAGATGATGCGCCGCGCCGCGCCCAACACGGCGTCGTAGTTGCGGAACGGCTCCCCCATCCCCATGAAGACGATGTTGCTCAGCCGCTCGTCCTTGGCCCGCAGCTCCGCCGAGAAGCGTGCCGCCTGCTCAAAGATCTCCGCCTCGCTCAGATCGCGCTTGAAGCCCATCTGGCCCGTGGCGCAAAACGTGCACCCCATCGCGCAGCCCACCTGCGAAGAGATGCACGCGGTGCGCCGGTTGTCGCGGTATGGCATGAGCACCGACTCGATGAGCGAGCCGTCATGGCAGCGCCACAGCCGCTTGCGTGTGCCGTCGCGGCTGTCAATCTCTTTCGCAGTCTCGAGCTCACCAAGGGTGGCGTGGGCTTCCAGCTTGGCACGCAGTTCCTTGGGCAATGTTTGCATCGATTGGATGTCGACCGCGGGCGAGTCGCCGTACATGGCGTCGCGAATCTGCTTCAAACGGAACTTTTTCTCACCCCACCCCTCCAGCAGTGCAGAGAGCTCGTTGTCGCTGAGACCGTACAGGTTGGCCTTGCGCAGCGAGGCCGTGCTGCAAGCGGCAGGCGCAGGCGTGCGCACGCCGACGGAGAAGAGGCGCTTGTGCGTGGCGCCCACGTGTAGCGCCTGGACCGGCACCGCGGCTAGGACCACCAGCCCCAGCCCGGCACGGCGAAAGGTCGCAGAGTGTGCTGCACCCATCAATCACTCACGAGACGCGGTCAATCATCTCATCACGAGGCACGCGGTTTCGTGCACAGAGAGGCGACGTCAGCGGACTCCCCTTCAGTTCTCCACATCAAAGTTTGTTTCCACATCTTGCCGCGGAGATTGAGAACGCGCGCGAGGCAAACGCACACCGCGTGCGATCGTGCCGATTTCATTCATGAGGACCATTCCCATGCTCCTGGTGCTTTACATCCAAGTCGTGTGCGGCTGCACGCTGACTCCGCGCATCGTCCTTGGTGTCCGCGGTACGCTCCCGTTTGTGCGGCGTTCGCCGCTGGTGCTGGCCACCGAGTCGGGCCGCAGCGACAGCGACGACAGCAGCACCAGCAGCACCAGCAGCACCAGCAGCACCAGCAGCACCAGCAGCACCAGCGCCAGTGACTTGTCTCGTCAGGAGAAGCGGCTACGCGCCGAGCGGCTGGCGCTGCAGGCTGAACGTGCCGCCCTGGAGCTCGCGGCGCTCGAGCTCGACGCGGCGCAGCTCAGGCGCGAGGCCGAGAGCCTTGCGCCACGAGAGGCACCGCCAGCAGCCGCAGCGACCGCACCCATCTCCGGATCCGTGACGGCCTCGGAGACGCCGGCAGCCGCAACCAAGGCGCCGGGCGCACCCGGCAGCGCGAGCCCCATCGAGCAACTCTTGGCCTCACTCAAGAGCAACAGCAGCACGGACGCTGGCGCAAGCCGGGCTGGTGGTCAGTCCAAGCCGCCGGCGAGTTTGTCGGGGAGCAGCCTCACAGAGGTCCTCTCGGGGCAGAGCGAGGGCGCGCTGCAACTGAGCGAGGCGCAGGTGTCGCTCGCGCGCAACCGAGTCTTCGACTACGACACGTTCTACGTCAGCCAGGTCGAGCAATCGTTCATCGGGACTATTTTTCGTGGCAACCTACGCACCAACACGAGTGTGGTCTACGCGCGCGTGAGCGCCAAGGCGGCGGCGGAGCCGGAGCTGGCGGGCATCCAGTTCTTGCTGCTGCAGGACCCGCTCGCGCTCACCCTCGAGGGGCTCCAGGCGGGCGAGGCACGAAAGCCCGTCTGCCTCTGATTGCCTCTGATTGCCTCTGATTGCCTCTGATTGCCTCTGATGATCTCCCTCATCAGGAACGAAAGCCCGTCTTTCTTGATTGCGCTTGATTGCGCTTGATGGCGAGTACTAATTGGGTCTGATTGCCTCCCTCATCAGGAACGAAAGCCCGTCTTCCTCGCCCTGCCCGCACGAGCAACCGCTCTGCGTCAACGAATCCCTGAACTGAGCGTGGTGTTGCTAGGGGCGGCGGCGAGTGTCATCACGACGCTCGGGTTCGCGCTCTCGGTGTACATCCTCGCCGACGGCGGCGCGATGCTCGAGCAGATCAGCAAAGGCGACCCCGCCCCCGTCGAGGCCGCCTTTCCGATTGCGATTGGCTTGGGCGCCTTGCAGCTCGCGCACGAGATGGGCCACCTCGTGGCGGCGCGAGTGCACGGGATGCGCACGGGCGTCCCGCTCCCCATACCGTCGCTCCAGATCGGCAACTTCGGGTGCATCACCAAACTGCTCACCTTCCCGCGCAGCCGCACCGCGCTCTTCGATTTCGCTCTCGCCGGTCCGGCGCTCGCCACGGCGCTCGGACTCGTCCTGTACCTCGTCGGCCTCGCCCTCTCGGTCGACTTACCGGTGCCCAGCCTACCCGCAGGTGAGTGCCATTGATTGCCACTGATGACCTGCCTTGCATGCAAGTGCTCATCGCAGCGCGGCCAACATGCGGTGCAAGCTCTCGAGTACGCTGATTGCCACTGATGACCTGCCTTGCATGCAAGTGCTCACTGTAGCGCGACCTACCCGCAGGGCTGCTCGACCCCGCGGCCGCCGCGTCGGCCGCGGAGGCCGCCTCGACTGCGTCCACCATTGCGGGCTCAACAGCCGCCGCGTCTGCCGGCGCCGCGACGGGCACCTTTGCACTCGCCTCCGCCGCACCCAGCGCTGCCTTGGCGGCGGTGGGCGCACCAGCGGCGGCGGACGCGGCGGCGGCGGCGACGACGGCGGCGGCGGCGGCGAGCTCGGGCGGTGGTGAGATCTTCCCTGTCGTCCCGAGCGACCTGCTCCTCTCGTCTCTCTTGCTCGGCTCGATCGCACAAGTACGACTCGCCACATTGATTGCCTCTGATGGCCTCTGATTGCCTCTGATTTCCTCTGATTTCCTCTGATTTCCTCTGATTGCCCTCGGCTCGATCGCACAGGTACGACTCGCCCCTCTGATTGCCTCTGATGGCCTCTGATCGCCTCTGATGGTCCCGCTGATTGCCTCTGATGGCCTCGGCTCGATCGCACAGCTACGACTCGCCACACTCATCATTGCGCCGCTCATGGCCTCTGATCGCCTCGCTGATTGCCTCGCTGATTGTCTCGCTGATGGCCCCTCTGATTGCGCAGCTCATCCTGCCCAACTTGGCAAGCTCGCCCGTCATCTCGCTCCACCCGCTCGCCGTCATCGGGTTCGTCACCTTCCTGGTGAACGCGCTGCAGCTCCTCCCGATCGGCCGTCTCGACGGCGGGCGCGTGGCGACGGCGGTGCTCGGGGGCGGGCAGGCAAGTCTCGTCAATTGCGACTGATTGCGACTGATTGCGACTGATTGCGACTGATTGCGACTGATTGCGACTGATTGCGACTGATTGCGTCTGATTGCGTCTGATTGCCTCTGATTGCCACTGATTGCCACTGATTGCCACTGAGTATCTCGCTACGGCAGGCGGGCTTCGTCTCGGGCCTCACTCTGACGTTGCTCGGCTTCTCGACCCTCTTTGGCGGGGATAACCCCATCCTCCTTTTTTGGGGCCTGATCATTATCTTCCTGCAACGGCAGCCGGAGCTGCCCTGTGCGGACGACATCACCGGGGTCGACACGACGCGCACGGTGCTCGCGGCTGTGGCGGGCGTCGTCACGCTGCTCACGCTGCTTCCGTGCCCCATCCAGTCGGTCGCGGCGCCGCTGGGTGGGTTTTGAGACACGGCGCCGTGTTGGGCACAGTCGAGTCATCTACTTTGAGACGCGGCGCCGTGTTGGGCGCAGCCGAACCATCTACTTTGAGACACGGCGCCGTGTTGGGCGCAACCGAGCCATCTACTTTGCGACGCGGACTCTGCGCGGCCCCCACCCACGTTTACGCCCCGACGACGAAATTTGAATGAAAAGGCGACGATGTGTCGCATCAACCATGGCGGAACCATGGGTGCCTGTGGGGTACTATTGTACCCGTAGCCGGTGGCCTTTAAAGCGCGCGGGCGGAGAGTTTTTGAGCAGGCATATGGTGTGTGTGTGTTCGTGAGCGTGCGTGCATGAATCACTTGCTGCACTGCCCGACGGTTATCCGATGGTAGGCGGAGGAGGTGGAGTCAAAAACATGGTACAATGAAGTGCGGGAGGACCCGGCGACGAAACTTTTCAGCTGTTTCGGCCAGCCAAACTTGAGCGGATGAGCTGGCAACACCGCGAGATTTCTGCGTCGCTGCGATTGTCAATGGAGGACGAGGAGCTCGAGCGCGAGCAGGAGCCACGGCGCCACCGACGCGAACCCGAGGCGGCTATGCCGCCTGCTCGCGGCGAAGGCGGCGAAGGCGGCGAAGGAGGTGAAGGCGACCGCTCCTTTGAGCCCGATTCGACGCCGGCGGCTGAAAATGGCAAGGAGCGCGACGTCGAGAGCGGACCAGTGCGCACGCTGTGCGTGCGCAACCTGCCGCTGAACACGGCGCCGCGCGAGGTGCGCAATCTCGTCGCCCTGCTCGACGGCTTCGAAGCGTACTCGCTCGTGAGCGTGGGCGCCTTTGTGCGCTTCGCGAGCCCCGAGGCGGCACTGGCTGCCAAGGCGAAGCTCGACCAGTTCGTCTTCGACGAGGCCGAGCCCAACCGCAAGCTCGTGTTGGCGATGGCGCAGCGCAATCTCGTCGGGCACCCCAAGAATCGCGCGCCCGCGTCGCGCTTCCCGCCCGCGGCACCAGTGAGCATGTACAGCGCGCCTGCGCCTCGGACAGCCGCCGCCGGCGGCGGCTACGGCGGCTACGACTCGCTTGCGCGGCCGAGCTACGACTCGTACGCCGCGCCGGCCGCGTACGGCGGCGGCGGTTACGGCGGCGGCGGCTACGGCGGCCGGTACGGTGGTGCATACGGTGGCGGTGGCTATGGTGGTGGCGGCGGTTATGGTGGTGGCGGCGGCGACCGCGGCGGAGGCTACGGCAGTTACAGCGGCGGCTACGGCGGAGCCAGCGGCGGCTCCGGCGGAGCCAGCGGCGGCTACGGCGGCGCCGGCGACTCTGGCGGCGACCGCGGCGGCGACCGCGGCGGCGACCGCGGCGGCGGCGGCTACGGCGGCGGCGCCCATGGCGGCGCCCCCATAAAGCGAGCGCGTACGACGGACGCGCGCTATGATCACGGGCCCGACGGCAACGGCGACACGCTCTGCGTTCGCTACCTGTCGGATGGCTTCACGCTGGATCATGTGGAGCAGACGGTGGCGCGCCTGCCCGGCTACCGCACGCGGAAGCTCGTGCAGGTGCGAGATGGCAGCATGATGTTTATCCTCTTCGACAGCGCCTCCGACGCACAGGGTGCGCTCGCGCACATGCGCACAATGGAGTGGCAGACGCGCACCGGCCGCTCGGTGACGCTCGAGGTAGAGGTCGCCAAGCGCTCTTTGGTGCCCGACGAGCGGTGATGCAGCGGGGGGGGGGGGGGGGGGGGGGGGGGGGGGGGAGGGCGGTGGCCCGCGGAGCGGCGCTGACATAGCTCTCGCACACCCGGGGGCACAGTGCCATGGCACATATGGGGAACACACGGCACCAGCTCGCAGCTGGTCGAGCGGAGCAAAGAGTGTATTTCTGTGACGAGTCTATGTCAGACACGTGGAACACTTCGAGAGCACACAGATTATTTAACAGAGTATTTGGCACACTCTTCCCCGTCTCGGGGTCGGCAGCAGCAGCGGCAACGGAAGCGAGAAAGCTCATTCGGCGCAGTGCCCACCACGACGCCCACGTCGACGTACCGGTACCTATGTCGTCCACCACTTCGGAGCCCGACGCCAACTCCGCGCAGGCGCTGGCGCGGTCTCTCAAGGCGCCTCTGAACGCAGTATCCCTCGACGCCAAGCTCGACGTTGCCGTTTGGCTCGTGGCAGCCGACGAGAGGACGTGCATCTTTCCCGACCGGCTGCGCTTTGTTCTCGACTGGCTGTGCGGCGTGCTTCGCGGTGCCAAAGCGGGCAGCGACGGCGTGCCACCGCGTGCCGATGTGCGCTTTTGGCGGCTTCTAGACGCACTCTTGCATCGAGCTGCCGGGTTGCCCGAGCCGATCGATGATGCGGCGCCACCGGCACAGCTGCCTCGGCCGCTGCCCTCGGGCTTTCGAACACGCCTGGCTCAGAGCAGTCGCCTGCTGTTGCAGAGCGCCGCGGCCGCCCTCGAGCACGCCGCGGCCGGCAGCATGGCACCCAGCGCCAGCGCGCACCTCTGCGCGCGCGTCCGTCGCGTCTCATGCCTGCTCCTCATCGAGGAGGCCAGCTGGTTCCGGCCGGGGGCCGAGGCGGTCGCCGAGTACGCCGGGCGCGTCAGCCAGAGCGCGGCGCTGCTGCTCGAGGGCAGCGCGAGCCCGTACGCGACGGTCAGGGAAGCGATGGCAGCGGGCGCACCGCATGCCCTTCACGCGGCTGCCGATGCGAGCTCTGCCGTTGCGGCGCTCACCGGCGAGACACCGCCGCGAAAGGTGTTGATGATCCTAACCGGCACCCTGCTGCGCCCGATGCTGGCGCTGCTGTCGAGCTGCTCGCGCCTCTTCGGCAGCGGCGCGGACGAGGAGGCCGACGATGGCGGCGGCGCCCACCACGGCGCGACACACTCGGGATCGTTCCGCGCCCGCGACGGCGCCTCGCGTGCCCTCGTGTGCGCGGCGGTGGACGCGGCCGCGGTGATCTCGGAGAGTGTGAGATCGATCTTGGTGCACGCCGATCATTTGCCTGAGTATGCCGCGACCCTCCGGCACAGCATGCCCACGCCCGAGGCGGCATTGAGCCTGGGTGGCAGCGAGCGCACCGGTGCAGCGGGCCGCGAGATCAGCATCGCACCCAGCAGCAGCGGCAGCAGCAGCGGGAAGCGCGCACCAAAGCGGGCGAAGGCGGAGGCGCCGAGCGGCGGCGGCGGGAGCGCGAACTACACCGCGGCAACGCTCGAGGCCATCGCTCGCTTCACTCGTGATGATTTGCAAAGCGCGCCCGCGCGGGCGCTGTCCCGGGCGCTGGCAGCTGCCTCTGCGGCGGGCGCTGTACCGGGCGCGACCCCGAGCGTTGTACCGGGCGCTACTCTGAGCGCTGTCCCGGGCGCTCGTCTTGCCAACGGCAGCGGCGGCGGCGGCGGCGGCGTGGCAGCGGATGCGGCCGCCCCCGCTGCGCTGCTCCTGCCTGTCTTGCCTGCCCTGCTTGAGTGGATAGCCTCGGCATACGAGCAGCAGCAGGCCGTCATGCGCGAGGAGCGTTCAACTCGCCTCCGCCTCGGACTAATAAGTGGAAGCCGCACGCCACGCGCCGTCACGGCAGACGGCGGCGCCCGCGACGGCGCGGACGCTCCGGCCGAGGCGCCCACGACGGCGGAGGGCAGCTCGCTCGAGCTTGGGTTTGGGTTGCTCGCGTGGCTTGCTACCCCTCTGCTAGGCTCGCTCACGGCTTTGCTTGGGGACACACTCGCGGCCCTTGGCGCCGACGACAAGACCGGCTTAAGGGGCGGCCGATGCATGCAACCAAATGACGAGACCGGCTTAAGGGGCGACCGATGCATGCAACCAAAGGTGGAGGCTCGCGCGCAGCTCGAGCTGGCCGCCACGGTGCGATTGCCATCCGAAGCCTTGCTAAAGGAAGCCTTGAACTTGCCTTGCATGCAAGCGCTCATAACGGCGCCCCTCTTTCCCCAGTGCGGTTGCCATCCGAAGCCTGCGACGCGCTCGCAGCCTTGCACCTGCCTTGCATGCAAGCGCTCACCACGACGCCCTGTTCCCCACAGGTACGATTGCCATCCGAAGCCTGCGACGCGCTCGCAGCCTTGCTTCGCACGGCGGCGCGCTGCGGCGTCTACCGACCCCGCGAAGACGTATCCGGCGAGCAGAAGCGATGGATTCGGGCGATGATGCAGCCCGCGGTCGCTCTCGCCAGGGCGCTCGCGACTCGTGCCCATCCATTCGCTGGTACGCCGGCAGAGGCGGCGGCGGCGGCGCGGGCAGCGGCGGAGGCTGCCTCCGCCTCCGCCGCCTCCTCCTCCGCCGCCGCTTCCTCCGCCACCTCCGCCGCCGCCTCCTCGACCGCAGCTGCGGCCGCAGCCGCATCGCTCCAATCGGCGACACGCGCGACGCACGCCGCCGTGTGCTCCATACTGGACGCCGCCCTCGAACTCGATGCCCTTCTCTTTCGACCTCACCAGCCCGTGGCCATCGCGCTGCTCGCGACGGCGCCCTCGCTCTCCCGGGCCGCGCTCGGCTTGCTGCACACGCTGCTCGGGACGGCCGCGGCAGAGCGTCAGGTGCCGCTGAGTGCGTCTGATTGCGTCTGATTGCTTCCGAGCGCACCTGATTGCATCTGAGCGCATAGGAGATTGCGTCTGATTGCATGGGTGATTGTTTAGAAGATTGCATAGGTGATTGCGACTGATTGTCTCCCTCATCAGGTGCCGCTCCTCCTCAAGACACTCGCCGAGCAAGCGTCCAGCCTCGTGGCGCTCCTTGGCGGCGGCGGCGGCGGCTGCGGGCGTGCTGCTGAGGTGGGCAGTGCTAGGGTTGGCGGCGGGCTTGGTGGCGGACTCGGCGGTGCTACGCTTGTCGGCGGCGGCGGCGGTGGCCTCGGCGAGGGTGGCCTCGGCAGGTTGATGGGATGCGACGCCTTTTGGAAGCAGCTCGCGGAGATTGTATCTGCGAGCCCGGAGGCACAATCTCCGGAGCTCGTACCGGTAGTGCTCTCGTACTTGGAGGCGATGTGTGCGCACGCTGCGGGGGGCGGCGGCAAGGGGGTGGGCGAGGTCTGCTGGCAGCTCGGCTGCCTCCTTGCCCTCGTCTTCGACGCCATCCCGCTGGCCACGCACACGGCCGCACCCCTCGCCCTCGCCGCCCAGCGCGCCCAGGCGCTCGCCACAGCGCTCACACCGGCGCTCGGCACGGCGCCCACGGTCGGCGCCCACCACAGCGCGGCGCGGTCCGAGGACGACGGTTATCGGGAGGCGGCCGCGATGCTGCTCTGGCGGGCAGGCGTGGCCCTTGAGCGAGGATGCTCGGAGTTGCTCGAGCCGGGGGCTTGGGGCTTGATGCGACCGACGGAGCCGCCCGCGGCGCTGGTGGCAGCTCGGGACGCTCTGCATCGCCTGAGTGACACCCACGGCGGCGGCAGCGCCGAGGGCAAAGGCGGGCGCATAGGCGGTGGCAAGGGCGGCGCTAGAGGTGTTAGCGCCAGCTACGCCGACGCAGCAGTGCAGCTTGCGGCGGCCGACGCGGTGGCCTATGCGGCTGAGTGGTTTCATCTCGACCGCGTTGTGATGAGCACTGCTGGCCTCTTCACACCTTGGGGTTCGTCATCGCCCTCCTCCGCGCCGGCCGAGGACGACGAGGACGACCCCCAAGGCGCCGCCCCCGCCGAGCGCGCCGCCACCGTCGAGGGGCACAAGGGGCCCACACAGGCGGGGCGTAAGCGGCGCAAGGGGTCCTCGTTGGCCGAGAGCGTTGTGGCGGGCGCTCACGAGGGCGCCGTGGCGGGCGCTCACGATAGCGCCGAGCGGCTCGCCCGCCGCGCCGCAAAGCGCCAAAAGGGCGTTGTGGTGGGCGCTCACGAGAGCGCCAAGCGCCAAAAGGTTGTGCGCCGGTGGCTCAAAGAAGACGTGGCACTGCTGGCCACGTGGCGCCCGGCGGAGGCCAAGCTCGCGGCCACGTGGACGGCGGCTCCCGCAGCGGCTGCACTCGCGCCTGGGTGCGCTGCGCCTCTGCGTGCCTTCGCGTCGCGGTGGGCGCTCGCTTGTGAGCACGCCCCTCTGCTCGATGCGTACGCGAGCGCGTCGGACCTCCGACGATGGCTCGGTGTGCTATGGACGGCGGTCTGCGCGAGCGAGGGCGCCGTGGCGGGCGCAGCCGACCTCGAGGCCTCCGCGGCGGGCGCCGTGGCGGGCGCCGCTAGGATGGCGGGCAGCGGCGCGCGCGCCCAGTACGGCGCGAGTGACGGCGCCCAGTACGGCGCGCCACAGAGCGTGCGTGCGGTCAGCTGGAGGGTGCTGCAGGCGGCGAGTACCTACGAGCTGCCGCGCGTGCGAGCGGCGCTGCTGCCATCCGCGTGGCGTTGGCTGCGCCGCCATCTGCCTGCCGAAGAGAGTGTGCGTAGCCGCCATTTGCGTGCACAGCTGCGATTCGTGCTTGATGGAGCTACCGCGGAGGCGGGGGGCGAGGGTGGGGGCGAGGCGGGGGGCGAGGGGGGGGGCGAGGCGGGGGGCGAGGCGTCCGACGAGTCGTGGTCGAGGTTGTTGGGTAAGCGTGGCGCGGAGTGTCTCGCAATCAGTTCGGAGCAGTGGCGTTCCATCGGGCAGCTCGTTGCGATCTTGAGCCGTCTGCCGTTGGAGTGGGTGCCTCTCGAGCAGGTGCGTTGATTGCCTCTGATTGCATGTGATTGTGTCCCTCATCAGAAGTTGGAGTGGGTGCCGCTCGAGCAGGTGCGTTGATTGCCTCTGATGGCGTGCGTTGCATGCAAGCGCTCACCACGACGCCCCCTCCCCCCTTATCTCTCCGCTCGAGCAGGTACGTTGGCTGCTCCCCGCGGTGCTGGTGCTGGGGCAGCTCGCCCATTCACAGCTCGCCCATTCACAGCTCGCCCATTCACAGCTCGCCCATTCACAGCTCGACCATTCAAAAGCAGATGGCGGGTTACCGGTCGAGCCAGGCGCGTCTCCCGGAAAGTACCAGGAAGTTCTTGGAAGGTACCTGGAAGAGGCCTTGGTCGGTGTGCTGCGCCTCGCGGCGACACTCGCGGCCGTCTCCCCCACTGTGACGCGGGAGGTGATCGGCGGCCGCGCTTGCCGCCGTGTCCTCCAATGGGCGCTTCGACTCCCCACAGCGATGGCGCGTGGCGCCGCCCACGACGGCGCGCCCGACACGGCGCGCGCGGAGGCGGAGCGGCAGTGCGCGAGGCTGGTAGGCGCTGTGACGGGCGCGGCGCTTGCCACGCGCGGTGCGTTCACGTTCACGCCGACCTTGCTAGGCGGCGGCTGGTCGCGCTGGCTCGAGGATGTACGCCAGGCGCTCTGGGCAACGGCCCCAGCTTCGGAGCCGGCGGCTGTGAACACCGAGCCGGCGGTGGGTGTGAACACGCAGCAAGCTCAGACGATGGCCCTCTGGGCGCTCAGTGCTCATCTGGACGCGATCACGGCGTCGCTGCCTCCGCCCCCCCCCTCCCGCGCCCCTCCTGCCCCCGTGCACTCGGCGACGCACTCGGCCGCACCGCCCGCCACGACGCGCGCGCACTGCGAGGCCGCGGCGCTCTGGGTGACGAAACTCCGATCGGTCCTGATGGGCGCCGTGTTGAGCGCCGGGCCGATCGCCATTTCGGGCGCCGTGACGGGCGCTATGACGGGCGCCGTGCCGAGCGCGCCGTGCCCTCCGCTCGCGCTCCTCGACGCGCTGTTGCGGGCGCGTCGTGAGCCTTCGGACGCGCTCGAGGCGGAGGTGCTCGCGGCGGCGCTCGAGGCGGTCGCCGCGTTCACCAGATGCTTCAATGCGCTCGACGCTCACGCGGAGCTGAGCGCCGTACTGGGCGCGCCCGCCGCTGAGGACGATGACAACGCGCCGTCTCGAGCACCTATGGCCGCGCCGCCGCCGCCGCCGCGCCTGCGGAGCGCGTTGCTCTATGCGATGGGGATCCTGTCAGACGCCCCCCCAGCCTCGACGCTCGCAGCTCGCGCTCAGGACGGCGCGAGCCCCCTCGAACGCGCGGCGCCGGCGCCGTTCGCGCCCAGCACGGCGCTACCCGCGCCCGGCACAGCGCTCGCGCTCGGCACAGCGCGTCGGCGGTTACGGGCGGCTGCCCTCGCGCTTCTCGACGCTCTAAGTGAGCGCCCCGCGGTGCTCTTCGCCGCTCTACCCTCGGACGATCGACATCACCTCCTCGCCCTCCTTGCGCGTCGTCTCGAGCACTCCGCCACCGCGGTGCGCCTCTCTCCCTCTGGCCGCGTGCGCGCCGCCGACGCGCACTCCGCCGTTGGGATGCTCCGACGGCTGACGCTCAGCGGCGGCGACCAGGACGGCGCCACCTATGCGTGGATGATGGGCGCCCTGCTGGCCGAGGTGGCGCCCGTCACGGCGCGAGCGGCCGTCACCCACGACGGCGCGCCCACCACGGCGCGCGTGTGCGCCTCTCTCCTCGGGCTTGCCCTGATCGGGGCGGCGAGCGCACCGCAGCAGCGCGCGCACCTCGATGCGCGCAAGCCCGAGCTGCTGCGCGTCCTCGTGGGCATCGCCACACGCCCCGGGCCCCTCGGCGCCGTGTCGGGCGCGGCGCGCGGCAGCTGGCACGGAGCGACGAGCAGCGCCCAAGACGGCGCGGCCGATAGCGTGCGCACGTGCGCCCTGCTCGCCCTGACCGCCCTCGTCACCAACGACCAGCTTCGGCTCGCGCCCACCGACGGCGCACCACTGATGCTTGCGATCGCGAGTGCCGCTGGCCACCACCTCGAGCTGCGGTACGCGCCGTCCCGAGCGTCCGAGCTGAGGACCTCTGATGATGACCTCTGATGATGACCTCTGATGAGGACCTCTGATTGCCTCCCTCATCAGGTGCGCGCCGTCCCGAGCGTCCGAGCTGCCCACGCCCGTCACGTTCAACAGCGCGTACTTTCTGCTCGTGGCGCTGCTCCGGCAGCGATCGCGCCTCGTGCACCGCGCCGTGCCGCTCCTCATCGCCACCATTCGAGGCTTGCTCCTCACCGCCGCGTACAGCAGCCGAGCGGCGGCCGCTCTCAACCCCGCGTGGCCCGAGGCGGTGGTTACGGCGGCGGTGGTTACGGCGGCGGTGGTTACGGAGGCGGTGGTTACGGAGGCGGTGGTTACGGGCACGAGCTCGGCGGACGGCGCGGCCGGTGCGACGAGCGAGGTGCCCGACACGGCGCGTGGCGCCCGGCACGGCGCGGCCGGTGCGACGAGCGAGGGCGTCGCCGCGGGCGCCTTCCCCCTTGAGTGCGTGCGCAATCTGCGCCGCCTCTACGAGCTGCTCGCCGCCCACAAGAAAGTACTCGTGCGCCACGGCTCGTACCTGCTGGCGGATGTGCTCGGGGTGTGCCGTGAGCGGCCGCTACCGCCCGCCGCCCAGCGCGAGCTGCTGCCGGGCATCCACGCGCTCCTCGGCATGTGCACCGAGGTCGAGGTCCAGGCCGTCCACGCCGCGAGTGACCCTGGCCGCCAGCGCGTCCTTAAGGATCTGCTCGAGTCGTACCAGCACTCCTTCAAGTACAAGGGCAAGGCCTGAGGCACGGTGAGCGATCTGAGAGAGAGAGAGAGAGAGCCGAGCGAACTTAGGCGCTAGATGGGATGGAGTCGCGACGTCTCCTTTGCTACTAGGAGGGGCCGCACGCGTCGTTTTGGGCACGTTCGCTCTAGATTGGATTGAGTCGCGACGTTTCTTTTGCGCTGGCCGCGATACACTATAGTTACGCAGCAGTAGCTCCGAAGACCGTGGAAAAAAATCCGCTCCGCGCGCACACGGGCACTTCACAGACGATGCAAAGAGCTTTTCACAGAGGGCCTAAGTTTGCGGAAAGTCAATGCCAAAGGTGGACGTGAGTTCGGCAATCCCTCCGTGCGGGCGCGCATTACCCAATGCCCTCGTCGAGCCCGATGGCCTGCTTCGCCCGCTGCTTCGCACGCCCACACCACGCCGCTCGGGGCCTCGGGAGCCAGGCGTTGCGGCAGCCTCGACTGCGCGCCGTGGTCGCTGCGAGCGTCCGCGACGCGCCCTCGAGCCACGGCTGCCGCGGCCACCCGAGCTCCGAGGGGGGCGTGTGGGCGCGCTGCACGCGCGCCGCGACGGAGTGCGCGCCGCCGCCTCCCGAGCGTCACAGCGGAGCCGCGCGTCGCCCCCCCGAATGCGCAGGTGTCCGAGCGGGCGAAGGCCTGTAGAGCGCGGCGGACGCGATGAGCGACTCGATGGGCAAGGCCGTGTTCGAGGCCGCTAAGAACGGCAACGAGGCGGAGCTCACGCGGCTGATCGGCCTTGGAGGGAACGTCAACTGGCACAATCCTGATTATGTGCGCCGCCGCATGTGCCTCGCGTGGGCGCCCGCGTCCTCGCCGCCTCTGCTGCTTTCGCCGCCGCGCTCGCCCGAGACGGCGCCTTGTCCCCAGAGCTCGCTGTACCGCGCGCGGCCGCGCTGGCTGCGCCGCCACCCCGCCGCCCCGCCGAGCTTGGCACACGCGTCCTCGTCGCATGGCGCGCGCCGCACCCCCGCGTGCTCGCCCACGCTCCTCGCGTGCTCTGGCACTCGATGACGCCGCGTGTGCTCCATTTGCCCAGTACGGACACACAGCTTTGATATGGGCCTCAATCTACGGGCACGAAGGGTGCGTCCGCCTCCTCCTCGCGGCCGAGGCGATCGAGGTCAACGCCACGGTAAGCCTCGAGCATGCCCTCTCCCAGCACATGCGATGGATCCGCTTCCATGTAGTCATTCCGTTTGGCCTCTCGTTTGTCTTTAGGCCATCAACGATCGGACAGCATTGCATGCCGCGGCATACAACGGCCGCCTCGCGATCGCCAAGCGCCTTCTCGAAGGGGGCGCCGATCCGACGCTTCGAGACAATGTCGGCGACACGGCCCTCGACGACGCACGGAGGAAGGGCAAGAGCGAGGTCGTGGCGCTCCTCAGCGAGCCTCGGTACGCCGCGCGCATGCACACTGATTGCCCATCGCTGCCGAGCGGATGTGCAGAGGCGCCGTCTTGGGCGCACGCGGACCACGGGTTTTCGGCCGCTCG
>Ga0210239_100779_pt1 | contig 27569 bp, 14 predicted proteins | sample ChrtobMetP5a_0mM_FD_155451 | JGI IMG/M metagenome (GOLD analysis project Ga0210239, IMG submission 155451) | Chrysochromulina tobin associated microbial communities from unialgal haptophyte culture, Seattle, Washington, United States - P5a_0mM | ecosystem: Host-associated > Algae > Haptophytes >... | reverse complement strand
CTCCCCCCCGCCCGCGCCCCCTCCGCCCTCGCCGCCGCCGCCCTCACCGCCGCCCTCGCCGCCGCCCTCGCCGCCGGCAATGAGTGTGGTCGGATTCACCCTCGAGCTCGACGGCGACGTCTCCTCGTTCACCCCAAGCGTGCGGACCGAGATGAAGAGCGCGATCGCGGTTCGGGCGGGTGTTGACCCATTGGAGGTGGAGTTGACTATTTCGGCGGGCAGCGTCATCGCCGATGTGAGCATCCAGACGTACGCAGTGACGGCGGCCTCGGTGCAGTCGACGATGGCCAGCGCGACGAGAAGCCCGAGCAGCGCAACCGCTATGCTCGCAAACGTCACCGGCGTCTCGATCGTTGTGCTCGCGGTCGTGGCGCCACCCACCGTCGAGGAAATCCCACCGCCGCCACCGCCTTCACCATCGCCACCTCCACCCACCGGACCATCGGCAGTTGAGACGAGCGACCCAACGGGCGTCATCATCGGCGTCATCGTCGGCATCATTGTCGCCCTCGCCCTCGCCCTGGTCTTCATGCGCCGTCGTCGCCGCGATCAGCGCCCGCAATCACCCAAGGAGCCTCCTGCCCAGCCCAGTGACCGTTCTGCGACGCCACGTCCGTCAAAAAACAGTCTCGCACTCGATAAGGACGGCTTCGCCCTGCGGGCTCTTCAGCCGGAGACCGATGCACGCGACCTACAATCGCTCGAGGCGCTGCTCCAGATAGAGCGCCAAGAGTGGCTCGGCAAGGGTAAGGACGTGAAGAAAAGTTACGGCCCGTATGACAAGCTAAAGCTCGCGTGTGCGTGGAAGGTCGACCATCCATGCCTAATGGACAAGTACACGACCGGCAAGAAGCGCGTGCAGAAGGAGATCGAGCGGCTCAGGAAGAAGGGCAAGAATGTCGCCGACGTGCCCGGCCTGCCCGTGAAGACGGCTCGTGCGCACGGCTTCTCTCTCTCGCAGGCTTGCAATGAGGTCATCCTCCTGCATGGCACCAACCCAGAGAAGCTGCTAGACCTGCTGTCCACGGGCCTGAACGAGCGCTACTCAGGCACCAACCTGGGCACCGCCTTCGGCGACGGCGTCTACCTCGCGGAGGAGGTTGACAAGACAGATCAGTACGTCAGCGCCGACAGCATGTACGACCCAAGCAGTGAGCTGCACAAGCGGTTGTATGACGAAACCGTGCCCCACCCGGACGACGTCTTCTATGTTCTCGTGGTGCGCGCAGCCCTCGGCTTCTCCGTGCGCACGCAGTGTACGCTGGACAAGAAGGCCCCTACACATGAACTTCGAGCCGCACGGGTCACCTCTATGGACGATGGCGCGCGCATCTTCCCCGTCAACTTCCGTGAGCTCTCGGCAGTGCCGGGCGTCATGCCAAAAATCCATCACCATTCGCTGATTGCCGAGCTGGGCAAGGATATCGTGCGCTACCGCGAGTTTATTCTCTTCCATTCCGAGTACGTGCACATCGACTACGTCATCGCTTACCACCGCTACAATGGAGACCAGAAGCTGTGCACGACCGACAGTGAATGTGAGGCATAGCACAAGTTTTCTGATAGCGCCGGTGATCAGATTTCATATAGAAGTTGTCATAATCAGTATTCATCTTTCACGAAGGGATGTTGGGCTGCGGTGTGCGGAATTACACAGCCGGCAGAGGGATTTCCCCCCGCTCGCGTTTACGCCTACGCGACCGGGGCGGCGCGACTGTTTAAACTTTCTCCGACCCCTCGACGCGGCTCCAGTCGAGATACAATTGTAAGGTTATGATAAGCGTCCCAGACGCGCATGCCCAGACGGCGCGTCTCGACGGTGGTCGCGTCCGCGTACCGCGACTAGTATCTCCGCTCGGCTCCCGTTGTCTAGTCCCTTGATGTTGAGTATGTACGGTACCGGTACGCAACGTCATCAGAGCTTTTTCCCTGCAAAGCAACACGATTTACAGTCCGGCTCGGGGTTTTTACGCTCACTATAACGACACGGCTCGTTCTCCCGGCCCTCTGAGGTTCTTGACTATTTCTCTCGGGAAAGCGGCCGTGCTCCACCACTGCGCTCTTCATGCGCCCAACCCAAACCCGCCACCCTTTTGTTCAAGAAAGCTTGGACCCAAGCTTCTTCAGAGCACTGACGGCGTAGAAGAGTACGACGCTTGCCATCAGTCCCTCCGCCGCACCGAAGGCGAGCATCAGGCCCACGTACACAGCGTAAAAGGCGAACATGCCCTTGGATTGCGTCCACAGCTCAGCGATGCGATTCGTGTCGACGAGGTTGGAGACGGCGACAATGAGGCACGCGGCGAGCGTCGACTTGGGCACATGTGTGAACAAGGGTGTGAGGAAGATGAGCGTGAGCACCAACGAGATGGCGGTTACGATTCCACCGAGCTGCGACTTGCCGCCGGTAGACACCACGACGGCCGAGCGCGAAAACGAGCCGGCGCACGTGTACGCCTGGAAGAAGGAGCCTGCAACGTTCGAGAGCCCGAGCGCGATGAATTCCTGCGCGTTGTCGATGCTCTGCCCCGCCTTGGCCGCAAGCGCCTTGCCAATCGCCACCGTCTCGACGAGCATGACGAAGGTGAGAACGGCGACGTCCTTGTAGCGGCCGGCGAGCGAGATGCCCAATGGCGAGCTGAGGTTCGGCAGCCCGCTCGGCACGACGCCCACTTCGGCGATGCCCTGGAGCGCGCTGAATCCAAACACGGAGTTGAGAAGTGTGAAGAGCACCATGGTCGTGAACGGGCCGAGGTCGCCAAAAATGGACTTGGGCACCGACGGGGCGAGCTTGAGCCACTTGTGCAGCGGCAGCTTCTTGAGCATGAGCAGCGTGGTGATGGCGGCAGCGGAGAGGCCGGCCGTGAAGGCGTGCAGCGTGGGCAGCGCCACCAGCGCGTTCTTGAGCATCACAATGGGCGCATGCGACGTGGCCACCTTGATCCCAAACAGGGAGCCCAGCTGCGTGAACATGATGTTGAAGGCCGCGCCGGTGGTGAAGGCCGAGAGCACGTCCTTGGGCACGTAGTCGACGATGCGCGCGAGCCCGAGCACCCCTAGCACCGTGGAGAGCACGCCGCACGCGAACATGAGCGCCGAGGCCATGGCTGCGCGCGCAGGACCCTCGAGCGTCGCGATCATGCTGAAGATGGTCGTCGAGACGAGCGCTACCGGCCCGACCGCGAGGAAAGAGGAGGTGCCCAGCACCGCGTACACGAGCAGCGGCACGTAGCAGTACAGCCCCACGATCGGGTTCAGACCAGCGAGCGTGGCGTATGCCATGCCTTGCGGGATCAGCATCGTGGTCACCGTGAGGCCGGAGATGACGTCGCTGACGACGTCAGCCGCATTCGTCTTCGGTAGCCAGCGGAGAATGGGCACGCGCTGCTCGATGAAGTTGCCCTCAGGCGGCGCTAGAGGTGACGCTGTCTCTCCAGGCTCCGCATCCATGGAGAGCATGAAATCGGACACGCGCCGCGCTCCGCCGTGCATCGACGCAAGTGACGGGCGCCAGCCCGCCGACGTAGGCTCCATGATCGGCGTAGTGCGCAGCGCAGCCGCTGTCAATTCAGTCAATCCAGCGAGCAGTGCGAGCAAAAATGGAGCGCGAAGTCGCCCATTGCGCGTGAAAAGCATCACGATCGACACGCGGGTGCTGGAACTCGTCCAGGACGCGACAACACCTGTTTGGCACAATTGTGAAACCCATTTTTTCCTCACGAACCAACATGTCTTCGCACAGCATGCGTCGCCAAATCATGAGGGTGAACACCTCTGTTCGAGTCCGCCTTCGAGCGCGACGGTCACCTGGTCATCTTGACAGCTGCTAGCTAGTATGTGACCAAACACCTCTGTTCGAGTCCGCCTTCGAGCGCGACGGTCACCTGGTCATCTTGTTTCCTTTTTAGTGCTCGCATGAAGCAACTCGAGGCGATCGCTTTTTATTAGTGTCTCCGCTCGTAAAGTAGTGCTCCTGCACACCGACTGTGACGCTGCAAAAGCCTGTGCATCGATGCAGAAGAAGTCTTCGCAGGACTCCCTGTTCGCCGCGCTCGGAGTCGCACCCGCAAAGAGCCCTACGGAGTCGGGCGCCACGCTTTTCACGTCCGACAAAGAAAGGACGGACGACCCTCTCTTTGGTGGTGACCCTCTCGCGCCAGCTCCCTCAAAGCCCTCGCAGCCGATGCCGGCGTCGCCCTTCAAGCCACCGCAAGACTTCAAGCCGCCGCCGCCGGTCGTGGCCGCCCCGGACCCGCTCGTCCAGGCGAGCGTCGTCGATGACGACCCGCTCTCGATGATGAGCGCTGCGACGGAGACGGCGGCGGCTGCGGCCGCTGCCGCCGCTAAGGCGGCGGCGGCGGCCCGAAAGGCGGAGGAGCTGTTCAAGAGTGAGGCCGTAGACTCGGTACGGCCCATAGAGAACCCACTGTCGATGCCGCCACGAGGATCCTCCTCGGAGTCGCTCTCGTCGTCCGCCGGACCGCCGCCGGCCTTTAGCGGCATTCCACCGCCGCCGCCGGGCGACCCACCGAGCTGGCCATCGCCACGGGTGCCGCTGCACGTGGGCGAGGCGCAGCTCGACCGGCCGGCTGCCGCGCAGTGCGTTCTTGCGGGGTTGCACGAAAAAAGCGCGGGCACGCTCTACCTGACAAACCTGCGCTTGATCTGGGAGCCGCTGCAGGCTCCTAACGACGCCAATGGCGCCAACGAGGCATACGCGGGCCTGCCGGCGGTGCTCGGTCTCGAGACGCCGCGACTACTCTCGGTGCCGCTCTACTCGATCGTGAGCAAAAAAATATATCGCTCGCAGGCGGGCGTCATCCTCGAGTTGCTTCAAAAGTACAATAGCCGCCCGGCGCTGCGGGTCGGGCTCAGCGAGAGCGACTGCTCGCGCATCTCTGGCGTGCTGACCCTGCACCTGAAACCGCCCGCGAACCCCATGGAAGTTCGTGCCAATGTGGAGCGCTCGTACGCCGTGCTGCACGGCAGCCAGCTCGCCCCCACGGTCGAGCGTAAGGCGCACTCGAATGCGTTCAAGGGGTGGACCTCCATGTTCGATGCGAGCGCGGACTACCAGCGGATGGGGCTCCTGAACCCGCTCTCGCACTGGCGCGTCTCGGAGCAGAACGCGGACTATCAGCTGTGCGGCACGTACCCAGCCAAGCTGGTGGTACCCCGCTCGGTCAAGGACGATGATCTACTCAAGGCCTCTCAATTCCGCTCCGCAGGGCGCGTGCCCGTGCTGTGCTGGAAGGACCCGTTTGGCGTCGCGTCCATCTGCCGCTCGTCGCAGCCGTGCGTGGGCGTGTCCAAGTGGGCGTGTCCGCAGGACGAGGCGCTGCTCCAGGCCATTGCCGACACGAACCCGTTCAACGAGCAGCTGCAGATCATCGACTGCCGGTCACGTGTTAACGCGGAGCTCAACACCGCGAAGGGCAAGGGGTACGAGCATCAGACGCAGTACATCAACACGAAGATCTCGTTTATGAGCATCGAGAACATTCACGTGATGCGCGCGTCGCTCAAAACCTTCCTTAAGCTGCTGGAGCCGAAGACGCTCAACGCATCCAAGACTGGCGAGCTGTACAAGGAGGAGGATTCCTTCCTGAGCGACCTCGACAAGAGCGGTTGGATGGGCCACATCCTGAAGATCATTCGCACCACGGCGACGGTGGTCAAGATGATCTCGGTCGACCGCGCCTCGGTGCTCGTGCACGGCTCCGACGGCTGGGATCGCACGCCGCAGGTGACCGCGCTCGCGCAGCTGATGCTCGACCCTCACTACCGCACCATCGCTGGCTTCCAGCAGCTGCTCGTCAAGGAGTGGCTCTCCTTCGGCCACCAGTTCGCGCTGCGCTGCGCCACGCTCGCGCCTCTCGAGCACGGCCACTACACGCCCTCAGATGAGGAGATGTCGCCCGTCTTCGTGCAGTACATCGAGTGTGTCTGGCAGATCTCGCAGCAGCTGCCCAAAGCCTTCGAGTTCAACTCTCGCTACCTCGCCACGCTCCTCTATCACGTGACGAGCTGCGAGCATGGCACCTTCCTGTGCGACTGCGAGCGGCAGCGGGTGGAGTTGGGTCTGCCCACGTGCGCCACCTCGCTCTGGGCCGAGCTTGACGGGCCCGAGTTCCTCAACCAAGAGTACGTGCCCGACGCTGCCATCCTCATGCCTAACCTCTCCGCCTCGGCGCTCAAGCCTTGGACGGCCTACTACACGCGCGGCGCCGAGATCATGCTCGAGGATCCGCAGTCGCTGCTAGAGGTTCGGGTGCATAAGCTCTCCGAGGAGAATGCGCGCCTCAAGCGCGAGCTGCAGGCTCTGCAAGCCATCCAGGTGGTAGCCAGCCAGGGGGAGGCGAGCACCAGCAAGGGTGCGGCGGCTGGGGACCACGGAAGCGCCGCAGCGGCCACGGACGGGGCGGCCGACGCGCCGACTGCCGCAACAGCTGCGTCCACGCTCACTAGGCAACTCACGGACAAGGAGCTGCAGGATCTCAACGGTCAGGCTCCGCCGTTGTCGCCTGGTACGGTCGCCGCAGCGCTGGAGGAGGAGGAGGAGGAGGAGGAGGAGGAGGTTTTCGAGGTCCTTAGGTGGCGACCCTGATGTCAACCACGACATTGTGACGTGGCAGCTGACCACAGAATCATGACGTGGAAATGTGCATGGGCTTCCCATTTTCCCGTCTATACTAGGGCCGAACCAGGAGACGAGACCCAATGGAAGACCGGACCTAGCTCCTAGGTGGCGTAACGCGGCGGTGTGCCTCCGAGCTCCGTGAAATGTATCTGAAAAACAAAGAAAAACTGCGTTCCGGGGCCGCCCGAAAGCCGAATCCCTCGGCTGGCGAACGACGGTCGCGCACCGGTACGGTTACTTTCGCGAAAATGGGTTCCTTGTTAGCCATACCGCGACCACCGCCGCGTGTGTGCAGGGGCTGCACGTGCGTGCAGCTCCGCTCTTGCCTCTTCACAGAGCTCCAGTCCATCTCTACTCTCTCACAGCTCTAGTCCATCTCTATACTCTCCCACAGCTCCAGTCCATCAGCCAACCGCCCGGCTATACCCGTCGAGGGACACGCGCTGCTTCGTCGAGGGCGAGAGCTGCACGGCGAGATGCGCCACCCCGTACTCGGGCAGCTCGAGCGTCAGCGTCGCAACCTCGCCCTGCACCGCAAGCGCCACCCACTCGTCCTTTGTCTGACTCTTCGCGTGCAGCTGAGCCAGCTGGCTCGGGTTGAGAGATGGTGGCTTCCCCATCTGCACCCAGGCCGCGTACGGCGCCGTCGAGTCGTCATCGATGCGGCGCAGTAGCCCAGAGGAAGGCCACGGCCCGTCGCTCGCATCGCGGTGCATCGTAATCGTCACGTTGCGCGCACCGGGCACCCATGCGGACGGGCTCGCGCCAACTTCGGGTCCGAAATTGGCGAGGAAGAGCTGCAGCCCAGTGCCCGTCCCGAACCTGTCACCCAACGTCGCAAAGGCGCTCACCGTGCTCTCATTCATGTACTGTGGCGTCGTATCGGTCACCTCCAGATTCCGCAGCCGGCGCATGCCTGCGTTGTAGAGCAGCTCGAAGGCACGATACGCGGGCTTGGCGACGCCGTCGACGGTGAGCAGACCGTACCTGATGAGAGAGGCAATCAGATGGTACCTGATGAGAGAGGCAATCAGATGGTACCCAGAAGGGCGATCGGATTCCACCCAGAAGAGCGATCGGATTCCACCCGAAGATGTCGACCAGCGTACCCTCCATAAAAGGGAAGTCCGATCATCCAGTTCTCCTCGAAGATGTCGCTGAAGGTCCACCACGAGACGACCTCGAGAGAGCTGAGCCGGGGCAGCGTATGGATCACAAACGCCGCAGCGTACGAGGAGTCGCTGTGCGGCCCGCCAAAGCCGGTGCCCGGCCCGCCCTGCAGGCCGTCCTTATACTCACTCAGAAAGTAGGGCAGCGAGGCGTCCTTGGCAATGGCTGCCGACTCGAGTACGTCTAGCGAGAAGCAGTTCGCATTCATCGTGTTCTTGCCGCCGCCCGCGCGCGAGCACGACGGATCGGACGGGTAGTGGTGCGAGCTGATGAAGTCCAGAGGGATCTGGGCCTTGATTGTGTCCGCAATCAAGTCGGCCACATGTTCCAGATTGGCCGAGGATGGGCCACCGACTTGCAGCGCCGGGTGAACTGCCTTGAGCGCGACAGCGCTCGCATTGTAGAGCGGCAGGTAGGCGGCCGGGTAGGGCATGCCCCACATCTCATTCCACACCTCAAAGTACCAGCGCGAGACGATGCCCAGGCCGTACCGGTCCAGGAGGTGTTGACCGAACGCCTTAATGAGGTCATGCCATTGCTCGTAGTCCGCTGGCGGCGAGGTCAGGCCTTTGTAGGCGCCGCGGTTGCCGAACGCGTCTGCTCACACACCGTACAAAGATGAGCGGGAGCCAGTTTCGTCCAAAGAACTGGGGCTAAGGCCCGGGTTCGACAGCCAGCCACGCACAACTATCCTTGTTTAGCGCGAGTGCCTTTGGCATGAAAGAAAGCTCGACGATTGGGACTACGTTTTGGCTGACGAGAAAGTCGAAGACGCGGTCGACGTTGTACCAGTAATAGATCTTACCGTCCGGCGTCACTGACATGTCGTCGTCGAGCACGCCATGCATGCGCACTCCGCGAAGCCCAATTTCGTTCACGCTCCGCTGCATCTGCTGCTGCCAGTCGGCGCGTGTGGCGAGCAACGCGTGGCCGCTTCCAAATGTGCGCTCCCAGTTGTGCGGGAAGGGGTCGACAGTACCGGAAACATCGAGCGTGATTTCCACTGTGGGGAGGTCGGCGGCGCCGAAGATGGCCAAGGCAGCAATGGCAGCCATAATCATCGGAATTCGGAAAATTCGCGTCCCTTTGTGCGTAACTACGTTGTTCGTTCACACGTGTGAAGATAATTTCACCGTGCATTTTACGATGTGTTCTCGTAAACTTGGTCGCGTGTTTGACTTGAATTGCTGTTCATCAGAGCTACACAAGCAGCCTGGTGACCACTCCGCTCTCATCAGAGAGCCAGACGAGAATGCGACCATCGTTCGAGGATCTCCCCAACGAGGTGTATGCACCCAGTCCGTGCCTTCCGTTGGAATTAAATCGGGATGCGCATCAAACAGTTTCGAGATTCCCTTGAGTCTGAAACGTGAGCAGCATATCTCCCGGTATGCGTCCGCACGGTACCCCATATGCCCAATACCCCTTCCCCCTGGTTGGGCCCCTGTGGTAGCTCTGCCAACAGTCTCATCACACGTTGAGTTCACGGCCGCTTAACTGTTGGGGTCAAGCGGCAGTAGACGGGGCCCGGCGATCCAACACGGATGTTCATTGTACTTGGGTTCGGCAACACACACGCATGGCGCGACAGCGCGACGACCGAATCCGCGGCCGTCTCAGAAGTCTCGCCAGCGCGACCCTGCGACCCAAGAAATAAAAGAAACACAAAGAATGTTGATCAAATAACCCGGTATCCGTGTGCCCTTGTGCGCCCTCGTGTCCCGTGTGTGTCCCGTGAGTGTCCCGGGCTCCCTTCGGGGTCTTTTTTCCGGAGTAAGACTCGTTACTGGTACCCGGTACATCCGAAACCCGAATATGTTTTTGTGTGCAGAAAACATGTTGGCCAAATCCTGTGGGGCCTTGCTGATCCTCCTCCAGCTGCGCGGCACGGTGGGACAAACCTGCTTGGATGGAGTGAAGAGCGGCTTGTTCTGGACTGATGGCACTGCTGTTGGATCGGTGCCGTGCAGCTTTTGCAAAACAGACCCGAGCGAGTGCTGCGGTTATTCCGAGGCGTGGGCCAACTGCCCGCTCTCATGCGGCACATGCCCCCCTCGGGACGTCTGCACCAATACGTGCTCCGTTTCAGGAAATGGCGTTTGCGAAGACGGCGGGCCAGGAGCCGAATATAGTTTTTGCGGTAGGGGCACCGACTGCAACGATTGCTCCGCCGGCGTCGGCGCCGCTGCCGCTGCCGCTGCCGCCGCCGCTGCCGCCGCCACCGCCTGCTGCGGCGAGCCGCGCCGCCGTCGAGTTTCAAACCGCGCCCCCCCACCATCGCCACCGCCGCCGCCATCACCACCATCGCCGCCGCCGCCACCATCACCACCATCGCTTCCGCCGCCATCATCGCCACCCTCGCCACCCTCGCTTCCGCCACCATCATCGCCACCCTCGCCACCCTCGCTTCCGCCGGCCCCGCCGTCGCTTCCGCCGGAACTCGAGACGAGAAGCATAACTGGGCTCATCGTTGGCGCTTCAATCGGCGTTACGATCGCCCTTGCCCCCCTCGTCTTCATGCTCTTTCGTCGCCATCGTAAAGATAAGCTCCGCTCGTCGATGACGGCGACGGCGAGGGAGGGCTTTGAGATGCCGCATGTGGCGACGGCCAAGGAGGCGGCGGCCGAAAGAACGGTGGCCGAGAGGGTGGCGGCCAAAAGGGCGGCGGCCGAGAGGGCGGCGGCCGCGAGGGCGGCGGCCGAGAAGGCGGCGGCCGAGAAGGCGGCGGCCAAAAGGGCGGCGGCTGAGAAAGCGGCGGCCGAGAGGGCGGCGGCCGAGGAGGCGAACAAGAAAGCAATGCTCGAGGCCGAGGAGGCGGAGAGGGTGGCCGCCGAGTTGAAGCAGGCAGAGGAGGCGAAAAAAAAGGCAGAGCTCGTGGCCGAGGCCGAGAGGGAAGCGGACGAGAGGGCGGAGGCCAAGTTGAGGCTCTGGAAGATGGAATTGGACAAGATGGCCAACGCCCGCGCGGAGCTCTGCAAGGAGCAGCATCGCGTGCGCGAGGCCAACGATGACGAGCCATTGCGCGACGACGCCACGAAAAGGCGAGACGAGGCACGCGTCGCCTTGGTCCGTGTGCTCGAGGAAGCGCTCCACGTACACAACAAGGGCGAGGAGGAGCGGCAGAGCCTGAACACGGAGGCGGCCGATTTGCAGCAGAAGCAGCAGGGGGAGTGCGGGCTCACGCTTGCCGAGCAGGTGTGGCTCGAGCGTCTGCACAATCATGTGCTGCCCATGCTCGAGATCGGCACAGTGCGCGAGGAGCAAGAGGACTTGCTCCACCACACTGAGCGGCCAAGCACCGTCGAGCTCCACGCTCTGCATAAGGAATGGATCGCCGCCACTGACGATCTCGGTGACAGGCAAAACGACGAGAATAAGGCGAAGCGCCATGCGAGTGCAGCAGACGCAGCCACAGCCATCCAGGCCACCCGCCAAGCGCGAAGTGCAGTGCAGCGCGCCGAGCGCGCGCTGCACGCCGAGCGCATGAGGCTGGCCCAGGTGGCCGCCGCGCACTTCCCGGAGCTCTTCGCGATGGAGCCTCTGCTCAAGCTGGGCGCGGCGGAGGGGTTCGACTCGGACGATCTGCGGCGTGTGCTCGTTAAGCGCGAGCTCTCGCACTACAACGACATGAAACTTATCAGCGCCACGAACGGGAGGCACAAGGTGTGGCGTGCGAGCTACGCCGGTGACGGGGCGAAGGCTGAGCTCTGTGTGCTCAAGGAGTACAATCTGAGCGATGCATCCGAGTGGAAGGCGCTGCTCAAAGAGGTGAAACTGCTCGGCCAGCTCTCATAATGCCTGATGACATCACTGATGACCTCCCTCATCACTGATGACCTCCCTCATCAGGTGAACTTGCTTGACCAGCTCTCAGAATGCCTGTTCATCGCCACCGTCGACGCCGTCTTCGACGTCAACGCGCCAGGTAGCTACGCCGCGTACGTGCAGCTGCCGTACTACAATGGCGGCGACATGTTCAGGTGGCTCAACGGTGAGGTTCCCGATCAGACTTGGTTGGAGCAGCTCCTGAGCCATAGAAAGCCCAGGATTTCGCAGCGTAAGGTGCTGCTTGGGCAGCTGTGCGAGGCGCTCCGCCACATGCACAGCCACGGCCTCGCGCACGGCGACGTCAAGCTTGAGAATGTCCTCGTGTCGCTCGAGGGCGAGCGCGCGACGGCGCACCTGGCCGACTTCGAGTCCGCGCGCCGCCAACACTCGATGGACACGCGCAGCAGCCTGAGGGCGAGCACGGGCGGTGGCATCGCCTTCACCGAGCTCTACGTGGCGCCCGAGATCCTCAAGGCGAGCAGAGAGGGCCGCGAGCGAGACGCGAAGCCCACAGCGATGGGCGACATGTTCTCCTACGGCGTCTGCTGCCTCTTCGCGTGCTGCCTGCCACCGAATGCCAAGGAGCAGAAGGACGCCATCCGCCACTTCGAAAAGGAGGACGACCGCAAGCTCAGCGATTGGTCGCGCGACCTGGCGAATCAGGCGGACGCGCACTTGCCGCATTTACTCGAGAGCCTTCTTGCCGACGCGGCGACCAGCGAAGAGGCACTCGCGCGGCGACTGAGCGCGAGCCAGACGCTTCGGCATGCATTCCTCGACACGGCGGCCGCGCTCGAGGTGAGCACCAAGGCTCAGCAGGCGGCCGCCAAGGCGTCACAAGAGGCGGCGCAGCAGATGGCTGCCGTCGAGCAGGAGGCGGCGCGTCGGGATCGTGAGGCTGCCTGGCGTGAGGCCGAGCAGCGCCGCAGGCAGGCGGAGCAGGAGGAGGCGCTAGAGGCGGCCATTAAGCAGAGCGAGCTCGAAGCGGCGGCGAAGCGCAACGAGATACAGCGCGAGCAGCGCCGCCTCGAACAAGAGCGGCAAAAAGTGCGCGAGCAGGAGGCGGAGGCGGAGGCGAAGGCACGGGCGGCGGCGCAGCTCATGAGTGACGCCAGGGCAGAGCGCGCGGAGGCGGACCGCGAGGCCACGCAGCAGCGCGCACAGGCGCAGACAAGGCGCAAGGAGCTCGAAGCTGAGGAGAAGCGAGTGGCGCTCGAGTGTGCGCTGAGAAAGGCCGAGGCGGAGAGCGCTGAGGCCAAGGCCACCAAGGAGCGTGATGAGCTTCGCATCGAGCGCAAAAAGGCCCGCGCCATGCCCAACTACTGGGAGAAGCGCAGTTCGCCGGATGGCTTCGCCTCGATTGCCCTCGACCCTGGCCGCGACCGTAGCACGTGGGCCGCACTCGAAAGGCTGCTGCAGACCGACCCAGTGAAGCTGAAACAGAGCGGTACCGATCGGGGGGGCACCACGCACGACCGACTGAAGCTCGCGAGCGCGTGGCGCCTCGAGAACCCGGCGCGGTGGGAAACATACATGAGCGGCGTGCAGGGTGTGATGAACGACATGAAGCGCATCCGGCAGGGGCGAGTGGCATCCGCGGGCGGCGCGCCGCCCCTTACATGCCGCGTAGCGGACGCCCTGCCCGGCGACCTGCGCGTGGACGCCAATGAGGCCTTCCTGATGCACGGTACGAACGCCGGCGTGCTCATCAACATCCTCTCCACGGGCTTGAACGAGCGCTTCGCCGGCACGGCCGTAGGAGCCGCGTACGGCGAGGGACTCTACCTGGCCGAGGACGCGGGCAAGAATGACCAGTACACCAAAGTGGATCTGCAGTACGATGGGAGCTCGGAGCTGCACAAGCGGCTGTACGCGCACGGCGCGCGCCACCACCCAGGCAAGGTCTTCTACATCCTCGTGTGCCGTGTGGCGCTCGGCCATCACGTGCGCACAAAGCAGGCTGGTCGGGATGCCACGAGCACCGATACGGGTCGACGCGTGTTTCCGATCTCGTTCCGCGAGCTCGATACGGTGGCCGGCGTCTCTCCGCCCGTGCTTCACCACTCGCTGCTTGCCGACGTCTCACCACCCTATCGCTACCGCGAGTTCATCGTCTTCCACTCGGAGTACATCTACCCCGAGTACCTGCTGGCTTACCAGCGGTACGAGGGCGACCGCGGGCCGATGGCGTGAGCGTGGATGCGCTAGAGTGTCCTGTGGGGCAACTTGATACGAGAGGCACTCGCACGAAGGATGGCTTCAAGCTCGTCCGGTATGCGGTACGGCCGCACAACAGGGTGCGGCGTCACAAGCTGCAGGCAAAGATTTCGAGCGCAGGCTGGCCGCGAAGCAGGTCAAAGACGACGCGGCATGGCACGTCAAGTGCTGCTACAGTCCAGAGCATCTGCACCGGAGGGTTCAAGGTGGCGGGGCAACCGGGAGGTCCGCCGATAGCCAACGGCGCAGTACACGGGAACGGCATTTACGCTGCAACGGGCCCTAAGTCGCCCAAGTTCTACGGCAAAGACAGCAGGTCGGTGATACTGTGCTTGGCGCTCCCTGGAAAGGGTGGACGACAGGAGGTGGACGACAGCTGGTACCCGAGGGATGATTGGGTCGTCTTCAAGACGGGCGCTCAGCTCCTCCCCAAGTACGTGGTGCACTTCTAGGGGACGCCAGATGCGTTCGCCAAAGTGGGAGCCCTACCCGTGTTGTTGAGGGGACCCTATGGACACCACATGAACCAGCCGTCCATTGTGCGAGCGGCAGAGGATCCAGGGGGATATTGGATATTGGGGAGGCAGAGGATCCAGGGGGATATTGGATATTGGGGAGACCGCGACTTGCTGCAGCGCCTCACCTTCCACGAGGAGCCGATGCCCACCCTCCACGTCGTGCCCAAATCGACGGTCGCGACAAAGGCCCGCGCCGACGACAGTGACTTAACAGCATAGAATGGTTCTGGGCGGCGGCCGGCGGGTGACGTGCGTGAGTTCTGATCGTCAGGGGCTGTCTCGAGCGAAATCATGTTGCCGCATGTCGAGGCGCGGGGCGGGTCCTGGCTCTGTGTTGCCGTTGGTACCTCGCCCGCGCGCGCAGGAACTTACGGTAGATACCGGGTACAGTAAGAATTGCATGCAGAGGCTTGAGCCTTGAACGTTCTTGAAGGGCCGCGAGGGCGAGTGCAGCGAGTCTGTAGCGTTTGTCGCGAGACGCATCCGATCCGAGAGCCGGGGGGAGCCGTGCCCCTGCCCGTGGCGGCGTGAGTAACGGACCGGACGCCCGATTCAGTTTAGTCAATCGTCTTGTATGTCTTCCGCCGCCATGACCGCCATGAAAAAGTAGATGCGTACAAACTTGTCAATTGAAACTTGTACAAACGTACTTCGAAAGACAGCAGCGATGTGCGGATATGTGCGGCCGCGCAGGTCCGCTCTAAACGAAAGAGCAGAAGCGCTCTCGTCTGACTTCTATCACGCCACCTTCCTAAGATGCCATTTTCAGAAGCGCTCTAACTGTCGCATACTAACCTCTATCACGCCACCTTCCTAAGATGCAATTCGTACCGCTCGTGCGCCTGCCGGCGTCCGCGGTCCGCCAGCACAGCGTCAAAGAAGGAGTCGTCGAGCGCCGTGGCGGGAGTCGGGCCGCTCTTGGCAAAGCCATCCCTACCGTGGACGGAGCGGAACGCCGAGCCGGCTGGGTGGGTCTGGAGGATGGCGAGCATGAGGGCACAGCAGGCAGGCTCGTCGGTGAGGATTTGGAGCGACCCCAACGGTCGCAGAACTCGCGCTGCGTCAGCGAGGAAGGCGCCGTTGAGCAGCGCATCTGGAGACGGCGAGGTGCGCGCGAGATCGCGGAGCTCGAGGCTTGGCGGGAAAGGAAAGCGCAGATAAATCGCATCGAGCGAGCCGATGATGTGTTTCATCAGCCCTCCTTCTCGACGAAGGACGTCGGTGGCATCGGTCGCGCAGATGTGCACGTTGCTCAGTCGATGCATCTGTACCTTGGACCAGATGTGATACACGCGGTCCACCTGCGGCTCGATCGCCACCCACGCCACGTCTGGCTGTGCGGCCGCCTGCGCGACGAGCCAATCGCCCGAGCCAGCGCCCACCTCGACGCGTGTAGCCGCCTTGCTCGTGAGCAGATGGTGCAGCCGATCAGTCGCCGTCCATCCCTCAAGCTCTCGTGGCCAACTCACAAGAGGGCTGCGCCGGAACGGTGAGCTAATTGATGAGCTCATCAGCGCCGTCGAGCTACCTGAAGTCCCTCCTTCACTGCTGCTCCATTGCTCTGCTCCCTCTGCTGCTTCCCCCTCTTCCTGCACGCCCCCCCCTTCGGCCACAAAGCGCGCGACCATGGCGTGCTCTGCCCGCAGCCACCGCATCGGCACGCCACGGCGTACCAAGGGATGAATCGCCACCATGTCGCCCTCGGCTCTTGCGTCGGTTGGAGAGGGGGGCTCCCGTTCTAGGGCGATTGACTCGATGGACGCAGCGGCGGCGTCGATGGTTGCGGACGCGCCTCCCAGATCGCCACGTAGGGCCATAGCCAACGCGAGGCCAATGAGTAGCCTAGGGTCCGGTGGGACAGCCTGAGCCCTTAAGCCTTCCACAGCCGCCGTCGCGCCTTCCACATCGAGGTTTGCGCATGCAATCTCGGCGCAGAGCGCGAGGGTGGAAGGGTGCTGATGGAGCGAGCCATCGAAGCTGTGGAGCACGTGGGGGCCCAGCTCCGGCTCCCACCGTTTGCATGCACGAAGCAACGTGTTGACGGTGCGCCAGTTTGGGGGCTCCGAACCGGCCACACCGAGACGATCGTGGACCAAGTGCAAGGCGCTCAGAATACGATGCCGCGCGGTCGATGGAGGAGGTGAGCGAGTTCCGCTCGGATGTGCCTGAGAGAGTCGGGCGAACGACTGGTCCGGATGCCTGTTGAGACGACTGCCGAGCGCTGTCGCTGATCGTCTGCTCGCAATGTGCTCTGGTCCAACGGTTGGCATGCTCGCAATGTGCTCTGGTCCTACGCCCGGCGGACCGAAGCGCGTCTCAAGGATCCCTTTGATGAGAGGCTCGAGGGCCGCGTTGCTCTGGAGCGGCGCCCAGCCTCGGGCTTCGGCCTCCCGCACCACTGCCGTTGCGTCCTCGATGCGGCCTACGCGTGCAAAGGCATTGATGCGGAGCGCCGTCGTGAACTCATTCTCCGGCACGCCATCGCGCCTCATTTGCTCAACCGCCTCCTCGACGACCGAAAGGATGCGATGGTCGCTCGCGTTCTTGAGCAGGCGATTGTACACCCGCGTGTTCTGTCGCTTCTTGGCGTGGGCTAGTGCCGCACGAGCCGCAGCGTCGCGCTGTGATGCCTCGACGAGAACCTCGTCGAAGAGGTCGCGTTGGGCAGGTCCAGAGGGAGCGCAGCCGAAGAGTCGGGTGCCCTTCTCAAGCTCAAGGCTCTCCTCTCCGCTGCTGTCTGCTGAGGTGGCTGTGGAAGAGGTGGCTGTGGAAGAGGCGACGGAGGAGGCGGCGACGACTCTGAGACGGTGCCTCGAAGGAGCAGGAGCATGCTGATGAGTAGAAGCTTGACCGTCAGTGGACGCGTGAAGGTCAGCAGTGGACGCGTGAAAATCAGCAGTCACGTGCCGATCCTCGACGCCAAATGCCACTCGCACCATCTCGAGCAGCTCTCGGACGCCCCGAAGCTCGAGAGGCTTCGCGGCCATCACGAACACCTCCGTCGCGTAGCGGGAGGGCCAGCGATGCCGTGTGCTGCGCCGCGTGGCGCTCGGCTCGCGCCATGTGAGCCGATGCGCGACGCCCGAGGCGTAGGCGTGCTCTCCTGCGGGTAGGTTGATGGAACCTCGTGTCAAGGGCGAGGCGCGGAGCGCCTGCACGTGCGGCGCTTCGGAGGGCTCGCGTGCGCCCGTCGCGGGTACGACACACAGCGCGATCGCATCGGGGGCGGCACGAAGCAAGTCCCTCAGCTTGGGCTCCAGAGCGTCGAGAGTGGGCTGGAAAAAGGGAGGGTTGGCGAGGACCAAGGTGTGCGCTGAGCCACGTGGCAAGCGAGGGGGCGTGCGTCCGTCTGTGCGTCCATCCGTCCATCCGTCCGAGCCACGTGGCAGTCGAGGTTCGTCCGAGCCACGTGGCAGTCGAGGGAGCTCGGTGAAGCGACCCAGGCTGCCAAATGGCGCATCGACGTCAGGGAACGCTGAGCCGAACTGGACTCGAGACTCCATGGCGGGCTCCATGCGATGGTTGAGAGGGGAGGCGAAGGCCTCCACGGCGCTTCCGTTGGGCGCGCCCGCCCATGACTCAAAGCACGAGTATACCTGGTGCGGGACGGCCGCTTGATTGCCAGCTCCATTGAGGCCCGCGAGGCCCTCGTAGCGCGCCAGCATGCGGAAGAGGTCCGTGCGGAAGAGCGACTCGCTCGGCGATGCGGCGCCTTGGCGTGCGTAGTGGACGGCCCTGAGCCACCGTAGTCGAGGCTCGCTGATCGTGAACTCTGAAAACTCACGCCGGATGTCCTGCAATGCCGAGCGGAGTTCGCCACGACGCAGTTGCACGACGCAATTGGCCATCAAGAGCTCGAGGTCCACGCTGCTTTGATTCTGCAACAGGACAGCGTGAAGGTGGCCCTGGCGAGCGCCCTTGTCTATCACGTCAATCACGTGGCCACGAGGATCGTCGCTGGCCGAGGCAACTTGCAGAAGCTGCACGCGTGCCGACTCAGCCGACTGCTCGAGTCTCCGGAGGAGCTGACTGTCGGACAGCGATCCACCGACCACAGCACGCAGGTCATCCACATCAGGAAGCCACGATCGTCCGATGTTCGAACGATATGGCAGAGAGTCGAACGACTTGAGGAGGCGTGAGGAGGTAGCGGTGCCGGCTACGTCCGCCCGTAGTTGCGTCCGCAGACTTTGCCACAGCACGCTTTGCGCCAGCGCGAGACGAGGCGCCATTGCGTGGGGCCGTCACCACAGGCGTGAATTGTTTTATTTCCTCTCGCTCTTGCGGAATTCCCTCCTTCTCGAGCAGCGAGGCCTCCCCATAGCCACCCTCGACCACCGGATGGCGGAGCCAGGCGTCAGCGATTCTCCGCGATCGAGAAACTGATCGAGATATAATCAGGGCTTGCCGGTCACTGAGGGCGGTGAGGGACGGGGACGCGGCGCGGCCGTGGGGGACTCCCCGGTCCGTCGTGAGGTCACTCTGGCCTAATCCAACCTTAAAGTTACGGATGCTCAAGTGGGACGAGGCGGTCATAGGGCGCGACGGCTCCTCCCCCCTTGCTCCCCCCGGTGTTTTCGAACCGGTACGCATCACGTTCTCGTTAAATTTTTCCCTCTCGGCAAGACGCGCCACCACAGGTCCGCATCACACACGCCCACTCGGTACGCATCACACACCGCCCACTTGATTGCGGGTTTTTTTCGTTCATAACGAAAATTCGCAGGGGACGGCCACTTCCCGTGTAAGTCCCGGACTGACGTCTTTTTCCCGGACTGCAGTCCCGGACCGTCTCGATCAGAGTCGATCAGGAACTTGAACGAGATGGGCACATGGACAAGAGCAATGATTATGCTTTTCGCAGAGCTTTGGGTGGTGCAGACGAGCTTCGGGGCTGGGCTGTATTCACCTGTGGGTTCGTCTCCCTCGAGGGATCCTCTGTATACGCTGCTCTTTGCTATCCTTACCAGATCTGCCTCTCCCAAGGCCTCCTGATCTGTTCATCCTTCACCCTCTTCGTCTGCCTCTCCTAACAGGGTGAACAGGCCTCCAGGCGACGTGTGCAGCGTTGTGATGGCAGAGAGGCGCGCGGACGAGATTTTTTATCATCCTCCACCCGTCCGTGTGCGCCGAACCAACACGATCTCGAGCGTCGAGACCGCACAGAAGGCGCTCGCATTCGTGGGCAGCTGGAGGCAGGTGAGCGTGACGAACCTCGAGGGGTACCTAAAGCACCTTGGCATCCCCTGGGCTAAGCGCAAGCTGGCCGGCGCATTCAAGCCAGAGCTCTCGTTTGCTATCATCGATGGCGTGCTGCAGGTGCTGATGCCGTCGCCTATTGGCGAGCGGCTCGAGCTGCTGCCACTGCACCAGGAGGTGATTGACGTCGACCCCGATGGCAATGATTTTATCAAGACGTCGTGGTGGGAGGGATCTACCCTCGTCACCGTCGCCAGGGCCAGGGACAAGGCGAGAAGGACTGCGGATACGATCACGCGCCGGAGCATCCGGCGAGACGATGGCGCGCTCGTGCAGACCGCTACCAATGCCGGTATCTCCTATGAGCGCGTCTTCCACAGGTCTTCCACCAAAGGGACTCCGCCGATCACACATGGAAAAACCGAGTAAGTCACATGGTGGAAGTGTGCGCCGGAGGTCCTGACTGTCAGCTGATTCACGGCTGTGCGGCGTTTCCTTATCGATATCAGTCGGCGAGCGTAGATGCGCGAGAAGGCCAACATCATCATCCGAAAGGGCCTGAGGGCGGCGGAGACTCTGCACGTGTTGCCTCCGCCTCTCGTTCTATTTAATTTATCTAGGGCTTGAGGAAAGGCGACACGTGCTCACAGAGCGTTGGAAGACGTGAAGGGTGAACAGGAAGATAGAGGGGAGCGGGAGGAGACGTAGTGCCAGACCGGCTGTGTAGGCTTCCGTTGAGCGCTGTCGTTAAAAGCGCTTTGTGCAGTAGCCGTCGCTTCAATTGTGTTTTTCCCACTCGTTCTTGCGGAATTCGGTGTCGCGTGAATTCACAGCCTCCTTCTCGAGCAAGAGGCCTCCCCATACTGTCGCCGACCCACCTCCGACCGGCGGAGCCAGGCGTCGCGATTCTCCGCGAACGAGAAACTGACGAGATATTATGCTCTTTTGCCTTCTTGTGTTACACCCTGGACTCGTGACACACTCTGGACTCGGGACATTTTCCGGATCCGCACGTGTGCAGCGATGCAGCGAGCCGCGTGCAGAGTACGGTGACAAGTACTACAGCGGAGCAACAGGACCGCTGCCGGAGAATGTCTTTGAGGTAGTCCTGCCCACACCACTGGGCATCCAGTTCGAGGAGAACGACTACCCAAAGAAGGGTGTCTCCGTGGTTGGGCTGGTGCCGGATAGCAACGCGGCCAAGAGCGGCCTCATCGCTGTGGGGGACTACCTGGTTGGCGTCACCGCCATCCAATTCCAGGGCGCCAAATGGGAGCGTAGGATGCTCGATTGTCGCAAGTGGGACTTTGACACCGTCGTCGATGCGATCCAATCGAATAAGCCGCAGTTCTCCTGCGATGACGTCATCTTGCAATTCTACAGAGCAACGTGAGCATCACTGCTGTGGTCCCAGAGTGGAGACACATCGCACATGGTGGATGACCGCACTGTGTGACGTGGCTGCCGAGCGAGGGTGTATGGGTGTTGTGAACCTATATACGCGACTATATACGGTAATGTTCAGCTTTCGTTCGTGTATGATCTGCCGACTTCCCACTATACAGTCTGCGTTAGTCCGCGGCGCCACTGACTCCGAGCACTGACTGCCAAATAAGGATGTGTCCGCGGACGAGCCGCCGAGCTCCAATCTCCCGCCGACCATCACCGATGGCTGCTGGTCGCTCTCGTAGCCCCTTCAACTGCTCCGCCACGGCCTTCTGCAGCACGGCTCGGACGGAGAGGGACGCCCGTGCCGGTCCTTGCAGCCTGATTGCGAGCCCCATCTGCCCGAAGGCGTCTCTGATCGCCTCGGCTTCGGCCGCTCGTGTGGGCGGTTTGGGCATCAGCGTCAGCCACAAGCGCAGCAGCAGCCGACGTGGCGGCACGCCGCTGCGGTCAAATTCGAATCCATCGCACGCGAGCAGTGGTGCCATCCAGCGCACTTTGAGCTTCGTCAGAGCCGACTCACGCGCAGTGAGCTGCGAGGGGGACAGCCCGAAAGTGCCCAGTACGGCGCGCACGCGTGCCATCGGCAGCCGCGCCGTGTCGAGCGGATTATCCTCAAGAGCGAACCCGTAGTCGAGCAGCAGCTTCGCGTTGCCGTACTCGCCGTACGAGGTATGCACCTGCGCGCCGCGCCGTATCGGGCGCATCGCGACCTGCATCACCACGCCACACGCGTCGTCCTGAGCACACGCGTCGTCCTGAGCGTCGTCCTCGACCTCCGCACCGTCCCCGGACTCGAGCTCGCCCTCGCTCTCACCCTCCTCATCGCCCTCCTCCTCACCCTCCTCATCGTCGCTCTGGGTGCCACCACCCGCGCTGTCAAAGGTGCAGTCCACCCCCAGGTCCATGCCAGCCGCCGCTGCATGCATCCGAGCAACGGCTCGGACGGAAGCACAAGCCGATCGGAGTGGACGTGGACCCGAGAGGCACTCCTCCTCGTCGTCCTCGTCCTCGTCGTCCTGATCGCCATGGCCGTCGTCGTCGCCGTCGCCTTCACCCTCGCCCTCTTCCTCCTCGTCGTCGTCGTCGCTCGCGTTCATCGAGCGCGGCGAGAGCGATGCCTTGTGATTGAACGCATCGCAGGCCGGGCACAAGGCGTCACCATGGCTATCGTCGACGAAGAAGGCGCGTGACGCCATCAAGCTCGCCGCGGCGACGTACGATTCGAACGAGAGTGCCGCCATCGCGTTGCCCTCTGCACCACGAGCGGCCGCCCGCAGGAAGGTGACCATATTCTGATGCTCGCAAAGGAGCTCCGCACGCCACGTGCGCGCGTCATCGTCGACGCCGGTGCCGCACAGCCATGTGAGCGACCGCTCGTCCCACACGATGGGCAGGTCCTCGCACGGCGGCGTCGAAATGGCGACAAAGTAAGGGTACCAGCGGGAGGCGGCGCCGAGTGAGATGTGATAGGCGACAAGCAGGGTTTGCACAGCGGAGTCGGGGAAGCCGCCGTCGGCTGGCTCCTTGTCCAGCTGGGCCTGGTCGAGCAGCGCCTCGGTCGCTTCACTCGACGCCGTCTTGAGCGAAAGAACAAGCGACTGAGGGACGGTCACGAGAGGCTCACGCCTCCGAATGGCGCGAGTGGCGACCACGCCGATGGAGCCATCAGGCAGATCTTGGAGCCGCACGCCTTGGAAGACGGTGCCGTGATCGAGGAGCCAAGCAGTGAACGCGCTCGCCTTGCTGTCGCACACTGTGCTGCCGATAGCAGGTCCTCGCTTCCTTTTAGGCATCACAGAGAGAGCGACCACCCTGTCCGGAGGCGGCACTCCCTTCTTCCTTGACATATGTTTCATCATTTGAAAAATGGCAAGCCAAACATATAAGATACATGTAGAGTACCCGATACTACGTAGCAGATGATTTTGATTTTGAGTGTGAACGGATCACCCTCTGGCTGGCGCACGTACACGGCCGCTCTCCGGTGTGAACATGGCTCCTTATGCACAAAGGGCGTGATAACGAGTGTTATCGCATCCCTTTATTGGGGACACACTGAACGACCTCCCAGCGGATTTGCTCACATCAAGAGCTGGCCCTTCGAAAAAATGCGAGGCAAGGGCCTGTTCCTGTTTGCGATGCTCGGCGCCGTGGGCAATTTGAGGTTCGCGAGCACGCCGCGCTCGCTCCCGGCCCTCTACATGTACAGCATGACCCTCGTGGGCGCCAGCGGCCTCTCGATGCCTGACCATGCGGAGAAAGACGAGCATGCGGTCATCACCGAGATCCTCTTCCCGCCCGTCGAGCGCTTCGTGCCGCCCGCGGGCATCGACCCGCTCTTCCTCACCGTGTGGCAGAAGATGGACCTGTCGCACGTCTTTGGCTTCCCCACATTTGAGCAGGGCGTCTTCGCGCTGCTGTACAAGTCGTTCGGTGAGCTTGCGTCGATCTTCACCTTCTATGCCAAGAGCGGCACCGCCGGCTCGACGTCAGCGAATGCACTGCTTACGATTCAGCAGACCGAGCTGCAGAAACTCGCGCTCGACTGCCAGCTCTGCAACGAGCAGTTCTCGATGACGCGCGTAATCAACGTCTTTGAGCGCGCCGACCGGGTCGACGACACCTTCGTCGTGTCCAAGGCGGACAAGCGCGTGGTCAAGGGGGAGACGGCTGGGGGCGGCGATCGCGGCCTCCAGCTGCACAAGCTCTTCGAGTGCCTCGTGATGATCGCGCTGCAGAATGCCAACCCGAAGTTCGGCTCTGTGGGGCACAACGCGTCGGTCGAGTTTCCGCTGCCCAGCTCCTCGACACGCTGCTCAACAAGTCGATCCTCAAGCGCGCCAAGTCGGACAACCTCGCAAAGACGCTCAAGCGCATAAAAAAGGAGCCCGAGGTGCAGGCTGTCTTTGCCCGGAACAAGCCCGAGCTCCTTAAGTTCTTCTTGTCGAAGTCGACGGCCACGCACTCGAAGACGGCTAACCCGACAATGACCATGGAGACCTTTGTGGCACAGTGCGTCGAGCGGCGCGTCTGCAAGGACACGATCGTCAAGCCCGAGACCAACGTGTCGGGCGCCATCGTGCCCGACGTGCACTCCAACCTGTCGCAGCTCGACATCAAGGGTGCTTTCATGACGGCGCAGGGCGAGGGCAAGGATAAGGACAAGATTGACGCCCACGAGTTCCTCAACATCCTAGCGCTGTGCGAGGAGGTCGAGAGCATGAGTCTCGAGCAGCAGGTGGCCGGTGTGTACGCCAACTTCCTCGTTCAGAAGGAGAAGGAGAAGGCGATCTCGGAGGCGCTCATCCCGCCCCTCAAGCGTCACGTTCCGCCTGCGGACACTGATCCGAAGATGCTCGAGGTGTGGAAGAAGATGGACCTGTCGGACATGTTTGGCTTCCCAATGTGGGAAAAGGTAGTCTTTGAGCTCACGCTCAGATCGTTCCCCGAGCTCGCCTCGATATTCGACTACTATGCCAACGTCAATATCGCCTTCTCGCGCGCCAACCCCAAGTACGACTCGGTCGGTTACAATGGCAAGGCCGAGATCGACGTCGGCACGGCGTACGCGACGCTGCTCGACAAGCACGTGCTCAATATTGCTAAGAAAGACTCGCTGGCCGCGGTCAAGGCGCTCGCCAAGGCGAACCCGAAGTTTGGCACGGTCGGGAACAATGCGTCTGCCGATTCCCCGCTGCTTGGCTGCTTTGAGACGCTGCTCAAGAAGCACCGGCTCATCGAGGCGAAGACGGACACGCTCGCTCAGATGAAGAAGATGATCGAGAAGGACCCGGAGGTGCAGGTGTTGGAGCTGCAGCTGTTGCTGCGTCCGCGCAAGTCGCAGCTCAAGGTGTGCTTCGATAAGTTGGCCAAGTCGGACTCAACGATGACGGCGGGATTGACGCTGATGATGTCAATGGAGAAGTTCTGCGACATCAACTCCCTCGACTACGTCTCGGCGGGCACCGTCGAGTACCTCTACCTGCCGGCGAAGAAGAAGTACTGTTTCCTCGAGCTCAACCCGCGTCTGCAGGTCGAGCATACAGTCACCGAGGGCATCACCGGCGTCTCGCTACCGGCGGCCCTGATCCACATCACGATGGGCATCAAGCTGTGCAACATCCCCGAGATCCGCCGCTTCTACGGCCAGGACTACGGCGGCATTGGCAAGTTCGATCTGTCGACGTTCAAGCGCCACTCGAAGCACGTGATCGCCGAGCGCATCACCGCCGAAAACCCCGACGGCATGGGTTTCAAGCCCACCTCGTGCAAGATCGGCCGCATCACCTTCCAGTCAAATTCGAACTTGCGAGGGTACTTCTCCGTCACGGCCAACAGCGGCGTGCACGAGTATGCGGACTCGCATTTTGGCCACCTGCTCGCTACCCACCCCACCCGTGAGGTCGCGCGCAAGAACCTGGTGATGGCCCTCATGGAGCTCTTCATCATGGGCGCCGACATCCGTATGACCATCGAGTGCCTTGGCGAGCTCCTGGAGATCGATGCCTTCAAGCCGAAGACCATCGACACTGCTTGGCTCGACGGCATCATCGTCCATAAGTCGGCCGTGGTCAACGCGGTCCGCGCCTACAAGCAGATCCAGGGCGGCATTGCCAACAGGCATTTCCAAGGGGGAACTGACCCCTTCCACTTGTTCACGCATGCGACCGTGCTTGGCGATCTCAATCCTATGACACTCTGGGCTCCTATGCTGATGGCAACAAACAAGACCAATAGAGGCATCACCATTGTTGGCATCGACTCTGGCATGACGGTCGACCACTGCGAGGTCGCATACAACACGGATGACATCTTCAGCAGCAACCTGTCGGTGCTCTTCATGGGCAATGGTACTTTCGACATGTTTGCATTGGTACAACCATGGTACAACCTTGGCATGAAGATGGACCCTGGCACGAAGATGGACTCGAAGTATGACATCACTATACGGTCGCTCCCAACCTTCTACTCAATTACCGTCATTGGCGGTGGCGCTTCGAGGCGCACCGGTGGCCTACTGCACGACAAGTTCATCCATATGCTCCTGGACGAGATCTCACTCGAGGAGCTCTTCAATGCGGGCAAGATCAGGGACGCCGACATCAAGTACTCGTTCCCGTACAACCAGACGAACTCGAAGGAGGACCCCGGAAGCGGTGAAAAGGGCGGTGTGCCTTTGCGGTGGGTGGAGTGTTTGGACGGCGCACTCGTGCTGTTCAGGCTTGGGTTGCTCGTCTTGGCAGCTTGCTCGGAGCAGGAACGGTCCGGACCAAATAAGTGCTTCGCAATGTGGGCGAGGCACAATCGCCTCTACCGTAATAAGTGGTTCGAAATGGCCTTGCTGCTCGTGCTCTTGGTGCCGCGGGTGAGCGCCATGGCGGCGGCGACGACGATGACACCACCAGATGGTGGGACTAGTGCATATCATGGTGAGGGAACTCTTGCTAATCGGGCAGAGTCCGCAGAAGCGGACGTGCACATGTCAACTCGGTCCTCGTCACCGTGGCCATCATCGCCCCCACTCTTGCTGCTACCTTTGGCTACACCGCCACCACCCGTTCGGGTGCCAGTTCAGGTGCAATCCCCGCCGCCTCCATGGTCGCCACTGATGGCGCTCCCGTGCACCGTGCTGTCCTGCACTGAGGCCAGCCACGTTCCCGGGTTGTACCGAGGTCTGCAGCTCGCGATGCCCAGCCACCGCCGTGAACTGCAGACCCAGGTGAGCACCAGCGCAGGCTTGACCAGCGCACTCGCCAACACCGCCGTCAGCCGCATCGTCCTTGCCTCCGGCACCTACTACCTCATCGCCGAGCTCAGCATCACCAGGAGCGTCGTCCTCGAGGCGGCGGTGGCAGGCACGGTCATCCTGAACGCACAGGGCACCTCTTCGAGTCAACGTCGTGTGCTGAAGATCAATCTGGCGTCGGGCGTCGTGCAACTGATTGGGATCACCATCACGGGAGGCTACATGAGCTCTCCGCGGTATGCATCGGATGGGATCACTGGGCTTGGATACTCCGGAGAAGGCGGTGGTGTCTGGATCAGGGGAGGCACAGTGGCCATCTCATCGTGCACCATCAGTGGGAACACAGCTGGCAATGGCGGTGGTGTCTTTATCGCTGGAGGCACAGTGACTATCTCATCGAGCACCATCAGTTCGAACACAGCTCCATATATGTGCACAACGTGCGGCGGAGGAGGCGGTGGTGTCTGGATCTCGGGTGGCACAGTGGCCTTCTCAACGTGCACCATCAGTTCGAACACAGCTGGCTATCATAGGGCGCCCAATGTCTATGTCGCCGGAGGTTCGGTCTGCAGATGGGCAACGACCCTGACCTCCATCAACTCCGCCACCTCTAACGGCGTATATGGATCAGTCTCAACTTGCCAGGCACCGCCACCACCTCCGCCGCCCTCGCCGCCGCCGCCCTCGCCGCCGCCGCCCTCACCGCCGCCCTCGCCTTCGCCGCCGCCACCCCCGCCGCCACCCCCGCCGCCGCCGCCCCCGCCGCCTCCGCCTCTGCCCCCGCCTCCGCCGCCGTCACCGC
>Ga0210239_100774_pt1 | contig 27608 bp, 19 predicted proteins | sample ChrtobMetP5a_0mM_FD_155451 | JGI IMG/M metagenome (GOLD analysis project Ga0210239, IMG submission 155451) | Chrysochromulina tobin associated microbial communities from unialgal haptophyte culture, Seattle, Washington, United States - P5a_0mM | ecosystem: Host-associated > Algae > Haptophytes >... | reverse complement strand
CGTAGCATGCGCGCGCTGGCGGCGTTGAGGATGGTCTGGGCGTCGGCGGTTTGGATGGCGGTGGAGATGTTGGCGACGTGGTGTGTGAGGAAGCTGCGGGGGGACGCGCGGCCCTCGCCGTATCGCGTGTTGTCGGTGGCGCCGGGGAGGCGCGTCTGGCGAGCGAGGAGGCGAAGGATGGTCATGAATGAGGCTGCGAGCGCACCTGTGGTCTCGGCGACGAGTAGGGAGACGCCGACACCTTTGGAGAGGGCGTCGGCGTACTGCCCATTGTGCGCGGCGACGAAGCCGGTGCCGGTCACGCGTGTGAAACCTTCACAGAGCGCGCCCCAAGGGACCCAAAGAACCCGAACTACAATACTACATGTAGGACATAGTCTAATCATAGTTCGCGTCCCCAGGGCTTCTGACTGCCTGCATGATTCTGCGAGGGAGCTCAAACAACGTGTATTCATAATTCAATGATCCGATCGAGTCCGAGAGCGTCTACATGCGCCTGCACAACCTTCACGTTCTGCTCGCCCGTGTTGGTCGCCTTCAAGCACATGCGGTCATACCAGCAGACCACCTGCCGCTGGCGGCGCTTGCGCTCGGCGGACCACGGCAGCTCGTGCGCGAGCATGCGCGACATGCCACGCAGCACGTCCACATCACTCACGACTGCGTCCGTCTCTGAAAAGAAGCCCTTCGCGAGCGTTAGGACGGGAGACTGGGTGTAAAAGTTATCCATGATGGTGCCTCCATTGAGCGTGACTGTGAAGAGCGCAGAGGCGGTCAGGAAGTTGATCGAGGCACGCGACTCATAGACCCTCGTGTAGCTCGCGCGGAGCCGCCGGATGCGCCGCAGTTGCTCTGAGCGCGCCTCGCCGCGTAGATGCGGATGGACCTTGATGACCAGCGACAGGTTCTGCGCGCGGCAAAAGTCGACCGCTCGATCAAGCAGCTGGGGATAGCTGATCGCGCTGTACTGGCGCACGGACAGGTCATCAAACTTTTGCGTCGGGATGAAGATGTAGCGACGCACGATGGAAGCCGGGATGTCAACCACGCGCGACTGCGGCCGCTTGCTCGAGTCGCTTTCCAGATGCTCGCGGATGTGTGCCTCGCACTTCGCCTCATCGAACGGTGGCCGCTGCACGCGCGAGTTGAGTGATGAGACATAGTACGAGTCGCCCAGGAAGCCCTTGGGATCAACGGTCACGGAGGCCTTTGTCATGCCGTTCTCGTACCACAGCCTCGGCACCGTCGCATCATTCAGAAGCTTCTGAACGATGGGGCTGCGCTTCGTCCCCTTGTCAGCAAAATACGCGAACCAGGCGATCGCAATGGCAGGTTTGCCATACTTGGACACCGATCGGTCATCAATCCACTCAAATCCAAGCAGCTGCTCCCGTGCTTGATCCGGCCTGATGCTCAGTCCGCCGGCAACATCGATGAGCACTCGATGCCCGCGGCGCTGCAGCTCGAGCGCGGTGGCTTTGAGGGCAACAAAGCGAGGATCGCCATGCTGAGCGTCGCATCCGCCAGCCTTGCACTGAGTGATAGACTTGGGGTTGTTCATGAAGATCATCAGGATTGTGGCAGGAGGCATGGTGGGTTGGAACCACAGGTCTGAACGTGCACGCAATCGAGATTCGTCAAATTCCAGCCTTGACAACAAGACCCGAATTGCATGCGCAGCCTGTTCCAGCCTTGACAACAAGACCCGAATTGCATGCGCAGCCTGTTTTCATGATTTCTTCAGCTACGGCCGACTCCCAAACCAGTCGAGTGCCGAGTGCCCGTGCCCGGCGTGCCGGGTGCCCGGTTGCGGTTCCGCTTTGAGTGAAGTCTGAAGACGGACTGACGACTGAGTGCACACATGGAGACTGATCGGATGTGCGTCTCCACGATGTTTGAGTATTGTGTGCTTTGCCTTCTTGCTATTATCCGATCATAACCGCGTCCCTACATGATCACGCGTACCCAACGCCCGGAACGCGTACCCTTAAAAACGTGGTGCCGTGCCTGTGACCTGTGCGCGGGCTCACGACGACTCCGATTCGTCCGCAGCGCTCACGGGTCCACGCAACCTCCGTTCAAAGCAACCGTCCGTCGGGCGCCACATCGACGTAGACCGTCTGCCCGTTGGCGGCGAGCGCGAGCTTCTTGAGCGCATAGCCCGTCGTCGGCACCGCCTTCACGTACCCTGCAGGGCACTTTGCATTCTCCACGACCCACTGGGTGTCGTCCTCGACCTTGCGGCACGCCATGGGCGTGCGCGCCGTGCACTCGGATGTGGGCGGCCCAGTGTCGACGATGCCCATCTTGCCCGACGGGAGCACGCCCATGCAGCCGCTCGTGAGTCCCGGCCTCCAGGCGGCCCGGTCGACTGCCCAGACATAACTCTCAATGTCCTCAGGCTGGACGTAGTTGGGTGAGAGGATGTTCACAGCGCAGTCCATCGCATTGGCGATGCTCCTGGTCCCTACGTCGCCCTTGCGCCCCCAGCCGAGGCCACGCACGAGGCTCTTTTTGATCTTCGAGGACGCGTTGTACGTGACCGGCGCGTACCACGAATCGAAAGCCTCGCCCTCGATCGTGCAATCCGGGAATTGGGCCACTGAGCCCATCTGATGATTCCACAGCGCTGGCACGAAGACGAGATCCCTGCTGTCTGCCTTGAAGCCGTTGTCGTGATCCTCGAAGATGACGCGCTTGCCCATCCGGAGCATCTGCTCGCGCGAGTAGCCTCTCGGGTCGCCCTCTTCGACCGCCCAGATCATGTTGCCGAAGACGGCTTCCATGTCGTCGTAGGCCGACTTGCACTGCGACTTGAGAGAGACACTCTCTGGCTTGGCGTCGAGGTAGAGGATGACAATCTCCTCGGGATTGGCGTCCATCCACCCCTTGATTTCGAGCAGCATTTTCTTGTACGGCACGTTCGTTCCTATGCACGAGAGCTTCGTCGCGTTCCAGCCGAGGTCGATGCCCTTCTCTTTGGCCGCTGCGTCGGCCTGGACGATGAGCACCGGGTCGAGCGGAATGGGCGAGTGGCAGACGTAAATCTTGTCGAGCTCGGCGGGTCCCTTGAACGGCACGTTGAAGTAGCCCGAGTTGATGTCAATCTCGAGGTGCCGCAGGCCCATACGCAGCTGGTCGAGCAGTGAGAATGTATTGCACACGCCCTCGCCAAGGTTGTCAGAGGTGTACACGGGGTAGTGCGGCAGCAGCGTGCTGATGTAATCCTGCTCGATGCCAAATCCGTATGCCTGCGTGATCGCACTGTTGTGGGTGCCGATCATCGTCGTGCGCACCAGAGGCTCGTTACGTTGCAGCTCACGGATGAAGGCCATTCCGCCATCAACCCAAGGATCGGTCGGGACAGTGCCGATATTGCAAAGGTCATCGCACATCACGCCGTTGCACATTTTTGTGCGCTGCGTGCAGTTGGCCGTGTCACGTCCATGCACTAGTAGTGGCAGCAGGAGGGCGTTCAGGACTCTCATCGCACTACAACTTTCTGTGGCCGTCGGCCGTCGGTGCAGGGATTGGTGCAGGCCGTCGGCGCTGGCTGCCGAGACTCACGTTCACGTTCACGTTCGGCGCTGCCGAGACTTCTCCTACCCCACAGTTCGATGAGGTGAATTAACACGTTTCGTCAATCTACTTCGCGGTACGCCACTCCAGGTGCCTGGTTCTGAGTCTCACGCCCGTCCATGCGCCGTCCCACGTCGGGGTCGCAGACGACGTTGAGATGTACCCAGGTGTGCACGCACGGCGCGCACCGTGCAACTACCACACAGCGCTGGCTACTGACACACGCATCGTCCGCTCTCGGCTCTCAGTTACTCGTATAGTGTCACGCGATCTCACGCGATCTCGATGGCCTCGGCGCCCCTTGCAGGCGTCTTCGGCTCGGCCGCCGCTATCTTTCTCAGCATCTCCAGCTCGTCCGCAGTGAGCGGCGGCGGAGTTTCGTCGGCGTCGGTGGCGTCTTCGTCCGGCTCGGCTGGGATTGAGACGAAGCACACGCAGAAGCGGTCCGCGTCGAGAAGGATCAGTGCGTCGCCGTTTGCATTCCACTCGATCTGAGTGATGCTCAGCTCGTGCGCAGCGGGCAGCGGAGCCGTGCGGCAGCCACGCGGCGACCACATGTACACCTTGGACGCGCCAGTGCACAGCGCCAGCAACTGGAGCTTCGGATGCCACGCGGCTGCGCGCACGTGCCCTTGCTGCAGCAGCACCGAGTGGAGCAGCAGCGTGGCGCCGTCCCATACCCAGAGGGCACGCGGCATGTTGTCGTTACGCGTGAAGAGGAAGCGGCCGCCGGCAGACCACTTGAGCAGGCCTACGCCCATCATCGGTTTGGCCTTGTCTGGGTTGGGGCGCAGCGCAGGCACGCTCAACGGCAACCGGCGCGCCGCGTACCCCCCTCCTTCCGCCTCGGGTTCGACCCACGCAACACCGTCCTCAGAGAAGGAGTGGTGCACCTGCGTAGGGTGGGCCAGCGTCAGGGTCGGGGTCGGGTTTCGGGTCAGGGTTCGGATTCAGGTTCGGTTTAGGGAACCAGGGTCAGGGTTAGGGTTAGGGTCAGGGATCGGGCAAGGGTTACGTCCTCCGAGAAGGAGGGATGCACCTGTGTGGGGTGAGAGCACTCAGCGAGCCGCTGCCACGTGAGCGAGTTGAGCACACGCACGCGCTCGTCGTACGAGCCAATTGCGAGTAGGTGCCCGAGGGGGTGCCATTCAAACGTCTTTACGCCAAGCGCGTGCTCATACGGCCTATACGTCTGCAGCAGCTGCCCCTCGGCGGAGTAGAGAAGCACCTGGTACTGGAGAATTGTGTCTACGATGCAGAGCACTTCGCCGCCCGGCGCCCACTTGAGGTCCTCCAGGTCGGTCGACGCCACCGGGAACGTGCGCAGCGGCTTCCAGCCATCGGTCAGGAAGAGGCCCACGGAGTCGCGTGCATCCGTGCGCTCCGCGAGCGCCATCACCGTGCCGTCGCGTGTGAAGTCGATGCCGGCTCCCACGTGCTTCGGGAATCGGATGTAGTAGACGGAGCGATCGCACAGCGACCAAATGGTGATGCGCAGTCGGAAGTCGGCCGTGGCGAGCACGTGCCGGCCGTCTGGGCTGAAGCGTGCGTGTGCGAGGCCCACAGGTCCCTCATCGATCTTGCAGTGCCACTCTTTGTTGCTCACGCTCCAGACCTGCGCGACACCCCGTTTGGGTATGCTGCACAGCACGTACTCGGAGTCGAAGCTCCACTCCACATCCTCAATGGCATCTACGCACCCATAGAGCTGCACGATTTGCAGCGTGTCCACGTCGCGGATCACGAGGCGGTAGCCCGCGGCGGTCGCGATGAGGCGGCCGTCTGGAGAGAAGCGCACGTGGCCACCGCTCTGCGAGTGGCACTCAGAGTACTGCAACAAGTCGTTGGACATGCTGAAAATTCTCTTTCAAGCGCGCGGATGGACATCGCGTGCATGTCACGCGGGACGAATTCGCGCGCCTTCATCGTATCTTCACAGGCCAGTCCGTTCACAGGTCAAAGTTTAGAGTCGACAAGGATTCCGGGCGGGCGTGCATATTATGAGTCGAGGTCCCCCATGAGGATCCCCGGGCCCAGTAAGGAGGAGGGAGCGAGGGACGCTGCAGACCGGACCGGCACCAGGCAGCAGGCACCGGCGCATACCACTTACCAGAGAAGTCCACGACTCCAAGGACCAAGCTCGAAGCTGTAGGACCCGGAGCGCAGACTGACGCCCACGGAGGAGACGAGAGGGCCCCAGAGAATGCCCTGCAAAAGTTGCTTACTGTTATACAATTGTTTGGACACATCGTGCTCATATTATAAGTACCTCAGAACATGCATGGAGATTGGAGTTTATCTCATCAGGGGAGCAGGGCTCCTAGCCGCGCTTGATCCCGAGGACAGTCTTCCTAAATTTTCGCGCCTCCTGGAGGGTGACCTTGCCGTTCGGCTCGACCTCGGCGCCCTTCTCGCAACGGCGGATCAGGCCTTTGACGAGGTGGCGTACGCACTCGCACGGCGGAATCGCCGGCGGCTGGTGCCAGGGCACGGCGCGCTCTTTTATGAGGACAGTGAGCGCGTTCGCGTTGTTTGCGCGAGCCCACACCAGGTACTCGAGCGCGTCGTCATGGCCGGCGGCTTTCATCGTGCTCTCGTCCGGCCACGCCTTCTGCAACGCAATTCTGCACAGGCATTCGAGCCAGTCCTCAAAGCTTAAACTCGCCAGTTTCTTGATGCACGATGCGTCGTACTCGTCAACGACGCGCATCCGTGCCCAGACGAATGCCAAGACAACAGCACGCTCTGAGAGATCCTGATCAATCAACTGCATGGCGCTAACAAAGTCCAGCCAATCATCCATACACACGCGCTGCCCCCATGGCCATTTTCCGGGGTCCTTACGCTCCTCGCTCGTGAAGGCAGAGAAAATCGCGAGCAGCGACGGCTTCTCCGCTCGCAGCACCTGTTCCACCTCGTCCGTGTAGCAGTAAGCGCGTCGATAATCGTTCGACGTCTGCGTCAGCTCCGGCGGCAGGTTGGGCACCACGTCCTTCGTGAGGAGCACTTGCACTGCTTCTGAGACGCCCGCAATTCTGGGCGTGGAGCGCGTGCCTTTAAGAACGTACCTCATGATGGCAATCCGCACGAGAGCTTGCAGCCACTCGTGGCGCTCGAACGTGCGCACGCTCGAGTGAAGCCCGACAACTTTCGTGACAGCCCGCGCCTTGCCCCAGAGCATAGGAGCCAGCGGTGGGGCGGCAGCCGGGGCGGCAGCCGGGGGCGCCGCTGTGGTTGGGGCACTTGCAATCGGCGTCGCAGGCCTCTTTGCCCCATCGCCTGCAAGCGTCGGAGAGGCACGCCTTGACCGCCTCTCCGACGGCGGCTCGAGCGAATTGATCAGCACGAACAGCTGATCGAGATGTGCAGCCTTGCAATTTGTGGAGGCCGGGTCGACAAGCTTGGCTTCTTTGATGAACGACAGAAAGGCGTTCGAGTTGATCGCGTTGATGCCACCGGACCCCAGCGAGGCAAGGTAGTCGAAGGCCGAGTACACCAGCCACACGTTGGAGAGCAGGCACCGACGGACCTTCTCTACCTCACCTGCGTCGTTATCGTCGTGGTTTTTGCGTACATACTCCCCGATCCCATAGTGGAGCGCCCTCTCCCAGTCGCAGTTGAACGCGCGCTCCATACATTCCTGCGAGTCGAAAATGCTCTTCGAGTCGCTTTGCTTTGCACGCGGCTGCCAGATGCTGGACTCTTCGGCCTTGGGCTTCTCCGCCGTAACGGCTACGACGGCACTGCGCCACCTCTTTCGGCCACCATCGTCCTTCTTGATGGCCTTGGTCCCAAAGTCTCCCCCTAGCCCTTGTCTCTGCCCCACCAGTCGCTCGCGTTGCACGGCCAATAGCGCCGTTGCAAATTCCTTGGTAATGGGGACGTCGGCGGGTGTTGCTTGCGCGCCGCGAAGAGCACTGACTGCTTCGTGCACGTGCTTGTCGTGCTGGTGGTCAAAGCGCCGGGCGTCATCGATGACCGAGCAGCTCAGCGAGGGCTTCCACCACCCTGGCTTCGTGCGCACAATCTTTTGCTTGAGGCTGAGCTTCATGAGCGTCTCTAGCCGTCTCTGCTCGCGCGAGATGTCATCCCACGTCGCAGGGAGCGCCTCGCCGTATGGGCGCGAGAGTTCGCGGGCCTTCCTGAGGATTTCAGCGCCCGAGGTAGGCTTTCGCACCTGGATCAATGGTTTGGCTGTGGACGGCACCATTGGGACTTGCGCAGCAGCTGAAAGAGTGAAGATCGGTCCCTCGGCCGCCTTGGTAGCGTCCACTGGCGCCGGTGAGAGTGAGGCCAGTGGGGGTGGTAGATCGAGGGGCGGCGGCACTCCAACCACGATGGACATGGGTTGCCGTTCAGGAGAGAAGGCTGTCTCCTCTGGCGCGAGCGCAGCGTCCTGCTCGCCTGCAGCAAGTGGACCGCCGACGAAGCCTTGTCGAGCAGGACCGCCAGGGCTGCATGAACTGCGAGGGCTGCGAGGGCTGCGAGGGCTGCGAGGGCTGCGAGGGCTGCGACGGCCGATGCCCGGCCTGCTGCTCGGGCTGCTCGGGCTGCCAGGACTGCGACGGCCGCCACTCGCCCTGCTGCCCGGGCTGCTAGGACGAGGCTCAGGGGATGACTCATTGCGAGAACGCAGCTCCTTTTCGAGGTGGTCGATCTGTAGCCGAAGCGGCAGAAGGCGAAGACGGTCTGCAAATGGATCCTGGAAGCGGCGCACTGCAGGCGACGTGTTTGCCTGGCGCTGCTGCGTCTGACTCTCAGACGATGGCCACGATGCACCATGAGATGGACCAAATGCTGAAGCTGGTCGCAAAGGGAGCGTCGAAGCTGAGCAGCTGATTGGCGACGCGCTCATCTGCGATGGCGTGCGTGGACGCCCGATAACAAGCGTCGATGGAGACGAGGCATGCTTGCTCATAAACTCAGTTGTGTTTATCATGACTGTTGCCTCGTATGCAGACGGTGTAGCAGACATTGGCCGCGGCGGTCGCAGTTCAGGTCGCAGTAGCTTCGCACTGGATATGCGCGTCGCAGGCGTCGCGGGGACATCGTCCTGGTGCCCTGAGGAGATCTTCACCATGCTGCACGTCCGACGGAAAAAGGCCAGTCCGCGTGCCGAGAACCCGCCATCCGCGCGAAGAACCCGCGGTCGTCGCGCCGCCGCGGCACGCTTTGAGTGCCTATGTAAACGACAACTTTTATGATTTCTTCTGCGATGGGTGGTAGGGGAGAAGAACTTCGGCGGAAAGATACACGAAACCCAAAACGTAACCAACACGGTCGATCCTTCTCGCGGCAAGTCTGTGGAACATGGCGGCGGGCCACATGCATCCAGGGCTCGCGTCACTAGCGATGGAAGGCGCCATGTCCTCAGGAGCGGGTCGGCTGTCCTCGATCGTCGCACGCGCCAGGGGCTTCCTCGGCAACACCGAGGAGACACGCATGGCACTTGGCAAACTTGCCATCCTTGCACGGGCCTTCGTCTCGCCCACGCAGTTCTCGAAGCCCGCCGACCAGGCCGAATGCCTGCGTCGTGTGCGCTCCAACCTGAGCCACTTTCGCTACCTCTACGGCATAATCTATGTGTTCGTCTTGGGCTGGACTATTCTGAGCTCGCCGCTGCTACTCATAGGCCTCCTTGTCCTTGCTGCTGCCTGGATGTACTGCTTCGTGCTGACCAACCAGGACGAGGCGCTTGCGATTGGGGGCTTCGAGCTCCGGCGGAGGGAGAAGCTCCTCGTCCTCGTTCCCTTCAGCATCCTCGTTGTCACGCTGTCCGGCATGATCAACTCGCTCGTGTACGTCGTCATCCTCTCCACTCTCATCGCACTGCCGCATGCGTCCTTCCATGAGCCGCACGAGCTCGACGCGCTCGATCAACTTGAGCTCGAGGGCCTCAAGAGTGGCATGGTCGGATGAGAGGCATCGCGAGAGGCAGTTATGTGCCCCCCCCGGTCGCATCTGCAATGCTGCGGACCCAGTCCGAGTCCCACGATCGCCACAGCCCACGGAACACTACTATTGTACTCGTACGCTTACAGTGAACTGTCATGATTTTACTTATGTTGTCATGAAAAAAAGAACAAGAAAGTGTCTGGCAGGAATGGAATCGCGGTTGAGGAATCTTTTCGCTGAACGCCCCTATTAGGATTCGTTTTCATTCACACAGCGAATCTCCGCGCGACGAGCCAAGGTGCGCCATATGCGGTCACCCTTGCTTGCCCGGACCGCCGTGCTCCACGCCACGTCCGCCACGCCGCGTCCGCCACGCCTGTGCCAGCCCGATCGACTGGGGTGCATCTGGCTCCAGACGCGCACACTGCTCTCAAACCTAGCTGCCGCTCTCCTTCACACAGGATACACCCTTTTGTGTGGACAGGTGAGACATGTCGCAAGAATCGTCGACTGCCTACCTCGCCAAGCACGATCTTGAGCGCAAAATTGCCGACGCTGTGGCGGCGGCCCTCAAAGCTCGCCCCGCAAACCCGCTCGAATTCATCGGTGCCCATCTCCAGCCGCCTTGATACGAAGCACTCGCCGCATCCGTCCTGTCGATGCCGTCCGTACTTGATTCGCGCGCTTGCATGTGCCACGCGCTCACACGCGCCACGGCCCGATCCGCCCGTCTGCTGCCAGGCAAATACCTCCTCCCCAAGGTATCCATGGAGGTGACGACCGTTGTTACGAAGCCGATCGCCGGCCAGAAGCCGGGCACCTCGGGCCTGCGCCAAAAGACGCGCACCTTCATGGGCGAGAGCTACCTGCAAAACTTCGTGCAGTCCGTCTTCGACGCCCTCGTGTCGGAGGGTGTGGCCGTCAAGGGCGGCACACTCTGCGTCTCTGGCGACGGTCGGTACTTCAACTCGACGGCCATCCAGATCATCATCAAGATGGCCGCGGCCGCAGGCGTCACGCGCGTCTGGTGCGGCACAGGCGGTCTGCTCTCGACCCCGGCCATGTCGGCGGTGATCCGCACGCGTGACCCTGCCGGCGGCGCAGCACCTATCGGCGGCTTCATCCTGTCCGCGTCCCACAACCCGGGTGGTATCGACGAGGACTTTGGAATCAAGTACAACGGCGAGAATGGCGGCCCCGCGCCCGAGAAGCTCACCGACAAGATCTATAAGAACACGACGACGATCGCCGAGTACAAGATCTGCAGCGGCTTGCCGGACGTCGCGCTCGACGCGCCGGCCAAGCACAAGCTCGCCGACGGCTTCGAAGTCGTCGTCTTCCCCTGCGTCGAGGATCACGTGGCGCTGCTCAAAAAGGTCTTCGACTTTGGCGCCATCAAGAAGCTCTTCGAGCGCAAGGACTTCTCGATGATCTACGACTCGATGAATGGCGTGCAGGGCCCGTACGCCAAGGCCATCTTCTACGGCGAGTTCGGTGCGGCCCCGGGCTCGTGCATTAACGCCGAGCCGAAGGAGGACTTTGGCGGCCATGACTCACCCTCGCATGGGCACGCCGACCCGAACCTGACCCACGCCGTCGAGCTCGTTGCGGCGATGGGCCTCAATAAGATGGGCCTCCCCATCGAGACGCCCAAGCCACCGCCCTCCTTCGGCGCCGCCGCCGATGGAGATGCTGACCGCAACATGATCATGGGCTCCAAGTTCTTTTGTTCGCCATCGGACTCGCTTGCGGTCATCGTCGCCAACGCCCAGTGCATCCCGTGGTATAAGGGCGGGCTCAAGGCGTGCGCGCGCTCGATGCCCACCTCGATGGCGACGGACCTTGTGGCCAAGAAGCTCGGCATCCCCTTCTTCGAGGTGCCCACCGGCTGGAAGTTCTTTGGAAACCTGATGGACTCGGGCTCGGCCGCCTTCCCCAACTCGCCCTCGTACATCCCGTTCATTTGCGGCGAGGAGTCGTTTGGCACCGGCGGCGACCACGTGCGCGAGAAGGACGGCATGTGGGCGGTGCTCGCGTGGCTGCAGATCCTCGCCGCGAAGAACACCGACCCGTCCAAGCCGCTCGTTGGCGTCGCCGACGTCGTCATGGCGCACTGGGCCGAATACGGGCGTAACTACTACGCACGCTACGACTACGATGGAGTGGACAAGGCCGCCGCTGAGAAGATGATGGCGGCCATGGTGGCGGAGCAGCCGAAGCTCATCGGCACCACGATCAACGGCATGACTATCTCGTCGGCCGACATGTTCGAGTACAACGACTCCGTCGACGGCTCCATCTCCAAGAACCAGGGCATCCGCTTCATGTTCTCCGACGGCTCGCGCTTCGTCTTCCGCCTCTCGGGCACTGGTGTCGTGGGTGCGACCATCCGCCTCTACCTCGAGAAGTACACCCCCCCGACGGGCGACCTGTCGTTGCACGCCTTTGACGTCATCAAGCCTCTCGGCGAGATTGCGCTCCAGGTGTCGAAGCTGGTCGAGTTCACAGGCCGCACCGAGCCGTCGGTCATCACGTGAGCGCGTCGCCCGAGACGACGCCGGCGTGTGCCTGCATGGACGATCGGACGTCTCGCAACGAGGAGGAGGAGGACGACGATGACTATCGCGCCCACCGCGGCGCGAGGGCGACGGGCGGATGCACGCCATGTTGTAGCCATGCAACTAGAGCTCTATGCATGTTGTGTGGCCATGTTCCCATGATCGAGTGGGCGACTCCGTGACGCGTGAGGAGCTTGTCTTCGCAGACGGGGGGGGGGGTACTGAGGTACAGAGTTGCATTGGCGCCATCTCTCCAGGCTTGCTACGTCGGAGGTCCGTATAGGTTATCGCGTCGCGGTGGCCGGTTGGACGTTGCGCTTGCGCGCGTGGTAGTGCGCTTCCTCGGCGGCGGTTTAGGGTTTTCCTTCGTCCGGGCCGCGGGGATTCATATGCGAAACGCTTTGATATCGACGTATCGACCGGCGTCACCGGCATCTAGATCATTCTACTCTGAAAAGCAAACGATCGGGGCGCGGAACCCGACGTCGCGACGAGGCGGAAAGTGGCGTAAGCCGTAACGCTGTAAGATCCCGGATAAAGATCGGCCCGTGCGAGCCGCGTCGCGCGTCGGGGTGCCCCGCGCGTGCCCGCGGAGCGCGGTCGTGGGTCGCGGCCGCGTCCCGTCCGTGGTCGAACCCGTCGAGAGTGTCAGTGTGACCGCCCGGCGGCGGGGCGCGCGGCGCGCGCCGGCGGCCGGGACCCGGCCGCGCCTAGGGACGTAGGGAGCGCCTAGGCCGCGCCGGACCGCCCCCGCCAGCCGCCGGGGGCCGGCCCATGGCGATAAGCGAGGTCCGTGGCGGGTGTCGTGTCGGACCCGCGGCGCGCAACCGGGCGCGGGAGGACGAGGAGCAGCGGCGACGGCCCGGCCGAGCGGCCGAGGACCCCGAACGCGCCGCGAACGGCCGCGGCCCGATCCGCGCGTAGGCGCGTTATGTGCGTCTGACATTGTCGTGAGCCCGGAAGCCATTTTTTTCCGTCGGAAATCCTGGCGCCGCGCGCTGCGCGGACCCGCTCTATACTCGACACTCAGTGTGTAGTCTAGCCTGTGAGGGGAACGGGTAACGTCTCGGGCCGGTCCTCGGCTGTGCGTGGGCACGCCGCGGACGCCATCGTATCGGGTATCGCCCGCACATGTTCCTCTAGGCTGTCCACGAACACTCTTCAGCGAGCGCTCTGCTTGCCACGCGCCTTGAAGCGACCGCTCTTACGCATCTTATCATCATCGTACTCCATGCTCGATAGCTCCGAGGCACCAAAGGTGCCGTCGCCAGCATCCTGTGAAGAGCGCAGCGTCACCTTGACGGCCGACACTTTGGCGTCGAGGTCCTCCTGCCACGTGCGCGCATCCTCCTGATGCTGCTTGAAGCGGCCGAGCTCCTCGGAGACGGAGGCCATCAGCTGCACGGCACCACCATGCCACTGCGAGTGTGGCGCGGGGGCGACACAGCGGTGAGTAGGGTCCGGTGCGCAAACGGGGCAGCCGCTGCCGGGGCGCACCTGCAGCAGCGACTCGCTCATCGATGCGAGTTCCTTGGGGTTGACGTCGCGCGCGCTGCACGAAAAGACGTCGAGCTGGCCGGCTGCCTGGTCGAGCCGCCCCTGCAGCAGACCTCCGTAGATGCACTCGATGAGCAAGTCCTCAACCTCGCGCACGGAGCTCATCTCAAGCTCACGCATGAGCACGTCGTACGCGAGCGTCTTACTCTGCGATGCGAGCGACACGATGGTGAGCTTCTTTAGCTTCGTCGCCTGCGCCTCGCTGAGTGGCTGCGCCTTGAGCACGTCAGAGGACTTGTAGTCGCTCCACGTGCCAAAGGCAAAGAGCCGGAGAAGCTCAAATGTTGGCGACGCCGATGTGCCCGCAAGCTGTTGCAAGAGTGGGCGCGGGTAGTGACGCGCGTCAGCTCAGGAGCACGGTGCTAAACGCGGCAGCTCAGGAGCGCGAGTTCAGCACCCGCGTGTGTGCGCGCACCTCTGCGACGTTAGGCATGTCGAGAAGCTCACCAAAGACGTAGATCGAGGGGTGGTCGAGGACCTGCTTAATGAGGGCGGCGCAAGCTAATCCCTTGGTAGTTTTGGCCATCAACACGAAGTTGTTCAGCTCCTTGGTATCATCGCTCATGCTGCGCGCGGCCCGACGCCCGCGAGAGAGAGTTCCCGAGCGCGCTCCCACGTCCGCAGAAAGTGTGAATACTGGGCTTACTTGTTAACAGTGAAACAGAGAAGTGTGAATACTTGTACGTGTTCCCTCCTGTGAAATGTAAGGGGTCAGCTAGCCACCCCCCTAGTCTGGATGGCGAAGCGCACGTCGCCCACGACGCTGCCGGACACATCTAGCACGGGCAGCACCGCCGCAATCTCGCGCAGCTCGCCCGTGAGTAGCTTGGCCACGCTGACCGTCGTCGCGCCGACCAGCCGTGAGGCCATCGGCGGGGAGACCGCGTGGCTTGCTTCCCAGATCTCGAGATCGAGCTCATCGATGGCGAGATCTCCCGCCTCGAATGCGGCCACGCGCTCGTCGACGCGCTCCGTGCCGAAGGCGATCGCCACGAGAGGCTCGGCAGCCAGCCCGGTCGTCGCGCTCAGCGACACCAGGTGGAGCCTCACGTTATGCACGGAGACAATGAAGGTCACCGGCCCTCCGGCCAGCGCAAGCGCGGGAAGCCGGCCAGAGTACGCGTGGAGCTCCTCGAGCTCGGCCCGCGCGTTGTCCCGGGCGGCCTCGCGCCGCTGCCGCAGCAGCATGAGAGCCTCGTCGTCGGTGCGCGTGCTCACCGCGCGCCCCACGCCGGGCGTCACCTCCCACGGCCCCTCCTGCGACGGATCCCTGCTGCCACCCTCGTACGTATAGGTGCCTTCCTGTTCGTCGACCACCACAGCATCGGGCAGCGGATGCACTGTGAACATGCCGGAGGATTGCATGCCGAGGTCGGCGTTTGGCGCTGTGCCCACGAGCCGTTGGGCCGGCACGCGCCTCAGAATGAGCGCGCTCACGATCGCCTCGGCCCTCCGGCGTGCAAGGCGCGTCAACCCCTCTTGCATGACATCAGCGCCGTTCACACCCTCAGCGCCGTTCACACCCTCAGCGCCGTTCACACCCTCAACGCCGTTCACACCCTCAGCGCCGTTCACACCCTCGCCTGGACTGACGCCCTCGTCGGGCGGGAGGCGCATGGCAAGGCAAGACAAGGCCAGGGCGAGCTGGCGCGGCAGGCGTGTCGCGTGCGGCGGCACCACATGCACCTGGAGCAGGGTGCGAGGGTATAATCGGAGCACCTTCGCCACCGCGTCGAGGAGCTGCGCGTTGCCGGCGTCCGCTCGCGACGACGCGTCAACGTGCGGCCGCTCGCTCGCGACGACGCGCCACGCGCGCGAAGGCTCGGCGTCGCCGAGCTCGCCCAACGGCTCGAAGACGATCTCGTGCTGTGGGAGATTCTCGAGGGCCCTCCGCAGCATCGCCGACGCGTCGACCACCTGCTCCTCGGGCGCGAGATTCGTCGAGATCGCGCGGTTCGTCGCGCGCAGGTCCGCCTTGAGAAGGACGATCGTGCGTCGGCGCAGCTCAATGTCACGCGTCGTGAACGTGCCCTCGTTTGCGTACTCGCAAGCGGTCGAATGCTGCCAGAACCAGTCGGCTAGAAAGGCGGTCGGGTCGGCGGGGTGTGTGAGCAGCAACTGCGACATCGCCGCCTTGAGCATGGGTCCGATGGCGCCGCGGATGAAGTTTCGCATCTCGCGAGTCAGAGGGCCGCCGCCGCCGCCGCTGCTGCCGCCGCTGCCGCCGCTGCCGCCGCCGCCGCCGCCTGCGCCGAGCGGATCGTGCGCCGCAGCGGCCGCCAGCGCGCGCGCGGCGACCGCACTCGCGCGACCACCCTCGTGGGTCACAGCCGGCGCGTTGTGCAGCGAGAACCGGAGCTTCTTGAGGCACACGATCGCGCCGCCCGCCGCGTGCAGGTTCGCCTCGGCGCGCTCGTGGCGCATGTGCAGCAGCCGCAGGTCGGTCGCACGCATTGAAAGCCGGAGCTGCTGCAGCCGCGCCGCACTCGCGAGCCTCTCGGCCTCCGAAGCGAGCGTGGCGCTGTCGGTGCCCGCCGCCGCGAGCGTGCGCAGCTGGCCAAGCGCTTGGAGCCGCCCATGGAGCTTGGCGAGCTTGGCGCGCAGCACAAGCTCCTGGCGACGTATCGGCTCTGCCGCATCTGCGAGCCGCTTCGCGTCCACGAGCGCCGTGTGGAGCGCCGGCAGGTTGGGAGCATGCAGCGCCTCGCCAGCCTTGCATGCACCTGCCTTGGCGTGCCACGCGAGCCGCAGGTGCGCCGCCTCGGCGACTCGCGGGCGGAGCGTACTCAGGGTGCCGCGGAGCACCTCGGCCTCGACAGCCGCCTCGTACTCGTCCGCGAGCAGCTGCGTCTCGGAGCAGGGGAGCTCACGAATACCGGTAAGAAGCTCGAGCTGGCCGGTGAGCTCGTGCAGCTCGGCATGCACCTGCTCATGCTGGCTCATGAGCTCGTGCATCGCGCGCATCGTCGCCTTCGCGCGCAGCCGCAGCTGCGTCGCGTCGGCCTCGAGGATCGCAAGCCGCACCGTCAGCAGCGCCTCGGACGACAGACCCATCACCTCTCCGAAGCGCTCGGCGCCCTTGCGCCACCCTTGCTCGCGGTGCGACTGCTCCATGTGCGCGCGGCGCGCGGCGAGCGTCTCGACGTGCTGCGCAAGCTGCTGCGAAGTCATCGACTCCTCGCGCTGCCACGTCGCCTGCTGCTCGGCGAGCACGTCGCCCAGGTTGGCCGGCAGAGTGAACCCGAGCTCGAGCCGCGCGTACATCTGACCCTGCAGATGCGCGACGCGCTGCTTCTGGCGGGCGAGCTCCTTGCGCGCGGGCTGCACCTGTTCCCACTCCTCCCGAACTTCCGCCACCTCGCGCTCGATGGCCGGTAAGTACGCCGCGAGCTCAGCGTGGGCCCTCACAAACTCAGCGAGGCCACCGGCCTCGTACCAGGCGGCACGCGTGCGCTTGAAGGCGTCGCCACCGTCGCTCTGCTCGAGCAGGCGTGCGAGCTCGTCGAATGAGCTCGTGAGCTCCGCCTCAGTCTTGAGCAGGCTCGCGCTGTGCTCGCTTGCGCCCCTGCCGCCGCTGCTGCTGCTGCTGCTACCAAGCTCTTGCACTACCTTGACAACGTCGAGCGCTCCGTGCATCCGGTCGAGCTTGCGCTTTCCGGCCGTGGCGAGCATTCGCGCGCGCTCGAAGGCTTCGAGGGAGCCAGCCAGCTCGTCCAAGGAGACGTTGGCCATTATCGCGACCTTTTTCACGTTGCATTTCACAGCAGGATTAGCCCCTTCTTTTGCGGACATCTTTTGGACGCCGTTTCCTCATCGAGAGGGTGCCTCCAGGCTGCCGCTCCGCACAGCAGGCATTTTGGGAAAACGGAAAGATGCGAGAGCCGAGACCCGCTTTGCGCTTAGTTTCCAATTGCCGCTTTCACAGGTCAATGCGGCGATTCAGGTAATTCCTAAGTAATTCCTAAAATCAGGGATACTATTGTATTTCTAACTAAAGTTCAAAGACCGGCACCACGGTATCACGAGAAAACGGCAACACGGCGACGATCAAAACTGACGGTTCAGAGCCCTTCGCCTTCCTTCGCCACTCTGAGCTTGGGGGGAGGCAAGGGGGCCCGGGGGGGCACCTGAGACCTGTGGTACGTGTGGTAGATAGTCAGGCATACGCCTCAGCCACCTCCGCTGCTCACATCGCTGCTCATAGCGCAATTGGCTTTAAAGGCCTGGCGCGCGCATTTCTCCGTGCGCAGCTCGTAAGGCAGCCAGCGCCAGTCCCAGCTGTGCATCCACGAGGTCACTGCATATATGCTCGGGTCGATAGCGGCGGCTTTCGTGAAGACGGCACGCATCGCGGTCATGTTCACCCGGTCGCCTCGCTCCACGCGCGCCCAGTCGCGGAGGTTCCAGCTGATGCTGTAGAAATGTGACGAGTTGAGCACCGTGACACCGCTCGCAGGGCCTTCCGTGCGCGCCACTTTGGTGAGCATCGCCGGACCTGTGTCGAACATCGGGTCGGCGCAGTTGACGCGACGCACTAGTTCGCGCATGACGAGCAACCAGAAGCGCGCGCGTGGCTTCGAAATCATGAGCGCGTTCGGGACCGACTGGGATTCGTGAGCTCCCTTTTGGAGCTCACCCAAGAGCACCTGCGAGCTCGCATGCCGCTGCAGGAGCGCGTCGAAGGGCCGGATGCAGGCAAAATCGAGGTCCGCATACACGCCGCCAAAGTGATACAGATAGAACGGCCGCACCGCGTCAGCGCGCTTGATCATCTTGTCGTACTGGCGAAAGTAGCGCAAGAACCAGGGGTAGTGCTGGGCAATGAAGCGCTCGTTGTTGGCGTCGGTCCACAACCGCAGGGTGTACCCGGGGTTCATCTCTGCCCATGTGCGTTGCCACTCAGCCAGCGAGCTGGGCAGCTCCGTCGATCGCCAACTCTGATGTACCACGCGTGGGAAACCTGCGCACGTACTCGAGCCGGGCTCACAGAGCTCAGCACTCTCGACCTTCGCGCTCACATCCCGTTCGGCTGACGCAGCCTTGAGCAGTTCGGCAAGAGGCTTCGCCACGGATGCCATATCCTCGGCATAGTAGCGTGCCCACTTTGCCCGCGCGTCCCCATAATGGAGTGAGTAATTGTGAGCGACCTCTTCGCATGAAGCCCACTTGCGCCCTGGACCATATTTTAGGGACGAAGGCACCTTGGTTGGTGGCGGTTCGTTGGCGCACGTTGCGATGCACTGGCGAAAATAGCGGCATGACTCACAAATATTGTGTCCGGACACCGCATATGTCAAGGGCAGCATTGTGCCTTGGCGCTGGGCCCGCGAGCGGCCCTCGCGGCTGGGCGCTCGGACTGGCGAGACGCGCGAGAGCAAGGCGCGCCCGGTATAGCGCGGTCGTCGCGACAAATTGATCCGATTGCAAGTAGAGTGGTGACCCAAGGAGGGAAAACCTAGAGGGCTATCCTATCAAATGGCTCGACTCTGAGGGGCCACAACGACGAGCGTCGGACGACGCTCGACGGGGCACGAGCAAACGACGCCCCCCGGTCGGCGGTCGCACGGTCACATGTACCGTACGTGCGCCTCTCTGGTGCCCGGACGCACGGTGCACGGGACTGTATCCGGTTTTGTCAGAGCTCCTCGCGATTGGGTGCCCTGCGTTTGCCGCCCAGCGAGGGCGCCATCGTGTCGTAGCAAGCATGCGCTGGAGGGCACCAGCCGCCTCCCCGGAACTCCTCCTTGCCCGGTGGGTAGTCGAGGAACTCGCCAAAGTCACGGTCGTGCGTGTACGAGAGGCAACGCGCGTCGGGCGCGGCGGCCTCAGGGTAGTAAGGCTGTCGGTTGACGAACTCCGCGGAGCTGCGGTACTCATGGTTGTGGTTCCACACGATCAGATTGTTGCGCTCCCCTGTGAGGATGTCGTCGGCACCGTGGCGGCGCGAGCCCAGGTGCACGAGCGCACGGCCGCGCACGTGCTCGTAAGACTTGTAGAACTGGCGATGCTGCGGCATGCGGCTGTCGCCGCAGATGGTGAGCGACGCGCCGGTAAAGTTGCGTCCCAGGCAAATGTTAAACGTGACGTCGGAATCATCGGTGTGCATGTCGAGGCCGAGGTCCTCGCCGGCCTTGTACTGAACCATGAACGAGTGATGATCGTGGAACCCGCCTTTGGATTGCAACGGGAAAAGGATCTGGGAGAGCGGATGGAGCACATGGCGCTGCAGCCACGTGATCGCCTCCTTCATGCCGATGTGGTTAACGATGATACCATCTTTCGTACCGAGGCTCGAACGCACCGGCCTGTAAGCGCAGGCAGAGGGGAGCAGCGCATCATTTGGCTTCGGGTTAAATCTCCGCATCGTCACAGTTGTTCATGGAGTTTGGCCTCGAGACAGGCAGCCCCGTGCTATAGTAGTGGTCAAGCTCTTCGAGGAATTTATTGCAGAATTCTTCACTGACGAGCTGGAAGCTGTACACACCGGGAGTTTCCTCGCGGAGCAGTGAATCTATCTGCGTGCGCGAGCCGGTCATTTGGCTGTGCGAAATGGCTTCCATGAGCGCGGGGTCGAGGAAGCGCGCCCAGCCTTTGCGGCCGTCGAAAAGCTCGGGGTTCATGCGAACCTTCGAATACGCGTCAACGATTCGGTCGATGTCGTCGTTGCGCTGCGCCGCCGTGAAACCGACTGCCGCGATGAAGAGAGTACCTCGCATGTGGCGCGCCGTGGCGGGCGGTTTTTCGGTATAGAGATCCTCGCTTGACTTGGCTTGACCCGCTGGCCATCCTGAAATGAGGGAGGTTGGAATCGAGGTTGAACGCAAAGTGCTCGCATTTTGAGCGTCAACGACACACGAGTCGCGGTGCACGCGAGCAAATGCCTCCTTCTGTCCTAGACTACTCGCGCTTCGATGGCATCGGCGACTCTTCTGACGAGGAATCTGTTCGTGAACCGTTAAGTTACCCGGCACAAGAAGGAGCGCCGTCTAATGTGCTCGACGACCTCGAGGACTACTTCAGGAGGCTCGATGAGAGGAGACGTGAATCTCAATCCGTGGAAGCGCCTCCGTCGGTCGAACGTTTCACGGCCGAAGAGATTAGGACGTTCCCAACGGTGGCGTATAGTACGGGCGGCTACGGCGAGTGCTCCGTATGCTTGACCGACTTTGCCGAGGGCGAGAAGCTCACCAAACTACCTTGCGCAGCAGGGCACCTTCTCCACGTAGCTTGTGCCGATGCGTGCCTTTCACGTTCGGTGCATTGCCCTCTGTGTCGGGTTGACCTACGTGCCATCTTCGCGCCTTCAAGCCAGCCTTCCGAGCAGCCAGAGCGGCCGGTGACGCCGCGGCAGCTCGGCTACACCCGCGATGGCGGAGTTATTCTGCGCTATGAGCCTTCACCTGATCCGAGCATCCCTCGCCCATCGTACGTGCCTTTGCACTTGCATGATGTAGCTTCGTTCGTCGAGATCGAGTATCCCGACAGTGGAGTAGCACGCGTGTGGCGAGTGCCACGTGGCGACGAGGAATGAGCATGCCACGTGGCGCGCCGTCTCGGCATGCCATGTGGCGCGCGCCGTCTCGGCATGCCACGTGGCGCGCGCCGTCTCGGCATGCCACTTGGCGACGAGGAATGAGCACGATGCAAGCTGCCTGTGACGTGAGTGTGCGGCCATCGCGATAGCGATGAAGGTCATCAAGGTGCAGTGACAGCAAGGCGTTCGTCGCGCTGCTCGACAGAGCTCGTGTCAGCCAGGGCTCAACCTTTTTCTTAGTACCTTTTTCCTTCGAGAGAGAATATTATCCGCACTCGAACGGTATTAGGAACCCCTAGGCTCCGGGCGAATGCAGTCAGTTTCAACATTTCCCTAGGAGAGCTAGCTCACCCTGACCGTGGCTGGAACGGACCCCACGCGCCCACGGTCAACTCGTGTCAACTTCGTCTCCTGAGCCGTAGAAATCGTCGAGCTCGGCCACGTCGCCAGCGCACGGCGCGACATCAGCGAGGGTGGCCTGCGCGGTGGCGGCCGCGACCACGGCGATCGTAGCGTCTACTTGTTGCGCGAGCGCTGGGCGGCGAAGTGCGAGGGTACCCAGCTCTCCGTGCTGTCGCAGGTATTCGCGCTGCGCCTCGAACTGTGCCTGAAAGATCTGCTCGCGCTCGAGCGCGCGCGCGAGCTCGGCCGCCTCGGCTTCCGCGGCCACCAGTCGAGCGCGCTCGCGTTGTTCGTCCTCCAGTTGTTGCTGCTCGCAGCTCAGCGCTTCGAGCTGCCCTTGCCTCCAACGGCCTTCGTCCTGCTCGGCGCGAGCCAACGCGGCATCATGGAGCCGATGCTCGAGCGCATCAATGCGTGCGCACGCACCAGCTACGCTCGATGCCAGCTCCCGCAGCTCCAAGGCGCACTGCGGCAATGCCTGCAGCTCAGCACGTAATTGGCCCCACGCTGCCGACGCCTCTCCTGCACGAGCGTTCGCCCTGGCCACGTCGCCGGCAAACTCACGGGCGCGGCTGCAGACGGACGTGTTGCGCTGCGCGATTTCGGCCCACGAGGCTTCGTAGCGCCGCAGCAGAGCCGATGCGGACGAATGCGGTACAGCCTCTTGGAGGGAAGCCATCACACTTTCTGACACCTCAGACAAGGCATGTCAAGTCATGTCAAGTCACGTGACTTGACTTGACAGACTGAAAGCGAGCCGCCCGGCGCGGTGGCGCGAGCGTTCGCTACATGTAAAAATTTAGAGAGTCAAAAATTCGGAGAAAAACGTCACGAAAGATTCCAGTGCGTCAAAAGTGCATTTTCCAAGTTTCTGTCGCAAGTTCCCCTCGCGTTCGCGTCGCACAAGGTTGCAGCGCAGTCGAGACGTTCCGAGCTGTCATGGTGGCCGTCATCTTCCTTGACATTGACGGGGTGATCTGCTGTAACATGGCCGGGCGCCTCGAGGAGAGCAAACTCGCCATCCTTGCGGAGGTCGTGAAGAAGACGCAGGCCAAGGTCGTGCTCTCAACCGACTGGCGGCGGCAGGCAAACCTGAAGCGGCAGGTTGTTGCGGCGCTCAACCGACTGGACATCGAAGTGATCGGCGCGACGCCGATGAAGCCGATGTTCTCGCCCATCCGTCCCACGGAGATCAACGAGTGGATGCGAGAGAACCGCGACAAGGTTGGCGTCGATCAGTGGGTCGCCATCGATGACCGTGACCTCGTGAACGAGCAGGGCGGAAGGGAGCTGGTCGGCCACTTCGTGCACACGCACCCGGCATCGGGGCTGACCAAGCGCCTCGCCGACATGGCGGTTGAGATCCTCAGTGGCGGGAGCCCGATGGCAACCCCTGGGCCCGGCGAGGCAACGGGCTTCGGCAAGCTGTCTGCCGCCCTGGCGAACACGGCGCCCGCGGTGATGGGAGGTGCTATGGCCGCCGCAAAAGGCACCTTTGCTGGCCCCAGCAGCCCGCTGCGGTCGAAGCTCAGCGCCACGCCAGGCGGAGCTGCCGCTGCACCGTCGACGCTGAACGCAGTGCGTGCGGTCCAGGCAGGCGCCAAATCGCCAATCGGTGCTGGCGGCCTGCTGGCGGCGGCGACGTCGGCGCGCACGCCCACGTACGGCACAGCTGCGCCGGCCTCACCCGGCACGCCCGGCACGAAGCTCACTTCCAAGATTCGCGCCGCGTCTCCACCTAAGCGTTGGAGCGGCACGTCGCCGCTTGCGCTGGGCGCAGGTGGCGCGGATTAAGGCGACGCGTGGGGAAGTGGCGAGGACGGATGGGCAGGCGTCACCGGTGGGCGCTCACCGGGCATGCGCCCTGCACGTCGCTTCACATCCCTTCCCGCCGCCGCTTGCCAAGCGCCGATCTTACCTGCCAACCACCCCCTATTGTGCGACTCGGTTTGTCACCCGGTAGCACTTTTGTTCATGGTCGGCTCGCTACGTGGCGGCCGCAGAGTGCGCATGCAATGAGGCCCGCGAGAGGCAGCGCGTCTCCGGATGCGGATGCGAGGGCACGATTACGTATTGGTAACGTATTGGGCTTTGAGCGCGGTGCAGCGCGTGGCACAGCCAGCGAGGCGTGATAGCGAGTGCGTCCGAGAGAGAGAGACAGAGACAGAGACAGAGACAGAGAGACAGAGAGACAGAGAGAAGCACGCCGCGGCCGGGGGGGGGCGGTGATTCCCCTGCAGCCGGCCGGCGTGAGTGCAGATGCTCTTGCTGGCGCGTGCGACGCGTGGGCGTTTCGCGCGCGTCCGCATGACCCCACAGGTCTGCCGGCCCTGGCCCCTGGGCGAGCGGAGTGCATGTGCGTGGCGTTGCGTGGCGTGATTCCACTGACGCGAGTTTTGGCGGCGGCCGGCGGAGGATGCGCGCGTGGCGCGGCGCGATGGTCTCCTCTCCCTTGGTGCGCGTAAGCCGCTGTGTGTAGAGGACCCGGTAGCGGTACGGACCGCGGTCCGTAGTCGCGCGGTGTCGGTACGATTCCGGAAATTCCGAATTAAAATTCCCGTATGTCCGGGTATCTCGTGACAGAGCCGCGCCGACCGCGGGCGGGGACCGGCGACCGCGGCGCCGCCGCCGGGGCGCGCTCGGGCCGACGACGCTTGCACGGATTTCGCGCGGTGTGCCCGGCCGGTCGAGCGAAGCGTCGAGCGTCGACGACGTTTTCGTAGTTAAATTTGTGACTGTTATTATCCGATCGGTCTCGAGCTCTCTCGGACAACCGAACGGCCGGAGCGCGGCGCCGGCGCGCACTGATGCATCTTCGATATCATCTTCGATCATGGTATTGCAGGGTGCGATCCGCGCGCCTCGGTCGGCCCGGTGGCATGTGACTAGAGCATGTGGGTGCAACCGCCCCGTTTAGGTGCTGTTGAGTGTTGACCAATAAGGTAGGTAGTCCGCACTCGCCCCAAACCGGGTCTCCCGCCGCAGAGCGACCCCGCGCGCTTACGAGACACGCGCCCCGTGCACCGCGCGTGGATCCCCCGCGCGGTCGGGCGCTACGTATCCCGTCGCGCGAGCATACATCACTGCATCAGCATCCCATGAAACCGGCCGTTACACCTCCTGCAGCTGCGCCTCCCGAGAGGGCGAGCGCGTGCGCCGTCGTCGCGTGCGCTCCCCGAACCCAGTCGCGAAGCTAGTGGCGGAACCAATTGACGGAACACTGGCGTGCCCAGTCATCGCGCGGGCACAGGGCGGACGAAGCTCAGTAGACTGACATGACGCCGCGTATGGCGAGCTCCGTCAACTGCCACTTGTGCTCCGAGTCAGCCTGTTCGTTGGGCTGGAGTGCCCAGAGGTAGTGGAACGAGCGGATGTCATCCTCGTCGCCCTCGGCGATCTGGCTGGTCAGCACATTTCGGATGCAATAGATCTGATGGGTTTCGAAGGAGACGATCGCCGTGGGCAGACCGCTGATGACGCGCATGCCTTCGAGTTCGGGCGGCGACATGTACAGGATTCGCTCATCCATCTTGAGCTGGCGCGTGATGCGGTCGGTCACCGACGCCTGCAGTGTCGCGAACGCCTGGTCGCGCGTCTGCGCGCGGATGACCTCCATGTCAGCACGCAAGTAGGCGCCGATGACCTTCGGGCCCATGTCCTTGCTGATCATGCTCAGGAAGGCGTCCTGCGAGTAGTCGGGCATGAGCTTGCGCAGCTCGGCCATCGCCTCAGCCTGCTCGGTCTCGCCGAAGAAGCGATCGCCGAGGCCGCCCGCCGCGTCGCCAGCACCTCCAAACATGCCCTTGAGGCGCTCGAAGAAGGGCGACTCCGGATTGAAATTGCGCTCCCAAAAAGTGGGCTGGCGCACCACGAGCGCGCCTGCGCCCGGGTCGCCGCCACCGTCACCGCTGCTCGACGCAGTGCTGCTCGCGCTTCTCGCGCTGCCAGCCGGCGTGCTGCCGCTGCTCACACTAGCTTTGAGCTTCTCGAAGACGGCGCTCGCATCCTCGAAGACCCGCTGAAAGAAGGGCAGCGGTTGCGGCCCGCCCTCGGCAGCGCCAGCGCTGCCCGTGCTGCCGCTGCCGGGCGCGCCCTGCTGCGCCGAAGAAGCGTCCGCGGGCTTGGACGTGAATTTGGACGACGCCTCGGACGCTGCCTGCTGCGCCTTCTGGGTGGCCTTGCTGGCCAGGTCCTCGCCCGCCTTGGCCGCTTTGGCCGCCCGCTCGCTCGCGGCGTCGGCTGCCTGCGATACCGACTGTGAAACCTTGGAGGCGGCCTCATTTGCCTTGGCCGCCGCCTCGCTCGCAGCAGTGCTCGCCTTGTTCAGAAGCTCACTGCTGCGCAGCTCGTCGAGCGTCTTCTTGAGCTCGGGATTCTTCTCGACTTCTTTCGAGATGTTTTCCTTGAGGTTCTGGAAGAAGGACATATTATGGCGCGACGCCATTGGAATCTGGCGACGCCGTGCCGCGTTCGAGACCATCCGCACTGCCAAGATGCTTCGCATTCTGGTGATTGCGACGTGGCCACGGCGAAGAACAACGAATTTTCTCCTCTTCCTCGCAGCGAGCCGCACGTCACGAACGTACGTCTGAAGAATCGGCACAATCGTATGGTGCCTCAGAAAATTGATTTCGAAACCACCTCGTTGACTCCAAGTATTGAGCTATTGAAGTGCTCCTGATCGTGTTTCAAGCTCACGCACGACTTGCGAACGTATGCAGCACTCGTACAGCACTCGTGTGGTCGCGTGCTCACTGGCGCACTCCTGCTCTCTCACTGGGAATCTGGCGCTTTGGCGCACCCCCGTCTGCTTGGGCGCACCCCGTTTAACCGTGGTGTACCGGCTCAAGTTCCTCCTTGGTCTTCTGGAGCAGCGTCTTGCCAGATGCAGTCCTCCATCATGTGCTCGCAGTGGATGAGCACGTCCATGATCCCCGTGATGGACTGATTCGCAAGCTGACGTGCGCTCTTTGCGAGAGCGTCGTCTGTGCCCTGAAAGGAGCGGTCCGGATCCGCTCGGTGCGCTAGGAGGAGCAGCACCACCTTGGCTTGACCAGGAAACCCCCGCTCTCGCACCGCCGTCCAGAGAGGAGGCTCAAGGTCGAGGTCGGCTCTAGGCTCGACAGCGTACCCACGCGCTTGGACGAGGAACTCGACCAACTCCGCCGTATTCGGGTCGTGCGAGCGGATCACCTGTCGGAGCGCCGCCAACTGCAATCCCACCGCGTATTCGTCGCGCGCCATCCCCTGCGTGCTGTTTGCCCAGACCATGGCTCGCTGGTAGGGCGACGTCGGCACGAGAAGAGCGTCCACGGTCACCGATGGCAGGTCCTCGTCGTCGCGGCTCTGCATGATGCGAGGAAGGTCTGAAGTCCGGAGGAAGGTCGTCACGGCGTAATAACCATAGTTGAGCTCCCGAAACCAGCGGGCAACCTGTTCAAATGGAGCATCTCGCAGCGACGGCCTCACTCCGACCTCCAAGCCCTTGATCTTGGTGACATGCTTGACGAGCCCGCCCATCTTCGTCTCTTCTTGGTTCTCGTACAGCTCGAAGCCGACCCCCCTCTCGGCGTCGAGCCGCACCACTCCTGCAGCGCCGAGACGGCGAACTTTTGCAGCGGGCTGTGCTGACGTCTCTGCTGCCTCTTGCTTGCCCAGCTCCTGTTTGATTTGCTCATGCCTGACCTGCTGCGACCGCAGAAGCTCCAGCTGGGACGAGAGCAAAACCATCGCTTGGTCGCTCGTCTCGGCGGAGTAGACGGATAGGCTCAGCTCTTGCACGAGGGTGCCGAGCATCATGGAGATCTTCGGGTCCATGAGGCAAGAAGCCTGGTGCGACACCAGGAGACGCGACCAAGAGGTTGAGACCAAAGGCGGTGTCCGACCAGGGGGCTGAATTTCTGATCTGTGAACCGCTAGACGCGGCCTTTCCACCCAAGAAACCGTTCACGCGACCTCACACATGGAGAGCGCACGACGACGCACGCTGACACTCGTACGAACCGAACACCATGGGGCGAGCGTGCAGGGGTAGGCGTCGCTCGGCGTCGGGGTCAAGCGTGTCGCACTTGGTCGCCGCCGTG
>Ga0210239_100772_pt1 | contig 27697 bp, 10 predicted proteins | sample ChrtobMetP5a_0mM_FD_155451 | JGI IMG/M metagenome (GOLD analysis project Ga0210239, IMG submission 155451) | Chrysochromulina tobin associated microbial communities from unialgal haptophyte culture, Seattle, Washington, United States - P5a_0mM | ecosystem: Host-associated > Algae > Haptophytes >... | reverse complement strand
GAGCACAGCTCCTCAGCTGCTGACGGGCGCCCCCCCCCCCCGCCCTCTCACCTCCCTCAGGTCGTCGGGCGCACAGCCGATGCTCGTGCGCTCGGTGGAACACGCCGAGAAGGACCCGAAGGCCATCACCGGCTGGATCAACTCCATCTCGGACCTGCATCGGCACAAGCCCGCGCCGTCGGTTCGCTATTCGAAGCCGATGCCCGATATCGAGAGCCTGATGCAGATATGGCCGGCCCCCATTGAGGAGCTTCTCGAGCATAACCCGCTGCCCGGTGAGGACATATCGCTCGACCTCGCGAGCTATGTGCGTACGACCTGCGCCATGCTCGATATCCCAGTGTACGGCTCGCTCACCGAGTCGCTGCACGTGCTCTTCACGCTCTACTCGGACTTCAAGTCCAATGTGCACTTCCAGCAGCAGATGCAGAATGACGGGGCGCCCAATTTCAAGCCAGTTGGCAGGATGTGAGAGCGACGCGCTCCTCGCATTGAGCCGAGCGTACGTTTTGCTCCTCCACCGGGCCGGGACTCCAGAAATAGCCAACCGTACGCTGCTCATGTGCGCGAGCGTGGTGCGTGCTTGGCGCGTGCAGCGGCGGCACGAGCGATATATGGACGGTGTGTGTTTGTGGGTGTGTGTGGTCTCTTGTTCGCGGTATTTCCGCCTAACCCTAAGTACAAACGTACCGTCAAGACGCAACTCGCAACTCGCAAATCGCACGACCGCAACGAACCGAACCCAAAATAACTATTGTCAATTGTGTCAGCTGTGCCATCTTGATGTCGTGTGTCCGGCACCCCCGGTGTTTTTGAACCGGAAGCGGTAGCGCCCAAGCGGCATCCGGCAAGCCCAAGGCCAAGCGCCGCGCGATGCTTCGTGTATCGCGATGCGCAAGGGCCAAGGGGGAGCGTCGTGTTCGCTAGCCGCCGCCTCGACTAGCCGCCCGATGGTCGCCCGCCTCGTTAGGTACGGTCCGGTGAGACAAAAGTCAAAGTTTTCTTTTGCCGCGATGCGTGTCTGCGGGTGGTTTTTTTCGTGTTCCGAGACGACTATCGAGATCTGCATCTGGTTTCGATGAACGAACCTCTCGCTCAGTTGCATCATCGTGGCCATGCGCACGTCCTCGTTTGACCCAGCGGCCGAAGCTCGCACGCTTGCTGAGCAGCTGCACAACGCACAGTATGCGGAAGACGGTGCAATACTAATCGGCTGCAGTCCAGATGTTGCACTTGCAGCGCTGCCTGATGCTTGGACGGCACACGGCTTCACGGGCTCTGTTTACGAGCGCTTCGACGAACTCTCCATTTCACTAATGGGCGAACTGTTGGTCAAGACAGCCTCGGCCTCGTGCGCCACAGACACAGAGGTGTCGAACCATCTCGAAGCTGCGGAGTCTGCGACCAGACTGCACCGCATGTCGAGTGATGGCTTGCTTGTTGCGCTTTTCCGCATGCCTGAGAGAATACTTGCCAATGTTGCAAGGGCGTTCGAGGTACAACGCACCGCTCTAGGTGAATCTCAGATGAATTTCGAAAGACGTACGCTGCTGCTTCACATTCAGCGCACGTGCCCTGCCTCGCCGACGCGAACCATGCTATCACGACGTTTGTCGCGTGCTCTCAAATCGATCCCGGAGCCAGACGGCGCTGCAAGCGCTGCCGACGGCTGCAGCGGGAGTGCGACGAAAGCAGATTCCGTCCGGCAGGCTCGGCAGCTGCGCGCGGCTCGAGAAAGGTGCTTCTTTGGGTGCATCCGTGAGGACGTGTTCATCGATGTGATCGGCGCAGCCGACTTGGAGACGGCACTAGCGCTTCGGCCGTTGCGGCGTTTTCGTGAGGACGCGTTCATCGATGTGATCGGCTCAGCCGACTTGGAGGCGGCACAAGCGTTACGCTACGAGTACGCGATGATGAATGGACAGACGTTGGAGTCGCTGGTGAGAGAGCAGACGAGAGGTGACGTAAAGGACTTGCTCCTCGCTTTCTTGAGCCCGCCGCCATCTGCAATTGCTGCTTTCCCCGACCTTAATCTTGCCGTACAGCAAGCGGCAGAGATCAGCCTCATCGATGAAGGCACGACTGCTGAGCCATTTGTGCGCATCTTTGGTGGTGCGAGCAGTTCGCAGCTGGTGGCAATCATGATCGCGTTTGCACGCATATTCAAGACTTCGCTGCCTGATGCATTGAGCCATGGATCTGTGCTCCAGGAAAATCTCCGTAAACTGCTCCTGACGCGCTGCAAATGGGCCAAAGCAGCTGTGCGGCAAGCGGGCACATTCCCGGTATCCCCCCTAGCTGCGGCTGTCGCCGTCAGTGCGAAGAACAAGACGACTGAAAACATGACGAGCATAGCAGAGGCCATGGCCGCCGCTGCAGCCGAACTCGAGGCGGCCAAGAAGGACGCAGCGGCCAAGGCTGCCGTGGCACTCGAGGCGGCAAGGGCGGAAGCGGTGGTAAAGGCTGCTGTGGCACTCGAGGCGGCGAAGGAGGAGGCAGCGGCGAAGGCTGCCGCGCTAGCAAGTGCTCGCGCTGCGCTCGAAACTGACACAGCGCAAACTGCGTTTCCCGCGCTGCCTGATCCGACAGCGCTGTTCGTCGCGCAGCCCATCGTAGAGGAATCGGCATCTGCAATCGAGCCGATGCCTATGGAAGATGCTGCAGCGGCGAAGGCGGAGGCGGCTCAGGCGGAAGCGGCGGCGGCGGAAGCGGCGGCGACTGAGGCGGCGGCGGCCGAGGCTGCTGCGGCGAAAGCAGCGGCGGCGGAAGCGGCGGCGGAATCGGCGGCGGCCGAGGCGGTGGTGGCGGAAGCGGCGACGGCCGAGGCGGCGGCGGAAGAGGCAGCAGCGGCGGCCGAGGCGGCGGCGGAAGAGGCAGCAGCAGCGGCCGAGGCGGCGGCAGCCGAGGCGGCAGCGGCCGAAGCGGCGGCGGCAGAGGCGGCAGCGAGTAGCAGCAGCATTGGCAGCTCACTCCGTGGGGTTCCACGGCCCAAAGTCTCGCTTCGTGGGGCCGCAGCCGCGGCAATTGTAGCACAGCGTCCAATAGGCCCGAACAACCCAATGCCCCAGCGGGCTCGGCAAAGCGAAGCGCTAGGCAAGCTCATTGCATCGAGCGAGAGTGACCTCGCAAAATTTGATAAGATCGTGGAAGGGTTCGAGAGGACCGTCACGGAGACTAAGGTGCGACGTGTGGGCTTTGAAGAGAAACTGTCATTTGCCGGCCGGGCGGATTCATCGATTCAGGGCGCACTACGTGAGGCCATTACGGTGTGCGAGCACACGGGGCAGGACATGCGTGAGGCCATCGATATGGCGCTGCGCGTGGTTGCAGATTATCGCAACGCTCACAAGGCCCTTCTGCTCGCAGCGGATACTGACGAACGGTCGACAGAGGTTGCTACTGCGCAGCTCCGTGAGGCTAGTGCTGAGGCACGGCGCTGGCTGCGCTCGGGCGATGTGGTCGTCGCCAAAGGACGGTCGAAGACTCTAGATGCTGCCACGGCCGTGCAACAAGCGATTGCCAAGGAACGCACACGCTCTGAAGCTCCACCACGTCGAGTGCAGGAAGCTCGTCCAGATATCATCAAGGACAAGGGGACTGAAATCGAACCCCCACTGCACCACATGAGCTCGCGCGATCTTCCTCTCCTGCGCTCACCCAGCTGCTCGTCGATTGGTAGTCCATCCGGGAGTGTAGCAAACCCCGCCCCGGTGCCCGTCAGACGAGCGGTAGCCGGTACTGCAGTGCGCACTCGCAGTGCGTCGCTCACAGCAGGTTCTACGCGGCCGGCCTCCTGCTCGACCGTCTCGGACACCACCCGGTAGTCCGCGTAGGCTCGTGTTTAAGTGGTGGCGACTGGTCCGGATCGGGCATGTGATCGCGCACGTCGGGCGCTAGGGAGATCGATTGTAGGTGTCGAGACTCATCCATGGACTCATCTTTCCGAGTCGTTATAGGTGCTTAGTCACGCGCGGCGTATTTTATTATACTAAAACTATTAAAGTAAGACACGGTGAGGCAGGCTTCTACACTTCCCGGTTATTCTACACGCGCAACCGGGGGGGTGGCGTCTGGCGACTCGACTGAAATGCGGGAAGAACCGTTTCGTTTCGCGTTCACGATACGTTCCACAAATCGACAGCGCGTTGGCAACATCTGTGTGCGTGAGGTGTCAAAGCTCCACAAGCGATTCCATCATGACCTCGCGAAGCAGCGCTAATGCCTCGAGGCTGGTGGCCACAAGCATGCTCTCGCTGCCGCCCGACCGCAGCTCGATGCGTGCTCCTCTTCCAGCTCCCTCGCTGCCGCCGACGAGCTCGACCAATGTGCAGTCCGCCTCGTCGGCCGATTGGCGCACGGTGGCCTCGACGCCACGCCTGATCAGCGCCGCCACGAGCCTCTCTCCCTTAGGTGTGCCAAGGAGTATGCTAGATTCAGCTGCCCCAGCGCTGCTGTCTCCGACGTTGCCATCACGGCGACTGCTGCCAGAGCCATCACAGGTGTTCGTTACTGCCGAGGCATGTGCGTCAGGTAGCAGGGCGAGGTGCCCAGAGCGCTCCGTGCGCAGCACGCCGCTCAAGCGCGCCGCCTTGATAGTTGGCGTGACCGTCCTGAGTTGCACGCCGACGGCGGCCGAGTGGGGCATGAAGGCAAGCTGGTGCGTGCGCCTGCTCACCATTCGGCACGACTTGCCGCGCACGAGCCGACTAGCCGGGCAACGCCGACCGAGGAGGCCGTCACATGTGGCGTCGGCAGCCTCTAGTAGTCGTTCTGTCGCCGCATGAGTTGCGTCGTCGTCGGCGGCATCCGCACTGTTCACCGCATCGCCCATCGCGGCGGAGCCGCTCATTGCACGGTGGCCATCGTCAGAGTTCATGGGTGAGGTCGAAGGCACGACGAGCCGGCGCGGTGCGAGCTGCTCCACCACGGCTGCCGCGACGCTCGGCTCGAGCCTCGCATCCAAGATGCACCGCTGAACTCGACAGCGCACGGGCTCGAACGGGGCAAGAAGTAACGCCATAGCCGCCTCGGCGTCGGCGCCGCCCTGCAGCGTGGTGAGCAGCAGCAGCGAGCGCGGGTCGTCGCGCCAGCAGTGCAGTAAGTTGGGTGCGTCGCCTAACCGTAGGGATGGGTGCGTGGCCAGCACGATGGCGCCAGCCGCGGGCAGGGGTGCCTCGAGGTCTGCGAGGCTCGATGCCACCACCAGCCGCCCCTGTAAGATATGTTCGTCAAAGGGGAAGGGATCAGTCAGCTGCGGCCGCCCGGGCGCGGGTGGCGCGAGTGTGCGCGTGCGCCTCTCCTCATCCACCCACTCAACTTGCATGCCGGCCTGGGAGAGACATGCGCTCGCCACCGGCGAGATCAGGTGGACAGGCGCATGGCTCAGCCCAGTCAAGTGGAGGCTGTGGAGCAGGTGCTCGAGCAGCGCAAGCGTACCGCCCCATGGAGAGCACGGGAGCAGCACATGCCCACCTTGCGCACGAGCCTCGCAGACCAGCCGGCATGCGTGCGCGATCGCGGCCGCCGGCGCCACGCTGCCCGCCGCCGCCGCCCGGCCCGCCGCCGGCCCGCCGCCGTCTGCGCCCGCCTGTAGCGGCGCCCGCCGCGGCAGTGGGCGCACATTGCACAGCAAGAGGGCATCGGCATCGCGCAGCGCGGGCGCCGTCGTCGTGAGCGGCAGCGTAGCGAGCACTTGTCCCTCGGGATCACTCGCGCTTACATAGAGAAGCTTCTCACTGGGACCCTCGATCACCCAGTTGCATGCGCCGATCGCCGCGCCGGAGGGCAGCGGCGTGGCGTGCAGGGTGCTGCCGCCGGCGTCGGCGCCTCGGAGGCTGATGGGCGCGCGCTCGCCGTAGCTCAGCCCGTGCACGCGTGCGAGGCTTTGCTCCACGTCAGCACGGCTGTACGGCAACTTGCTCCTTGAGACGAGGTCCCAGAGCTCAACGGCGATTGCCGGCGGTGGTGCGCCAGAGGGCGCGTCCACGCATGCTGCAGCAGCACCGTCGGCGGCAGAGGCAGCGTCGAGGGGCAGCTCTCGTACCGCCTCGCACAGCGCGACCAGCTCGAGCATGGCGAGACGCCCAAAGCTCAGCGCGGCTGCGGTCGCCAGCACTGTGCCCTGGAAGCCTGAGTACTCGGTCAGAAATGGAAGGGTGAGGAATGAGCCTGTATCGCTTATGAGCAGCGCGTCGGCTCCACCGAGGTCGATGCCCTCGACAGGTGGCACTTCGATGCGCATCTCGCCGTCGACCAGCCAGTGCGAATGCCGCTCCACCGCCCGCCAAGTGTCCACGCCATCGGCCGCTGCTGGCCGCGCAAGCGGCATGTACTGCGGCGACGGCGACGAAGCGTCGGCGCGAAAGTCAAGCAGGATGCGCCCACCGTCGACGGTGGCCTCGAAGCAGGTCGCAGTGTGCTCGGTGATGCGCATTGTTTGCCGCAGGCTAGCCTGCTATCACAACACACCAACACGCACAGACCAAACTCAAACCAAGCGTGAAGGTCGAACACCTCGCACACGTCACAGCCGCTTCATTCTCATGCTCGCGACATGCAACGTGTACCGCGCTCACAGACACGGTTCAGAGTCGCCATACCCCGGGTCAACCCCGGGTCTGAACCCGTGCAACCACCTCGCCTGGCAGGCGTGTGGACCGTGGCGGACACACAAACACAACACATACAATCACTTCGCTTGGCTGGCGAGTGAAGAGAGGGACCATCTCTGCCAAACATGGAATGATATGGTATGGCATGGCATGACATGGGGGGCGGGGGTTGCACCCAAAGGTCCTGACCTGGGGGGGGCGAGGGCGGAGGCGAGTACGCGTGGTGTGGCAGGGGGCTCAGAGCCGCCTCCTCGGCCGGGGAGAGGTCGTCGTCGAGCTGGGGGCGCCGAGGCGGTGGCAGCGGTGGCGGCGGCTGGGGGCGCCGAGGCGGTGGCGGCGGTGGCGGCTGCAGCAGAGACGGCGGCGGTGGCTGAGGCGGCGTCGGGGGTCGCTGGCGAAGGGCAGGGGAGCGTCGCCACCAGTGATAGACAGCTGCCGCGAGGCCTCGCCGGACGGCGAAGCCGAGGGCCATTCTGATCATAGGAGCCAGTCTGGGTGCAGCCCAAGAAGCTTGGTGGAGAAGGGCAGGCGGAATGGAATTATCGGTGCGCCTGGCGAGGTGGGAGATGAAATCGATGCCCTCAGAGTTGATGGCGCCGCACGTGCTGATCGCGATGATGATGAGGCGCATATTGGGCCCGATGTCGCCATACTGGTTGCGCCGCGAGTGAGCAGCGATGGCAAGGTGGGCAGACATGCGCGCGCGGTCAGTGTGGTGGGCTGCGATGTGGGCTGCGCCAGCCGCGTCGAGAGTTTTGATGTCGATGAGGACAAAGGAGTTGGGCCTATCGTAGTCGTGGAGGATGATGTCAGGGACGTGAGAGATAGAATGATTCTGCATCCACTGGTCAACAGCTCTTTGGCCTCCTTGGCCGCCGCGCTCGGCTGTGACTCTTGAGGCACCCAGGATTGCATCGAGAAAGGGGACGAGAGCTTGCACAGCGGGGTCATGGCAAGTGGAATGGAGTCGCATGCCGTGGGGGCATGGCACAAAGTGCCGGTCGCCTGGGCCAACAAGAGGGTGGCCTAAAGGTTGGGCTACGGTGGCACAGGCGGTGCAGCGGAGGATGGTGCCTTCCCCTTGCGTGGGCGGAGAAAGTAGAAGGTCGAGGGCGAGGGCGACAGGGAAGTGCTGGGGGACTTGGAAAGCAAAGAAAGGAGTGTCGCCAGGGTCGCTGGAAGGGATGGGGAGGCGCCGGAGCCAAGTAAAGGGTCCCTTAGCCGAGCTGCCGTCCAGTAGGCGGGCTCTGCCCGTGGCCGTAGTGATCGGATCATTCAAGAGGACAAGGAAAGCGCGTGAAGCTACCACTGCCGAGGCTGCTCTCTGAGCGTGTGGGTGGCAAGTAGCATCAAGGGCGTCCAGGTCGTAGATGAAGGAGGGGGAATCGTGGGAGTCATCGAGGTCGCGGTGGGCGGCTGCCCCTAGGGGAATGGTGGCAGGGCTGAGTCGACCGTCATCCAGACGTGAGAAAAGCTCAGGGAAGTGGGAGCTGGCCGGGATAAGTTCAGCGAAGTGATTGTATGTGTTGTGTTTGTGTGTCCGCCACGGTCCACACGCCTGCCAGGCGAGGTGGTTGCACGGGTTCAGACCCGGGGTTGACCCGGGGTATGGCGACTCTGAACCGTGTCTGTGAGCGCGGTACACGTTGCATGTCGCGAGCATGAGAATGAAGCGGCTGTGACGTGTGCGAGGTGTTCGACCCTCACAGGCTAGCCTGCTACCGTGTGAGAAGACTCTAGACTGTGAAGAGAAAATTTTGACTTTACTGCAGTACTTTCTGGCCGATTCAGAGCACGGGCGTATCGCACAAAATGCATCTTCAGGAGATCGCCCAAGTGGGCGATGCAAAATAGTAAATGCGATACAGCCCAGCCCCTTCGTGTTTGCAACCGTCGCACAGTTCGAGTGGGGGGCAGCAGCTCGCAGGATTGGGTCTCCCCCGTCTCAAAAGGGGTCTTGCACAAGTCCACTTGGCTCCGTAGTAAGCCTATACTCGTAAAGTAGCCAATCGTGAAAAAGCCGCCCTGCCGAGTGCTCCTTCTCCGGCGGCCGAGAGATCTCCTGCGCCTTCTCAGCGACATCCTCCAACTCGTCCAGCGGCAGACCAGCTTTAGTGGCGAGCCTCTTAATTCTGTGTTTGAACGTTTCGCTCGACTCCACTTTGTCGATCAGCGCGTCGAGCGCAGTCTCGTCCATCCCCACTGCGGGCGACTGCGTGCGCGCGCGCGCGCGACGATCCGAGGCGCGACCGGAGGCGAAGGCGTGTAGATCGCAGATGTCGGCCTCGAGCGCCCGCTTGCTGCGTGCATGCTGCGGCTGCTGCGCCAACGGCTGCGATGCCGGTGGCGGCGCATTCCCCACGCCCGCTTGCAGCGCTGGCTGTATCCCTCCTTGACGCGCCTGCTCGAGAAGCTGAGGGACACCCCGTTGGTGCCAGCAGTTGAGTATGTCCGTGAACGCCGCCTTCTCGGCATCCTTCTTCTTCGAGTGTCCTGCCGCAGAGCCGAGCAGCTGCTTGCTCTCGATGTGGAACAGGTCGGCGCGAAACGGCGCGCACTTGGAGAATTCAACTCGCAGGAACGCGTCTCGCGAGATTTGCTCCTTCTGAAGCCGCTCGTTAAACATGCCGATGGGATTGGAATATTGTTGAGCCGCCGCAGTAGAAGGCAAGAAGGCCGCCGCAACATCTACTGTCGACGCAAGCGGAGCAGCTGCTTGCGCCATCGGCTCGTCACATACCTCGCCTCCGAGCACAGCCGCTGGAGGAGAGGCGCCCACTCTCGGCGCGCTCTGTGCATGAGCTTGCGAGGGATCGCCGTCCGGTTCGAGGACGAGATCATCACTCGTCGTCGCTGCTCCCTCCATCGGCAGCACAGGCGGTGACTCCTCCATCGGCTGCACCGGCGGTGACTCTGCGGCCATCGGCCTCGCCGCAGCTAACGGCGGCACCTCTGGTTGCAGCCGGCGAAAAGCAGAAACGAACCTGGTCTTCCTCAAGCCACGTAGCGCCGCGTCGAGCTTGCGGTTGTCATCCTCGTCCACTGCCTGCTCAGTCGCTTCCATGTCAGCCAGCTCCGGCGCGCTGGAGCTTGGGCTAGGGGGCGGGAAGAAGTCGTCGACGAAGCAGCGCCACGTGGCCTCACAATCGCCTTTGTAAGCGCAGAGGACGAGGCCGACGATCGCCTCGTACTGATCCCCGAGCGGCTTGCGGTAGTCCTCGCCACGCTTGCTGTGGTACTGCGGCTCACCGCTTGGCTCGTCCTCCGGCCCGTCCTCCTCGACGAGGCCATTCGAGGCGAGCACCTGCTTGTCGCCGTCTTCCTCCGCCTGGGATGCGGCGTGGATCGCCTGGACAATGTCGAGCGCCGTCTCGCTTGAGCTTGATGTCGCTGCGATGAACGTGCGGATAGCCCTGAGTTGCTTACTCGAAACACCGCTACCGCGCGTCTCCACGAAGCGATGGGTCAACGGCACACCAAAGCGGCGAATGAGCAGCCGCCCGAGGTGAAGGTTGTTGACAAGCGCCGAGCGCATCTCGCTCACCTCGCCATTTTTGCGCCCGGGGAAGCGGAGTGCGAGCTCGAGCGAGACGGCGATCTGCAGGAAGGCATCACCTAAGAACTCGGCGCGCTCAAAGACGGTGCCGCTGCGGCAAAGGCTGCACGCATGCAGCATGCCGAGTACGGACTCGAATGGGATCGGCCCGCTCTGCGCGACGAGGGCTGCGCTCAGAGTGGTGGCGCCCTCATCGTTTTTGACATCTTTCCAACAGCCCTCAAACTGCGTCACGAGCTTGGCCATCAACTTCGCCGCCGTGTCGAGTGGCTGCATCGAAAGGCTCTGCTTCTGCTGCGTGGAGAGCACGGCGGAATGAAAGAAGCCAAAGGCCGCGGCGATGGCGACGGGTAGTTCGGGCTCCTTCGGCGCCTCAGCGATCGCGGCAAGGGCGGCCGTGCCGAGAAGCGCCTCCATCGGATCCGCCTGGTCCTTGATCGAACATGACTGCTTACGTAGCTGCGGCAACGTCGAGCTGTTCACGAAAGGCGCGCACAGCGAGAGCACCGGCAGCCCGAGCTCCTTCGCCCGCCGGTGGAGCTGCTGATTGCTCTCGATGGCCTCCTTGGCAGGCGAGAGGCCTCGGACGGAGCATGGGGGTGCATGAGGCTTCTCGAACTGCTTCTTGAGGTCCTCATCGACGAGCACCCACACCACCGCAAAGAAGCGCAGCATCGCGTCGCCGAGCCATTCGAGCTCCTCCCACTGGCAGCAGCCGCGCTCATCGTGCACGTAACGGTCGAGCGGCGCCGGCGGTAGGCTGCTGCTGCCCACGCGCACCGCCTCGGCACTCGCGCCCGGATGGGTGAGCGCCGCCGAGAGGCGCTCGAGGGGCAGCACAGGCGCCATGGCGAGTGCACCGAAATGTGCGACCACGTCAGGCTCGGTGAGGCGTACGAGGTGCTCTAGACGCCAGAGGAGTCGCTTGAGCACACGCAGCGCGTCGCAGTGCGACGAGCGCATGGGCAGAAGCTGCACGTGGCGTGGTCGGTAGCCGACCGCGCGCTCCGTCTCCTGCGTACGGAACGAGCCGTCAGCTCGCACGAAGCGGTTTGCCGCCGTCGCTCCGACATGGGCTCGACGGCTGCGCTTGTCCCCCGAGATTGTCATGACATCGCCTTCGACCTCTGCGCTCACGTGCAGCAGCAGTTCGTAGTGTCGGTTACGCTCTGTCGCGTACGTGGCAAGCGCGCACAGACCAATACTTCCAGCCGCAAGTTTGCCGTCGACGACTGTTGCATTCGCCCTCACGAGGCGGTCGCACTCCGCGTCGGCGAGTGTTGGCCACTCGCACGTTGCAAAGAGCCGCTCCGCGTGCTCCATCAAATCCCAGTCGAGTTCGACGGCTGCATGCGGTTCGCTGCAAGCAGGATTGAGGGGCGCCGCAAGCCACCATCCCGGCTCAACGGCAAGCTTCTCGAGCTTTGAGGCGACACGGACGTGGTCATCGAGAGCGGCCTGCCCTTGAGCAAGCGTCTCCGCATGGCTCTGCTTCACCTTGCGTAGAGGCTCCTTGCCAGCGTTTCCCCGCTGCATCGCGTGGGCCCTCTCCGCAGCAAACCTTGCCCGCAGGCTAAGCTCAGTTAACCGGTGCTCGAGACCACGCAACAGCGTCTCAGCCGTCAGCCCCTCGGCCGGGTCGACGCACACGGCCGAGCAGCCGGTCTCCGCATCCGACGGACCCAGCACTTCACGCACCTTGTTCACGTTGGCCTCGGCATCGTCGAAGAGGACGAATCGGTCGACAGGCACTCCTAGCCCCTTGGAGAGGCCCTGCAGGTGCACCACCTTCCTGCTCTCGCGCTTGTTCGCGTCGTCGCCCATCTCCATGGCTTTGACGTACTCGCGCAAGCCGAAGCACTTGAGCAACTCGTCCGCGGAGTCCGCGGCGATGGAGGCCGAGGCGACTGTGACACGCACGCGGGCCTGCTCGCAACGAGTTCGAGGACGAGAGCGCAGTGCGTCAGGGCGCGTTCGGAGCTCTTAGGAGGGCGATGGCGACAAAGGGCGCTTTGGGGTTCGAGAGGGGGACAAGAGGCGCTTCTCACCTTCTTGAGTGCCGCAAACACGAGAGGCACTTCCGCGTGGAGCTCGAGGAAGCGATGGCCCCGCTCATCAAAGACAGCCGTATCGGAATGCCGCTTGAAGCTGCCCACTGGCCAGTCAAGGCACTCGCCTTTCCACAGCGTGCGGTCGAGATCGACGGTCACGATGATGGCCTCGTCAGATGCGGATGTGTCAGCCGAGGTGGCGCTCAGCTTTTCCTTCAGCTTTTGCACAATTGAGGTGATGATTTCCGCAAGCTTGTCCACGGCAGCATCGCGGGGCTCGTCGGGCGACGCGCGCCGATGGTTCCGCCAGTCACTAATGTAAGGGGACGAGTCGAGCACGGCGATCTCGCGCTTCGCGGGCACCTCAGCAGCAGGGTTAGGAGTAAAAGTGCCGGCAATATGATGCCATACAAGTAGCTGCTGTGGCGCATTGAATGAGGCGTGCAGCGGCTCGCCCGCATTGCCCGCTTGCGTGAGGTCAAGGGATCCGACCAGCCATCGCGCGACAAGCTGTGCCTGCGCCGCGCTCAAAGTCATCCGAAAGCCGTCCTCAAGCACGCAGTGACGCCGCTGCTTGTCTGGGCCAACGGGCAGCTCACGCACAGGGCATGCGCTGCTGAATAGGAGCGCCAGGCCCGTTGGGGCGTCTCCGATGGTCAGCGGATGGCACCACACGGACATGTTGCCGGCCACATCGGCAGAGGGCAACGTTCGGAAGAGAGCAGGTAGCTCTCGCACGCACGCCTCCTTCACATGGAGCGCGTACTTGTTGGCACGCGTGCTGCTGCGCCGCTTGCCTACACCCGCCTTCTCGCGCAGCTGCTGCAGAGCCGCTGCGCGCCCGACGACCTGCGCCCGAGGTCACGCATACAGCAAGTGAGCAGCTACAACGCAAGCAATGGCGTCACGTGCGCTGTTATCACATGCACGTGATAACAGCGAGAGATAGCAAGGAGGCCGCGGCGGCGCTGACCTGGAGGTGCATATCGAGGACTCCGATCTTTAAGAGGTAGTTCACGCCTTCAAGTGCCGCGTGATCGATCGCGTCTTGCTTTTTCACCACCGAAGATCCCTTCGTCCAAGGCAGCGTAATTGGGAGGATGTTGCCAATATCAGCGCTGCACATTCTCACTCCCGGCAAGTGGAGCTTGCAGGTGTGACCGTCGGCGGTCGACTCGACGTTGAAGTTATTCGCCTTCTTGTGTTTGGCTGTGAAGTGCGTGCCATCGTGAGTCAAGTCCAGCTCGAAAACAGAATCGCCAGGCTGCACGGCAAATTTCGTGATGCAATACACGTCGTCGAGCAGTTTCTTGCAGCGCTCGATTGGAAGCAGTGCGCATGGGCGGCCGTCGGGGTGGTACGTGCGAATGCTCTTGGGCTCGATGTTAGCACGCGCCTGCTCGGGGCTCGGCAGATCCGGCGGATCCGGCCGATCCGGCCGCTGCTCGCACGGCGCGATCACTGCAACAGTCATCTCTTGCATGAGTCGCACGTGCTCATTCTGCTGACGTTTCTCAAGGGCGGTGTCGGAGGAACCCAGGACTGCGTACGAGGCGTTTTGGGCGCGAGCGCGCCCCTTGCGCTGCTGCCCCTGGCGCGTGCTCGTAACGACATCAAAGTCGACCACGGCATCGCACTCGGGCACGTCGATGCCCTCCTCCAGGATAGAGGTAGACACGAGCAGTCGTATCCGATCGGCACGAAAGGCGGAGAATGCCCGTTCGAGCTGACTCTCAGAGTACGTGCTCGAGCCGGGGCCGCTCGGGCTGATGCCCACACTCCCGGGGCGGCAAATCCAATCGATGTTATCGTTCCAATCCGCAGTCTCGCCGAGCAGCGCCTTGACCGCGTCGACGAGCAAGGGGCAGCTCACGCGCTGCTGCACGAAGACGATGCACTTGCGCGGATCGCGCGTGCGGAGATGCTTGAGTAACGCATCGAGCCGGCCACCCACCGCGGCCTCAGGCGGTGCCTTTGCACGCGTGCTCAGCTGCTGCGTGAGCCTCGCCCGGGCCTCACTCAACAGGTGCGCATGCGCGTCCGTGCCGCCGACGGACCTTTTCTGATCGTCCTCCTCATCCGTCGCCTTGTCGTACCAAGAAAGGCGCCTCGCGCCCCGGCTCAAGTCTTTTTCGAGCATGCGGGCGCACCAGTCGAGCGCCCACGCACCCAAAGGCTCGCTCACCTCGACGGCGCGGTTCAGGCACCGGTCCCACGCGTCGCGCAGTTCGGTGGCGTCTTCAAGGCTGAGGAGGCCTCTAGCCGTCGCGTCCTCGAGCGTCGGCTTGGCATCGAGGATGGCACGGTAACCAAAGCTCTCCTTGCTCTCCGTTTCCCAGTTGCTGCCTTTCGACGGCTCGTGCACCAGAACTATCGGTTCAGCATGTGGGCAGTGCTCTCGATCGATGACCCGCGTCCAGGCAGCAGCATGCAGTAGGCGCTCGAGTTCCTTGAGCTTCGACTCGAAATCGCACTCAGACGGCGCCTTCGCGACCGAATCCCCCACCGGCGACGCCGTCAGCGCGAGCACGCGTGGGCGGGGCTCGCACGGCTCGTAAAAGTAGCGCATGATTGTGGAGTAGAACGAGGCGCCGTTTGTATGGTGAGCTTCATCCATGACGAGCAGCGCAACGTCCTTCATCTGCAGGTAGCCGTGCACAAGCGCGTCCTCGAGCTTGGCCGCGATGACCACGCACACCTGCGCCCGCTGGAAGAAGGCTGACGGTCGCGTCCCCGCTGTCAAGTCCCAGTCTCCTCCGATCAGCATGCCCAGTCGCGGGCTGTCTCTTGCTGCATGCTCATCGTCAAGATACCTCAACCGCGGGATCTGCTCCAGGAGAACCCGCGCCTGCTGTTTTGCGAGCTCCCGTGTCGTCACGACAAATAACATCTTGCGCGCAAGGCCGCCCTCGGCATTCTCCTTGTCCAGCATCTTCTCAATGAGTGCCGCAGCGATGACGGTCTTGCCGGAATTGGTCGGCAGCACGCAGATGATGTTGCGCCGCTCAGCTTCAGCGACGGCCTCTTTCTGGTAGTCGCGCAGCGGGTATAGCATCCTCGTGAGTGATGTCGAGTCACGAGACACCGGCGTGTGTCGAAGATCGCGCCTAGCACCCTGGAGGGACCGAGAGGGAAGCCAGGGGAGGGCAAGAGTTGTGAGAAAAAAAAGGGTTCACGGCCTTCGTGCCGACGACTCCCTCGCTGCCCGACTGTGCGGCGCCGCCGCCCGCCCTCGGCGAGCACCTCCCGCCCGCCCGCCCAGCCCTAAATGCCGCCGGGGCAGTTGCGCCCGCTCCACGAGCGTGCGATCCATTCGATCGCGATGAGCGCCCGAAGCCTCTGGTCGGCCGTCTACTCCAACGTGCTGCCCAAGCGCAAAAGCGTTGTTCGCGCCTTCCTCTTTTCATTGGTCGGCTTGCTTCCGTTCCTGATCATCATGCTCATAAAGAAGCCACAGTTCCTCGTGCCCTTCTTGCTGCTGCTGGGCTACGTGGGCCACCTGCTTGGGCTGACGTCCGACATCATGAAGCAGCTGCGCTGGATGAAGCGGTTGTCGGAGCAGGGTCCCATCTTCTGGGCGGCAGCCCGCGGCAAGCGTGCCCTCGTGCGCTTCAGCCGATGGTGCTACGGCGACGCGATGGACGTGTTGCCCGCGGGGCTCTCGGATCTCGGCACGTCGAAACGCACCTCAGATTCGGCGACAATCAAATGGCACCACTCGTCGACGTCCGATTTCAGCACGCACTGGTATGAGGTACAGATCCGCCCGGTGACAGTGGGCGAGGAGGCGACGCACGGCGGCGGCAGCAGCAGCGGCGACGGCAGCGTCGCCGCCGCGGACTCGAAAGCGGAGGAGGGCTGGATCCCCCTGCTCCAGAAGCACGAGCACAAGGAGGTGTGCCTCAAGCCGCTCTCTGCCGGCATCAGCTACGAGGCGCGCGTGCGAGCCACGAACTCGAAGGGGAGTAGTCCTTGGAGTGTGCTGTGCTTCACGACGAAGCAGTCACCGGTTCTGCTGCACGGTGGCGCGGGCGGCGTGGGGGAGGGCTACCGCTGGCTGCAGTCCCTCAAGGATGAGACCATCACCGTCACTCTCTTTGGGCTGCCCGCACTCACCAAGGCACGCCAGCTCGAGGTGAGCTTCAGGCCGTCCTCGCTCACGGTCGCGTGGCTGCCCGCGAGGACCGGCGCTGCTCGAGGGCGAGCTGCACGGCGCGATCGTGCCCGAGGAGTGCCTGTGGGAGCTCAAGGACGCCGACGACGGCGAGGGGCGCGAGCTGCACATGACGCTTCAGAAGGCTCAGAAGGACTTGCCATTATGGCCGCGCCTCCTCAAGGGACATCCCGAGGCGGACATGAGCCAGGTCAAGCGGGAGGAGAAGTCGCTCGAGGAGATCATGGCGGAGCTGCACAAGGCCGACCCCTATGGGATGAGCAAGGTTGAGAAGCTCAAGAAGGAAATGTAGGCGGCGCGTGCGCAGCGGCTCGGCACGTCGATGCGATGCCGCCGGCGCGCGCGGCGCGCGCCGCGCAAGGCGGTCATCGGACGCTCGCGGGGTGACACAACGACGAAGACGGGACTCGGGCGGTTTGATTCGAAGACGCGAGTGCGCCGCTGGTTCACATGGCACATGATCGTTGTATAGTTTAGTAGTATTAGTAGATAGTTACGTGTCAACCTGGGACCGGTGCGGTCCCGGCCGGTCGAGTGTCCCAGTCCGGTCGAAAGTCATCGATCGAGCAGACCCCGGCGCGGGTAGACAAATCTGAAACACTGTGGTCCCCGCGCGGCGCCGGCCGGGCGACCGTCGAACCGGCAACCGCGCCTCGTGAACCGTGTGCTGCCTGCTGGCGACTGGCGTACCGCTACCGGGCGCCGGCGGTGCAACCACTGCCGTGCGCACGCTGGCGTGGCACCTTGCATGCAATGGCCAATGCATGGCCGCTTCCGGTTGCGTCGACGGTTGCGCCCACCGAGGACTCGCCCGCACCGCCCAGGCCGCGCACGGTCGCTCCTCAGACATTCTCTCGATACTGTCGTCGCAACATCGTCGCCCCGATGGTCCCCCTCTCGAACACAGACCGGTACTGCCCCCCCGGCGTGCTTCCAAGCTTCGTCATATTAAACAGTCTAATCAAGCAGATCCACCGCCTCCTGAGCCTTGATGGGTGGGGGTTGCGGAGGCTGCAGGAGAGAGCTGACATCGTCGCCACTCGCGCGCGCTTGCAACCCCCACCAACCGAGCCGGCCGCACGCGCTGTAGCGCCGCGATGGCTTCCCGAGGGCCCAGAGCGGCTGGCACGGTGCGCGCTCGCTTCGACGCTCGCTGAGAGTGGGCAGCGGCGCCTTGTACGTAGCGGCAGCGGCGGCGGCGGCGGTGGGTGGGCGTACTGGGCTGGCGGCGGGGGCGCTGAGCCGCTTGAGACGGCGCGCCTCGAGCCGACGACGCTCTTCGAGCAGCCGCTTGCGGTGCTCCTCGATCGTCGTGTTGAGAGCCTCCAGGTTGACATCATGCGGCGAGATCTCGCGCAGACCTCCCGGAGATCGGAGCTCGCTCGTACCGCCGCCGCCACCGCTCTGGCCAAAGGCGCTCGGGCCGCCGCACTCGATCGACGGACGCCTCGGCCGTGGAGAAGCGCTCAGCGCGGCGTCCGCCGTCGGGGCGGAGGCAGGGGCCGCCGTCGCGCCCTCCGTTGCGTCCGTCGTCGTCGTCGGTGGCGGCGCTGGCACCGGCGTTGAGCTCCTGGCTAGGGAGGTGGCCTCCTCGGTAATGCATGTGGCGCCCGTCCCGGCGGGCTCGTGCGCCTCGTCGCTCTCGCGCACGGTGCGCTCACGAAGGGCGAGCACGCCGACCGCCTCGCGTCCCTTACGTAGCCGCGCCGCTGCATCCGCCGCCGCCGCCGCCGCCGCTCGCACCGCCGCCGATGGCACACCTGCGGGCGCGCTGCCTCTTACAGCGCGAGCCGCCTCCGCCGCCCCAACTGGCGCCGTCGTGGGCGCCGCTGCTTCGAAGGCTGCGGCGAGGCTGCATCCCGCTCCTCGGTTCGCCAACAGGCTGCTCCCCGCACTGCCGGCGGCGGCAGCCTCGGGAGCGGCGTCGAGTGCCCACGACGACGCGGCCGCGGCCGCCTCGAGGGCTTCGATGAGCGCCTCCACATCCGCTGCGTCCAGTCGGCGTAGCTGACGTGCACTCTGCGCGCGGCCGGGCGCGCGGAGCACCGCCTCGGCCACGTCGGCGAGGAGCGTCGCGCCGCGTGCCTCGAGGGCCGCTGCCACCGCCGCCGCGCCTGCTGGGCACCCGCTCGTCAGCAGCGGCACCACCCTCGCGACTAGAGGCTCGTGTGTGGGCGGCGGCGGTGGCTCGTGGGCATCGACTGCTAGTGGCTCCAGGGGTCGACTGCTGGATTTGCGTGGGCACGAGGGTCGCCGTGTAGGCGGTGGCGGCTTGGTGAGGGCGCTGAGTGCCGTGGCGGTGCGCTCTTCCCATGACGCGCAGAGCCTCAGCTGCGCCTGTGCGGCCCGCGCACAGGCGTCCGCGCATGTACGCAACTCATGCACCGCAGTGGCGACCTCGAGCGACTTGGGCGCTTCACATGCATGGACGAGATTCCGCACCGCTCCTCCAAAGGCCTCGCGTGCGGCGCTCACGACGGCGGCGGCCGCCTCAGCGACCTCCTGCGCGGGCGGCAGCGGGCTCAGCGGCGGCTGCGGCTGTGCTGGCGACATCGGTACAGACGAGGCACAACCCTCATCGGCGGCGGCGGCGGCGGCGGGCGAGGCGCTCAGGCTGCCACGGCGACGGTTGGATCTGAGGATCAGGGGCGAGCGCGCCGCCGGCAGCAGCGCCGCCGACGAGCGTGACAGCAGGGACAGCGGGAACGCCCCCGACGACGCGCCCTCGTCGCCTAGCCCTGTTGCATACGCGCCTAACGGCGATAGTAACAGCGAGGGCACCGGCGGCTGGCAAGGGCGCGGCGGCCGCCTTCTACTCGGGCTACGAGCCTCCTCGCCGTCGCTGCCGTCGAGGCTAGGCGCGTCGTCGTCGAATGCCGCGTCGGCAGCCGCCCCATCATCCTTCCGAGCACGATCACGAGCACGAGTATGAGTGTCGACCACGTCGCCGGATGCGTCCCCGTCAGCCAGCGACTGACGACGAGGGCGTCGAGGGCTGCGTCGAGGGCTGACGCTGGGGACGCGCGAGACACGTGGTTGCGTCGTGCGCCCGTACTGCGAGAGGCTGTCGCATGGCTCGAAACGCACGATGACACGCTGCCACGACCCGCCCGCCTCTCGCACACGTAGGTGGAGCTCTGCCCCCGGCCCCGCCTCAGCCTTGCGAGCAAGCCTCCACACTTCGCCAGCGAGCAAGGCCGCCTTGCGGATCGGGTACGCTTCGTCCTCGTCCTCCGCTCCGCTCCCCAGCCCCGCGCTGTCGAGCGCCTTCGGGCTGCGAAACTGCTCGATGTCCACCTGCGCACCCGCGTCGTTGACGCAACGCAACGTCCGCCTCTCGGGCGCCACAAGCACTGTGGTCACCGCCTCGCCAGCCGCCACCTCGGCGCCGGCCACCTCGTCCCGAAGGCACGTGCACAGCGAGAGCGGCAGCGGCGGCAGCTCGGGCCGGAGCGAGCCGAGCCACGCACTGAGTCGCTCGGCAGAGGGCTGCTGCGAGCCAGCATGCGTGAGAGAACGGGTGAGGCGCAGGTTCACACGGTCGCGCGCGCGTCGAAAGGCGGTGACGAGCCTCTCGGGTGGCTGAGGCGACCGATGCGCCACCTCGACAGTCGCTCGCCACGCGACGGCAGCCACGCAAGCGAGCTCGGCGTCCTCGCCGCACGCGGCGAGCATCGCTGCGCCGCGCGGCAGAGCTTCACGCCAAAAGTCTGCGCGTGAGAAGGCGGGCCCCTCTCCGAGGCACCAATTGAGCACATCGAGCTCGAGTGCGAGAGCCTCGACACGCTGCCACTCGGGAGTCGCATCTGCAGCCGCGTCCGTGGGCTCCGTGGCGCTGCTGCTCGAGCGTGCCCGTGCCGGCGCCGGCATGTCAGTCGCAGCAGCGGGCGGCGACGCAACAGGCGGTCGGGGTGCAGCTGCCCGCGCCTCGGCAGCACGCAGCGCCGATTCGAGGACGCGGATGGAGTTGTCGCGACTCTTGACCTGGCGTTGAAGTTCATTGAGCTGCCGCCGTTGGACCTGGACGATCTGATACGCGGCGCGCAGCACGACCGCCGTACGGGCTGACTGCGATGTCCTCCGGCAGGGAAGCGACTTAACATCCAGGCCAAACGAGCCAGGCGGCACCGCCTTCGGTGACGATTCGTTCTCGGTCTCGTTTCCATCAGCAAGTACCTGGTCGAGCGTCGGAGGCGGAGGCGGAGGCGGCGACGACTCTGTTGGTCGGGCCTGGTGCTCAAACGTTTTCAGGCGGGCTGCCTCGATCCGGCTGCTCCGTGGCGAGTCGATGGGCGAGAGTAGGGCCCAGTGTCGGAAAGAGGCCGACTGTGGGAGAGGCTTCGTGGGAGATGTGCTAAAAGTGGTATTGAGCACCATGGCAGGAGGGGACGCCCCGTCCGAGGCGAAGCTCGAGCAGTGTTGTGCCGGAGACGATCCGTTCTTCACTTGAATCGGCGCGATCATTCATGCGGTAGGATTCCGAATTCCTACCGGTTTCAGATGAATCCAAAACTTGATCCAAATTCATCCGCGTTAAGAATTCTTCTTCTACATGTATCACGGCACGTCTATCAGAATGAACAATGATGAGGACCTCAGTGCTCAGAGATGTAAGCGGAAAGTTCGGTTAGTTTTCACCCCATGCAATCCGGCCTCGGGCCTGTCGGCCGGCACCGCGGACCGAGAACACCCCCGCCCTGGAGCCTGGTGCAGACCGACACACAACACGATGAGGCAACAGGGGCGAGTGCCGGGCGCGGGTGTCTACGTTCTACGTTGTGAACACGCATACCCACGCGTGAGGCCCATACGAGAACATGCGTTCGAAGGTCAGGCATGGGCAGCAACTGCCAACTGCCAGTTCGGAGCAATGGGGAAAGGGACTCATCACGAGGACTGCGCAATAACCAGGTTGCTGTACATGCCTCCTGACCGCATGAGCAGCTCGTCGTGCGTGCCCTGCTCGACAATCCTGCCCCTGTCGACGACGGCGATCTTGTTGGCGTTGCGGATCGTGCTCAGCCGGTGCGCGATCACGATGGTCGTGCGCTTCATCTTGGTCATGATCTCGTCGAGCGCCGCCTGCACGACCTTCTCGGACGTGTTGTCGAGCGCACTCGTCGCCTCGTCGAGCAGCAGCACCGCCGGCTTCTTGATGATGGCGCGCGCGATCGCGACGCGCTGCTTCTGCCCGCCGGACAGCTTGCCGCCACGTAGCCCCACATCGGACGAGTACTGGTCGTCGAGGTCTTTGGTGATGAACTCGTGCGCGTTGGCCATCTTGGCCGCAGCCTCGATCTCCTCCTGCGTCGCCTCGAAATAGCCGTACGCAATGTTCTCGGCGACGGTGCCTTTGAAGAGCACCGGCTCCTGGCCGACGAGGCCGAGCTGCGAGCGCAGCCAACGGACGTTGAGCGACTTGAGGTCGTGCCCATCGAGGGTGACGACGCCGCCCTGAGGGTCGTAGAATCGCTCGATGAGGGCGATGATGGTGCTCTTGCCCGAGCCGGACGCGCCGCACAGAGCGACCGTCTGGCCCGCCTGGACGGAGAGCGAGTAGCCGTTGCACACCAGGTGCTCGGGCGCCGTCGGGTATGCGAAAAACACGTCCTTCACCTCGATCGCCCCCTGAATGCTTTCGGGCTTGAGTCCCTCCGGCGAGAAGGGGTCGATCGGAGACTTGCGTGCGGTGACCTGGAAGAACCTTTTGGCCGCCTGGGTGGCCTGGTTGGTGTCCTTGAGGCCAGAGACGGCCGAGATGACGGGCATCATCACGCCGAACATGAGCATAAGCGGCACTTGCCCCTCCTCGAAGTCGCACGCGCCCACGTAGATCAGGTAGCCCATGTAGTAGTAGAGGCCCGCGATGAGGAAGATGAACGCAGGCATGGAGACGCCCATGGCGATGGCCACGTTGAAGGCTTGCTTCTTCTCCATCTCATAGATCCTGTCCACGCTCTTGCAATAGTCATCATAGAAGCGCTGCTCGGCGTTGAAGGCGGCCACGGTGCGGATCGAGAACATGACCTCGCTGAGCATCTTGCCGGTGTCCATTTCGGCCTTGCCCTTGGCGGTGGCGTTTTCCTTGCCCTGCTGCGCCTTGATCTGGTCGCCCATGAGCGTGTTGGTGACCACGCCCATGATCGCCCCAACCAGGGGCAGAGCGCCCAAGAGCGTAAGCGCGAGCTGCCACGGACCCCACATGAAGATGAGCACGATCATGGTCACGAGGGCCGCGACGACGCGCACGGTCGCCTGCGCCATGCCGCCGGTGAGTGCCTCGATGAGTGTCACCTTCTCAGCGAGGAACACGGTGAGCGAGCCAGCCGAGTTCTCCTCCATATCGAAGAAGCCAATGTCCTGGCGCACGAAGGCTGAATAGGCATGCATGCGCAGTTTGGCCGTGAGGCGCGACGAGGCGAGCCCAAAGCACGACGAGTCGAGTGTGTAGCAGCTGATCATGATCACGACGATGAGGATGATCTGCATCGCAACATCGAAGATCTCGTCGCGGATGAGGTCGCCGGTCAGGTTGAAGAGCGCGCCGAAGAAGCGCGTGAGCTGGCGGAAGCCAAAGAGCTGTGAGCTGCCAGAGCCGATCGCGAACATGCAGCCGAGCACGATCACGCCCCACGAGTCACGCTGCATCGTCAGAATCTTGCTGCTGTAGCTCTGCTCCTTGGGCGGCTTCTTGCCCTTCGCGCCCTTCGCGCCCTTCATTTCACTCATGTCCAGCGCAGTCGCATCGTCGGATGAGTCGGGCGCCGGCACAATGGCCATGGCCTCCTTGGAGTTGCGCTTCTCGCGGCCCAGCGGGATCACGATGGCGGACGCTTTCGACACTGAATCTGATGACGGCATTTGGTCGTCGTCGTCCTCATCATCAGCGGCGCCCTTGGCCGCGCTGATGGCGGCGAGGTCGGCTGCGCCCATCTCCTGTTGCTTCTTGGCCAACTTGAAGAAATAGCCACCCTCGCCGATATCGAGCAGTTCGTCGTACGTACCCTGCTCAATCACCTGCCCTTTCTCGACGACGGCGATCTTGTCGGCGTTGCGGATCGTGCTCAGCCGGTGCGCGATCATGATGGTCGTGCGCTTCTGCTTCGTCATGATCTCGTCGAGCGCCGCCTGCACGACCTTCTCGCTCTTCGTGTCGAGCGCACTCGTCGCCTCGTCGAGCAGCAGCACCGCCGGCTTCTTGATGATGGCGCGCGCGATCGCGACGCGTTGCTTCTGCCCGCCGGACAACTTCGAGCCTCCCTGGCCGACCTCTGTCTCATAGCCGTTGCCAAGGCGCGTCGATATGAACTCGTGCGCGTTGGCCATCTTGGCCGCAGCCTCGATCTCCTCAAGCGTCGCCCCTGGCTTGCCGTACGCAATGTTCTCGGCGACGGTGCCCATGAAGAGCACCGGCTCCTGGCCGACGAGGCCGAGCTGCGAGCGCAGCCAACGGACGTTGAGCGACTTGAGGTCGTGCCCATCGAGGGTGACGATGCCCGATCGCGGGTCGTAGAAACGCATGATGAAGGAGACGAGGGTGCTCTTGCCCGAGCCGGACGCGCCGCACAGAGCGACCGTCTGGCCCGCCTGGACGGAGAGCGAGTAGCCGTTGCACACCAGGTGCTCGGGCGCCGAAGGATAGGCGAACACCACGTCCTTCACCTCGATCGCCCCCTCAACGCTTTCGGGCTTGAGTCCCTCCGATGAGAAGGGGTCGATCGGAGACTTGCGTTTGATGATTGGGTCGAGCGTGCCTGCGCCCACGAGACCCTGCGCGAAGTTGGCGAGCGAGCCGAAGCCCGCGCCGAAGCCCTGCGCGCCGTTCATCATCGCGAACACGCAGATGAGCACCGCGGCCGCGCTGAGCGGACAACCTTCGAGGAGATCGGGCTGCTCATCGAGCCAGGAGCTCTTGACCCGCGTCTGGGCATATGCCTCGAAGGCGGCGGTAGATGGCTGTTGAAGGCCCGCGAGCAGCATCGTCGAGAAGTTGTCGCCGGAGTTGACGAAGCCCATCCAGCGGCAATTCATCTCGAAGTTTTGGTACGGCCCGCCCATTGCCGCGGGAACCGCGGCGCAGCCCATCGCCTCTGGCACTGCGATGCAGCCCGTCGGCCCACACAACGGGGCGTTCTCCTTGGTGGCGCACCAGGTGAGGTTGTTGTACGTATAGTCGAACTTCGACTCGTCCATCTGCTCCGAGAAGAAGTAGCCGCCCGACAGGAAGCCCGTCACGAGCAGCCACAGGAAGGACGAGAGCGCCGTGCCACCCGTGAAGCCGACGAGCGGGCTGATGCGCACCTGCACCTTCGTCGCGTGCTCGAGGACGGCGACGAAGTTGTCCGCGAAGCGCTGCTCGACGCCGAGCGCCGCGACGGTACGCATCGCGAAGAGCGATTCGGTCGCCAGACCATCGGCTGTGGCGTACGCCTTGTTTCGAACCGACGTGGCGGAGAAGAGTACGTAGAAAAAGACCACGAAGATGGAGATCACAATGGGGATGACGGCTGTGACGACAAGCGCGACCTTCCACGCGCGCAAGAAGCCGAATAAGATGCCGCCGATCGCCATGCCCATGCCCTGGAAGATCATGTACGACGGGAAGTCGAGGGACTTGTAGATGTTGGTCGTGCTCGCGGTGATCTTGGAGCCGAGCTCCTGTGGGTTGCTCACGTCGAACCAGCCCACGTCTTGGCTGAGGACCGCGCGAAGGGAGTTCTTCTTCCATTTCCTCTTCTGGCTCGCCGCAGCAAGCATCACAGGCCACACTGAAAAGAAAAAGCCGACAATCAGCCCGCAGCCGACCAACGTAAAGTTGAGCGCGGTCTCGGAAATCACATCCATGTCGATGGGGGAGATCGATGTCGTCTCGCCCGCCGCATCGAAGAATTGTTGGAAGAAGACGAGCGGGATGATCATGGCGCCGCCCACCAAGAACTGCAAACTGGCGGCAAAGATCATGTAGAAGAGGTCCCATCCGGTCGCAAACTGCAGCAGAAGCGACGCACTGGCCCTCATTTGCTTTTCCTTGGGCTTCTCGCGCGTGGGTGCCTCTTTGGGGCTGACGACGGTGATGGCTGTTGTGGGCTCGCTCATGTCGGCGAACGCGTTGTGAGTGGACGTAGACGTGTTGCAGCCCAGTCGCCTTTGCGCATCTGAGGCGACAGATTCGAAGACCGGAGGTAATTTCCAGGAACGCCGTTCAAGACATCCGAAGAAGAGACGAGAGAGGAATAAAGATCAAAGCGAGCCGAGTTCAAGTTCAAGTTCAAGTTCAAAGCTAACAGCTGTACACACAGAGACATTTTCCGTTAACTGTTCGCGTTCAAGATACGTACACGGTTTAACACGGTCTTCGGTGTGCACGTTCTTTGTGCGTCATCGGGCCGTCAATGAATGTTGTGCGTAATTCAACGAACAGATGTTGTGGTACCCTGCTCGGATCGACATCCCTCGTCATGCGTCAACTTAATCGCCAACTTTTCACACAAGTTTCGCGGCAGTTCCTGGAACGCCGTTACTCGCCGTTACGGTCCCAACGCGTCTATTAGCCTCTAATCCGGTAAACTGGGATCAGAGGGTGGGACCGGCGCACAGGGTTTTCGGCACGCACGTTCGGCAAAAAATTTCGAGTAGTTTGACCAATAGCGGCAGGGTGCAGCTTTCTCGGATCGGTGAGAAAGACATATTTGCTCAGGGGTTGGGCACGGGCGGCGGCACAATCAACGAAGACAATAGGAATTTTCTGCGCCGCTGAGGCCGTACTCGAGGCATAATGCATGCGTCTGCATCAAGCCGGCATAATGCAACTCCAAAGGAATAGATCGTCGCTTTTCCCTACTCATCGATGTCGATGTCGTCATCCAAGTCGTCGTCGGGATCGTCGAGCACGTGGCGGCCGCTCGTAGAGTGATTCGCGGTGGCCGTCGTGCACCCGCCCTTGACCGAAGAGTAACACAGGCCTTCCTCAAAGTCCACTAGCTTATGCTGGCCGAGCTCGTATGCCACGCCCTCGGTCGTGAACGAGCGATCGATGCCGTGCAGCGCATGCACGACCTTGCCGTTGAGGCAAAGCAGCAGCGCGGGCAAGCGGCCCACATCCACCATGCCCATCATCACGGGCGCGCGCTCCGGGTCGAGCCAGCAGAAGTAGGCTTCCATGTGCACTCGAGCGAGCGCGCGCATGTGCGTGTGCAGCAGCTCGCCGTCGAGCGAACCCGCCATGCACAGGGCGCACACGGTACGCTCATGTTTCGGTAGCGCCTGGAGGAAGGACGATTCCTGCTCGAGCGCCACATACGTGCCGTGCCCGCGCTCCAGCCACTGCGCGCGCAGCTCCGCACGGCCCCGCATCTGGGCCAGCCGGAGCTTGCGCAGCGCCTCGATTTCGTTATCCGTCTCCTGGGGCGCGACGGCATCGAGCCTAGCTCGTGTGATTTCGCCCTTCATGGCCTGTACAGTGCCGTCGGCTTTGGCCGCAAGCCACGCTTGCTCCACCTCCTCCTTGGCTATCTCCTCGGCCTGCTGCGCTGTCTTGATTGTGGCGACGAGGTCTGGGTGATCCTCTGCGTGCATGCCCTCCATCGCTGAGTCGATCTTCTTCTCAACTTGCGATGTGCCCTCGCCACGGCGAGCCGCATCGTAGTTGTCCTCGCCATTCAGCCTCGTGTTGAACCCGGACGCCATTGTGAAGAGCTGCAGCGCGAAGAGAGAAGACGCTTTCCCGAAGGACGTGAGGCGGTGAGAACGTGAACGCGACGGGTGGAAAAGGAAGTCTTCTCTGTGCATCACAAGTTAGGGATGATGATTTATAATCGGCATGCCCGAGAGCTGGCCACTAAGGGCCGAGCTCTGAGTCCCGGGATGATGATTTATAATCGGCATGCCCGAGAGCTGGCCACTAAGGGCCGAGCTCTGAGTCCCCCTATCTATACAGTACGGGTATGGGAGGGTGGGGCACGACAAAGTGGCGAGCGCGGGCGCTCGACCACAAAGACAGCCGCGTGCGACACGAGCGACGCGACACCTTTCGATTCGAGAACGTTTTTTTTTCCTTCGAGGACGTTTCTTCGAACCTTCGAAGCTGTTCATTCATGCATGCATGTAATGGTATGCGAGTATTGCCCGCCCGCCGGCGCACCTAGCTCGTGGAGCTGGTGTGCGTCTACCGCCCTGCAACTCCGCTTGCCCTGGAAGACAACTAATCTAGCGCTTACGCGCTAGAAACCACCGTCTTCTCTGTGCATCACAAGTTAGGGATGATGATTTATAATCGGCATGCCCGAGAGCTGGCCACTAAGGGCCG
>Ga0210239_100768_pt1 | contig 27769 bp, 29 predicted proteins | sample ChrtobMetP5a_0mM_FD_155451 | JGI IMG/M metagenome (GOLD analysis project Ga0210239, IMG submission 155451) | Chrysochromulina tobin associated microbial communities from unialgal haptophyte culture, Seattle, Washington, United States - P5a_0mM | ecosystem: Host-associated > Algae > Haptophytes >... | reverse complement strand
ACCGCCGCCGCCGCCGCCGCCCTCGCCGCCACCGCCGCCGCCGCCGCTGCCGCCTCCACCACCGCCACTCTCGCCGCCGCCGCCGCGGTCGCCGCCTCCGCAGTCTTTCTTCGCTGCCGTGCAAGGCCTGTTGCTCAACATCTTTTACGCGATCTTCATTTGCCTCGGGCTCTACGTGTGCCTCGCATGCGTCTGCGCCTGCCGACACATGCGGCCCTATCATGAGCTGAAGGAGGAGCGTTCACGCGTGGCAGCGCTCCACGCGTGAGCGAGATTGGTGGTGGCGCCGCCCGCCGGTCACCGGCCTCATCGCCGGCACCACCGCTTGCACTTCCGGCCCGAGCCACAATGTCACTGCAAACAAAGCCCAGAGGGAAAGCCGCGCGGGACTCTTTCCTGGGTTACTCCTGGGTTCATCAAGTATCTCCGGCTCATTACAGTTACCCGTCGAGTCGTTGCATCGGCATTTACGCTTTCGCCCGTAAGTGAGTAAGTTAATTATAACCCTGACCCTAACCCTAAGCATGTGGTATGTAACGGGATATCTTCACTCTTTTTTTTATGGTTATGGTTGATTATGGTACGTTTTTCTGACGATTAGGATTACGTTACGACGCATGCACGCATCGTGTCTGTCGCGTCATGTCAAGGTCGCTGGCGCCCAGCGGCTACGACCAGTCCAAGGGCACTGGCAGGCGTTGGCTTGTGGTGAGCTCGAGCTCATGCAATGACCTCACCGCTGTGAGCTTCGTCCTTGAGCTACTCGCGCACTACGGTGCTTCGGCTGGCCTCCGAGCCCTGCTCAACTATTTTGATGCTCGGCCTCGGACGCCTTGCCCAGCGCTTGACCAAGTCCGCAACGCATCGCACCTCGTCCCGGACTATGTGGCGTCCTTCTCGTTCGTGCCCGGCTTCAAGACTCGGCTGTGGCGCACCTTGCCTCCCGAGCTGACCGCGAGCTATCAGTACGTGTGGCTGCGCGACTCCGATGTGATCACGACGCCGAGGCTCTTTGCGCCTGCGGAAGTCGAGCACTGGATGCATGTGACGGCTGCGACGGTCGCGGCGCCATCAGTCCTGCCGTTCGCGAACACCAAGCCCGTGCACGGCTGGTGGACACCCTGGCGTTCCTCCTTCGCCGGCACGTTATACCTCGTCCCTATCTGCGTGCACAGACCGTCCCTGATTGCCGAGCAGATGTCCCCAGACCCCATGCTGAGGACCACCGATTGAATGCATGCAGGCACGTGCCTCGTGCAGACCTCTCCTATTGCCGAGCAGATGTCGCCCATCTTCCGACGGGACGCCTTCGATGCCTTCCGTCGCAAGCTACTCGAGATCCCTCCGAGATTCCTCGCCACGGATTTCGGTCTCGAGACCTTTTGGTGCGGCTTCGATTGGAATGCGAGCTCGCCTGATGAGGGAGGCCATCAGCATGCAATCGTCAACGGCTTCGAATGGAATGCGAGCCGGTATGCGAGTTCCGCCAATGAGAGATCCGTTATCGGCGCCAGCGTCGATCACGAGCGGGCCGATGGCGAAGGCAAGCACGAGACGGCCGATGGCGAAGGCAATCACGAGACGGCCGTTGGCGAATGCATCGAGTGCGCAGCTGGGCGCCGTGATGGGCGCTCCAGGGCACGCAGTCGCGTCATCAGCCACGGATCTTCGATCTCGCCTCCAATCTCGATCTCGCCTCCAATCTCGCGGGTCTCGCGGTGCATCCTGATGCACCACATGAGCGTCGTGCACGCGGACCATCGCACCATCAAATCGACTCTCGCCAACTGGTCCGATCACGTGAAGAAGGACGCGCCAGACGACCTGCGCGCCTACTTGACCCAAACCTGGCCGGGCGCCATGCTACGGTCAGGTGATCCTGTGGATAGGCATCACCGGTTGCATGCGAGGCGCTGCTGGGGCGAGTGGGAACCGTCCGAGGGGCAGCTCCATGCCTTGGTCCATGCGCCACTCGTCGAACGACCCAAGGCAGGGGTGCGCAAGGCCAAGCGGAAGCGCAAGGCCAAGCACAATGTCACGGGCGCTGTCACCACTTCAAGCAAGCAAGCCTAGTTCACACATGAACTTCATCCCTTGATTCATCCCTACACGCGCTGTACCGGTAGAACGGTGTTTTCTGAGAACTTTCCACCTCGAACATGATCGCGGCGTACAACATTGTGCTGGCGTCTGCCTTCCTGTTGCCCGCGGCTCCGCCCACCGGCACTAAGGCCACCGTGACCTTCGTCGTGCCCTCTTCTGACAAGGCCTCGCCATTTGGTGCGACGTCGCCAGAACCGTCGCCCACATGGCGCGCCGTCGCCGAGCAGATGGTCGCCAGGCTCCCTGGGTTCGACTCACGCATCAGCTCGAGTGTTGTGCTCGAGGACCACCTGAAGGATCGAGCGATGGACACTAAGGCGGATATCATCGTGGCGCTGGGTGTCAGCGCAGGCGCTGCGGCGGCGCTCCAAGCGCGTTCGCCCTCGTCGGCGCTGCTTGCGTACGACAGTGCGCCCGAGGTGCAGCAGCTGCAAAAGGTGGGCGCGTTTGAGGTGGCCGAGCCCAGCGTGGAGGCCGTCGTTGGATGGTCGGACGTGGCACGAGGCAAGCGGCTCCACGAGCAGGCGCAGCAGCTGCTCTCGCGCCACTCATCCGAGGACATGCTCTACGCGATCTTCTTCATCTTGCATGCATTCGTGATCGAGATGCCGCTAGTGAGGCACACTGTGAATCCGACTTGGGAAAAGGGCGCGCTGCAGAATGCGGCCGAGTTTGCGTCCATGTGCACCAAGTGCGGCGACAAGATCGCCGCGGCTCTGACCGACCCGGCGACGAAGGCGACGATTGACCTCCTCAATGCTTGCGACATGCGTGATCAGGTGGCGTCATACCGCGTCATCGTCTCTGAGTTCCTCTGTTTGCCTCTGTTTGCCTTCGAGTGCCTCTGTTTGCCTCTGTTTGAATGAATCTGCTTGCCTCTGAGTGCATGCAAACGCTCCCCTCATCAGGTGGGCTCGTACCGCGTCATCGTCTCCTATGAAACGCCGCAGCTCGATGACCACTGATGACCACTGATTGCTCCCCTCATCAGGTGGGCTCGTACCGCGTCATCGTCTCCTATGAAACGCCGCAGCTCGAGGAATTCTCTCTGTGCATCCTGCAGCAGAATAACTGCTTCGGGTGCAAGGCCGACATCATCGACACTCCGCGCGTGCCGTTGATGAAACGCTGGCGGGGCGCACCAGTCAACACAGCCGCGGCTCGTCAAGTCTTCATCGGTCATTTGGAGTGCTCGGAGGCGCATCCGGAGGCTAGCCTGAGGCTGCCGTGGTCATGGAAGATTGTTTGCGGCGCCAACCCGGCCTATGATGCCTTCCCTGCACAGCACCAGATCTTCTACCCGTCCGAGCAGGTGATGGCCTCTGAGTGCCCTTGATTGCCACTGAGTGCCGCTGAATGCCACTCTGGTTGCCACTGACGAGGTCTGCTACCCGTCGGTGCAGTCATCGTCTCTGATTGACCTTGATTGACCTTGAGAGCTAGCATCATCGTCGGTACTGAGCGTTGATGTCCGTTGATGTCCGTTGATGGCCGCTGATGGCCGCTGATGACCGCTGATGAGCTCCCTGAGTACCGCTGATGCCCGCTGATGACTGCTGGTGAGCACTGATGAGCTCACTGAGTGCCGCTACCCGTCCGAGCAGTCATCGTCGGCACTGTGGTACGATCCGGTGTTCAAGGTGAACACTCTCGATGGTCGACAGGTGTGGTGTAAGCGCCACTACCGATGCATGCCTCGGCCCGTTGAAGAGGACTTGCGCACCGATGATGGCACGTCAGCAGGCGCGTGGACGCTCACCACGCTTGACAATGGGGTGCTCTCGCGGGAGCACTGGACTACAGTGGACGCGGCGGATGACCTCACGTGGGCGGTCTTCCACTACTCAGGTGGAGTGCCACTGATGAGCTTGATTGCCACTGATGACCTCACGTGGGCGGTCCTCCACTACTCAGGTGAGTGCCACTGATGAGCTCTCTAGGGCCACTGATGACGCCACTGATGACCTCACTGATGACGTGATGAATGCCACTGATGATCCACTGCGCAGGCGCGGCGTCGGTCGTCGGCCAATCCTACCTCGGGGCACTTCTGTGCTCGGCAGATGGCCAGTGGCCCGAGCGCGCGCGATCTGGGCCTGAGCTCGAGCGCATCCGTGCCGCGTTCCGCACGTGCGGCATCGAGTTCTTTGAGATGTATGGGCACGGTCCGCCCGAGACAGCGCGCTCGTTCATGTGGACGGAGGCGCATGCGCAGTGGGAGAAGGACAACCCGCCGCCCCTTGATCCGATCGGCGACCAGACGGTGCAGCAGTGGCGCGCCGCTGAGAAGGCCAAGCTGGTGGCGTAACCTGTCAAGTTGGTTCACCGTGAACGCGTCCGTGTGTTTATAACGAAACCGGAAAACCGAAACGGTGACCAATTTTAGTTTACAATCGACACTCAGTGTTTCCTGTGTACGGACTGCTCTCCTCAAGCCCGCGATGGAGTTCATGGCGTCCTCTTCCACGGCAGCCCCGCGAAAGGCTCCCTGCGAGTTGGAGCTGGAGAAGCTGGTGCAGTATCGCCAGAGCATGAATACGCTGCTCAAGCAGGAAAGCCACCGCCAAGCGTCGAGCTACCACAAGTTCCTGAAGGAGATGAAGACGGTGGAGCCGTTTCTTCCGCCCGAAAATGAGATTTACACACCTCCGTGGAGGAAATCGATGGGTGAGGTCTACGGGATGGAGACCGCCCTGAAAATGAAGGCGGCCCCCGAACCGTACGAGGTGCGCGCCAGGCGCTTTGCCAAAGAGGAGGCAGAGAAGCGTAACAGAGTTGATGGCTGGTCGCGAGGACTTCACAGCAGGTACCACAAGGCGAACATCACGGCTGACGTTTAGGAAGCGCGCGGGCATACGCACGCGGGCGCCGCCCCGTAGGCAGGCGCACGCGCTGCCATTTCCTCGCGACGTACAACGCGAGTCAGACGCGTGCATTCAGTTCAGTACTTCAGAGGACGATAGGAAATTCCAGGCACGGCCGCCATTGCATGTGCCGCCAGCATGTGCACAGTGGTATGTTAGGGCTCAGCTAGGGTTTCAGCACGTACTGGCCGCGCGCCGCGGCGTCCCGCCTTGCACGTTCCGTTTACGACGTCCGCGGGCGTTCCTGTGTTGCCGGCCGTGTTGCGCGCGGGCACGTCCCGATCATGGTCCCGATACATGTAACCGGGGTTTGAGTCAGTGATCAAGGGAGCTCAAGGAGGAGGGGTGGTCCCCCCAAACTCACACATAGAGGGGTTGGGGTTCCATTGCAGAAGCAAGCAAGCAAGCTAGTTAGTCGACACACACAAGTACCTAAACCAGCGCAACCGAGTATTGCAGAAGATTGGGGCTTGGGATCGCCGTGAATGAGAGGAGCGGGTCAAAAGGTGGACTCGAAGCGGCGGAGTCAAGCGGCGGCCGCGCTGGAAAACTGGACAAGCGGCGCCATGGCGAGCTGGCGACCCTACATAGACGCCGCCGTCAACAGCGGCGCATGCCAAGGGCTCAGCATGCACGACCTCAAGGGCAACCCGTTCGTCTCCTCGGACGGCTTCCGCGCGGTCGCCAAGGAGGTTTTTGCAGTGACCAGCTGCTTTGCCAGCCCGCGGGCACTTATTGGCAAACCGCTGATGATCTCGGGGAGGGAGTACGAGTTCGAGTATGGCGAGGCCAACAAGGAGATCCAGCTTAAGGATGGCAAAGCCGGCATCGTCGTCTCGAAGTGCGGCAACTACGTTGTTGTCGGCATGCACAACGAGAAGACGAAGTTGACCGATTGCCGCTCAGCCGTGGAGAAGATCATCTTCTACCTGAAGCAGGCGTCCGCGCAGGGGTCGGGGTCTAGTTGGCAGCCCTACATAGACCACGCCGTCAGCAGCTGGATGGTCGTCAAAGCTGGCGGTATCTATGCCTACCCGTCAGGTGAGATGTGGGCATGCTCGCGGGGCTTCAAGGCAGACGGCGCTGAGGTGGCGTACATCGCGCAGAACCTGGCGGACCCGGAGGCGATCGCGGGCGCCGAAATCACCGTCGCGGGCAAAACGTGAGACCGCGCGCGCCGCATGCCTCGTGCGTCTCAGCAGCGCCAGCGGCGCCAGCTCTTCGAGAGTGTGCGTGGGACCTCGACTGGTCCCCTCTCTCGTGCGCTGACTGCCGGGACCTCGACTGGTCCCCTCTCTCGTGCGCTGACTGCCGGGACCTCGACTGGTCCCCTCTCTCGTGCGCTGACTGCCGTGCCTCGCGCGCGGATTGGGCGCTCTCTCCTGCAGGTACACGGCGGTCGCGGCCGAGCCTGGCAAAGAGATCTATTGCCAAAACGGCGACACGGGGGTTTCATTTCGGCTGTGCGGGAACAACATCACAGGCAAGTTGATTGCCTTCTGATTGCCTTCGACTTGCCTCTGATGACCTCTAGAAGCTCTGATCGGCTGTGTGGAAACCACATCACAGGCAAATTCATGGCCGTCGCGTACCACGATCAGACGGTCGAGCCGGTCGCTTGCCGCTTGGCCCTCGTCAAGGTAGGCGAGTACTTCGACGCGCGGGCCAGCGGGCCCTCATAACCGCCGCGCCGCCGCCCGTGCTCCATCGTCAGCCCATCGGAACCAAAGAAGCTGCGTAGCCGCTGTGTCCACCTCTCTCTTCTGTCGGACAGTGGACCACAGTACACATGCTGATCCTCTGTGCTCTGACTCTTAGCGATAGCGTCAAGCCGCATTTGTGTCAATGTGAGCCGTGTGTAAACTATTGTAGAAGCGCTTGATGGCCAGGCCCACCGTCTGGCTGGGGCACCGCCTCCATGCTGGACGTGTCTCACGCGAAAACGCGTTGAGTCGGGCGTCTTGAACTAAACTCTTTTTCAAGCAAGTTTGCTCGACTCGTGAGTCGTGTGGGTTCTGGGTTGTGTGGCCTCTGGAGACGATGGAGGCACCAAAGCCTGCAGGCAGGCCAGCTGACGATGGCGAGGGCCGCAAGGTGTTCGTGGGTGGGATCCCGTTTGGCGTCGAGAAGCGCGACATTCAAGAAGATTTCTCCAAGTTCGGCCCGATCGAAGATGTCTACCTGCCGATGGATCGCGAGACACGCAAGCCGCGGGGCTTCGGCTTTGTGACGTTCGTGGATGCGCGCGACGCGAACGAAGCGGTCTCCGCGATGCACGGGTGCGCTCACCGATTTTCCCACCGTGGTCCGTCTGCCCGCGCAACGTGTTATTCCCACTAGATGCGAGAGAGGGTTCCCGGGGCCCTTCAGTCCTCGTGGCTTTGCGGAGTCGGAGGAGGCAGAGGTAGAGGCAGAGGTAGAGGCGGAGGCAACGGCCAAAGAACGGACTCAGTGGCATCGGTTGGCTCTCCCCCCTTTTGGGCTGCTCCCGCACGGCTCCCTAAGGCGATCCGGATGGCCTGCTTCACATTCACAGACGCCGCGAGTGGCATTCATGTGAATGGCTGTCACGCCTCTCAGTGCCGCCCTTCACCGTTCTCACCCTCCGCCGCTGCTGCCTTTACGCCATGGCTCAGGAAGGAGTACCAAGGGCGGGAGATTACCGTCAACGTTGCCCGTCCAAGGGACGGCCGAGATATGTCCCGAGATATGTCCCGAGATGTGTTTCGTGGCGGCGGCGGCAGCGGTGGCGGTCGAGCGTATCGCGACGACGACCGGTACGGCGGAGACGGTGACCGGTATGGCGGCGGGGGCTACGAGCGGGGGGGCTACGGCCGTGGAGGCGACGAGCGCCGAGATGAGCGCGGGTTTGAGCGCCGAGACGAGCGCGGGTATGACCGCCGAGATGATCGCGGGTTCGAGCGCCGAGATGAGCGCGGGTATGAGCGCCGAGATGAGCGTGGGTATGAGCGCCGAGATGATCGCGGGTATGAGCGCCGAGATGAGCGCGGGTATGAGCGGGAGGGCTACGATCGCGGCCCACCGTGAGTGCTCGCGCCCGGCTGATGACCGCTGATGACCGCTGATGGCCACTAATGACCACTGACGAAGACGATCGCGGGCCTCATCACGCGCAGACGCCGAGAGTATTACGATGACTACCGGCGTGACGAGCGACGAGATATGCCCCGAGATATGCCCCGAGAAGACTATGGAGGAGACGCCCCCCCGCCTGCACGCGAGCGTGCTAGTGCTCATTACGACGCGCCGCCGCCGCCGCACGAAGACCGGTACGGCCCCGGGTACTCGGGCTACACGTACGGCGCGCCGTGAGGCGCCATGCTGAGCGCGGAGCGCCGCGTCGTGCTGGGCGTCGCAGGACGCGCGGTCCGAGCGCCGTATTGAGCGTCCAAGGAGGCGCGGGCACCAGCAACGGCCGCGGGGATGATCTGCGGGAAGGGAGGCCGAGGCGCCGTCGTGAGCGTCGGGAAGAGCGCCGTCAGGGGCGCCGCGATGTGGAGGCGGCCATGCCGGTCTGGTCCCCTCCGGCCTTTCTCCGGCCTGGCCGCCGTTCACACCTCGCGACGATTAGAGGGGAGAATCGTGTCAGAATCGTGCGTATTAGATTGTGCGGAAAATCCGGAAAATGAAAATCCGTTGGAGCTGTGACGGACGTCAATGTCGAATGTCCACCGCTGCGAGGAGCCCGCCCGGCGCCCGACCGCAACAGGAACAGCCACACGACATAGGCACGAAAAGGGGATCGTCGGGCGCGGTTTTTATCTTTGACTTCTGCTCACAAGAAGCTAGCTCGCTTGCTTGCTAGCTCACATTTGTAAAGTCCCCCCAGCTTCATGAGGATCTCTGTCTTCGAGCTGTGAAAAGCAGTTTGGTCTGTGCGTGTTGGTGTGTTGTGAATGAAAAGCAGTTTTCTCCTCAAAAGAGATGCCACGAGGTTTGCCTTCGCCTTCGGCTGTCCTCGGCCATCGGCTGGCCTGCCGCTGCCGCAGCAGGGTAGGTCGGCAACCCCTTTGACCTCGCCCCTGGGCGCCATGTTTGAGGAGGCATGCATACATGTGAGCGCTCGATTCCACTCGAGCACGGATTCGGGCCAGCAGCGCTCGATCCGCGTGCCGGTCCAGCTCGTCGATGATGAGCTGCCTGACAACACTGTGCAAGGAAAGGACGCCGTCGCCGGTGGTAGTAGTGGTGGTCGTGGTGGTAGTGGTGCCGACTTGTCGTCATCGCCGCCGATCCCATTCTCGCCAGCCGCGCCCGCGCCCGTTGCCGTCAACCTCAAGCTGCCGGGCGAGCTCTCACGAGATCAAGTGCTCGGTGCCCAGGATCTCGCTGCCCACGAGCTCTTGAGCAAGCGGCCGCCCGCTCCTCCGGCGGCGCCAGGACCTTCGGTGACGCATGCGGATCATTTCGTGCAGGCGGTCATCACGGGAGTGCTCGACTCGAGCGACCCAGCCAACGTACCCTACGGCTTGCCCACGCTCCTTGATTGCGCCTTGATTGCATCTGATTGCACACGATTGCACCCCTCATCAGGTACCCTACGGCTTGCCCACGAGCGGCGCCGAGCTGGGCGCGGCGGGCGGACCGGAACGGTACATCCTGGAGTGCCTGCTGTTGCTCCGCGCTGACTACCCGATCTTCGCCTACCGCCGCCTCAAGGCGCTCGACGCGCTGTGCGTCGAGGCAGGCGCAGCCGCGCTGAGCTCACTCGGTGACCGCCGCGTCGAGGAGCACCCTCATGGCCTCCCCTGATGACCTCCCTCATAACCTCCCTTAACGACCTCCCTTAATGACCTCCCCTGATGACCTCCCTCATGACCTCCATGATGACTCACACTAATTTGGCAGGTGACCGTCGTGTCGATGAGGTGCTCGCGGTCGGCCGACAGATGTCGAGTACGCTCGATGCGCTGCTCGACGTCGACACGTGGCAACTGGTAGCGAGCAAGAAGGAGCTCTCCGTGAACACATACCTACGGATGGCTAAGGGAGGCCGTATGGAGATCAAGGTCCCTGATGACCTCTGATGACCTCTGATGACCTCTGATGACCTCTGATTGCCTTCTTAAGGGAGGTCGTATGGAGATCAAGGTCCCTGATGACCTCTGATGACCTCTGATGACCTCTGATTGCCTCCCTCATCAGGTCGATGGACTGATCCCACGCTCGATCTCTTCGTCGTGCGCGCCGCTGCTTCATGCCGATCTCTTCAAGGTGTGTCGGCGCCGTGATGGGCGCTGATTGCCGCGAATGGCCGCGGATTGCCTCCCTCATTGCATGCGGATTGCCTCCCTCATTGCGGATTGCCTCCCGTTTCCGCTCATCATCTTAGCCTGCTGCTTGGCGCTGATTGCTCAGACGTGGCTCCCGGGCATCTCCGATTCTGATTGCACCTGATGACCTCCCTAATTGCCTCCCTCAGACGTGGCTCCCGGGCATCTCCGATTCTGATTGCACCTGATGACCTCCCTAATTGCCTCCCTCAGACGTGGCTCCCGGGCATCTCCGACTCTAATTGCACCTGATGACCTCCCTAATTGCCTCCCTCAGACGTGGCTCCCGGGCATCTCCGATTCTGATTGCACCTGATGACCTCCCTAATTGCCTCCCTCAGACGTGGCTCCCGGGCATCTCCGACTCGAGCGCGATCTCGGACCTATCTCGATTCCGCAAGCTCCTCTACCTCAAGATCTTCAAGTTCCCGATGCTCGCCACGCGCGAGGCGGTGGTGCTCGGCTACGGCGATGTCTTCTCGCACGATTCCGTCATGGTCTACCTTTCCACGATCGAAGCGACCGGCCCTTGGAACCCCGACGAAGAGCACGAGGAGGCGCTCAGTACGGCGCCTCGCACGGAGTCCGAAACTTCCGAAACTTCCGAAACTTCCGAGAAACTTATGGGCGCGGCGAAGCCCGTAGAAACGGGCGGCCTTGGCGCCCGCCGCAGCGCCAGCGCCGCCGCCGTTGCCGTGCCGGCTCCCGCGCCCAGTACGGCGCCCACGACGTGCGAAGGCGAGAGGAGCTTGGCGTCGTCCTGGGCAGCCGGGGACCACAAATCGCCCACATACTCCGAGTATACCTCCGAGATCGACGCTCGCACGCGCGAGAAGGGCCATGTGCGCATCAAGCTTTCGGGCGGCTTCCTCTTCCAGAAGATCTCGCCTTCACAGACAAAGGTCAGCACGGCCCTCAAGATTGACATCGGGCTGCCCTTCATCCCGCATTGGATCATCGACTGGATCATGAAGAACGTGGCCTCCATGTTCATACCGATGCTCAACTCACAGGCGGGCAAGTTCGAGCCCGGCGGCAAGCTCAGTCATCTGCCGGACGAGCCGCAGTACCAGGGCATCTACGCCGAGATGCACCGCCGCCTCAACGCGATGGGCTGAGCGTCTCACGCTGAGCGTCCGCACTGTGTCACGGCCAGCAGCTCCCACAGAAACTGGCCCGCTTTTCACGTGTTCACACGGTTGGACATCATGTAAAAGAACTAAAAAGACAGAGACTGTTACGGCGATCTCCCTCCTTTTGGGCGAATCGAAACGTCTGATCGTTGACACAGACTTGCAAGTTTCTGGAGACAAGTGCGGAGCGTCTGGCCGTGTCCCGGCCAAGCAAGAGCAGTGCCAGTCTGCCGAGTACGGCCGATCAGCGACGGCTGGCAGCCACAAAGCCGCGGCAGCATCTCGTTTTGCTCTCATCCATGTTCAAAAAGTCATCGGACTTTGTCAAAGTGGCCCGAGAGGGCCGGTCGAAGAAGGACCGAAAGCTTCCGTCCGAGGCGGCCACGGGGGCGGGGGCTTCGGCGCCGCCCAGCCAAAGGCTGCCGCTGTCTCCTGAGGTGCAGGCGAACAATGCAAAATGGCTCGCCGCGTACGGCTCATGGAGCCAGAGAGCCATCTCCTCCGAATCGAGTTCGCCAGCGGCCAGCGGCCGTGGCAGATGTGTGGATCATCATGGGAACTTACCCTTCGAGCAGCGTAGCGGCCAGCTGCTACCGGTCCCAGGGGGGATCTCGACTTCGACGGCGACCGTCGAGGGCCAGCAGCTACCGGTCGGCCTGAAGAGCCTGGACCTGTCGAGCATGGCGTTAGGGGATCACCCCGACGAGCTCATCACGGATCGAAGCTACTACGAGAACGAGGACCTCGAAGGCGCCCTGATGCGCATCCGGGAGGTGGCCTCGTCGGTTGGCTTGAATGCACACGCAGCGTCGTCGAGGGTGCTCGAGGGCAAGGCGAACGTGATCGCGGACGCTTACAAACGGAGTCGAGCGCGGCGCACCGCCGGTGCTGCGCAGGCTGCCGACCCCCTCGCCATGCTCCTTACCAGTGCGACCGAGATTTGGGAGACGTGGGCGCAACGGCCGCCACCGCCACCGCCGCCGACCCGGTCAAGCAGCGTGCGCCATCTACCGGCGCCGGCCGTGTTCAAGGCGCCGGCTGTCTACCATGTCGACCTTGAATACTCCTCCTAAGGTGTGAATACTCCTCCAAATGTGTGAATACTCCTCCTAGGGCTACGCGGACGAGCTCTCGAGGGTTCTCTCGGGGCTTCAACTGTGCGGGGTTCAATTTCGCCCTTGGGCTTTAGTGACTCTTTCGGATGGACTCTGTTGGGCCATTGGCCGGCGCACGCGGCGCGAGGTATCAATGCGAATTTCGCCTTCGGTCTCGTCTACTATAGCTAGGATGTTTGACGTGCGCGCCCGTGTTGCGGAAAGAATCTTTTCTCGAACGTGCCGTCCAAGCGATAGCGACCCTTTTGCTAGGGTCCGGAGGGGCGCCGCGTCTGACAAGCAAACATCTCGTCTTCCCACAGCCCGCGGAAGCAGAAGTGCGTCCACAGCCATGCCCCCATGGTAAGTGTCCTGTGGGTGCTTCCGCTTCCGTGTGGTGGTTAATACGAAAAGTGTGGAAACCCTCAAAGGGGGGCACTTAGGCCACGTGTTTAGGGGCCAGTTGCCGCGTTGTGTTGAACAGAAACACTGAAACGGATCGCGTGAAACCAAGGCGACGTCGCACCAGTCCGTCTGTGCTTGTGCTTCACGACGGCGCACGCTCACACCCACACTAGGCCATGCCAGTGAAGAACAAGGTCGCTAAGAAGCGCCTCGACAAGTTCTACTACCTCGCCAAGGAGCGCGGCTATCGCTCACGTGCCGCGTTCAAGCTGCTGCAGCTCGACAAGAAGTATGAGTTCCTCGCCAAGGCCAAGGGCGTGCTCGACCTCTGCGCGGCTCCCGGCTCGTGGATGCAGGTTGCTCGCCAGTACATGCCGGCGGACTCGCCGTGCATCGGCGTGGACCTCGCGGCAATCAAGCCGATCCACAAGTGCGTCGCGCTGCAGGAGGACATCACCACGGCCAAGTGCCGTGCGGCGATCAAGCATGAGCTCGGGAAGCACAAGATCGACGTGGTGCTTCACGACGGCGCACCCAACGTGGGTACGTCATGGGTGCAGGACGCGTACGGACAGAACGAGCTCACGATCCACGCGCTGCGCCTCGCCACTGAGTTCATGGTGCCCGGCGGCACCTTTGTCACCAAGGCATTCCGCTCGCAGGACTACAACGCGCTCCTCTTCGTGTTCAACCAGCTCTTCCGGAGGGTCGAGGCGACGAAACCGCAGGCCAGTCGGAATGAGTCGGCCGAGATCTTCGTGGTGTGCTCGGGCTTCACGAGCGCGAAGATCGACCCGCGCTTCCTCGATCCCAAGTATGTGTTCAAGGAGCTCGATCTTTCTGATCAGGTCAAGACGAACGTATTGCAGATGAAGAAGGGCGCCAAGGCGAAGGCCGAGGGCTACGAGCATGGCACGCAGCTGCTCACAAAGGCGCTCCCGCTCGTCACCTGGGTCGAGGGGAATGCTCCTGTGAAGGCGCTCGGCGAGTACAATCAGCTGACGTGGGACATGACCACCCCGCAATGCGCCTTCTGGGCCGATCTGCCGATCACCAAGCCTTCGGTGCGCGAGGCGTGCATGGACCTGAAGATGTTAGGCAAGCGCGACTTCCGCCTGCTGCTCGCATGGCGGCTGAAGGCGGCCGAGGCGTGGCGTAAGCACGAAAAGTCGCTCGCGCGGGGCGGCGAGGGCGGCGAGGACGGCGAGGAGGAGGAGGAGGAGGACGAGAAGGATCCGGATGAGAAGCTTGATGACGAGATCTCCGAGCTCGAGAGGATGGCGGAGCAGAGGCGAAAGGCCCTCAAGCGCAAGGAGGCGGAGAGGCGTCGGCGCATGAAGGAGCGCCTCTCCCTCAAGATGGAGCATCCGGGTGATCGATTGGACGTCGCGGAGGATTTTGAGCTCTTCAATCTCGCCAAGATCCGATCCAAATTAGGGTTGGAGGCCGTCGGGGTCGACGTGCCGGCCGACGTGGTCGTGGGGGAGGAGGACGACGAGGACGAGTTCGGCGGCGTGCGCGGCGGCGACTCGGCGTCGGAGGAGGACGAGGCGGAGGATTATCTGGATCGGCTCGATCGCGAGCTCAACGAGATGTACGCGGACTATCAGGCGCGTGTGCAGCGGCGCTCGGTGGCTGAGATCTCGATGGCGAATAAGGACGCGCCCCTGTCGAAGAAGAAGGTGCGCTTGGAGCTGCGGGCGGCGGAGGAGGCGCCGGAGGATGACGAAACTCGAGCCCGCCGGATGGCCGCTGAGGCCTTCCGAGGGTTGGACGAGGAAGAGCTCGACACGGCGCGCCTTGAGGAGGATGACGACGACGACGACGACGACGACGATGACGACGACGCGCTGCACCCGAATGATGACGTGGGCGGCGGCGGTTACGGCCGGCGGCAGTTCGACGACGGCGCTGTCCCGAGCGCGCGCGCCCCGTCCAAAAAAGGCAACCCGCTCCTGGTCGACGTGGAGCGGGGTACCAAGTCGGAACGCGCCGCCGCCGACGGCGCGCACACGGCCGCCTGGTTCGGCCAAGAGCTGTTCGCGGGCCTTGATGAGGAGGATGATGAGGAGGAGGTGGCGGCGATGGCGACGGCGGCGCGCCAAAAGAGGCAGCAGCAGCTGGAGAAGCAGGCGAAGAAGAAGGGTGCCGTGAAGGACGATGAGGCCGCCGCGCCGCCGCCCACCCAGGCCGGCACCAAGCGTCGCGCCGCCGCCGATGCCGACGAGGACGATGAGGACGACGAGGCCGAGGCGACGGAATCGACGGAGGAGGAGGCGGCGATGGAGGAGGAGGAGGCCGCCCCGCCGCTTAAGCGCGCCGCCGCTGCCAAGGCTGCCAAGGCTGCGCAGGCGGCTGGGCGCGTAACGGCGGCCGCGAGCTCCGCCGCGAGCTCCGCCGCGGCAGCCATCTCGAGCGCCGCGGCGAGCGCGCTTAAGAGCGCTGTGAAGGGCGCTGTGAAGGGCGCCGTCACGAGCAGCGCCGTTTCGAGCGCCGTGGCCGCCTTCATCGCAGCTTCCAAATTTGGAGGGATGAAACTCGGCTATGTGTTCAAGCGCGGCAATCTCGGGGTAGGCTACTACCTCGACGCTAAGCAGCAGCAGCAGCAGCAGCAGTCACAGCAGTCGCGCAAGCCCGAGCCGCACAGCAATGAAGCCGGCATCAGCAGCAGCAGCAGCCGCAGCAGCAAGGGCGGCGGCAGCGGCGCGGCGGCCGCAGCGCCGTTGGCGCCCCCGCTCAAACGATCGTCCAAGCGTCAGAAGCTCGACGAGGCGGACAAGGCGGCGGCGGCGGCGGCGGCGGCCGGGGCGGCGGCCGCGGCCGCGGCGATGGCCGCGGCGGCGGACGGCGAGGGTGGCGACGGCGGCGGCGCCGATCGCGCGGGCATGCGCAAGCGTAACCGCCGGGAGACGAAGTCCGACGTGATGCCCACCGTGCCCGATCATGGCAAGTTCGAAGACTTGGCGCCCGAGCGCCCCGTTGGAGGCAAGCGCTCGGCGCGCGAGCTCAACGAGGAGGAGGAGCAGTTGCATGCGGCCATGTCGCACGAGGAGACGGCGCAGGCGGCCATTTCGCGCCAAGCAGAGGCGATCGTGCTTGGCCAGATGCTTCTGAATCCGCAGAAGCGGCGCGCGCTTGAGGATCTCTCGTACACTCGCCACACGCGCAACGACCCACCCGGGCTGCCGCAGTGGTTCTTGGATGATGAGCGCAAGTATGCCCAGCCGTCGGGGTATGGGGTCGAGCTCGATGAGCAGATGCTCGGGCGCGCGCAGGTGCGATCTCCGTCCATCTCCATCGATCTCCCTGGATCTCTCTTGATCTCCCTTGATCTCCATTGATCTCATTTCATCTCCCTGGATGGCCCCGGATGGACCCTGATGGCACCCTCGCGCGCGCAGAATTCGCTCAAGGACGTTGATTGCCACTGATGATGCCCTGCCCTGCATGCAAGCGCTCACCACAGCGCGCACCCTCGCGCGCGCAGAACTCGCTCATCTGATGACCTCTGATTGCGACTGATGACCTCTGATTGCGACTGATGACCTCTGATTGCGACTGATGACCTCTGATTGCGCGCGCAGAACTCGCTCAAGGACATCACCGCGCGAACCATCGGCAAGGTGGCCGAGGCCAAGGCGCGCAAGCAGCGCCGGCTGCAGCGCGCGCTGACGAAGCTCAAGAAGAAGGCAGAGGGGATCGCGAACAACTCGGACATGTCCGAGCGCGACAAGAGCCAGGAGATCGAGAAGATGTACAAGAAGAAGCTAGGGGGCAAGAGCGAGAAGGACAAGAAGAAGGTCATGGTCGGCGCGGGCGGCGGGAGCGCCAAAATGCCCCACAACATCAAGCTCGTCGACAAGCGTAGCCGGAGCGATCAGCGCGGGCTGAGGAAGGCGGCGGCCAGGGCGAAGGGCAAGGGCAAGAAGCATGCCGGGAACTCGAAGAAGCATGGCAAGGCGCAGAAGAAGTCGAAGAATTACAGCCGCGCCGGTCGCAAGTGAGCGAAGCGGAGCGAAGCGGAGCGGAGCGGAGCGGAGCGGAGCGGAGCGGTGGCGGCGGCAGCGGCGGCAGTGGAGGCGGTGGCGGCCCCACGACGACGGTGCTGGCGGCGGCAGCGGCAGCTGCAGCAGCGGCGGCGGCAGCCGCGTTCTGTGAGTCTGCGCCGTCTCTGTTTCTCTGTGCATCGTCTCCTGGTGTAAATGCGTGAGCACATATGTGCCTCTGTTGTGCGCGCGATGAGCGATGAGAGCGGAGAGGCGATGCGGAATGAGAGCGAAGAGGCGCCCTTTGACGTTTGAGACGGTGGCGCGGTGCTGCGTGACGCAGACGGCGCGCGCGGGGACCACGAGTAGAAGTGTGAAGACTGAAGTCCGCGACGAAACTCGGCCCCACAGCTCTCGGGGCTGTTTCTTATTTAACAATCCCTTGGAAGTGTGAAGCACAGACGAAGACGAAACTGACTGACTACCTGGCAAGGGTTTACGAACGCAGGATCAATCTCAGCGTCATCTCTCTTTTCTACCTGACGACACAAACCAGGCCTTTTCGTTTCCCCACAGAGCGGGGGGCCTGCCGCGAGCTCCCCAGGTGCAAGGGGCTGCTTGATGAGGGACGTAATCGCGAAAGGACAACCCGCAGCGTTCAACGCAGCTCCAACACCTCGCAGCGGCATGCCTCCACGCAGCCGTCCCAACACCTCGCCTGCGCGTCGGCAGCGAACGAGGGCGGCGTCGCCGTCGCCACCCAAGGGCTCGCCGTCGCCGTCGAAAAAGGCGTCCGCCGTCAAGACGACTCAGACGGAAGCGCCGAAGAAAGATGGCTTGAAGATGTGGTACGCCGAAAAAGGTAAGCTGCGCATCGTTATCGACAACTACCTCTTGCCCATGCTGCTCATGATCGCGTCGCCCTTGTGGTGTCTCGCGACTGCGTACATCACGTCGCTCAAGGAGCCCAGCTTCTCCTCATTTTACACCGAGTGCGTGAGCACAGGCGTGACCACCTGCGGCGGCTTAATTTTTGCCGCCACGTGGCCGACCGCCGCGTCGGTCACGCTGCTGGCCGTCTTCAACTTCATGGCCCTGCTGATCTACTGGTGGCCGGGCAAGACCGAGTACGGGCCCCTGACCGAGCATGGTGAAAAGCCCGAGTACATGGTCAACGGCGTCGCGCACTGCATCCTCTTCACGGCGAGCATGCTGGCCGGCTCCGAGTACGGCCTCGGCTGGTTCAAGCTGAGCGTGCTCGCGGACAACGCCCCCGCGACGATCGGCACGCTCAACATCTTCGGCCTCCTCTTCTGTGCTCTCCTGTACTTCAAAGGACTCTACTTCCCCTCGGGGCCCGACTCGGGCACCGCCGGCCACGGGCCCGTCTTTGACTATTATTGGGGCACGGAGCTCTACCCGCGCTTCGGGGGCGTGGACGTGAAGAAGTTTGTCAACTGCCGCTTCTCGATGACCTACTGGATGGTCTTTGGCATCTCGTGCCTCGCGAAGACGTACAATGAGAAGAAGACCATCGACCCAGGACTCTTCTTCTGCGCCCTCTCCCAGTTCCTCTACCTCAACAAGTTTTACATGTGGGCGGCGGCACGATTGAGACGGATTGAGACGGATTGAGAAGGATTGAGACGGATTGAGACGGATGGCTTCGGATGGCCACGGATGGCCACTGATGGCGCCTGATGACCTCTGATGGCGTCTGATGGCGTCTGATGACAATCTGATGGCCTCTGATGGCCTCTGATGGCGCCCGATGGCCTCGACTGGTAGGTTGATGGCCCGCGAATTGCGCCCTATTCAGTTTCGTCATTGATTGCGCCCCTACTCAGGTGGGAGATTGGGTACATGCGCTCCATCGACATCATCGTCGATCACGCTGGCTTCTATGAGACCTGGGGCTGCCTTGTCTGGGTGCGATATCCATTTAATCTTCATAGATCTCCATTTAATCTCCCTTGATCTCCCTTGATCTCCCTTGATTGCCTCTTGATTGCCCGACAAGCTCCTCTGATTGCCTCTTGATTGCCTCTCGATTGCCTTCGATTGCCTTTGATGACCTCCGGATTTTGAGTCCCTCATCAGGTTCCCGCTACCTACACGCTGCACACGCGCTCCATGCTGAGTTTGTCATCTGGCCTCTCCTGGCCGGTGGCCTTCACCATCTTCTCACTCGGGCTACTCGGCGTTGGCCTCAACTTCTGGGCTGATGAGCAGGTCTGATTGCGTCTGATTGCGTCTGATTGCGTCTGATTGTGGATCGATCTCAACTTCTGGGCTGATGAGCAGGTGAGTGCTGATGAGTGCTGATGATGGTTGCTGATGAGTGCGTCTTCTGAATGACCCCGCTGATGGCCCCCGTTGATTGCCACTGATGTCGACCACTGACCTGGATCTCATGTGGGTTCGCATCGGCAGCGCGACACCTTCCGCGCTACCGGCGGCAAGTGCACCATCTGGGGAAAGAAGCCTGTCTTCATCGAGGCCGAGTACGTTGATGCCACTGAGTGCCACTGATTGCCAATGATGGAAAGAAGCCTGTCTTCATCGAGGCCGAGTACGTTGATGCCACTGATTGCCACTGATTGCCACGGATTGCCACTGATGGCAAGAAGCCTGTCTTCATCGAGGCCGAGGACGTTGATGCTCTCTGCTCGCCTCTCTGCTTGCCTCTGCTCGCCGCTGATGACCACCGATGATTGCCACCGATGATTGCCACCGAGGACCTGTGACGACCTCGGATGGCCTCTGATGGCCTCTTGAATGCGCGCCTCATCAGGTACGAAACGGTCGACCCGGACAGCGGTGCTCTTGTGAAGCGCAAGTCGCTCCTTTTGGCAAGTGGCTGGTGGGGCACTGCGCGCCATCAACACTACTGCTTCGATGATGTTCCGATGATGACATCTGATTGCATCCCTCATCAGGTGGGGCACTGCGCGCCATCAACACTACTGCTTCGAACTGATGGCCGCGTACTCATGGGGCTTGCTGGCAGGCGTGCACACTCACGGGTTGCTCCCTCTCTTCTACCCCATCTTCCTCACCGTCCTCCTCGTCCACCGCGCCCATCGCGACGAGGAGAAGTGCATTGCCAAATATGGAAAGTACTTTGAGGAGTACATGCGCATCGTGCCGTACCGGATCGTCCCTTTCATCTACTGAGCGGGGCATGCCAACTTTGGTACCTACGTTGACGAATTCTCGGGGCATGCCAACTTTGGTACCTACGTTGACGAATTCTCGGGGCATGTACATCGTTCCCCATACCGGGTCGTCCCTTCCAAATAAGGCAACATGGGAGCATTCTCACTGATCTGGACTTGCCTACTATGGCACGTACACTCAATCTCCCCTGAGCTGGGCTCGAGGGCATGGGTGCTGAGGGATGCAGCGGACTGAGGGCTACAGGCTTGAAAGCTCTGGTTGCCTGGGGATCATTGATCTGGTTGCCTGGGGATCATTGCAGGTTTCGGCGCGGTCTCATTTTCCACATTGGTGGTTTCGGCGCGCTCACATTTTCCACATTGGTGGTTTCGGCGCGGTCTCATTTTCCACATTGGTGGTTTCGGCGCGGTCTCATTTTCGACATTGGTGGTTTCGGCGCCTGCGCCACGCTCGACTGCACTGGCGGGAAACTTAAACTGAGACGGCGCTGTCCTGAGCTATGCGTCGTGTCGATTTGGGTGGCCGTGGGGTTTTTCAGGGTGGTGGAGAGAGCGTTTTCTCACCTTGTCCGGTCTGGCCGTTGTCGTCATCTCATCGTGTTGCATGTCCGGTCTGGCCGTTGTCGGTTATTCTCATCGTGTGGGTTCGAACGGTTCGATGTGCCGCGGAGACCGTGCGTGTGTGCGCACATGGTTTATGAAAATGCGCGCGATCGACAGGTCACAACCACCACGGCCACCATGCCGCGCACGCACTCCCGGCCGCCGCCAGGCCGAGACTGACCATTGCCGCAACGCCAACCGCCGCCACCGTGAGGCGCACCGCCTCGGCGCTTGGCGCTTGGAGCTTGTCACGGACGGACGGCGTAATGTGAAACGAACTCGAGGCCATGGTGGCGAGCCCGTCGGAGCTGCTGTGCAGCAGCAGGGAGAGCTCGAGCGCGTCCTGGAGCGCCGTATCGGCGCCGTGCGCGAGCCGCCTTCGCCCGAGGTCCCACCAACGGCCAAACGCCCATCGCGCATCGCCGATGAAGCTGAGCCGTTCGTCGGCGCAGTCGCCGCGCCGGAGCGAGGAGCGCAGGCCATCGGCAGCCACGACGTGGTCAAAGACCTCGAGCGTCTTGCCGTCGGTGAATGAGAGCTGCAGTCCACCGGCGACGGCGTGCACGCCGCACACCGTCTTGTTGAAGCGAACGGTTCCGGGCAGGAGTGAGTCGGCCAACGCTCGGAGCAGCCCCGGGTAAGAGACGACGGACGGGCCACTGCTCGAGTCACCGCAGAGCTCCTCCCACGCGCGTCCCAGCCCGAGCTCTCCCATCGTGCGACTGCCCGAGGCTAAGCGTATCTCGCCCTGTATGCAGTCGATCCCGAGCGGATTGGCCTCGAAGACGACCACTTTCCGGAGGCGGCGCTGCTGGATAGCCCGAGCGACGGCTAGGCCGCCAAAGCCGGCGCCGACGACCGCGACGACGCCGTCGTCGATGGACGCCAACGGCTCGCCGCGCGGTCGCGGCCGCCGCCGCCCTGGACTGGCGGCTCGAGCCGAAGGCATCGATCTTCGAGCACACCAGAAGTTGTGAAGCCCTCGTGCCACCCATCAAAAGTGGAAGCCCGAAGCACAACCCTTGGGTCCGGGGCAGGTCGAGACTCGAAAACCTTGAAGCTCGAACTCAATCTCGCGGGCTGGAGGTCACCCGAGCTCCGTCCATGGTCACCACACTGGCTGCGCTCTTGCTGTGCGGCGCGAGTGCCTACACGCTTGGGATCCAGCATGCGCGTGCAGGGCGCATCAGCACGTCCGCTGCGGTCATGAGCAGCGTCGCTTCACCCGTAGCTGCGGACGCGCAGCTCAGCGCCTTCAATGCCTGGCTCGAGGCGAACAGTATCGCGTCGAGCAAGGTGCAGGCGGCCCGGCTGCCAGGCTGGGGCGTGTGCCTCATCGCGGGCGAGAATGGCGTGCAGCCGGGCGACACGCTCCTCTCCGTGCCGTCGAGCCTTCATCTCACGCCCTCCAAGGTTCAGGCGTCTCCTCTGGGGGAGGCGGCCGCGCCCGTGGTCGGTGGCGACGAGTCCGCGCTGCTCGCGCTCGGGCTGCTGGCCGAGCTGGGTAAGGGCGAGGCGGGATGCACGTGCTGGCCGTACCTCGACCTGCTCCCCTCTGCCGACGCCATGCACGGCATGCCGCTGCTTTGGTCTGACGACGAGCGCTCGCGCCTTCTCCGCGGCAGCCACCTCGACGGCGCGGTCGCCGACTCGCGCGCGATGATCCTCGATCAATGGGCGGCGCTTGAGACGATGGTGCTGCCGGAGCACCCGGCCGAGCTCTTCCCGCGTGAAGTCTTCCACGCCGCGGGGTACCTATGGGCTCCTTGATTGCGCCTTGATGGCGCCTTGATGGCGTCTTGATGGCGTCTTGATTGCATCTGATGGGCCCAGTTGAGGACCTCTGATGGCGCCCCTCATCAGGTACCTATGGGCTCACGCCATCGTCCTCTCGCGCGCGTTGCCGTTTGGGGAGGAACTCCACTTGATTCCTCTCCTCGACCTCGCCAACCACCAGGTCTGATTGCCATCCTGATTGCTAGGGCTCCACTTGATTCCTCTCCTCGATCTCGCCAACCACCAGGTCTGATTTCCATCCTGATTGCTAGGGCTCCACTTGATTCCTCTCCTCGATCTCGCCAACCACCAGGTCTGATTTCCATCCTGATTGCTAGGGCTCCACTTGATTCCTCTCCTCGATCTCGCCAACCACCAGGTCTGATTTCCATCCTGATTGCTAGGGCTCCACTTGATTCCTCTCCTCGACCTCGCCAACCACCAGGTCTGATTGCCATCCTGATTGCTAGGGCTCCACTTGATTCCTCTCCTCGACCTCGCCAACCACCAGGTCTGATTGCCATCCTGATTGCTAGGGCTCCACTTGATTCCTCTCCTCGACCTCGCCAACCACCAGGTCTGATTGCCATCCTGATTGCTAGGCAGATTGCCAATTGATGACTATCTGAGTGATCTCGCCAACCACCAGGTCTGATTGCCATCCTGATTGCTAGGCAGATTGCCAATTGATGACTATCTGAGTGGCCTCGCTCCTCGACCTCGCCAACCACCAGGCGGGCGTGAAGCACACGTGTTCCATCGGCGTCGCCGGAGGGCAGCAGGCGGGCATCAAGGAGTCCTGGCAGCTTGATGGGAAGGAGAGCGCTGCGGTCCTCACGGCGGGAAGCGCCCTCAAGCCGGGCGAGCAGGTGTGATTGCGTCTGATTGCGTCTGATTGCGGGCGAGCAGGTGTGATTGCGTCTGATTGCGTCTGATTGCGTCTGATTGCGGGCGAGCAGGTGTGATTGCGTCTGATTGCGTCTGATTGCGTCTGATTGCGGGCGAGCAGGTGTGATTGCGTCTGTGCCTCCGAGCACGTCTGATTGCGCCTGATTGCGTCTGATCGGCGTCTGAGTGGCTCCGAGCACGTCTGATTGCGCCTGATTGCCTCTGATTGCGCCTGATTGCGTCTGATTGGCGTCTGAGTGGCTCCGAGCACGTCTGATTGCGCCTGATTGCCTCTGATTGCGCCTGATTGCGTCTGATTGGCGTCTGAGTGGCTCCGAGCACGTCTGATTGCGCCTGATTGCCTCTGATTGCGTCTGATTGCGTCTGATTGGCGTCTGAGTGGCTCCGAGCACGTCTGATTGCGCCTGATTAGGTGTTCATCGATTACGGCGAGTCTGGCTGGCGTTCCTCGTGGGAGATGCTCTACACGTATGGCTTCGTGCCGGGCCAGGATCACAAGCAGTGGCTCGCGAGCGGCGGCCGCCCGATCTTCTTCGCCGGAGTGGCGCCCGAGGACCCCTTGAGCGCTCAGAAGCGCGCGCTGCTCGTCGCGCTCGGCGCTCACGAAGGCGCTTCGGAGGGCACGTGGATCGATCTCAAGCCAGTCAAGGAGCAGGTGTGATTGCGTCTGATTGCGTCTGATTGCGTCTGATTGCTTCTGATTGCGTCTGATTGTGGATCGATCTCAAGCCAGTCAAGGAGCAGGTCCGCTGAGTGCTCCTGATTGCCCCGGATGGCGCCTGATTGCGCCCGATGGCCTCCCATCCTAATTTGGGACTCACCAAGCTCGAGCTCGAGTTTCGTCATCGGTGCAGTGCATGCAAATGGCGCCGCTGCTTCGCCTCGCCCAGCTGCAACCTAATTTGGAAGGCCTCGAGCCCGACGTGGCGGCGCTCGCGACGGCGCTCCAGGAATGGAAGGCGGATCCGAATGCGCTGTGGGAAAAGCTGCAGAGGCCCATCGGGGCGGCGGTCGAGGCGCGAGTGGCCGAGCAGGTGCGATTGCGTCTGATTGCGTCTGATTGCGTCTGATTGCGCCTGATTGCGCCTGATTGCGCCTGATTGCGTCTGATTGCGTCTGATTGCAGGTGCGCGCCGCCGTGGGCGCCGCGCTCGAGGCTCTGCCGCCCGCGATCGAGCTCGCGCCGCTCGCCGCGCCCACGTCTGACGAAACCTCTGACGAAACCTCGATGGAAGCTTCCCGGAACTCTCCCGAGGCGGAGCGAGCGCGGCTGGCGGCGCGGGTGATGCTCGGTGAGCGCTCTGCGCTTGAGGCGTGCGCGGCCGTGTGGGAGCGCGCCGCGATGGCCATCGTCAGCAAAGGCGCGTCGGATTGAGCGCAACAAATTGAGGGGGCAGCTGACGAGATGTGACGAGATGCGACGCGCGTGAAATTGAGTTTGACGTTTAGGACTGCGCGTGTGTGGTTACACCTTGGCGGGGTTGAACACGAACGCCTTTCGAACGCCTCGGGTCGCGCGTGTGGAGGTCCTCAGTGATGCACCCTGTCCGTGTGGAATACATTAGATGCTAGCTGGCCAACGAATCGGCGAGGCGAGGCGAGGGGCCCTCTGGTCCTCATCTTCGAGAAGATCGGGCGCCCGACGCGGCGCGCCGTGATGGCCGAAAGCTCCGTCGCCGCCGTGCCGCCTGCGCGCGTCGGCGTCTGCATCGGCGGATGGATCGGCACGATGAAGGGTGGCGTGCAGGACGGCGGTGCGAGCATTCGACGGCATTTGCTTGGGCCACTGGGCAACGCCGACCTCCTTCTCGCGCTTCGGTACGAGGGCGCCGGCGATTGCCCCACCAACTCTCGCGCGGACGAAGCGGCATCGCAAGCGCCGCTCGCCGAGTCCGTGGACCTGAACGGCCCGCTCGCGAGTGTGTGCCTGCGGACCGTGCGCCGTTCGTTGCCGAAGCTCCTCGGCACCATCCGCCGGCTGCGCTTGGAGCCGTCGCCGACGCTTGAGGAGCTTGTCACGATGCTCGAGGCGCTGCCGCACTGGCCGCGGATTGTGCGCGCGTTCAACAGCGGGCTGCGCGAGCCAGGAAACAAGAACATCCATCCGAAGGTGTGCACGCGCGTCGACGTGTGGCGCGACAAGAGGCGCTCGCCGTACCGGTGCACAAACGTCTGGGGATCGTACCTGTCGCCCGTGTTCGCGACGAACCCGTCGAGCTACGGGCACAACCTGATCGTGCTGCGCGACGTGTCGGCGAGCCTGGACGTGCTTGCTGCCGCCGAGCGCGCCAGCGGCCTTCGGTATACCCACGTCGTCTCGACGTGCCTCGACCTCTGATGACCTCTGATGACCTCTGATGACCTCTGATTGCGTGCCTCATCAGGTATACCCACGTCGTCTCGACGCGCCTCGACCTCCAGTGGCATGCACCGCACCCGCCCATCAGCCTCTTTGACCCTCGGGCGGTCGCTATCCCAGAAGGTGTGATTGCGGCTCTGAGTGCGTCTGTGAGCGCGTCTGATAGCCATTGATGACTCTCTCACCGTCGCTCTCACGCCAGGCTCCGATTTCTACAACGGCATCAACGACCGTCACGCAGTGCTCAACCGGTCAGCTGCGGAGCTCTTCCTGCGTCGGTGGGACGCCATCATCGATGACCTCTGATGACCTCTGATGACCTCTGATGACGTCTGATGACGTCTGATTGCGTGCCTCATCAGGTGGGACGCCATCCTCGATGACCTCTGATGACCTCTGATGACGTCTGATGACGTCTGATTGCGTGCCTCATCAGGTGGGACGCCATCCTCGATGACCTATGATGACCTCTGATGACGTCTGATTGCGTGCCTCATCAGGTGGGACGCGATCCTCGATGGGAGAGTGATCCAGATCGACTATCAGCTGCGCCAGGGGGATGTGCTCAACACGATGTCGCTCAACGGAGAGTGGTACGTGCGCCCGAGATGCGACCTCGCGTGATCTCATTCTGATGATGGCCTCTGATGGCCTCTGATGGCCTCGGATGGCCCCTGATGGCCTCAGGTATGTGCGCCAGATGCTATCTCACCACAAGTTGCCGTTACAGCGCTTCAAGGGCACCGCAGCTCTCACCTGCTGCCAAGCCCTCAAGCCGGGCGACTGTTCACACCTCGAGTGCCACAGTGCCCTCCTGCCAAGCGCCGCCGCGATCACCCGCGTTTGCGGCACGGACCAGCTCGCTGCGAACGGACGCACGAGAGTTTCGTCAGAGAGGGACACGGGCCAGCTCGCTGTGAATGGACGGACGGGTAAGCTCGCTACGGAGGGCTCGACGCATGCGCGGCCGCCGCCGCCGCCGACGACGACGACGACGGCCAAGCGACGAGTTCCCGCCAATCACGTGATTGGATCTCATGGGGTGAGCTGGGGTTTGAATGAGACGCGGCTGGTGCGCGGGAAGCACTCGGACGAAGTCTACAACGCGTGGCGGCACTCGTTCGCGCTGCAGCTGAGCGGCGTGCAGCACGCCGCCGCCCCCGCCCCCCTGCCGCGTCGGAGCTCGCTCTCGCATCTCCCCGCATCTCCCCGCACCTCCCCGCATCTCCCCAATCCCCCCCTCCCGCCGAGTCGACCCGCCGCTCCTCTGACCATCTCAGTACCAGCTGGGCCAGTGTCCGAGTGCCTGATCGGCGTGTGGCGCCGTCTTGGGCTCAAGGTGGAGCCCAAAGAGCGAGCCGCGGCGATTGCGTGCCCGCCGCAGCTGGGCATGTGCTTCGCGACTTGAGAGTTCATCAACTTGGACCCGGGTGACGAAAAAGTGCCACAACCCAAATTCAAACCGACGCGCCGCGACGGCGCTCCTCCCTCCTGCGCAACCTCCCGCGAAACGTAAATTTCTCTCTGCCGCTCAGTCCGGTACACACTGCACACTATACAGAGGAAATCGCGAAAACAAGAAACTTAGCGATGTTCGATGTCCGGCGAACCCCTAGACATTCGTGTCCTCGGATTCGTGTCACAGACGGCCAGACACTTCGCCCTCGCTTCTCGCACCTCGGGTCCGCTCGGCTCGGCACATCATTTACATGACCTCACTCGTCCTCGCGGCTCCTCAAGCCTCATGCACCTCTCTCTCTCTCTCTCTCTCCGCGCGGGCGAGGCATGGCAACACAGGACCCGCCCGTGCCTCGGCATGCGACCACATGAATCATGATTACGCACGACTACGTGTGCACAAGAACGGCCTCGAGGTGCCCGCCTACCGATCCCGTTCCGAGTATCGAGACAGCCCGTAACGCTCGGAGCTCACTCAGGATTGCGTTGATGATTGCGCTGATTGCACTGATTGCGCTGATGGGCTCACGCATGCCAATCGCCGCCCAGAAGAAATCTATGCATTCAAGTCACCGACGTCGGCCCGGGAAGTGGCAGCGCGAAAAG
>Ga0210239_100765_pt1 | contig 27869 bp, 19 predicted proteins | sample ChrtobMetP5a_0mM_FD_155451 | JGI IMG/M metagenome (GOLD analysis project Ga0210239, IMG submission 155451) | Chrysochromulina tobin associated microbial communities from unialgal haptophyte culture, Seattle, Washington, United States - P5a_0mM | ecosystem: Host-associated > Algae > Haptophytes >... | reverse complement strand
CGACGAGGGTAAGAGCCATGATGCAGGATGCAGATTTCGTGATTCGGACAGATCCAGGCCTTTTCTATGAAAGGTCCGATTTGTGCGTCTGGGTCGCGGGGCTTCAATCTGAAAACGTTGGAGAACATCGGGCCCATCGGAATCTGCAAATCTCCGACGGAAGAGCGAGGGATAAGCGCGCAAGAAACAAGCGCCTGCCGACGGCGCCGCCTGCACACCATCACCTCTCCAACCGTTGCGAACCGTCGCGAGAAAACAAAACTGGTCTAAATTCAAACCATGTATTTTTCTCATCTTTTTATGAACTTTTGAGACGGCGTGACTTGTCTTCTATAGAGGCCACATGTGTACGTGCGCTGGCGAGTACAGAGCGGTGACGCAAGGCCAAGGGCCTGACCGAAGACCGACCGCGAGAGGTGGCCGCCGCGTTCGCTCGTCAAAGTCCATGTCACGGTCGTCCTCTAATCAAGTCAAGTCAAGTCAAGTCAAGCGGTCTGTTGTTTATTGTATAGACTTGACTTCGGACTCTAATCAACGACCTGCGCCGCGGCGGTGGCGCCGCCGCTCTTCCACTCGGGGTGGAGCAGCGCTTGCTCGGGCAGCGCGCGGAGCGCCGCGAGCGCGAGCTCGCGGTCGGGGAACTTGCCGTTGATCGCTCGGTGGAAGTCGACGGCGGTCAGGTTCTGTGGGCAGGCCGCCGCGATGCGCGCGAGCTCATGGAAAGGGCCGTCGCCCACTCCGAGCGCGATGACCGAGAGGCGCACGCGCTGCACGCTCGCAAGGGCGGCACGCGCCGCGGCGGCGTCGATGCCCTGCGCGGGCGTGAGGATCATCAGCAACGTGCGCGAGCCGCCCGCGGCCGCGTCCGCTGTCGCGATCGCGCCGCCATACAGCACAGCCTCCGCCAACCCCGGCGCAGCACCCTGGCCACGCACGCCCCGGAACACGTAGGGCGGGAGCGTGTTATAGTAGTCAAGCGCCGCTGCCATGCCCGGGCACACCACAGGCTCGGCCCACTTCGATGCGTTTCCGTCGGGGGGCAGTTGCGATCGCTGCTGGACGATCGCGCCCGCTCCGGCGCTTTGGGCGCCCGCTCCGGCGCCCGCCACGCCCACGCCGCCGCCCGCGCTGCCGCGAGCGTCGGTGGCGCCTCGAGGCTCAAGCGCGCTGTCTTGAGCGCTGCCTTTGGCCGCGGAGACCTCTCGCGGAGCGAGCCATTCGCCCGGCGGCGGCGGCTGCGTGCTGTAGCAGAAGCAGCGCACACTCACATCCGGCGGCACGCCGATCGCCTCGAGTGCCTTGCCGAGCATGAAGATGGCGAGCTGGTACGGGTTGGGATCGGGGCCAAGTACGCCGTCCGCCGAAGCATGTAACGGCTTGCCAGCAAAGATCGCCTTGCCCGCCTTGCGGTTGGCGGCGGAGCAGTCGAAGCCGAGGGCGAGCCGCAAGTGAGCTGGCTCGAGGCCGGCCTCGTGGATCGCGAGGCTCAACTGCTCGACATCGGAGAGGTGCTGGCCGTACGGGTGGGGCTGGAGCGGCACGTGCAGCGCCTGTAGCGCGCCGTCGAGGGCGCCACCGAGCGCGTCGCTCGAGGCCGTGACGATGGACCTGGGGTCGGAGATGAGGGTCGAGAGCGCACACCTCAGCCTCAGAAGTGGATGCCAACGGCATCATGACCAGTACCGGTGCCGCTTGGGCCGGTGTCGGGGGGGTCAGGAGGGGGGTCGGGAGGGGGCGCGGGAGGAGGCAGGAAGGCCGTGAGTGACCTGGTCATCGAATTGAAGCCGTCCAGGAGGCCGCCGAAGGGGTTGGGCGCCTGCGCGACCGGCCCGCTGCGTGCGGCCGTGCGCTGCTCCTGAGCGGCCGCGGCCAGCAGTCGGTCGTCCATGAACGGAGAGCGCCCAGCGCGCGGCTGGATCGACTTGCCCTCCAGCTTCTCCTTGTGGTGACGCGGCTTGTCGCGGAAGGCGCACGCGGGCAGCAGCAGCCCGGTGGCCACCGTGGTGACCATCTCGAGGGCCGACTGCACATCGGGCACCTTGTCTCTCTGAGAGACCCCGCGCGGGGTGAGGAGCGGGCGCGCTCCACGCCTGGCGAAGCACTGCATCAAAGTGGGCTGCGCCATCGCGAGCCGCAGGAACTCGTCGCGGGGCAGCAGGCGCTCCGGGATCGCGTCGTCGTGAGCGCTCGCGACGGCGCCGCTGGCGACGGTGCCACTTCCACTGCCACTGCCACTGCCACTGCTGACCGTCACCTCGGCGCCGCTGGCGCTGTCGGGGGGGTTGGGGCTGTCTCTGCGAACGGCCGGGATGGCCACGGCGAGGGGAGCGCCGCCTTGAGCGCCGCCCAAGGCGGCGGCGGTGGCCCCCTCGGACATGTTCGAGAAGATGACCTGCGCCGCTGCGCGCACCTCCGCGTCGGTGGGTGGCTGCTTGTAGTGTGTCCGGTAGATAGCATGTAGCAGAACGACGAGTGCCTCTGAGCCGAGCCCGCCGCACCCTGCCACGTCGAAGGCATCAAAGCACAGGCGCAGTCGCGCGTCCGGCTTGCCGTCGCTGAGCACCGCGACGCCAACCGCCACCTGGTTGGCATTGAGCGCGGGCGCGTCGGCGCCGTACTCCGGCCATCCGGGGAAGTGCCCCTCTGTGGGGAACTGCCCCTCGCTCACCTCGATTTGGCGCTCGATGTGGCGCCGCGATGCATGCAACGGCTCCACGGGCGTGTGCCGGTGCTCCATGCCGACCGAGGGGCTGCTCCGGCCGGCCGTTGAGCGCAGGAAGGTCACGACCACATCGATCTCCTCCTCGGGCAGGTGACGGCTCAGGTGCTCGATCACAGCGGCCTCGGGCACCATCGTCGTGGGCGGCTGCCCCTCGATTCCCAGGGCGAGCACGAGCGAGCGCGCTTGCTCCACTGCGAAAGTGCCCACTTGCTGCTGCGCCTCGTAGAGCTCCTTGACGCGCAGCTTGGCGTAATGCACCTCCATCGTGGCGCGCCGCCACTCCTTGCGCTTGCGCGCGATGAGCTCGGCGCTCACCTCGCCGAATCTCGTCGCCGCGAGATCGATGATCTCGCCCGCGTCGAAGGCGCCGCGCGCGGACGATTTGATGACGTACCTGACGAGGGCGGCACTCAAGCCCAATCAGGCAATCAGAGGCAATCAGGGAGCTCGGCTGGTACCTGATGAGGGCGGCACTCAAGCGGTCCTCAGTGGCAATCAAGATGGCAATCAAGAAGGCAATCAAGATGGCAATCAAGAAGGCAATCAAGAAGGCAATCAAGAAGGCGACGAGTGAAGGACGTACACGGCGGTGCCGATCTCGGATGCCTCGAGGAGAGAGCGTGCCTCCATGATCGCGAAGAGCGCGAGCGAGGCGCGGAAGATCCACGTTGGCTCGAGGCAGATCATCACATCCCACAGCCGAAAAGAGGTCTCCGAGGGCAGTGCCGTCACGAAGAGGCACAGGAACCAGTGCGACGTTACAAAAGGCATGGAGAGCGAGAGCGTGCGCCTGCGGTCGACGGCATCACGCAGTCCGCGCGGGCGTAAGCGTGGCGTGAGTGTGACCAGGCGCGGGCCTTCAGACTGGAGCGGGACCGAGGGTGGAGGAGCGCGACCGAGGGTGGAGGAGGGTGCGCGGTGCGCGCACAGGTGCTGGGCGAGGGCGGGCAGGTGCAGCTCGACGAGCGTCTCGATGATCTGCCGGTCAACCGTGTGCCCGATCATCGACTGCACGTAGTGATCGGGAAGAACCTCCTCGATAAGGAAGCTCAGCAGCCAGAAAGCCTCCTCCTCATCCTCGACGAAGAGCAGGACGGCCGCCGCCACAAAGTTCATGCCCTGGCAGTAACTCACCTCGGGCGAGCGGCGCGCGTACGCGAGCAGCACGCGGCGCATCCTGGAGAGGAAGGTGGCGTCGAGGCGCGGGTGCTCGGGGAACGTGCGCCGCATGTCGAGGTCGATGGCCTCTTCGACGGAGCGCCCGGCCGCCTCCCCGTGAGCGCTGGACGCCACAAGCAACTGGCGGTACAGGTGCGGCTGCGCCTCCATGCGCTGGCGCGCGCCGCTGAGCTGCATCCAAGCGGCTGCGCGGTGCTCCGTCGGGATGCCCGCCTTGACGGCAGCCTCGAAGCGCGGCGGCAGCGGCCCGCCCGTGCGATACTTTTTCTTGCGCGCCTGCTCGAGCAGTGCAGGCCAGTCGTGCTTCTCGCTGCCGGCCCGCTGGCGCAGCTGCAGGCTGCGGTACTTGTTGACAAGGTTGGGCGGCACCGGGAAGCCGTGCTCATCTCGGACCTCCTCCGCCTCAGATGGACCGTTCATGCTCGAGGGCAGCGGGCGAAGCTGCGCATCGTTGTACAAAAGCCCGACCTCTTCCTATCTCCCCTTCCGAATTTGGGAAATACTTGACGCCTTGTACATCTCAAAAAAACTTTTGGAAAGATAAGCACGGGCAACCGACACCCCACCCCCCATTTTCGGAAATTCAGTCCGCGAAACTTGACGCGACCGAGATCCAACCTCAGAGCGTAACAGACGATTATCGTGAAAAAGTTGTTTTCCGCTGCGGCGGGGCTAAAGCCTCATGGCCACCGAAGGTCATGCTGGAGGAGGAGAAGATACGACAGAAGGCTTGGTATCGATGCTCAAGGTTGATACCTCAATGCCATCGAAGAAAGACGAGCAGCACAAAAAAGAGGTCGCGACATACTTTGCAAAAGTGGCACGCAACAGCATTTCGTTTGATGACGCTTTGCTAGTTGACGAGAGCATGCTGAACTCATGGTTTCAAGAGGCCAACCTGCCGATTAAAGACCGCGCATTATTGTTTCGGACAATTCGAGAGTACAAAAACACCTTTGCTCGTCAGTCAACTGAGGCCATCGAAGAAACCCATGGGCTAAGCCCGAGGGTGGCCACCAAAGGTCACGCTGGAGGAGGAGATGAAAAGCTCAGCGGTAATAGCCTCGAAGCCAAGATCACAAAATACTTTGAAGATAAGGCAGCAACCTTGGGCATTAAGTTTGATAAAGCTATGCTATTTGATGAGAGCATGCTGAACTCATGGTTTGAAGAGGCCAAGCTGCCGATAAAGGTCCGCGCAGAATTGCTTGAGGATCTGCGTGAGTTCAAAGAGGTAACCTTTGCTAAACAGTCAACACAACTGAGGCCATCGAAGGTGAGCTCACAACAAAATTGCTGTTCGATGCTCTTCTCTTTGCGGTAGCATTTACTGTTCCCACGGGAGTGACTCGCTCCGAGATGCAAGAGGCATGGATGGGGGACGATGCTTTATACAACATCTCCAAATCACATCTTGGATCCTACGATGTGATTCTTATCGTGATGACCTTCTTAGTTACCACTTCCACTGGGCTTGCTCTTATAGTTGGGTTTACCATCTATTCTTGTATTCGATATGAGCGGCCATCGTCCATAGTCGAGGCAAACGAATTCTACGTCCGCTTTCAGGTTGCTTTTCGCTTATCTTATGGATTCACATATGCAGCTATTCTACTAGCACCGTTTTCTTGCTTTGAGCTGCACCTGATCAAGTCGCCAAATGCAAAGGCTCGTGTATTCTTCACTTATTATGGCTTCGTTTTGTACGGGGGGCTCGTTTTTTTCTTGACGTGGAGTTTGCTTCAAGCGCGCAAATCGCGTGCTCAGCTGCAAAAGATGAGAGGAAAAGCAATTAAGGAGAAGTACGACCAGAGAGACGCTGAGCCTCCTGCCCCGATTTGGCCCTCCCCGCGGCGCAGCAGTCGGACGCGTCGTACCTTTCCACGCAGCCCAGCACACGACCGCACCGAGTAACAACCGCACCGAGGAATGAGTGACACGGCTGACAGCCTGACGCTGGTCTGAATGTTCTTCCTGTGCCAGTCGTTGCCTTGCACAGACTTCACACGTACCCAGAGAGTCGCGCGTGGATCGCGCGATGACTTCACAGACACAGTCGCATGGTGCGATGGGGGAGCGGGGAGGGGGGTGGGGGTCGGAGGTGGCGGCCGTGATAGTAGTCGCATGTGGTGTGACGGCCGCTCGTGAATTGCGCGGGTCTCTGGGACCGTCGCGCGGGTCTCTGAGACCGTCGGACGTGACGGGGGAGGGGTGTGGGGGTCGCGGAGGTGGCGGCCGCGATAGTTGTCGCATGTGGTGTGACGGCCGCGCGTGAATTGCGCGGGTCGGCTCTCGCCGCGGTGCGCGCGATGGCAGCGGCAAGGATGAAGGGCCTTGCCGCCGATGACGAGTGAAAGAAGGAAAGTTGCGTGTTTGGTTTGCGAGCTCCCGAGGACGGAGCCTGTGCTTACATGTATCTCCAGGTCCCCGCATGTATCCCCATCGCAGTGATAGCGAATTACTCACGACTCACATCGACATCCGATTCACTTCACCCTGGAAAACAGGCACACATTCACATTCACACACGATACTGTGTGGTCCTGTTTTAGTTTACAATCAAGTAGGAAGGCTCCCCAGCCGAGGCACTCTGGAGTAGGTACGGTGACCCTGGTATTGGGGTAGTTCTCAATACAAGAAAGTAATTTTCAATACAAGATATCATCATACCGGAGTGGCATGACCTGGGATGATATGAGATGACAAACATTCTTTACCTTGACTATGATATCATGATACAGTCGACTGTATCAGTATCAAGTCATATCTCCACATATCATCTCATAAGATATCGCACGTGTGAAGAGGCTCTGAAGGTTGTGCATGTGCATCTGCTGCATGTGTATGTCCTCCTCCGCGGTGCCCTGCCGCTACAACTGCTGCTGCTGCTGCCCCTGCTTGGTGCGCTGCGCTTGTATTGAAAATTACCTTTTCTTGTATTGAAAACAATACCCGGCGAAACCCGGACGTGACCCTGCTGGTCACCGAGACCACGGGCGCTCTCCCACACCGACGCTCCATTTTTAGTATTTTAGGAGCAAGGCGGTGCGGCGCCACCTTTAGGCTCCACTGCCTGCGCGAAAAATCGGCGCGATCGCGTCAGCACTTAGTCAGCACTTCATGTTGGCGGTACATGTACCATTGTACCTCCGGCGAGGTGAGCGGAGGCGGACAAAAGTCGCCCTGACCCGGGGGGTCAAATCAGTGCAGGGACGCTCGAAACGGCGCCGTTTTTCGAGTCGTATTTCGAATCAAAACGCCTTGACCCCCTTGAAAACTTGTTCGGTTACATAACTGCGCAAGGACTTTTGGGACGCGCGGGCCCTTTTCGCGAGTGTGCATCGCTCTCGCAGTGCGCATCGAGCGTCAAAGATGGCTCCGAAGCCGTCCGGAAAGACGTCTCCAAAGAAGCCATCGAAGAAGGAGGATCATGATCAGTTCACAGCCGAGATCGCTAAAGAATTTCAAGATACATGTATGGGTATGGAGACAAGCTTGGACATTTCGTTTGATCAAGCTTTGCTATTTGATGAGAGCATGCTGAACTCATGGTTTCAAGAGAAGGGGTTGCCGATTAAGGACCGCGCATTATTGCTTCAGCGTATGCGTCAGTACAAACACACCTTTGCTCATCAGTCAACTGAGGCCATCGAAAGTGAGCTCACAACAAAAATGCTGTTCGATGCTCTTCTCTTTGCGGTAGCATTTACTGTTCCCACGGGAGTGGATCGTGCCGAGATGCAAGAGGCATGGATTGTGGACGATGCTATATACAACGTCTCCAAAACTCATCTTGGAACCTATGAAGTGATTCTTCTTGTGATGACTTTCTTAGTGACCACTTCCACTGGGCTTGCTCTTATAGTTGGTTTTACCATCTATTCTTGTCTTCGATATGAACGGCCATCATCTATAGAGGAGGCCGACAAGTTCTATACACGCTTTCAGGCTGCTTTTCGGCTCTCTTATGGATTCACATATTTAGCTATTCTACTAGCACCGTTTTCTTGCTTGGAGCTGCACTTTATCAAGTCGTCAAGTGAACCCACTCGTCTTTTCTTCAATATGTATGGCTTCATTTTGTACGGTGGGCTCATTGTTTTCTTGATTTGGAGTTTGCGTCAAGCGCGCAGATCGCGTGCTGAGCTGCTAGAAATGAGAGAGGACCTTAAGAACAAGTTACTCAAGAAACAAGTCCCGGACCCGACGCAGGGCATCCTGCAGCGCTCGTTGTCCACGCTGCACCGCTCGTTTTCCATTTCCTCGCCTCAGCGCTCGAAACGCCCCACAAATTCTGCCTCCCCCGCCGCTGAGAAACAAACGTGTGTCAGCTCAACCGAGTGCGACGACCCCCTCCACAGCGCCTGACGTGTGACCAAGCGACGATGACGTGTGACCGAGCGACGCCGGCCACCGGAGCGCGCGGAGATTGACTACCGCGGCGCAGCAGTCGGACGCGTCGTACCTTTCCACGCAGCACAGCACACGACCGCACCGTCTAGTAACAACCGCACCGAGGAACGAGTGACACGGCTGACAGCCTGGCACTGATGAATGTTCTTCCTGTGCCAGTCGTTGCCTTGCACAGACTTCACACGTACCCAGTGAGTCGCGCGTGGATCGCGCGATGACTTCACAGACACATTCGCATGGTGTGACGTAGTGTGACGGGGAGGGGTGTGGGGGTCGAGGTGGCGGCCGCGATAGTAGTCGCATGTGGTGTGACGGCCGCGGCCCCGCGCGTGAATTGCGCGGGTCGGCTCCCGCCGCGGTGCGCGCGACGGCAGCGGCGAGGATGAAGCCGCAAGCGGCCTTGCCGGATCGCGGATGCGAGCCGCCCGACGGACGTGCAGATAATTGGCGCAGTGGAAGCGTCAAGATGAACGGCCTAGTTAATACTAACGTAAGGAGTTCGTTTTCTTCCTGGGCTCACGAAGTGCTTGCCCAAATAGTATTTCAATTGAGGTTAATGGCTTAATGCGTTCGCCATGTTTCGCATGGCATAGCTAGGCGAGCGGGGCGGCGCTACCAGCCCAGCCCGCTGCTCCCGCAGCTGTGCGCTGCTGCGCCGGCGATGTGCGTTGACGCGGCGTCGTGGGCACGGGCGGCGGGCGCGGCGTGGCCGCCAGCGATGTGGTCGACGTGCTGGCTTGCGCGTGCATGTGCTGCAAGGAGAGCTGCGTGTCGAGCAGCTCCTTGGCTCGCATCGCTTCGGCCGCGCGAGCGAGTCGCCCCTCGTGCTCTTGTCGTCGCTCCTCGCGCCTCGCCCTTTGCAACTCGAGCCCATCGGACGTGAAGTTGGCAGCGGCACGATTCTTTTGGACGAAATCGAGCTGGAACGCGGCATGCCGGCGCTCCTTATGGAGCACCGCGGCTTTGAAGATCTTCTCGCGCAAGTAGGGCTGCGCTTGTAGCAGCTTGAGCCGGAGCGTCACGCGCTTCATCGCGGGCAGCTGCTCGCTTTCTTCCCACAGCCGGTCGCACTGGTCGGCAGGCATTCGGGACGACACCGCGTGCTCGTCGTCTGAGTGCGAGGTTGGTGGCGCTCGCACACGCCGTGGGGAGCGCGGCGGCTTTTCGCCGCGGTACATGCGGTCGAACGTTGTCGGGTCCCTCGGCGCTTGACGCCGCCTCCGGAGCCGCACGCTCATCGCCTCCTGACGCCACTCGGTGGTCATGGCGTCGATGGGGTTGGGCGGCTCAGGCGGCAGCATGAAGCGGTTCGTTCCGTGCAAGATGGGCGGGTACATGGCGCCGATCGCATCGTCAGGCGCCACCTCACCGGGTAGCAAAGTCGCCGCTTTGGCAGCCGCCACCGCCGCCGAGAGAGCATAGAGCTCAGCCGCGTCATGGGCCTTGATTGCAAGGGGGCGGTAGAGGTCGAGGGTCGATGAGCGTTGGCGCCGACTGCTCGGGGTCTGCGCGCTGCTGGAGGCCGCGTCGTCGCCGCCCTCGATGGTATCCAGCCTCGTGGCGTTGGCCAGTGAGCCTGACGCCGGTGTGACCGGCCGGCTGCTGTGCTCGAACTGCGTACTCTCGAATGCCAGTGGCTCGTCGGGATTATGAGGTCGACGCGCCGAGCGCGCAGCAGCGGCGGCCTCGGCTTCGGGCGTGAGGGGCCCGAGCGGCTTCACTGGGTTGTGAGGCAAGTGGCGCCACCCGAGCGACGCGCGGGTCCCTGAGTAGTTGGGTGCGAGAGGATGCGCCGTGCTGCCGTACTGGAGCGCGGACTCCTTGGCTGAATCGAGCTCGCACATGCGAAGCCTCTGCCGCAGTGCAACACGTGCGGTCTGGCCGTGGGCGCTGCGGTCGTTTGAGGCAAGCTCAATCTGCAGCTTCTCGCGCGCCGTCATCTTCCTGTCTTCCATGATATCGTACGCACGCGATGTCTTTGTCGGCAGAGGTGCTGGCGAATAGTTCGGCGCCGCCTTTTCCGGCGCAGTAGCGGGTGGAACCCACAGCGGCAGTGGGAGTGCCGGCCGGATTTGGAGCGGCGGCTCGCCCGCAGTTTGCAGCGCCGGCGGCGTCTCCGCAGTGAGTGCGGTGAACGGCCGGTAGCTCAGGCTTCCCCGTGCACTGAGGCTTCCGCGATGGTCGCTGTAGCCGGTCGGCCGCGGCGGCTTCTCGGCGGTGAAGGCGCGCGAGTCGATGGTCTGCGTGCGTGCGACGACCATCTCTGGAGCACGTGAGCACCGCGACCCGGCTGTTCAACCTCTGAACAAGGATGGAGCGCGAGTGGACGTGCGTGTCAGTTTCGGAAAAGTTCGGACAATGAAGTCCATATGGAGTGAGTGTGCGTGAGTGCGTGAGTGCGTGAGTGAGTGAGTGAGTGAGTGATTAGTGTGTGAGCCTGACAACCCCTTTTTTGGACACATTCATCATCGCAATGCGGCCTTGCTCGATGCACGCTCTTAAGAGGGATTTGGAAGTGCTATCGATGCTATCGATGCCATCCTTTGAGCCATATGAGGTCATGGAGATACCTTCGCAACAGCTCGGGCCCATTGCTTGCGACACGAAGTCGGTCGGGGTCGAGTCTCGCAAGACGGAGCCTGAGGTCACCCTCCTCTGCCTGCCGCACGATTGCCTCGTGTCCATCTTGACTCGTCTGGCTGGCTCGCCGCCGGAGCAGGCCTCCTCGCTGGCCTTGATCTCCCGGTGCTGCCACCAGCTAATGACGCTGGCTGAGGTATCTGCCGAGGCACTCGTCTCGAAGCACCTAAATTTGGCGCGCGCTGAGCTCGCGACCCTGGATTTGGCGGGAATCTCGGCCACCGAGCTCGACGGGGCAGTCCTCCCATCATTCGACTTTGGTGCGCCGCTGGTCACTGCCAGAACCTGGTGCTTTGCACTCTGGGGGCAGATGCCCATCCTACCGCTCCAATTCACGCTGCTGCGCAACTCTGTGACCGAAGAGCTCGACCTCGGGGGCAGGCTACCACTACCGTGGCGCGGGCTCGGCTTGGACGGGATCGCGGTCAAGGGTACCCTGCGCATCACGTGGCCGTTGCCTCCACCAGGCGAGCAGACGGCTGCCGACTATGTGCGCGCCGTGCGCCTTGGCCAATCCCCCTCCTTGGTCCTCGCCCTCGCTGCTGGGCTCGGCTTGCTGCTGCACCCCGGCCTCTTCGACAGATGGCGCATCGTGTCGCGCCGGTGCTCCATCTGCCCGAGCTGCAAGCGCTACCGCCGCCTCGACTACGACGAACATTCGCGCTGGGCTCCCACCACTTTCGACACGAGCTTGCAGCCGCTGCCGAAGGCGCTCGTGCAGTGCCAAAGTGCCTATTGCGAGCGGCTGCGGGTGCGCAGCAGTTGTGCACGTGACGCGGAGGAGTTTGAGGCGTGCGATCTGGACGACATGGTCCAGGCGCTCTCGGTGTCAAGCGCGCTCAAGTGCACGTGCGAGAGCGGCGGCGACCTGTGTCGATACATCGGCGTGCCTCCCGTGCGCGCGCAGCCGCGACGGCCGCCGGCCACCGGGGGAACGACAGCTTCCGATCATATGGACAATTTATAAAACGCACAGCCATTTCACAGCGAATGGTCACTTCGACAAAACACCCGGCATCGCGGCACATCGCGGGCGAGGCGGCGGCGAAAATGATTGCGTGTGGAGCTGAGTATGTGGAGATTGGGCTTTGCGGCGGCGGCGCTGTGCTCCGCTGTACCACGATGCCGCGTCAGACTGGCACAGCTCGAACCGACTTCAGTCCGCACCGTAGCAAGCATCGCTGAGCTCGACCAAGTCATCCGCGCCTGCCCTCTGGATGGCATCACACTGCTCATGCTCTCCGTGCGCGGAGATCCAAAGGCAGCCAAGGTGAAGGAGCATCTCGTTAACAGGTGTGCCCTCCCCACGCTGCGGCGGCATCATTGGGAGTGCAGCCCCGATGACGAGGCTTCTCTTAAGGATATGCGAAGCCTGGGTGCCACGCAGACGCCATATTTTGTCGCCTACGATTGCCAGGGAGATCGCGTCCTTAGCTTCGTTGCGCAAACGGCGGGCGCACTGCTGTACGGCCTTGAAGACACGATGAGTGTGATTGCAGCACGCGAGGAAGAGAGGCGAGCTACTGCCGCCCCTGATTCGTCCAACAGCGACGTATCTCAGCTCGCTGCGAGGGTCTCGTCATTGGAGGCCGAACTCGATGAGGTGCGGATGCAAGCGTCCGTGCAGCGCGCTGAACTCTCTGCACTAATGACAGCACTGACTCGCTTTGAAGGCCTCGCCGAGCGTATCTGCACCTTGGAGGCGGCCGTGCAGCCGCAGCTGGCCGTTCAGCCTGTAAGCGAAGCCAGTTCCGATGCGCTGTCGAGCTTCCTTTCGGCCGTGCCCGATGAGCAAGAGGACATTGCAGACCCGTTCTTGTTTGTGTTGGGCAAGCGATGAGTCCGCACTGTTCGCTTTATAGACCATCGTATACCAAGTCGTATCGACAATGTGGTCGTATACACTGCATCCGATCGGTTTCCGGATGATCCGAATTCCGATCAGTTGTCTATGATTTTCCGGTATTCCGTCGCGTATTCGCGTATTATAAATGGCAATGAAACATGGCCCAAGGACATGCGGCTTGCGGGCTCTTGCGGGTATTACGCATGCGTGGATCGGATGCGTTCACTATCCGGATACGCTAGACGTTCATGTTGATTGATGTTAGTACTGTTGAGGTTCGTCTGTGTGGTCTGTGTGCCTTTGTGCGTCCGCGTGTCCCGTGTGTCCCGTGTTTGTCCCGGCTCCCCCCGGTGTCTTTTTACCGGTACAGTATGACAATGATACGAGCGTACCGGTATGACAAAGCGGTCCTTCACGATTAGTTCGTCGACATGGAGCGCAAGCCCTTGAAGAAGGCCAACCACATCATTTCACATAAGAAGCAGCGAATTCGTCCGTGAACGAGACATCTAATTGACCAAACTGACGAAACCCGCGTGCTGCGCTCGAAGGAGAGGCTATTTCGCGGCCTCATCACGCGCGCCACAATGGTCACAATCCTGCCGCCCCTCTTCGAGCCCTACTGGCTCGGGCTGGTCTTCGTCATCGTCAGTCAGATCGTCACCGTGCCGCTATGCATTCTTTCGCACTCTGTGAAAAACCCGGCCGTCTTCATCCTGTGCGGTATGATCTCTGCTGCATGCGGCTACATCCTTCCACCGATACTCGCAGAGACGGTCGTCTCCAGCGGCTTTGGCACGCCATTGTCGTGCTTGCTTGGCCGCTTCCTCGGCTCAACCACGTATGCCTTCGTGGGCCTGCGCATGTTTGGTGCCGCCGTTGGTGCCACTCCTAAAGGTGCCGACGCTGATGTGCAGACATGGGTAACCTTTGCCACCGGGGCACTTGACATTACCTTCAACGCCGATGGCAAGCCCATTCGGCCAGCGCCAGGCGCAGTTGCGAATCGCGTAGGCTGGGTGTTCTTCCGCCTGGCAGGCCTCTCGGTGTGCTCGTCGCTCTCCGAGCCATTTGGAGGCTACCCCCTGACCACGGCGCTCGGTCAGCCAAACGGGTTTGCCGGCTTCTTAACGATGTTTGTGGACCGCATCTACATCCAACTGATGATAATCTACCTCTTCCTTTCACTGCTCATGGACGTGGGCTCGATACTGCTGCTAGCTCAGGGCTTTGTGCCCATCGATGGCTTCGCCAACCCCATCTTCACCGCCACGTCAGCGCGTATCTTCTGGGGCCAGAAATGGAATCTTCAGGTGACGAACTCGTTCAAGCGGTGCGTGTTCACGCCACTCAGCCGCAGCGGCACGCCCAAGACGCTCGCCGCCTTCCTCACCTTCCTCGCAAGCGGCCTCTTCCACGAGTACCAGTTTGTGCTCAGCTTCCCCAACTATACCCTCGGCCGCGCGTCCCTCTTCTTCCTCCTGCATGGCCTCACTTGCGCGGGCGACGCCTACTTCAGCAAGACGTTCGGCAACCACCTCAAGACCGTGCCCTGGCAGCTCAAGGCACTCGCCGTAGTCTTCATCTACTCGCCGACGGTCCCCATGTTCGCAAATATTTGGGTCGAGGAGGGCTTCTTTAAGCTCATCTCCCGCCTCAGCGTGCTCGTGACGCCGTGAAGTAGCGGAAGACCTCGCCGGCTGTGCACAGGCGCGTCCGAGTGACGTGACTGCCTGGCCGTGCTCCATGTACTAGGGCACATTGTGCATGGGCATTAGATAGCATGGGCACAATATGTCCATGGAGAGAGCATGCACGTGCGCATGTGTGCCTACAACCGGAGATACGCCGGGGAAACCGAACGTCTTACCGAACTAGTGCCCGGGAGACTCCCGAGCGGTGAGAAAGGTGCTCTCTGCTCATCTTTGTTGTGGCGCTTGACTGAGGCGGGCGCGGGGCGATGTGCGTAGCGCGATACGTCATCTTCGTACCGGCTTCGCGGCGTAGCCCTAGCCGTGACGCCCGTGACGTACTGTGACCGACGCGTGACTAGCTGACTATTGACAGTCACAGTGCTCAGTGGACACTCAGCGCTGACGTCTTTATTCAGAGTTCGGTTCGATAGTACCCCAGTTCGCGTAAAACACGGTCGGAAATTCGAATGCGGTCGTCTCGCACAATTCCGATACGAGACGCGTCGGGTGTTCACGACACAAATGGGAACGCGAGAATGCGCCGCAAACGATACGTGCACGTGTGCTAAAATAGACGATACTCAGGTACTCAATACCATGAGCTCAGCCAGGGGCCGCACGCGCTGCTCGCACTCGCTCCGCATTTATGATGAGAGAATATGGCAGAGACGCGTACGAATCCTTCCACCTGGGCTGCTGGCCGACCGTTGCCTTCGGCCGCTTGGGGGTCGGGCCATCTGCGCCACTGGCCTTGGGCGTGGAGTCGGTGTACCCAGGGTACTCGCGGTCTACCATATCTGGCTGGCCTGGTAACATCCAAACCTTGCCGACTCTGGGTAGATACTGGAGTCGCGCTGAAAGCGTGTCGCCGCGAATTTGCGACAGGACGAGTTTAGGTTCGCGCTGATTCATCACGCCCGGCAGGCGCTGCATCAGCTCTTCGCGCAGCAGCGTGAGTAGCTCGTTCAGCGCGGCCTTGCCAAACCAGCCCGATTCCTTGTCTATAACGAGCAGATACACGATCATGTACTCTTCGAGGCCGACACGTATGCTGAGTTGTCGGTAGTCTGGCCGCTGCACGTAGCTGCGACCCAGATCCTCGTCATCTGGGGCGTCCGGGTCGATGTACTCGCCATCGGCAGCCGCGGAAGACGAGCTCGCCGTGGCTGCGTGCTGTTCTAAAACTGGCCTCTAAACACGTGGGAACGTTCCCCGTGCCACGTCCGTGTTTTGGTGGGGGTCAAGCCTGCCTCACCTGTCTTGCTTTGTGTGAGCCGAAAGTGGGGAAGGCGCCGTATCGGTCGCCCCCCCCCACACTGAGTCTTAACAGAACACAGCGGACGGGCCTAAGAGACCCAAGACGCGTATACAAAAGGGATGGGAGGGTGGGGTCCACTTCGCGCTCGGTCTCGACGGTCGCCGCCGGCACGGTACCGACGGGCGTCGCGTAGACGAGAGCGAGAGCGCGCAAGAAAGCCTGCGTTCCCTGACCCACCAGAAGTTAGAAGAACTTCAGTGAGTGGTCGAGAGTGATTGAACGCGGCGCGATGATACTAGCTTCTCCTCAGAGACACTCCGTGTCACTACCCAAGAAGCCTGCCTCACCTGTCTTGCTTTGTGTGAGCCGAAAGTGGGGAAGGCGCCGTATCGGTCGCCCCCCCCCAAGCAGCTAAGAGCGCTCAGCGAGAGGCGGAGCTCGCGTACGTCGAAGCTGAGTAGGCGCCTGAACCCCCCCCAAAAGAGAATGAATTAAAGGTAGTCTGAGTCATCGAGGTCATGGGAATCGAGATTTACATGTAGATGATCGGATTCCATGTCGTCGACGTCGGCGCTGCAAATACGCGTCATGTATGACATGTGTTCACCGCGACACTCGCGGATGTAGCGAAGATACTGCTGCGTCGCTGTTCCAAGTACGTCTGACGTCTTTGATGACCTCTGCGCTAGCTTGACAAAAGGCCATAGCTGTAGCGCCACACCGAAGCGAAAGTGAGTGCGCTCCGTAAGTGCCTCGTCCCTCCGATGTTGGATAGGGCATCGAGTCCGTGAGCGCACAACGAGCGTGTGTCGACTCGCACCATCACCCTGCACGATGGCGAGAGCGGTATTAACGTCCTATGTGGACGGCGAGAGCACAGCAGCGGCGGCGGCTTGACGCCAAAGAAGGACATCGAGCACCGTGAACGCAATAAGAGCGCGTCTCGACTTGAACAATCGCCCTGCAGGATGGCGAGAGCGGTATTAACGTCCTATGTGGACGGCGAGAGCACAGCAGCGGCGGCGGCTTGACGCCAAAGAAGGGCATCGAGCACCGTGAATGCAATAAGAGCGCGTCTCGACTTGAACAATCGCCCTGCAGGATGGCGAGAGCGGTATTAACGTCCAATGTGGACGACGAGAGCACAGCAGCGGCGGTGGCTTGACGCCAAAGAAGGGCATCGAGCACCGTGAACGCAATAAGAGCGCGTCTCGACTTGAATAATCGCCCTGCACGATGGCGAGAGCGGTATAAACGTCCTATGTGGACGGCGAGAGCACAGCAGCGGCGGCGGCTTGACGCCAAAGAAGGGTACGAGCACCGTGAACGCAATAGAGCGCGTCTCGACTTGAATAATCGCCCTGCACGATGGCGAGAGCGGTATAGACGTCCAGTGTGGACGGCGAGAGCACAGCAGCGGCGGCGGCTTGACGCCAAAGAAGGGCATTGAGCACCGTGAACGCAATAAGAGCGCGTCTCGACTTGAAGAATCGCCCTGCACGATGGCGAGAGCGGTATAAACGTCCTGTGTGGACGGCGAGAGCACAGCAGCGGCGGCGGCTTGACGCCAAAGAAGGGCATCGAGCACCGTGAACGCAATAAGAGCGCGTCTCGACTTGAACAATCGCTCTGCACGATGGCGAGAGCGGTGTAAACGTCCAATGTGGACGGCGAGAGCAGAGCGCGTCTCGACTTGAATAATCGCCCTGCACGATGGCGAAAGCGGTATGAACGTCCAATGTGGACGGCGAGAGCACAGCGACATCATCAGGGGCTTCAGAGATGCCCAAGAAGGGCATCTAGCACTGTGAGCGCAACGAGCTTGCTCGACGGGATGTTAAAGGATCATGAATGTCTGAATCGTGGTCATAGGAATGACAATCAAACGATATGAGTCACGGTATGCCGGCCGCTACGATGCGGCAGACACATACACGACCAGTATGTAGCTCGCAAATCTGATGCGGCGTACACATCCCGGTTTGTGGACACGTTTCGAACTCGCATTCAGTATGTAGCTCGCAAATCCGATGCGGCGTACATATCCTGGATGGTGGAAATCAATAGACTGCTCATCTTCGGTGCGGCTTGCACATCCCGATGGTAGACTGTGGATCAGAGGGAAAAGACTCCTCGCGCGTGAAGCGAACCAGAGCTTGCCTCGCATCAAACACACATTCAGTATGTAGCTCGCAAATCTGATGCGGCGTACATATCCTGGATGGTGGAAATCAATAGACTGTTCATCTTTGGTGCGGCTTGCACATCCCGATGGTAGACTGTGGATCAGAGGGAAAAGACTCCTCGCGCGTGAAGCGAACCAGAGCTTGCCTCGTATCAAACTCCATTCAGTATGTAGCTCGCAAATCTGATGCGGCGTACACATCCTGGATGGTGGAATCGATAGACTGTTCATCTTTGGTGCGGCTTGCACATCCTGATGGTAGACTGTGGATCAGAGGGAAAAGACTCCTCGCGCGTGAAGAGGACCAGAGCTTGCCTCGCAAAGCACAGAAAGCGAGAGAAGCAGCACGTATCGAAGCTCAGCCAACAAAGCTGGCTGTGGCGGCGAGCATCATCTTGCCTGAAGCAGCCAGGTGAGCTGTCTCATAGGGCTGGGCCGGCTCGGGCGTGATGTACTAGCGCATGGCCGCCTTTGTCCGACTGCCATTGATAGAGAATAACTGACCGATTGTTCCGATACGATACGGAAGAGTAGCTTGCCTTTCTCTTGCAATGATGAGAGAAAGGAGTGCTCCAGTCGCTGGGCCATCAGCAAGATCGGGATCTACGAAACCGCTAGCACGCAGCTTGAGCGGCGTGACGCAGTGCTGACACACACCATTGTCGTCGTCGATGGCATGAGTGACTGCTAGTAGACTGCTGGCACGCCGTCGATACCGTGAGCAGGACGAGGATCGCCTGCGTCGGATGCGAGGCTCGCGTTCTGGAACGTGAGGCAGGCGGCCTCCATGAGACCATGGCGAGCAGCCCTGCATTTTGTATTCAAACAACGCCGAAAAAGCGACACTGACGAGCGCAGAGAGAAGCGCGCTGTTGCGCGTGCCAATTCTATAGCATCGTCCACTTCGCGCTCGGTCTCGACGGTCGCCGCCGGCACGGTACCGACGGGCGTCGCGTAGACGAGAGCGAGAGCGCGCAAGAAAGCCTGCGTTCCCTGACCCACCAGAAGTTAGAAGAACTTCAGTGAGTGGTCGAGAGTGATTGAACGCGGCGCGATGATACTAGCTTCTCCTCAGAGACACTCCGTGTCACTACCCATCAAGTCAAGTCAACCACCAGCTTGCTTCCGGAACACATTCGATATTAGGCTTCCCGACGATAACACGAAAACGTCGAAAGTTCTTCAGGAATTCTGATCTCTGTCTGATCTGCACAATTAGAATTACCGAGAACCAAACGCAGCACTATCGTCGATACTATCGTAGATACACTTGCACCGGTTTGGCACTTAATGGTTTCGAATCATCAGCACTTCGATGGCTGGATTCAAAGGTGGTGCGGAAACGTGCGGCCGAACACGTCTCTCAGGTCCTTCGGACATTGATGGTCGAGCGACACGTGTCGTGTCTCAGATAAACGAGTTTACGCCGCGCTTTCATACACCAACGTAGAACGTTGTACGTTCCAAGCGCTGACGCACGAACCGGCGACGTCGCTCCGCTGCTTACTTGTAGCTGTTCTCAGTTCTCTGCCTGGCTGGCTGCCTCGCTGCCGCCCCCAGTGTAGTGCTCCTCTCCCGCTGATTACACCCGTCCTCCGCGCTACCACGAGCCGTTGCCGAGGTGTCCGCCGCCGCGCACGAATTCGGGGTGCTCCCAGAAGGTCTCAAGCTTGATGGGCGCCGAGACGGTGCAGCCGCTCGCGTCGACCTTGCCGATGTTGATGTTCGCGGACGCGCGCGTGTCGCGGTAGAAGAGCACACGCATGCAATCCTCGAGGAGCTTGCGCGCCTCCGCCTCGGACATGTCGGCCCGCCAGCCCTTGCGGAGCAGAGGCAGCGCCATGTGCGCGCCGAGGCCCGTGGCGATGATGTCCTCGGTGTACATGGTGCCGTACAGGTCGGACGTGCCGAGGTAGACCTGGCCGTCGCGGAAGCCGGCGATCACGATCTGGTTCCACAGCGGGTCCATCTTGGAGCGGCGCTGGTACAGGATCCGCGTCAGCCAGTGGTGCATCTCGCTGGCCGACAAGGCCGCGCCGTCGTCGAGCGCAAACTCCTGCGTCGCACGGATGTCAATCATCTTGAGCATCTGCTGGTAGTCCGAGTAGTCGCCACCAGCAGCAAGCAGCACGTCGTGGTTCATGCCGACGGTCGACATTCGGCACACATTCTCGAACCGCGCAAGCGAGCCGTAGCTCGCGAGAGTGTCGGTGGCGACGAGCACGCCGCCCGCGTACTTGAGCGCGACGACCGAACCGCCGGTGACGAGTGGGTTCGTCGTGCGCGTGAACGCCGACTCGGGTGCGTGCGCCTGCATGGCTTACTGGGCAGCCCTTGCTGTCTGCGGTGGGCGGCGAGAGAGAGGTGGCGCGTGAGCAATGCGCCTGAGGATGCTGAGGCCGTGCGCGCAGCCCGCAGAGCTGCAACCGCGCTTTTGGCTATGCGGCCACGCTGGTGTGAGCCGATCAGGCAGCAGCAGCCTCGGCGGCGGGCGTCGGCGCGCTCTCAGCATAGTCACCTTTCACAGACGATCTGCCAGTGTGAAGTTCCGCTGCCAGCGGCGCCTGAATTGCCAGAAAGCAGCACCACTGCGGCTCATCAGACCGCCGAAAACCGGATTACATACGTTCCTTTCCATAAGCGGTGTTGTCCGGGAGAGGCAATGCCACCTTTTTGAGTTCGACCGACGCCCTGTGGTGTGACCCGACTTGGGCCCTTCCGCTCTTGGGCGCATGCCTCGTACAGTGAAGCTGGCGGTGCCGCTCGCGCTGCCAGCTGACGTGTACCACGCGCTGCGCTCGGACCGCGGCTTCGACCTCTACTGTGCCGATAAGGAGGGGGCCAACTTCATGCTGCACTCCGAGGGCCGGACGACGGATGCCGGCCCTCACGAGATCACCTGCACGTACTCGTACAAATCGCTGCCCAAAATCATGAGCGCCGTCCTCGGCAGCAGCGCGCGCCTCGAAATCTTATCGAAGATGCTCTACACGCCCCACCTCTTCGGCGACGCCAACCCAACGCTTGTGACTACCAACCCGAATGTCTTCGGCGGCCGGATCAGCACCGAGAGCCGGTGCTATCTCGAACCGACGGCGTCGGGCGCGTGCATCCTGCACGTCTCCGCCACCGTCGACGTGCGCGTCTTTGGCGTCGGCACCCTCGTCGAGGGCATCTTCATGGGATTCCTCCGTGATTCGTACGACAAGCTCGAGGCTCTTGCGCTTGAGTACGTGCGCACGCCGGCGTTTGCGGCGTTTGCGAGCGACGAGGCACGGTGGCCCGCCGGACTTTCCAAGGACGGCATCGAGGCGCTCCAGCGCGGCGTCAGCAGCAGCAGCCGCGAGGCACCAGGAGGCTCGATGCCCCAGGGGGTGCCGCGGCATCGACCTCGGGAGACAGGCAGCAGGGGCAGTTCAGTGCCGAGCTCGCCCGTGCTGCGGTCACACGAGGAGCCGACCGGCGCGGGCCCACCGCCGGTGCAGCTGCGAGGAGCCGACCGGCGTGGCCCGTCCAGCGGGGAGCGTCCTCTTGTGCAATTCGAGCAGCGCTCCCCCGAGCAACGCCCAAGTCCACTTGGGATGAGTCCACTTGGGAGCAGCGCCGCGCACGCGGCCGGGCCGCTGCCCCTGCGGTATACAACGGCGACGCTCGGCAGCTTGGGCAGGCTTGTGAGCAGCGGCGGCGGCAGCGGCGGCAGCGGCGGCTCGGGCACGCGCACCATAGCGATCGTCGGCCTTGAAGCCGCAACCTCCGCCCCGACTGCCAACGGGCGCCAATGGACGCGTGAGGGCAGCAGCCTCGCCACCGAAGGCAGCACGCTGAACGGTGGTGCCAACGGCAGAGGCGCTGCATCCCACCTCGCCGTGCCGGCGTCGTGCCGGGCGGGCGTTGTGGCGGGCGCGGCCGCATCCAGTCCCGCTGACAATGCTCACGACGGCGCCGGCGTGCCGCCACTCCGTGGCGCCACGACCGCGCGCTCCAGATCTGGTCGCCTCGCATCCATGGTGCGCAGCATGGTGATGGCTCCCCGCGCGACGAGCGCGCGGGCGCTCACCATCTCGGCGTTCAAGAAGCGGGACAACGGCGCCGGCGCCTCACACGCACGTGCACCCACGCACGATCTCTTGGCGCGCGCTCCGTCGGCGTCCGAGACGACGGACGTGACGGATCCGGATCTCGACGACGGCGCGACTCTCGCAGCTGACGATGAGTTCGTCGTGCTCCACGAGCTGACCAACGACGCCGAGGAGAGCCGAGGAGTCAAGGGATCGCATGCCCTCCCTAGCGCCGTGTTGGGCACGGACCTGGCGGATGGGGCGAGGCTCACATTCGATAGCGCCGTGTTGGGCACGGGCTTGGCGGCGGCCGATGGGGCGAGGCTCACATTCGACGCCACGACGACGACGATCCCGAAGGGCAGCAGCACCCCGGGCAGCAGCAGCTATGAGGGCAGACTTGAGAGCAGCGGCATCGCGCGCTCTCCCGAGCACATACCGGGCGCCGTGTCGGGCGCACGCTCTCCCGAGCACGTAACAGGCGCCGTGTCGGGCGCACCTCAGGACGAGCCCCAGACGATCGATCGCGTCAAGGGGGCCTTGAGCGACATGGCGGCTTCCGTCGGCGAGGGCGTCGAGGATGTCAAGAGTGCTGTGCGGTCTCTCTCATTTAGGCTGAGTGGGCGGCAATCGAACCGCGGCGGCGGCGGCGGCGGCGATGGAGACAGTGCCCATGGCGAGTGTCTTGACTTTTTGCCGATGGCGGAGTCAGCGGAGCAGCGGCTGCTCAGGCAGCTCAAGGGGCTGCTCGACGATGGCTTGATCACGCCAGAGCAATTTGAAGCCAAGCGTGCGGAATTGCTCGTACGCTGGGGTACGTCTTCGTCACCGTCGCGCAGCTCTGCGCGCAGCCCACGCCTGGGCACCGAGGAGGTGGTGCCTGAGGTGCGCTACACAGCGGCGCATCCTCGGTTCCATAAGTCCTCATCGAGGGCCTCGAGCTGGGCGCATTCCAGCGCTCCGCCCTCGAACGCGACGGGCTCGGCTACTGCGTCGCCGCCCGCGCCGTCTCCGCCCTCCGTCGCAAGCCACTCGTACAACGACGCGCACGCCATCTTCGTCACCGCGCCGATGCCGCCGGTGGCGGCCAAGGCCGACTCGCCGACAGCCGCTCCTGCTGCTACCGAGGGCGCCCCTTCGATGCAAAAGGCGGCGATGATGCCCAATCTCAGCAGGGCGAACATCACCTCGAGCACACGCTTTGCCTTGCCTGTAGGGGTCGACTCACTTGCCCAGCTGCACCCGTCAACAGCGGCGCTGCTGTCAGGGCCGCCGCAGCCGCCCTTGCCGTCACTGCCACCAAGGAACTGGGAGCCGAACCCGTTGTTCTCGGACGAGCAGCCCAAGAAGGCGGACACCGAGACGATCATGTTCCACAGAGCCGGGTCCTCTACAGGCGGCCCATCATCATCCGTGCGGCCGATGGGCATCGACTTTTCGGACTTTTGGTTGTGAGCATCGGGGTTCCAGAGTCCACAGCCACTACACAACCACGCCGAGACGCGAGAGCGGGGTCGGATGATGTCCGATCGGATTACGATCGGATGTGACCGCCCCGCACAGATGCACAGAAGTCGCCGGGAAGGGACCGCCGGTGCGCCCCGGTCGGGGTCGCGCTGACTGAGCCGGCCATGCTGAGCGCGTGCCACATATCATTTGAAAACAAGAGTTTTGAGGACTGACACGGACGAAAGTGGCCGGCCCCCGTGTCACATGTATACATGGGCGCACGGCTGCCGGCCGGGTACACCGCTGCGGACCCGGCGGCCGGCCGCATTGTAAATATTCGCAGTTCGGACCGCGGCTATCTCGGCGCGCTCGTCGCCACCTCGACCGCGTTACGCAGGCCGGCGCACTCGGCCTCAAGCTGCAGACAGGCGGACTCGATCTCGAGGTTCTTTTTCACCGAGCTCACCCACTCGGCCTCTAGCGCGGCGAGCCGCGGCGCCGCCGCCAATTGCTCCGTCTTGCGCCTGCGATTGACGAGCTCGATGCGTTCGTCCACCTCCTCAGCGGCGCGCTTCAGCTGGGCGCTCGCCACGTCGAGCTCGTTGAGCTGCGCGCGCCACTGGTGCGCGCCGTGCTGCTGCATGAGCTCGAGGTTACCCAGGCGCGTCGACTGATGCTCGAGCTGCGCCTCGGCGTTGCGCACTGCACGCTGCCAGGCCTCTGGGTCATTTCGCTGCTCGGGCGGCGGCGGCTCGAGCTGGTAGCGCTTGGTGTCCATCTTGGACATAGGCTGCTGCTCGCACACGCGCATCCACTCGTATTGCAGCACTGAATCCTCGGGAAAGTTGACCTCGTGCTCGGGAAGATGTGCGAGGTAGTTGCCCGGCCGGAAGGTGCGCATCTCTGCCTGGACGAGGGAGTCCACGCGCGCCTTCATCTCCGGATCGTTGTACTGCGAGTCGATGTAGGGAAGCGCATCGATCTCGATGTGAGGTGCGGGAAGCGCAAGCCCGGGGACGGAGGAAGGGACGTCGGCGGAATCGATCTCCATCGCGTTGTCTATCGTGAAATAGTCGTGAAATTCACACCATCGCCCAAGAGTTCCCCTATTCGCGAGACCCTGCTAGTGTGAAATGATCCTCAAAATCCCGAACGTCGAGACTCCTCAAACTTAAAAGTCTTTGAGTTTGCTTTGCGAGCACCTGGACAATGAAAATGGGGTCGCCAGAGCTGCACGCACCACAAGTGTGCACGCTTCAGTCCCTGCTCGCGGACTGCGGCCTCTCCGACGACCTCGCCGCCGCATTTGCCGCGAAGACGACGCTCGCCGACCTGAGGGCGCGTCTCGCGGCCAATCGGCCGCACTTGCTCGCGCACGTCAAAGAGCTCGGCATCGCCAAGCTGCCCGACCGCCAGAAGCTCGCGAACGCCATCGCGCGCGCGGAGAAGGCCGGCCAGATGCCGGCCGCCGCGCTCGCAGCGCTGCCGCACCTGCGCCCGCCCGTGTACGAGGAGGCGGAGGATCGGGTGAGCGTGCGGCTCAAGGTGCCGGCGGGCACGACGACTCATCAGCTCAGGTGTAACATCGATGCCAACTCGGTCCGGGTCGAGTACTGCGGCGAGCGGACCGCCGCGTGCGGCCGGCTGTGTGGCCACGTGCTCCCGTCCGAGAGCGACTGGGAGATCGAGCGCACGCCCGCCCCCGAGTACGATCCGCTGCGCGAGGCGCGGGATCAGCAGCCCGAGGCTCTCGAGGACACGCTGGTGATCACGCTGCACAAGGCGCGGGCCGAGCGCTGGGTTAGCCTCTTTTCGGACGCGCTCTCGCGGCGGCACGAGCCGCCGCCGCCGCCGCCCGAGGACGAGGCGGCTCTCGCGCTCAAGAGGGAGAGGCAGGTGCTCATCGATCGGCGCAAGCACGAGATGCTGTACGGCAAGGAGCTCACGCCGATGCCGCCCAAGCGTCCCGAGCTGCTCCGCCTCGAAGAAAGGGAGCGCGTTGAGCACCAGCGCCGCAGGCAGCGGCGCGCAGAGCTCGAGGCGGCGCACGGAGACGGTGGTCGGGGCGGCCGCGTCCAAGCCACTGGTGGCGCTTGCCCCACGCTGTGGAACGCCGAGGAGCATTGGCAGACAGCGCGTGCGACGCTGCTGTGGCGCACGGGGCTCGCACGCCACGCGGGCGCGCCCGAGCATCCGGCCGACTGCGACCCGTTCTATGTCTGGTACGAGGACGCACACGCGATGGTCGTGCGCTCGAGCACGGCGCGAGGGACGCCCGCGACGGCGCTGAAGCTGCAGGCGGGCAGCAATTTCGTTGAGTGCTTCGTGCGCGGCGTGAGGAGCATGTGGAGCGGCGTGCTCGTAGGCAAGATCGAGCCGAGCTCGTGCCGGCTCGAGGTGCTATCGCCGCCGTCCGCCGAAGAGACGGGCGCTGCCGCCGCCGCCACCGTTGGCGCGTGCTGCGACACGCTCCAGCTCACCCTAGTGAAGGCCGAGCCGCGAGGGCTGTGGCTCGCGCCGTGGCCCGAGCTGCTCGACGCCATCGAGAAGCGCGAGCGAAGCAGCGCGGTGCTGCGCGACAAGCCACGCAGGGAAGAGCTCGAGGCTGGCGGCTGGGACGCGGCGCAGGCCGACGACACGTGGCAGCTCATCATCCCTTTCCGCTCAGGCGGCCGTCTGACGCACGACGACCTTCGCGTGGGCGTGACGGCGGACGCGCTCAACGTGCACGTCGCCGGCCAGCAGCACGCGCCCCTCTTGGGTGGCGAGCTGCACGCGCGCATCGATCTCGCCCGGAGCTCGTGGTCCGTGCGCACGGCCGCGCCGATCGGGTCGGTCTCAGTCGATGAGATGGTCATCACGCTCTTCAAGGAGCGCAAGGCGACGTGGCCGAGGCTGTTTAAGCGCATGTACGCGTGACGCACGCCGCTCACAAAGAAACATCGGTGTTCTTACCTCTCTTTGAAGTATGATGAGAACATATTAAACTCACGTGCTCAATGGCAGTTCGGCCGAGCGGGCACGGCGTAGCACGGCGCATCCAGCTTCCCGTCCAGGCACCCGACCGATAGCGATCATACACACGACATCCCCAGCAGGTTAAGAGCGCACAGCCCGGCCCAGAGCGAGAGCCGAGCCCTGGAGTGTTCTAGGAATGTCCCCGCCATCCGACCCCTAGGCCCGAGGCCGCAGGCCCAACACAGGGCGGACCAGGGAGCAGCAGCGGACATGCAGGGCCAGGGACCAGGGTCCACTCTGCGCCCCACCCGTAACTGACTCATGGTACTTGGTAGACAATCATGCCCGCAGTTGGTCAGATGGCCACAGCCCTGGAATGTCCTGCCAGCACCCCAGGGCTGCTCAGGGCAGGGAGCAGCAGCAGGCTGTGCAGGGCCAGGGACCAGAGTCCACTCCGCGCCCCACCCGCACCTGCAAACATGGTAGACAATCATGCCCGCGATTGGCCTCGTAAGGCTCTACGAATGCCGCACGCACATCACGCCAGGCCACCCGCCACCCGCACCAGCGCTTTATGGTAGATATGAATCGGCCTTGAACCGGTAGGCGCTTCGATTTATCTTCGATACGAGCGCGGTCGAGTCCACACAACTTGTGCAACGCGTCAGAGGACGAGTAAGGACGAACGCGTGCGTGCGTGCAGCTTCCACCGCGGGAGCGCTTCTTTGCACGTTGGCAGGCTAGGGCTCCGACGAAGGGCTCCCCAGCCTGGGGCTGATCAGATTTGGGCTCAACTGCACGATCAACTCACGCAAGATGACGATGACCTCGGCCATCTCGGGACGGGCGGCGTGATCGGTGCTCCAGCAGCGGGTGAGCAGCGCAGCGAGCTGCGGCGGGAAGCTCTGTGGGATTGGTGGCCGCTGGCCCTCTGAACAAACGCGCCTGAGAACGGGAGGGGGGAGATCATGGGGAGGTGAGAGGCGTGGGCTCTAGAAACTCGCGTCGGATACGGCAGAAGGCGGGGTGGCAAACGGGGTGTGGCCGCGCACCGATAGAAGGAGTCGACATCGCAGTCGGCGAAAGGGCGCTCGTGTGAGGCCATCTCCCACAACACTGTGGCGAAGGCGAAGACCTCGGCCTTATGCGAGTATGGCTTTGCGAGGGCGACCTCAGGGGCCATGTAGCGGAGCGAGCCGGTGTTGCCCGTGAGCTTGCGCGTCTCGTTGCCGTCGGGGTCGGCCTCGCTCACACGCCACAGCCTGGCGAGCCCGAAGTCAAAGAGGGCGAGCCGCCCGTCGGGCAGGAAGCCGATATTGTTCGGCTTCAGGTCGCGATGCAGGATGCGGCAGCCGGGGAAGACGGAGGTGGCGACCTCAGTGTGGCAGTAGTGGAGCGCTTCGGCGAGCTCCAGGCCGGTGCGCAGCGCGCGCGTCAGCGGCCACTTCTTCACCTCGCTGCGCCGCG
>Ga0210239_100763_pt1:10000-27887 | contig 27887 bp, 19 predicted proteins | sample ChrtobMetP5a_0mM_FD_155451 | JGI IMG/M metagenome (GOLD analysis project Ga0210239, IMG submission 155451) | Chrysochromulina tobin associated microbial communities from unialgal haptophyte culture, Seattle, Washington, United States - P5a_0mM | ecosystem: Host-associated > Algae >... | reverse complement strand
GGGGGGGGGGGGGGGGCGGGGGGGGGGGTGGTGGCGGGGGGGGGGGGGGGGGGGGGGGGGGGGGGGGGGGGGGGGGTGGCGGGGGGGGCGGCGGGGGGGGAGGTGGCGGCGAGGGCGGCGGCGGCGAGGGCGGCGGCGAGGGCGGCGGAAGCGAGGGAGGCAACGAGGGCGGCGGCGGTAAGGGTGGTGGCAAGGGTGGCGGCGGTAAAGGTTGTGGCGACGGTGGCGGCGAAGGTGGAGGAACCGGAGGCGGCGGAGGTGAAGCTGGCGGTGGCGGTGACGATGGTGGCGCTGGTGGCGCTGGTGGCGGTGGCGATGGTTCGGGCGGACAAGGTGAAGGCGGTGGAGGTCGCGATGGTGGCGGCGAAAGAGGAGGGCCACCCGAGAGCAAAACGCCGCCGGTCGAGAGGAGCCGGCGGGCCGCGGCGCCCGCGCACGTGGCGTTGCCCGAGGGAAAGAAGGCGCAGGTGGCACCATCAGTCACCGCGTTGCCGAAAAAGGTGATGGCGGCGGCGATGTTGGCAAGGATGGTTTTTGGGACGATGGTGAGGTCGGGTGGCGAGGGCGGCGGGGGCGAGGATGGCGGCGGCGATGACGGAGTCGAGGGCGGCGGGGGCGAGGGTGGCGGCGATGGTGGCGGCGGAAAGGGAGAGGGCATCGACGCCGGGCAATCCGAGACGCAATCATTGCAAGAGAAGACGCCGGAGAGGTTCGTTGCCCAGGTGCAGACGGTGCCACTGGCAACATAGAGATTGGGCCCAGTGGGAGCCGAGTTGGAGGATATCACACAGCTCAAGAATGAGACTGTACCACCATCGACAAACACGCCACCGCCCCACGAGCCAGCTGTGTTGCCGTAGATCCAGCAGCTGCGGAATGCAACTACACCACCGACGACAGCGACACCACCGCCATCTCCTCCTCCCCATCCCCAACCAAAGGGATTGGGAAGCGCAAAATAATTGGCAGCTTCGTTCCCAAAGATGAGGCACGACTCGAATGTCACTGTGCCGGACGCGACATGGACACCACCGCCTCTTCCAGAGAGCCAGCCTCCCGTGAAGCCGAGCCCGATCAGTTGCACGACCCTGAACGAGCCCGGATCGATCTCAACTCGTCCATTCAGCACGACCGTGGCTCCCACCGCCGCCTCGAGGACGACGCTCCTGGTGATGCTGAGCTCGGCGCTCAGGGAGTAGGTGCCGGGGGCAAGGACGATGCGGCCGACGGCTGTGTTGGCGAGTGCACTGGTCAATCCGGTGCTGCTGCTCACCGCCCTTACCGGCGACACTCGAAGACTGCAGTCGGTGCAGTCGGTGCCGAGGGTGCAGTCGCTCCACTCCGATCCGGGTCCACCATCGTCGCATTCACCATCGGAGGCAAAGTTACACATCTCCGTGCAGGTCTGTGCGCTGGTGAAGCCCACCATCATGGCGAGGAAGATTATGCGGGCGAGTCGAGGCGCGGACCCAAGGCGGCCCGCCGAGCTGCGCCGAGCCGCGAGTCGGCATGCAAGCGAGGTGACGACCCAGACGCGATGATGCTTATTGAGCCGCTCATCTCGACTTGTGGCGGCTGCTGCGGAAGCGAGAACACTTGCCAGCCCGTGCAGACGATGCTGCCAGCCGCAGGAGACCATGGACGGCCAAGTCTAGTGTGTCGGTCGTGGCCGTGCGGCCGGCCCCGGGCGGCGCGTCCGCACTCGCAAGTTTTGACTTTTTTCGACGCAGTTTGAGTTTCCGAAAGAACTGAACTCCGAAATAACTCTGGGACCGTCGCTGCTGTGAAACATTTCTGCGTTGCTGTTCAACACAACGCGCAAGAAGCACGAGGGCCTCTATCGCTATGGACGGTGTTGTGACCGACGGTCCCCGTCCGGCCGCGTCGACAACAGGTCAACAGGACGGAGGACCGCATTAGCCGGTTATCGGTGCTCAGGCGTTTGAAAAATGACTCGAAACGTGAGCTCACAACATGACCCGCTGTGCGGAACGTACCGAACGACTCTGTCGCTGAGACACTACATGTAAGAATCACGCCAGGAGAGATCTTTCACTCGAGTCGTTCCTCATATCTCGGAAGGCAATGACGAATCAGAGCGTCACACACATGCCCACGATATCACCCCACGATGTCCTACGATATCACATTCCCAGATGTCAGTCGCCCCCGACGGCGTACACGGGAGACTTGACCGTGGACAGTGCACTGGGGATCGGGAGGGTGTTTCGCTCCTCCCTCGGGCACGGCGGTATTTCATATCGTCGGGCATCCCCGCGTCAGTCCGAGACGAATTCGCCGCGCCCGTCGTGTCGCCCCACCGCTCAAACGGCGCCCATGACGGCGCCCTCGCGGCGGTCTCGCGCAGCCGCGTCAGCAGGAAGCTGGCATTGCAAAACGTTGAGGAGGCCATTCCACCACGGACCCAGCTTCCTATGGGCCGACGGTCGGCATGAAGGCACATGGCGGCCGCCTCGGGCGCCTTCAAAGCTCTATCGAGCAATTGCACGGCCCGATGTGCGCGGAAGGCATCCAGGCCGGCTGGGCTCGCGACGAGCGTGGCGAAGGTGGTCTTGAATCTATCAAGGCCGGAGGTGAGTGCCTTGAGGTCCGCGGGGCAATTGAAGTGTAACAGCCTTGGCGGCTCGTGGCAAGAGCCATCGTGCAGCGTCTGCGGCTGGTGGCTGCAGTTGAGGTTCTTGTCTCGGATCTGGGCCAGTGCCGTCATGTTGTGCTTCCCTTCAAACAGAGGGCACTCGTCCAGCCTTCTGTAGAAATGGACGCATGTCTGCCAGTTCCACGCGCAACTGGGCAGCTGGCGCATGAGCTGTGACCATGCTCCTGGTGCAACTATAGCCATGGCACTGAGCACCGTCTGATCTCCGAGTTGGAGGGACCCCATGCGCTCTAGATTCCCTCCGACGAGGACGCCATCAAGCTCCACAAGCAGCCGCTGCATCGCTGTGCGATACTGGACCGACCTGCGCAGCCGTTGGAGGAGCAGCACGCCGACTCCTCCATTCACGCCGTTCCGTTGGCTGACTAGATGCTCCGAGTTCCATCGTAGCAGCCACCGGTACAGGTTCTGCTGCTCGGGCGCGTAGAAGAGCGCTGCATCGGGCTCGCGTTCGGCCACGGCCTCGACTTCGTCGACGAGCTGCATCAAATCCGTGAGAGCGACAATATCGGCATCGAGGATAATGGCAATCGACACCTCGGCCGGTAGCAGCTCGTGCAGGAAGAGTTTCGGTACGGTGTATGTGTGCTGCTTGCCGCCCAGGGCCGCCGTGCGCTGCAGCCAAGAAAATGCCAACGGCGACCGAATCTGAAACTGCTGGCGCAAGGTACGGTCTGTGACGTCGACCACAGAGACGTCGTCGGTTGCCAACTTCAGACCGGCGAGCTCCGAAATGCAGCGCTCGCCGGCGAGCAAAAAGAATCGGAGCGCTCCAGGATCGCGCATCCATGCCCGCACCTGTTGGATGGCGTTCAGCGTTGGTACGACCGATGCGTTGCCGCGCGCGACGTAGACGACGGCCACGTCGGTGCGCACCTTCATGCCCACGGCCCTGCGTTCTCCACATTCCCTGTTCGTGTGAAGTATCGTACCGGTAGTGTGCCTGTGAATTGCCAGGTCAGAAAAGACTGTGTGAAAGGGTTTGTGTTGACCCGTGTTGCAATGATCGGCTGGGTACGGCACGGACGGGGCGGGGGGCGGCCCGCTTTGCGCTACAAAGTAAGCCACCATCGGAGAGTAAGAGAGTCTGAGGAGAGCCCGAGCAGTCGCGATCGTTTGGACTTTTTCTCATCCTTGTTGTCCTCGAGATAAACCTGAATGGCCCAAGTGAGCCTCACAGTCGCCGTGTGAGCCTTCGTAGGGCTAGTCCAAATGATCCTTGTACATCTCATCTTCGAGATAGAGCCTACGGCCACGCCTCTGTACCCACTCTTCCCCCATCCGATGCTTATGCCGATCGAAGAGTGCGCAGATGGCAACGACATACTTGGCATGCAGCTCCTGTACTTGCTCTGGCGTGGGCTCGTCGACCTTCGTCACCTCGATGGGCTCCCCGAGCACGATCACCATCTTGACTTGATGCGGCACGACGCCGAATGGGATGCCCCAACGGCCGTACCATACGACGAGGGACATTTGAATGCGGCTCGAGATGCCCGCGAGGAGCGAGTCGGGCCCAAAGAGGCGCGTGTACATCTCATTCGCGCCGAAGACGTAGCAGGGCACGAGGCAGCATCCCGTCTGCAGGGCGAGCTTGCAGAAGCCCAATCGTTTCTTGAGGATGATCTGTTCCTGATCGAGGCCGTAAAACATCTCGGCGATGCCGCCCACTTGCAGCATGAGCGCGTTGAACGGAAACTTGAGCCCGAGGTGCTTCTTCATCGCCTTCGCCGAGACGCTCGTGCAGCCCCACCAGGCCATGATGCGCCGCAGCAGCGGCAGGTACTGAATCACGTCCGCGCCCGTGAAGAGGAACATGCAGCCGGGCAGCTGCACCTCATAGATGTAGCGCGTGATCAGCGTGTAGGCGATGCCAAAGAGCGAGTGCGGGTGATACATCAGCAGGTAGTTGCGGTCCTGACGCCACTTGCCCTCGACAACCAGATCGGCGTCAAAGTATGAGCGGAAGCCCTTGGCAAAGCTCGTCAGCTTGCACCACCACACCCACAACCCCTTATCTCCCGTGCGCAGCGGCACGCAGTAATCGACTAGCGTCAGAGCGATGAGCGCGCGGCATACGAGTGAACCTTGGTATGCAAAGTAGAGCCAGAACGGGATGTAGAAGATCACAAAGTTGGTACCGAGGTAGAAGATGCAGAAGAAGATCAGAAAGAGTTCGGCTGCAATCGACTTGGGCGGGAGGACGTCAGGGACGTGCTCTTCTCGGGACATACGTCTTGCGGCCAGCGTTGGGCTGAGCGGCGACGCCGAATTGGCAGGATCAAGCCGGTCTACGATCGGCATGCAACCAAAGGGCGGCCTCCCCCGGCACCCGCGAGAAGGACTTCACACGCGCTTGGGCCTTGCGAGGAGGAAGGGATGTCGTCGTCCGAGATCAAACTTTACCAACACAGCGCGCCGAACGTAACCTGGGGCCGCAGCGCGCCCCAGACTCTCCCGCGCCTGAGAGAACCACACCAGACAACACTCTCGCTTTGTGCACAGGGGCGCTTAGGCGGTCTCCATGGCCGTCACCTCCGTGAGCGCGCCGGACTTGAGTAGGGACGCGATGGAGGGCGTGAACGTCTTGTCGAGCACCGTCGCCGTGCCGCGCGGAAAGTTGTACTCGCGCTTCGACTTGCGCTCGTTGGGCCGGGCGTAGCCGCGCATCTGCGTGTAGCCCTCCTTGTTGATGACCATTAGGTCGACGGAGCCTCCGGAGCCGAGGTCGTTGTTGATGCCCGCCATGATGCCGTCGTGCACGAGCTTCTTGGCCTCCTCGAGTGTCATCTTAGACTTGAACTCCGACTCGAAGACCGCCATCGCCGCCAGTGAGCCCGAGCCCATGGTCACGTACGGGAGGCTGTCTGTCGAGCCGTGAGGATACACAGTGTACAGTGACGGGCCGTTGCAGTCCATGCCGCCGAGCACGAGCGCCGCGCTCACGTTGCCTTGGTACCGGAAGAGCATGCGCTTCAGCATCGTGCACGCGGTCACCACGCGCGGCTGCTTGCCCGTCGCCATGCGGTGCATCTCAAGCTGCGACGAGATGAGCATCGTGGTGTTCTCGGTGTCGGCAGAGGTGCCCGCGCCGCAGCACCAAATGTTGTCGGCAATGTAGTGGATCTTCTCGCAATACTTATCGGCGACGGTGTCGCCCTCTGTCGCGCGCGTGTCCGCTCCGAGCACCACGCCGCCGTCGTAGATGACACCGACAATGGTCGTGCCAGTCTTCTTGGCCCGCGGGATAGCGATGCCGCGGCTACCAAGCACCTGGTTACTGCGAGCGAGCACGGGGCGCCGACAGGCAGGGCGCGTGAGCGTGCGCACAGAGTGTGACGCGAGGGAGCGCAGGCCGCTCCGGGCCGTGCCACAGCGCAGGCAGCACAGGCCAGCAGCGTATGATTCCGACAGCGCATCGCCTCCGCCAGAGGCATGGGTTCTGGCCTGTTTACCGGCGCGTATTCTCAAAGCTGAAGCCGCCGAGCTCGAGATTCTCCCGCACGTTTGCCACCGCCGCACAGGTTGCAGGCATCGCGAGCATGGCAAAGTGCGCGCGAGCGGCGCGGGTGTGGCGCTTCTCGGCCTTTCGTCTTGCGTCACAAATCTTTCGTCTTCACAGGAAAAGGTTTAAAGTTCTTCACAGCGAAGAGATGGGTTGAGAAAGCTTCTGATTTCTTGCACAAATTGGGTATGAGTGTTCTAATCGGCCTGGTTAGCTTGCCCACTTGGGTGTTTCGTCACCTTTATGAAGTACCCCACCCTGCTCGTGCTCGGCGTGGCCGGCGCGACGGGCGCGCTGCTTCGCGAGACGTACGCCAACAATGCGCTCTCCGGCAAGCCCACCTCGAGCAGTGTCCTCGACACGGGCTTGGGAGGGCCAGGCGGCGCGCTCATCTCGATTCCCGCTGGCGGCTCCACTGCTCTCTCGGGCACACTCAGTCCCCCTTGGCCGCAGAAGGGAACTGGCTACTATTCATGGGATTGCGACTTTTCCGGTGGCCAGATTGTCATGGTGTGGATCTCCGACCATTTGATATGCCACACCAACCCGCCATTCGGTGAGCGGTCGGTGTCAAGCACGGACGGTACTGTCGTCAACCCATTGCCTGTTAAGGCCGGCCAGACGTGGCCAATCCTCATCCACATCTACAGCGCGTCGCTGGATAGCACCGGCAAGGCAACGAGCCTGCCCGATGCCTCGCTTGCAGTGCGCTGGGCAGCACAGTCGGCGCCGCTCCCGCTGAGCGCAACGAACACGACGGTGCACATGCCCATCCCGGCGGAGAATCTCTCGGCAGAGTCGTCGGCGGGCGAGAAGCAGCGGCGCGCGTTGCAAGATGAGCTCAAGCAAGGCTGGAACACTTGGTCGTACAACATGCTTGGCATCGTGCGCCTGCCGCACTCGATCTCGCTCACCACGGCGCTCTGCAAGCTCTCGACCCAGAGCTGCCTCGAAGAGACACACATAGAGGATGATAAGGCAAGCGTGCGCGTGGGCGTGTTCGCGACGGACCAGAGCTACTGGCAGTTCTACCTGGGGTACCAGGGGATCAACGTGAGCATCTCAGTCAGCGGTGGTAAAGCTGACCTCCACGTGATTGCCGAGCCCATCAACTGCGCCGCGACCTCGCCATCCGCCGACGCCGCCTCGAGCACGCCATCCTCCGCCGCTGGCGCAAACTGCTCAGACTTCGCGCTGGTCGTGCTACCTCGGTACTTGTGGTTCCGGCTGGGCACCGTGTCCGCGTGGCCGTCTCGCGCGGGCTCTCTCCAGATAGCGCCGCTCGGAGTGCCTGGTATAACGGTGATCCAGCCCACGACCGACCCGTCGACCGAGCTCAAGTTACCTGACCACATCGCGACGTGGCCGGCGCACGTCGCCTTTAGCTTTGGCGCCGGCGCCGTCGGGCTGCGCGAGGGTGACGGTGCGCCGCCCTCGCTGCAGGAGGTGCGCCAGCACGTGCAGGCCATGCGGGACGCGGAGCTCGACCGGTACAAGGCCTATGGCGACTTTGCCGATGTCAAGGAGGCGTTGCAGGCCGCGACGCTCTGGAATTACATCTACCACCCCGCCGAGTACGGGCCAATGCTGCCCGTGTCGCGCTCGTGGGACTTTGTGGGCGGCGCGGCCAACAGCGACTGGTCGTATGTCATCTTTGACTGGGACAACATCTTCGCGAGCCTGATGACGAGCCTCGACCCGCGCAGCAAGGCCATCGCCTACTCCAACTTCATCCAGGTGATCCGCTCGAAGACGGCCGCGGGCTTCGTGCCCAATTACTCCGCGGGCGGGAGCAAGTCGGTCGACCGGACGGAGCCACCCGTGGGCGCCAAGGTGCTGCTTGAGATGTACAACAAGTACAAGGACGCGTGGCTCGTACAGCTGCTTTTCGAAGACCTGCTCGAGTGGAATACTTGGTTCTTGACCGCGCGCGCCCTCGGGCCGTTGGGCCTCATCTCTCTCGGCTCGGACACGTACGATGGCTACGTCGACTGGTCTTCGGGCGCGATGCAGGGCGCGCGCTACGAGAGCGGGCTGGACAATAGCCCGATGTACGATGGCGAAGACTATTTTGTCAAGAACGTCTCGCACGAGGGCGCGAAGCTCCTCGGGCAGATGGCGCTGTACGACGTGGGCATGGCCTCGATGTTCGTGCAGGAGGCCGAGGCGCTTGCGACTCTCGCACCCATTGCGGGCAAGCCGGAGCTCGCGGCGGAACTCAGGGAGCGCGCGGCGGCGCAGCGCGCACTCATCGCGAACTACTTGTGGGATGACGACGGCCAAATCTTTACCAACCAGTTCTGGAACGGCACCTTCTACCGGCGGATCTCCCCCACGAGCTTCTACGCGATGATGGCGGGCGCCGCCACCGACGAGCAGGCGAAGACGATGATCTCCAAATGGCTGCTCAGCCCGGAGCACTTTTGCATCGCGCCGCAGGGCGACTTTGCGGGCAACCACGACGATTGCTACTGGGGGCTGCCGTCCATCCAGCGCGCGGACCCGGCGTTCCCGCCGCTCGGCTACTGGCGCGGCTACGTGTGGGGACCGATGGCCCAGCTCGTGTACTGGAGCCTGCAGGCGTACGACCACGTGCCCGAGGTGCGCGCCGGTCGTCAGGCGCTGTGCAAGCAGATGACGGCGCTCATGCTCAGCCAGTGGCGGCTGCACCGGCACATTTGCGAGAACTTTTCGCCTCACAAGACGGCCGACGACCACGGCGGCGATTGCTCGGGAACCAAGTTTTATCACTGGGGCGCTCTTGCTGGGATGATCACGCTCGTGGAGGAGGGCTTCTACTGATGTATGTCGTCGGTACCTAGAGGTGTGACACACACTGTCGATCTGTCGTACACAGCGCAGTGCGAGGACGCCGACCACGTGGGCGCTCCTTATTAAGAGCGAAGCCGCGTAGCCGCAGCGCGCGAAATCCGAAAACGACGGAGCTGGAACAGACGTAAGTACAGCGCGCCATTTTCGATGCTAGCGTAACGCTAGCGTACAACGATACAATCTAACCGGTACGGTACGTAACAAAACTCACACTCACGTATAAGGTTCTGACTATCAGGGGACGAACCCTCGTCCCCTTTTGTAATGGCTTTTCCGGATAACGTGTCCTCTCCCGACATCACGCGCACGAGAACTAGCGAAGATAAGGCCGTCTCGCCTGCTGGGGCGACCGCTCCTGACCATGATCAACCCAAATTCAAACGTTCGTTGTACAAGTCGTCGCCGCTGCAGAGTGGTACGACGGATTCTACTACCGACAAGAACTGCACGCCATCGACTGGCGACAAACGCGTCCCGCGCGAGAACAAGAACCTGATGGACAACCTGAACATGCAGCTCGACGACAACGAGCAGATGGGCGATGTGCGCAAGCAGCTGCGCTTCAACGAGGAGCCACGCGCGAGCGCGAATGCGAGGAAGGACATGCTGCAAAGGCGGATGATTGAGATGAAGAGGATGGAGATGGAGGTGAGGAGGCAGATGGCGGACTTGGCGGAGAAGCATATGAGGCAGATTGAGGAGATGAAGATGCGGACGATGCAGATGACGCAGAAGGCGGAGTGGATGAAGGCGATCATCGGGCAGCAGCAGACGATCCTCGAGCAGCAGCAGACGACCCTCGAGCAGCTGCAGACGATCCTCGAGCAGGTGGCCAGTGTGAACGATCTTGTCTGCAGGAGGCTGCAGCAGAGGTTCAAGGAAGAGCAGGAGCAGGAGAAGGAGCAGGAGGAACGGGAGCAGCAGAGGCAGCAGCAGGAGGAGAACAAAGAGAAGGAGCAGCAAGAGCAGCAGGAGGAGGGGGAGGAGCAGCAGGAGGAGCAGCAGCAGCAGCAGGCAGCAGCAACAGCTCTAGCAGGCAGCAGCACCAGCAGGCAGCAGCAACAGCAGGCCATAGCAGAGCAGGAGCAGCGGGATCAGCAGGAGCACCGAGTGCAGATAGACGCCAAATGGCTCAGTGCGCGCGCAGACCGACGACTAGCGGCTCTACAGCGGCAGGAAAGGGAACGGGAGGCACAGCAGTGGGTCGAACAGCTGCGAAATCAAGAGCCCAAGGCCTCAGGGAACGAGAGAGCTGCGCTTCGATATCTCACTAGAGAGATCGGAACCGTGGCCGGCATTCTCGCGGGGACCGATTCGATATCTCACTAGAGAGATCGGATGAGAGACTGGCTGCCCTCTTAGGACGGGGTCATGGCCCTCCACTGAGCGTTGACTTGACTGATGGCTTTCATCAGCCCCAGCACTCGGTTACCGTACACGCTCTGTATGCCTGGGTACCCCCCTCGCCACGTGTACGCTGCCACTTGGCGTTTATTACTTACTTACTTACTAAGGTTCTGACTATCCTCTTCGCTTTTGCACTGTTTACGGAGACATAATGTATTGAGATGGTCATCGACGCCGAACAAAGGCCGGGCTGAAGAGCCTCTCGCCATCGCGAGGGCATCAGAGCAGCGAGTCGATGACGGCTTGCATGCGCGCTTCCTTAGCACGGAGCGCGGCTAGCTCCTCCTCACGAGCCGCCGCCATCTCGACGGCTGAGTTGGCGAGCTCAGCCATCGCGCGCGCCTGGTTGGCCTCTTGCTTCGCGGCGGCGAGCTCGGCAGCGTGAACTTCGCGCGCGTCCGCGAGCGCCGTCACGAGCGCCGCGTGGACCGCGATCGCTTCCTCTCGGCCTGCGCGCATCTGCGCGTCCACCTCGGCGAGGGCCTGCGCGTGGGCGCCCTGTTCCTTCTTGAGAAGCGCCTGTGAGGGGGCCACCGGACACACTCAAAGGACATCCGAGGCCATCCGAGGGCATCCGAGGGTCATCCGAGGTCATCCGAGGGCATCCGAGGGCATCCGAGGGCATCCGAGGGTCATCCGAGGGCATCCGAGGGCATCCGAGGGTCATCCGAGGGCATCCGAGGGCATCCGAGGGCATCCGAGGGCATCCGAGGGCATCCGAGGGTCATCCGAGGGCATCCGAGGGCATCCGAGGGCATCCGAGGGCATCCGAGGGTCATCCGAGGGCATCCGAGGGTTCGAGGTTCGGCTCTCGTGGCGCGTGACCTCCTCTTCACGAGCGCGGCGCAACTCGTCCCGTAGCCGGCCGAGCTCGCCCTCGCCCTTCATGCGCTCCTGCTCGGTGCGCAGCTCGGCTGCCTCGAGGCGTGCGCGCAACCGTTCGCCCTCTGCCACCGCCTCTTCGGCCCGAATCCGCGCGCTCGCCAGCTCGGCTACGAGCGCCGCCAGCGGCCCCTCACGTTCACGTTCACGCCCCTCACGTTCACGTTCACGCCCCTCACGTTCACGCGCCTGACCGTCGTCACCTAGCGCGCCCTTGTCCTCATCGACTTGCTCGGCCCCGCCCGCGTTCGCCTCCTCCTCCGCCGCCGCCTCGTCGGCCATCACCTCACCCTCAAGCGCCGTCACGAGCGCCTTCAGCTTGAGCGCCCCGCCACTTTTCGCAGAGGAGGCGGAGGACCTCATCAGGTCAGCAGTCGACGTACCCCGACGGTCGCCCCAGACGATGTGCCACACATTCTCGCGCTCGATCGCCTCGCGTGCCTGTGCCTCTGCCTGTGCAGCACGCGCCGTGAGCGCCTCCACAGACGCCTGCAGCTCGCGCACTGCCACGTGGCTCGCATCGAGCTCCGCGCGCGCCATCGTGAGCGCCTCCGCGCGGGCTTCAGAGCCGGCTTGCTCAACACGCGCTCGCAGTGCCTCGAGCGCTGCCCCGGCAGCTTCCCTCTCGGTCGCATGCTGGCTCGCCTGTGCTTGCGCGTTCACGTGCACCTGCCCATGCAAGTGGCGCCAGTAGTCACACTCGCGTCGCGCCTCATGCGCTTGCATCTCCGCCTCGTCGAGCGCCGTCACGAGCGCGCGCACGCTCGCCGCGGCGACTTCGCGCGCCTCCTCCTCGGCCGCCGCCGCCGCCGCCTCGAGGGAGGCACGTGTGCGCTCGTGACGGCGCTCCGCCTGCGCCCACCCTTGCATCGCGTGCTCACGCGCAGTGGCGAGCTCACGCAGCCCCTCACGCAGCCTGCTCTCGCTCTCCTCGGGACTAATCTCGGGACTAATCTCGGGACTAATCTCGGGACTAATCTCGGGACTAATCTCGGGACTGACGCAGCCCCACACGCCGTCGACAGCGCTCGCGTCGCCGCCGCCGCCGGCAGCGCTGGCTTGGGCTTGGGCTTGGGCCGAACCATTCTGAAGCCCATTCCGAAGCCACGGATACTCTGACGTGTCGGCCACACCGCGATCGTCCTCGCCCTCGTCGCCCTCGTCCTCCTGAGGGGGCACACGCACCGGCGGCGGCGCCGGCAGCGGCGAGTCGTAGCGCGGTGAGGGCCCTTGGGGAGGCGCCGTCGTGGGCGCCTGGGGCCATATCCACGACGGAAGGAAACGTAAAACTGCCGCACTGGCGACGGCGTCACCGCCACCGCCACCGCCACCGCCACGAGATGCTCCGTGGCTGCTGCTGCCGCCGCTGCGGCTACCGGCGCTGGCGCGCCCTCCCTCGGCGCCATCGTCGCCCCCCGCTGCCTCGGACGTCGGGGTGAGGGCCGGGCTGAGCGAGGGCGCCGTCTCGAAGGGTGACGCCTCGGCCTCGGCGGCGGCGCCGTGGTGAGCACTTGCATGCACGCGCGCCTCGGCCTCGGCGGCGGCGCCGTGGTGAGCACTTGCATGCAAGCGCGCCTCGGCCTCGGCGGCGGCGCCGTGGTGAGCACTTGCATGCAAGCGCGCCTCGGCCTCGGCGGCGGCGGCGGCGGCGGCGGCGGCGGCGGCAGTGGTCGTAGCCGCCTCGGCGGCAGTCGACGCGACTATCGAAACTGCCGTCCGGTTTCGCGCCGTCGTGGGCGCCGAAGGCGGCGGCGAGATGAAGCCATATGAGTCGCTGCGCCGCGGCGTGGCCCGCGGTGGCGGCGGCGACATCGATGGTGGCGGCGGAGGCGTGCCACCATCAATGCGACCCAGCACGTGCCGGTGCTCTTTGCCAAACTCGCGCTGAAACATCGCATCGATCGACGCCTGAGCGGACAGCATTGCGAGCGCCCGGCCGCGTGCAGAGCTCTCGTCGAGGGGTGCCATGCGCTCGGCCGCCGCAACCGCGGCTGCCGCCGAGCTGGAGGCAGGCGAGACGCTCGCTATGGCGCTCTTGCGGCTCGAGGGCGTGCCTAGACGCGAGCGCGCCCCTGTGGAATGGCGGCTCGGGGTGCTGCAGCTGCTGCCGACGCCTTCGCACAAGACGCCACTGCCATCGGCGTGGCTGCTGCTGCTGCCGTCGGAGAGGCTGCTGCAATTGGCAGGAGTAATACCATGAGCAGGAGTGCGAGCGAGGGCCGCGGGGCTGCTACCACTGGTCGCCGCGAGCGAGTGACGCGTTCTGCGTCCTGGAGCAGCCTGGAGCAGCGCGTTCTGCGTCGCGTCTACGTCCGACGCGTCCCGCGCGGAGAGCAGAAGCTGTGACTCGATGGCGGACGTTTCGGACGATTGCTGAGCTTGCTCCACCTGCATTTGATCCGCGAGCCCTCGGTGGAAGCCCGGGAGGCCGAGGCCGTCGCCCTCGTCGGCGACGGTCGGGTCGCCGTTTGTGCGGCGACCGAGGCAGCTCTGCCGAGCCCCTTCGGAAGGCGCTGTGAAAACTGCTGTGAACGTGATCAGAAAGACCGATGCAGGTCCCCCCCGTTTCTACGGGGAGCGGCAATGCTTTGCTGGGAGCAAAGGCACAAAAAGAGGCAATAGACGCAATTTTACAATGTAGAGAGAGAGTTGTAACTTACCAAGCTACCTACACATTGGCAGGACCCCCTGAATTGCGGCTGCCGGTGAGGGAATTTGAAGGGGATGTCGGCGTGAGAGTATGGCGGCATGCGACATGGGAAATGGGACGGATGGTGCCACGGCGGGACTCGACTAAGACTCGACGGCGGGACACGGGCATGGAAACGTGCTTGTCCTCCCCATCGCTCGGAATATGGATGCCACCGAGCGGTGGTGAATTGACTTGACTTGACACATGTGTCGGGAGTGTGGAGTGTGATCCGTCCGGAGACTCGTGAGTCGTGTGTGTGCCAGGTTGTCGATGTCGTGTGCGCGCGCGCGGAAGGCCGGGGTAGCAACCGAGAGGACGCTAGAAACGTAGAAGTGGGCTAACCGGTCATCTACAGTAGCTTCAAATTCCGGCTCAAGCGACTGAATCACACATGGTCACGTCGCTTCGAGCCTCAATGCTTGGACACGCACACAAGATCGAGGGCCGCAGTTTTAGCCACCCTGGAGGCTAGCGATTCCAGGCTTCAAAGCTGTGAGATCTGGACGCCGAGGATCACGGCGATAGCACCGAGCATAGCGGCCGTTGCGACTCCCAGCTTCTGCAATTCCGAATTGTTCTGGGCCTCGAGTTGCTGCTCAAACTTGGAGTCGCTGCGCCCGGCCGGCATGCGCTCGTTCTTGCCCTGGCGCATGGAATCCGCCCACGGGTCCTGCCAGCCCCGCATGTGGACGGTGGGCACGGACGACTGTGGCCGCAAAACCCCTGGAGCCACGTGCGGCGACCCTGAGAAGGCCAGGGCGAGGAGGACCTGCACGAGCATTTTTCGAGATGCGGAACTTTCCTTCACTTTCCTTCACTTCGCGAGCCGCGTCGTCAGGTTTCTTGTTCCTCGGCCGACCGTTTCCAAACCGACGCTGACCGAGGACCGTACGTAATTTCGCAGATACTTGACTTGACTTGACTTGACTTGACTTTGTATTGTGATGGAGCCGTGCTCCATGGATCTTTCTGGCAGCGTGGATGACCTACGCCACCGCGGCCGCTACCTCTTTTTCTGTCGACTCACGACGACCACCACAGATCCAGGCACGGCGGAGGAGCACCAGCTCCTGTTCAAGGGCAGGAGCGCCGAAGGTCAGATGGATGACGAGGCGTTACGAGAGCTCAAGCGCTCTCTGCGCCCGGGCGACACATTGACCGTCAGCATCCATGCGCGCGAGCCCAGTGGAGGCGAGAAGGCATGCCTGCACGTGCAGAGCGCGACCGTCACCGGGCTGAGCATACGCTCCAACACAGGCATTGAACGCATGGTCGTGCCACAGAAGCGACAGGCATCTCCACCGTTGCCGGCAGATGCGCGGCCGCCCGCACCGGACCTCTCTGGGGTGTCGACGGCCGAAGGCGACGGCGTGCACGGCGACGACGCGCCTCACTCTGAGCGTGCGCAAGTCTTCGGTGACTGGGTGCTCGCCACGTTTGCACAGGTGCTGCAGGGAGGCGGCGATGGAGGTGGGCCTGGGCGGCACGGCGTGCTGGACGTGGCCGGCGGCAAGGGCGAGCTCTCGTTGCACCTGACGCTCGCCGGGCAGCGCTGCACGCTCGTCGACCCTCGGCCTCACTCGGGCTACCTGTCCAAGTGGCAGCGCAAGAGGCTACGCCGTTCCGGCTTCCCGCCGTTTGAGGTGGCTCGCGAGCTATTTGGCGCCGCGGGGGGCGACGCGGGTGTCGCACTCGCGCAGGGCGCCGCGCTCGTCGTCGCGATGCACCCTGATGAGGCGACCGAGGAAATCGTTGACGCCGCCATCACCGCACGCACGCCCTTTGCCGTCGTACCATGCTGCGTCTTCTCGCGTCTCTTCCCGTCCCGCCGACGCCCCGACGGCCGCCCGGTAACCACGCATGCAGACCTCTGCGAGTATCTCAGGCGGAAGCACCCAAACATCACGCTGGGCACGCTGCCATTTGCGGGCAAGAATGTGGTCGTCTTCTGTCGCGACTATGTCGACGCTGCGCCGCCTGCGCCTGGGGTTGCCGCGGCGCCTGAGTGTCGCCTTTGCGATGATGTCGGATGCGAAACCGGGGTTGCCGGGCCACACTGATTCTACCTAGGGCGCGCAGGGAGGAGTGAGGACATTCTGAGAGACGAAAGAATCGAGAGAGGCTAACGAGGAAAATATGCGATCGTGCGCCCTTTTTCACGTTCAGTGGCCTCCGCCCATGAACATGTCAAACTTTGACCGCGCGTACCGGCGCGACGCCGCGTCGCCGCCGCCCGACGTCCGCCCGCGCCGAGCGGCCGTCTCATCTCGTCACCGTGGAGCCTGTGTGATGTGCGTGCCGTGTGCCGTCCGCGTTGCGTCCTATGGAAAGCAGACCAATAACTCCCTCGCACGCGCTGAGCCAGCATGCGGTCGCCAACCGCTCAGTTCCGACGCTTCTTCCCTTCGCGAGCGGCCTTCAACTTCTTCTCCATGCGGCGCTCGTAGCGGTTGCCACCGACCTCTTCGTCGGCCGCCGGCGCACGGCCAACGCGCGCCGCCGCTTTGGTAGTCTTGGCCGGGTACGTCCACTGCTCGGTCACAGGGTCGTAAACAGCGCCCGAGCGCAGGCGGTCGTTGGGACCACGCGCCGATGTGTCCAGTAGTTCGTCGTCCTCCTTCTTCACCCATCCGCCGTACTCCTTGTTGCGCTGGTCGAGCGTCACGTAGAGAGAGTAAAGCGTCAACACGACGACGCCCAGCAGCAGCGCGTACACAGCGACGTCGAGCAGCGTGTCCACGACAGATACCGCCGAGCTGCTGGCCCCCTCCTCCTCTGCAAGGAGCACGAGCGGCTGCGTCGTCATTGCCGGCGCCCCGGCGCGCGCGAGCCGACTGGCGCGGCCAAAGGCGCGCAGCGGCGCCTCTACGCCGCCGCAGCGTGCGCAATGCGGAAGCGTCCACGCGAGCGCGACGTCAAAGATCGCAAGCATGTTCGTCGAGGTACTGGTAGGTGAGGAATCTTTCGATCGGTCACAGGAGGGCTCGCGCGGCTCTTGACTTTGAATGTGACTAGGCGTCGATCGATCACCGAACGACAACGAGAGTGAGATCTTCGTACGTACAATTGTACGCGTTTTGCACGAACTGAGAGATTGTTGATCTCCCTCGGAGATATTTTCGTCAATTACAAAGGACTTGAGATGCATCACGTCAATGATGATGGGGGTCCTTCCTGGAATGAAATTTCGATTTCGACAACGAGACTTATTGCTTTGTGACGAAAGCGGTCCCCCCTTCTTTTTGCCTCACGACCGCATCTCCTCTCACCAACCCGGGGTACTGCTGTTTGACCACCTGGCCTGACTGGAGTGCGCCTGAGCGCTCGGGCTGGTTCCTCTGAAGTTGCATGGCCCTGTTCGAAGACCTCTCGATGGGCGAGGACCCGCTGGGGCTCAGCATGATCGGCGAGTTGATGGATATATTTCCCGAGAAGGAGTCGCCCGTGTGGCGCTGCAACAGTATGTCCATTGTGCCCCATACCGGCAGCGCCAGCTACGATGGCGTCATGCCGCTGCACAACAGTCTGGTCTCCCCGCAAGGCTGGGCCACGCAGGACGGCGATCCACAAGCGCTTCAGACATTGTCAGCGCGGGCGTTCATCACGGAGCCTCTAGGCATGATGCTCGCGCCCACGGCGGCCGACGGAGTTTCGGCGTGCACGTCGCCGCTGTCCGGCGGAGGTTCGTCCGCATCCCGCGCTGCGATCGGCCCGGGTCCGGCGCCGCCGTCGCAGCTGTCGCAGCTGTCGCAGCCACCTCAGCCACCGCAGTCGCCCAAGAAACCACACGGAGTGAGAGTGGTGTCAGGCTCACCGCCGCAGCCAGGGCAGAGTGTGGCGTCGCCGCCGAAACAGAACGTCCTGGTGGAGCCGATCACTCTGCAGCCCCAGG
>Ga0210239_100763_pt1:0-7500 | contig 27887 bp, 19 predicted proteins | sample ChrtobMetP5a_0mM_FD_155451 | JGI IMG/M metagenome (GOLD analysis project Ga0210239, IMG submission 155451) | Chrysochromulina tobin associated microbial communities from unialgal haptophyte culture, Seattle, Washington, United States - P5a_0mM | ecosystem: Host-associated > Algae >... | reverse complement strand
AGGCCTGGCAGCCTGCCCTTGTACACTTCGCATGCTGTTGAAATGGCTCGAACGCTTCATGATCGCGCGGCGAGCGCAACCGTCAAGGAGCAACGGACGGCGCGGTGCCTCGAGGACTCTGTACTATTAAAAAATCCACACACGAACAGCAAGAAGTGCAGCAAGGCGGTGAGGGGGCATCGTGCTCGGATTGAATGGGACAAGTCTACAAGGAGAAGAGCACCACGCTGGTCAGTGAGAGCCACACGCCGGGCGACTTAACCCTGTGAATGGCCCGGAAGACTGCGCTGGGGGGCACGTACGTCAGGGCGCATGAAAGGAACTGTGACATGTGCATTGCGAGCCGGTAGCGAGCCGGCCGTAAGAGAGAGGCACGGCACGGTCACAGGACGCGACGCAAGGCTAAGAGGTGAGCGCACTAAGAGATGAGCTGATGCCCGGATGTGAAACACACAGGGTCTGACGGAGTCAGATCACACAGCGTGTCCGGTCGCCCGGGTCGGTGGCGGCGCGGCCGGTTCGCGGATCGTGACGTGTTCTCCCACGTTTGACTCAACAAACGATAAATAGAAACGATACGGATGACGTCTTGATACGATCGTCGCGCCCGATCGACCGCGAATTAATCACGACGCTATAGCCTAACGACGTACCGCGCCACGCCCGTACCCGGCTTATACGCGGGATTCGCCTCGTACGCCCCGGCACCGGATGATCGTCATGACACGCGAGCCCCCCGTGCTCGACCGCCGATACCCCGACGCCCGAGCGCTACGCGCGCCCCGCCGAAACCCGAGCGCTGAGGGCTATCTCCTGGCCAATCTCACACTCCTTGAGATTGGCCAATCTCACACTCCTCCATCTCCTGGAACTTGCACAGCGAGTCCGGCCCGCCGCCGTAGATGAGCGCCCACGCGGACGTGCCGTTGCGCTGCTGCTTGATGAAGATGTCGAACCACGCTGCCGTGTACGTGCCAAGGAGGGGGTTTTCCGTCACGACTGGCCAGAGCACCGGCTCGAGGTGTGAAGATCCCTTTAGGTCCCTATACACCTTGGGAGTCGTCGACGGCACCGCCCTATACACATCCTTGGTCGTCTGCTCGCAGCAATGGTCGCCAGAGCTCGTGTAGGCCGCAAGAGGAATGGTGATATTAGCACCGGCGTTGCCGCCGCCCTCCTTGAGGTCGCAACCGGCCGCGTGGTGCAGCACCGCCGCTTTGATTGAATACTTTGCTGCGCAAGCGAAGTGCGCGCTGGTGGTCGTTGCTTGGCCACCCATCGAATGGCCGGCGATGCCAACGCCCACGTCCCAGCTTACCAGCTTGAAGATGGCGTCCGTAGAGTTGCGTGCCCACACAATCGTCTTCAGTTGCTCTCCGAACCAAGAGTTCCACGCGGGGCTTGAGATTGGAAGGAGGCCCGCGCAGTCAGTGTATGGGCGATTGGAGTGGTCGGCACAACCTTCGGAGCAACTGGCGGGCGCAGCAACTACGTACCCGAATGAGGCCATCTGCGAGAAGATATAGTGATATCCGATGATGTCGAGCTCGCCGCCGCCCGCGGCGCCATGAGCATATGAGATCAACGGGAATCGCAGGTCGGAGGATGTGTTCGTCGGATAGAAGACGTGGACGTGCTGATCGGTCATGTCGAGCGCTCCGGCCTGAAAGACTTTGAAACCTGTCGCATACGGGCCACGAGTTGGCGGATCCGCGACGGCCGCAGCGATCATGGTTAGCAAGAGCGCGCGCGCGGCGCGCCCATTCATCGAGCGCATCGATGCCGAATTTATACAGGATTTGGATTCAGTTTCGTTGATTTCATCGCCGCAAAAATGTGACTAGAAATTGCGACGTACTTCACGATGACTTAATACAAGTCCCTTACCCACTTTGGATCCCGCTGTGAAGAAGGGCCGCCTCGAAACGCGTTTTTCAACGAAACCCTCTCTTCGAATGCCGGAAGAACTGGATGATGCCTCCGAGCGCTCGTGCGAATTTTGCGATGTGGGTACGCAGCAAGCCCTTGCATCGCGGTTGCTGCACACGCTGGCTATCCGATCCACGAAGAAGAAGCAAACTGTTGACGAGGCAGAGAGCAACCTTCGCGAAAAGCTTTTGCCCCCACCCTCATCAGGCAAAGGTCAGGCACAGTCGCTGGCGGTCTTGGACGCTGCTCTCGACGCAGCTGAGAATATCACTACACTGGGAACGTTCTTTAGTTCAAAAGAGGAGGTCCAGAAGCGCGTGGCGGCTTGCGAGCAGGAGCTGGATCTGAGCTTTCGGCCGACACGGCGCGATCGCCTCGCAGCCGAGCTCATCCGAGCGTACGATGTGGAGCGGCGATTCCACTGCGGCCATGCGCTCTTGGGCGGCGGCGGGGGGGGATGCTCACCGGCCTCCACGGCGGCTTCGGAACGGCATCAGCTCACATGCATCTTTCGACCACTGGCGTGCCAGAACGAGGGCTGCTTCGCTGTATTCTCGGCACGCTCGGAGGTGCAGCACGACGAGACGTGCGGCTTCAAGCGCCTGCCATGCAAACGAGGCTGCGGCCAGAACGTCGAACGCCAAAAAATGGCCGATCACACCGATGGCGAATGCGCCAACAAGCCTGTCGAGTGCCCATTCGTCCACCTTGGATGCAAGCAGCCGTGCACGCAGGGCACGTTGAACGAGCACCTGCAGACGGCGACGGCCGCACACCTGACGCTCTCGCTCCGCGTGATCACCATGCAGCAGCACGCCATCAACTCCCTCGAGGCCAAGTGCGCTGCCGCGGTGGTGGCCGCCACGGAGCTCGCCGTCGTGAGCGCTCGGGTCGGCGCTCTTGAGGCAGGTGATCGGCCGCTCACTAGAGGTCCTTTGCTTGGTTGAGGAGCTGGGCAGGCCACGGATGGCCACTGAGTGCCACGAATCGCCCCCTGATTACGCAGGTCTCGACGACATGAAGAAGTCAACGAAGCAAGCGGTCACCGAATTGAAGGCGGCCATGGTAAAGGACATCGACGCCCTGTCCAAGCAGCACGGCAAAGACCACAAGAAGCTTGATGAAGGCCTGGCCAAGGTGATCAAGGCGCACGCCGCGCTGGACAAAGAGAACCGCGGGGAAGTCGAGAAGCTGCGCAAGACAGTGGGTGAGGTGGTCGCACGGATGCATGGAGGCGCAGCTCCTCCAGCTAAATAGCTGCAGAGTAGAGGAGCGTGGTGGGCGGGTTTGTCCTCCGGGTGTGCCCCGACACGTTGGACCGCTTGAGGGCCGGGTTTAGGGGCTCTGGAGTGTGCGTGGACGTTCGTACTTTATCGCACTGCCAACATCAATTCAGGGGGTCCTGCCAATGTGTAGGTAGCTTGGTAAGTTAGTCAAGTCTCTCTCACTGCGCCAACATCTCCGCGGGCCATCCAAGCGCGCCGACGCCCAAACCATCCTCAACGCCGCCAGCGCGCGCATGCTCCGCGTCTCATATAGGGTCATGTAAGGTGTGTGTATTCTGAGCGGGCAGTAACAGTGCCGTAGCACCAATTATCGCGTCTGTCGTGTTAACGTTCACACACTAACAAGTTCCAGAGGATTATAATGATGCGAACTTCTCCGAGCGGCGTGAGGGCGTCGTGCGTCGAGCTTGTTGATTTTTTGAGCCAACAGGTTGCTTATTGTGTCATCCGGCGCATGCAATTCCGTTGTGCAAAGTTTTCAAAATTGGAAAGGAAGGGTGATCGTTTCGAAACATCACTCGCGAAATTCGTCTAGCGTGCACGAGGCCGTCCGCCCGCGCGTGTGGCTTGCGCGTTCGATGCCTCTTCGCTCGAGCTCAAAGGGGGCCTCTTCGCGCAAAGCGACTGACAAAGCACAGGCTGCCCTTGAAAAGGCGGTGCATGAGGAGGCCGAAGATCTTTTCCAAGATGAAGAAGGAGGTGGAAGATCAGGCGGTGCGCGGCGAAGCAGCCGTGTGGCTCAGGCTGAGACTCGACGAGGCGACGAGAATGGGGCAGTTGACGACGCCATTCGCGTCGCAAAGTCGCTCTTCCCATGCCCCGCAGATGAGGTGCGAGTTTACAACGTCGAAGGGCGTGGGAGCTGCGCGCCGTTTGCGTTGGCGGTGGCCATGGGCTTGAAGCTCGAGCACGCTGCACCGTCGGACGACGATAAACTCACAGCAACGGTGATAAAGGTGCCGGCGAAGGATAGGTGCATCGATCTGCAGCTACGCTCTGGCGCTCGCGGGATCGTGAAAGAGCACTATGAGGGTGGAAATGCTGGGCCTGGGTTCGTGAAGGCCGCCGATTGCTTCGGTCCGGACATTGTGCACCAGATTGCGAAGATGACGACCAAAAATGATGATGGCGCGTGGGTATCAATCGAGTGGCTTGGCTTCATGGCGGCTTTTGCGGGAATACGATACCTCTACGTCGTCAACGTCGACAACAAGCTTGTCTTTGTGACCAGGATCGACTATGATGAGGATAATCACTCGGTCATCCTGCGTCTCGAGCAACGGCATTACACGTTTGACGAGTGGAGCGGCGCAGCAAGTTTCTCTACACACAAGGGGAAATCGAATTTCAAGCGCAGGCACGACGAGGACGCTGTAGCTGAGGAAGGAGATCTTCTTCGTACGTTTGCCGTCCTGATTTCAAGCGGCACAAGCGGCGAGAGCATGCACTACGTGGCCGTCAGGCCGAGAGACGACAGTTTGGTCCCGTTCTTGCAGACCGTAGACAAGAACGAACGAGGGTCGGTCCTCTTTGAGAAGTTCAAGGAGGCGCAGAGTGCGTCTGATGCGGCGATGGGTCAGACCATCGGCAGGTACGTGGCGGATCACAGAAAACAAAAGGAGGCGGCGCCTGGGCTGAGGTGGTCCGATATTCCCGTTCGTGTGAGCGATCGGAGCGAGGATGACGAGGAGGCTTCTGATGCAGCAGCACAGAGCGCCGGCAGAAAGAAGCGCGGGGTTCGCGGCGAGGGTTCATCGGCTGGTAAAGACATGGCAGATGAGGAGGATGACGAGGATGCCGAGGATGCCGATGCCGGCAAGCGCGCGGTTCGCGGCGAGGGTTCATCGGACCAAAAGAAACCTGGCGACGGCCTCAAGCCCGTCGTGTTTCACACACGGGTCTTTGCCAACCGTGTCAACCACGAGGACGTGATCGACAAGAAAGGAGCTAAAGAAGTCGACGACAAGTTGAACACCGAGCTCTGCTCGCACTTTGTTACGGCTCCTTACACAACGACTCCTTTCGCCGAGTTGCCCAAGTTGGCGCAGTGGGCGGCTGAGTCTCTCGGCTGGTCCGCGAGCACTTGGGATTCCAACTTGTTCACGCCGAAGCTTGACTTTTCGGGAGCAGGTGCTGAGAAAATGCCCCCTGAGATACGCGAGCTCATCAAGCTCCTGCATCCCGAACTCGATAAAGACCAACTTGATTCCCTGACGCACTCGTACATGATCAAGCGGATTTTGGGCTACTCGCCGCTGACGTGGCCAGGTCCGATGGTAAAGTTTGGCGACTTTGAAGAGGACGTCGTGATGATCTGCGAAGTCATCGAGCGCATCTGGTTGATCTCCGCACGAAACTCCTCCGACCTCTTACCTGGCCTAACTGATGACGGTGACGAGGCCGACTTGAACAAGATTGCAGTGGAATTCAAAGATGGGAAGCGTCTCTACTTTGAGACGACGAACTTCTACAACAACATTGTGGACAAGATTCTTTTCAAGGAGGGTGCAAGACGCCGCCCATTGCGGCTGACAAACGAGAAGGACTTTTTGGAATGGGCACGCAATCTTGCTGCCATCGTCGTCAAAGAAGTACAAGAAGTTCATCACGGTGAAGAGCAAGAACTTGACGCTGGTGACGACGCCGATCTGGCGCGTTGGGGGAGTGAGCGAGTCCACGAGACCATCACGAACAAGGGCACGAACAAGGGCAAGACGGTGAAGCGGTTAGGCCTCCGTCATTTCGAGCAGCACAACGCGATCAGCAGTGTTTTACGCGACCAAGAAGCGATCGCGTCCTTGATGCTTGTTGACGACAACGACTACGTCGTCTGGATGGCAAGCGGTGCAAAGTTCAAGGTGCCAAGCACGCAGCTCGACGGGATCTTCACCAAGCTCTTCAGGGACAAGTTGAGATCGATGCCGAACAAGAAGTTCAAGGTTCCCATCGGCCACCGCTCGCCCTCGATGACCAAGTTGCCGCAGTCGTTTGCTGCTCTGGCGACTTCGCTTGTGAGCAAGAAGAGCAAGGAATGTGTTGGCTTGGCGATCGCGCTGGGTTTGCACGCCTTCGGGGACCTTCAGAATGTGGCCCTGGTGAAGCAGCATGCAGCGCTCGCGGTGACCGCCGTTGAAAACGGTCGCTTCTCGAACGAGCTCGACTACTTCAAATGGTTCTTCCAGCACTACTGTCCGCGCTTGTACACGATCAAGACGCGCCGCATGCTGACGTGCGAAAGCCTCTACACCCTCGCTGGCGACTTGCCTCAAGCGATCCTGATCATCAATCCGCTGGCGTCTGATGGGAATAGTGGCCACGCTTTTTGCGTCCACAACTACCTTATCTACGATTGTGCCGAGGAACGCGCGATGCCGCTCGAGCAACAGTGGCTTGACCGGTGCGTGCAGGTGGATGCGCGGGACGTGGCGACTTTTGCTTGCGTCAAAGAACTGCTGATCCTGCAGCCCACGTTGCGCCTGCTGACGGGCGTCAAACGCTTGCTCGACGAGAGTGACGGCCAACACAAGAAGACCAAGGTTTGAGACGTGGGGAGGCAGACAAAAGAGAGTCGAACAGAGCCAAGAGCCAATGTAGTTGTGTCAATTGCCGCAGAGCGACGAGTTCCGAGCTCCTGTTGTGCCCACATTTGTCGTGTGTGTGTATGCGTGAGCATGCTGTCGTTGTAATGATATCCTTTGCAGGTGTGCCTACGGACTTTGGTCCGTAGGTGGGACTTTACTGTCCAGCTCCCTTGACTGCGAGTCGGGTAGTCGGTTTCATACCGACGCGATGCGATACCATCATCCGCAGTGCGTCACTATCCGGCACTTTAAGTGCGTCTGTCACCCTCCTGTTTGCACTTGATGTGCATTGACTGCGAGTCGGGTAGTCGGTTTCATACCGACGCGATGCGATACCATCTACGGAGCGATCGCATCAATCCGCAGTGCGTCACTATCCGGCACTTTAAGTGCGTCTGTCACCCTCCTGTTTGCACTTGATGTGCATTGACTGCGAGTCGGGTAGTCGGTTTCATACCGACGCGATGCGATACCATCTACGGAGCGATCGCATCAATCCGCAGTGCGTCACTATCCGGCACTTTAAGTGCGTCTGTCACCCTCCTGTTTGCACTTGATGTGCGCACTCGCCACTCAGTTTGTAATCAGGGTATGAGGAAGGGGTGCAAATCCAGATATTAATCCCTCCCCTACCCCCTTGGGTAAATCACTCAGTTTGTAATCAGGGTATGAGGAAGGGGTGCAAATCCAGATATTAATCCCTC